>Ga0316204_10000639_pt1 | contig 121040 bp, 129 predicted proteins | sample 6monrhotite_MG_2_FD_205661 | JGI IMG/M metagenome (GOLD analysis project Ga0316204, IMG submission 205661) | Microbial mat bacterial communities from mineral coupon in-situ incubated in ocean water Damariscotta River, Maine, United States -... | ecosystem: Environmental > Aquatic > Marine >...
TTATCTTCGTGTAGACCCTTCCTCCTCGCTTTAACAAGCCAAACACTGGGGTTTTACCGGCGGCACCACGCCCACGCCTGCCTTTGCGGCGGCCTCCAAAATAACTTTCATCGACTTCAATTTCGCCGTCAAAAGCTTCATGATTTTCTTGCTCAATTTCTAAAACAATAATCTCACGAAGACGGCAGTAAAAATACGCGGCTGTAGACTTATTTACACCAACCAATGAGGCCGCTGTTCGTGCCGTGGATCCAGACACAAAATGTTCGATAAGACGATCTTGTTTGTAGGCACTTAATCGGCTCTTCCTCATGCTGACCATGATAACACCTTTTATGCGTTATCTAGGACAGCCCCAAATTTTATTTATTACGGATACGCTCAAACAACCTGAACCTTAGGAACAGGAATGATGAACTTCCCGCCTCGCTCACGGTACTCAGATTGCTGCCCCATAATTTCTTCAGCGAAGTTCCACGCCAGCAACAGCACGTAGTCTGGTTGGTCTTCGAGGATTTTTTCCGCCGGAACAACGGGAATATGAGTGCCGGGCGTGTATCGCCCTTGCTTTAAAGGACTGCGGTCGGCGATGTAGTCAAGGTGTTCTGGGCCAATGCCTAAGAAGGTCAATAATGTGTTGCCCTTAGCTGGCGCACCATAACCAACGACCCGCTTGCCTTCGGCTTTTGCTTTTTGAATTGTCGCATTGAGCTCTTCTTTCAACTTCAATGCTTCTTTTGCAAAAGCTTCATAAGTTGAAAGCTTGTCCATGCCGATTTCTTTTTCATCAGCCAGCATCTGCATAACCGCTGCCGTGGGGGTTGATGTGCCTTGGCGTTGGATTGTCATCCGTAATTGACCGTGGTGCAAAGGCATACGCTCAACATTCACAACTTCCAAGCCATGACGATTGAACAGATGTTGTGCCGCCGTCAGGCCCCAGTAAGAACAATGCTCATGATAAATTGTATCAAAGGCATTTTGCTCCAACAGATCACGCAGGTAATGGGCTTCAATAAACATCGCGCCCGAATCACTCAACATAATCGCGATGCCTTTAACGAAATCGTTGAGGTCAGGAATGTGAGGAAAGCTGTTTGTACTTGTCAGTACCGATGCTGGACCATATTCGGCCTTCAATTTTGTTGCTGTTTCTTCACCAAAATAGCCGGTGAATGTTTCAACACCTTTTTCTCGTGCCAACTCAGCTAAGTTAGCCGCTGGATCAACACCCAAAACTTTTACACCATGCTTCAAAAAGCCACTGAGAAGCGTGCCATCATTGGAGCCAATATCGACCGCTAAATCATCGGATGTCAAAGAACACCGTTCGACAACTTTTGTCGCTAAATCATGCAAGTGGTTTTTCAACGTTTCTGACAGGGAAGAAATATAAAGATAATGATCAAACATCGCCGGAGGCGGAACAATTTCCATTAATTGTACGTGACCGCAGTTTTCACAAAAACCAACCGTCAACGGAAACATTGGTTCTGAATAACCAATTTCCTCTTTTTTAATGAACTTGTTGGCAAGGGTCGTTTCCCCAAGGTCAAGAAACTCTTTGATCCCAGGTTGTTGGCACACAATACAATTAGACATGTTTAACCTTTATTTTTACGAAGACATCAGAACTCAGGCCGTTAAAACACGCGCTCCCTGAGGCTCAAAATCAATTTTAAGTTCTTCTAAATGCGACAAGGCGGCACTAACCGCCTTTCGTTTGTCCGGCGGCGTTAAGAACAGTAAGAAACCACCACCACCTGCGCCACATAGTTTTCCACCATAGGCACCAGCCGAAATCACTTTGTCGTACCAAGCATCAATATCTGAATTTGTGATTTTACTGGCGAGATCTCTCTTCAACCGCCAGCCTTCATTCATAATTCCACCCAATTCTTTTATCTCTATTCCATTACGGATAAGACGATTTAGGTCTTCGGCTTGATCACGCAGGGCCACTAAAGAATTCAGGTTTTCATTGGTACGTTGTTTTTGTTCTGTTAGGACCGAACCACTGTCTCTTGTGATGCCGGTCCAGAATATTTGTGCATGGCTGAAAATCTCGCCAATATTCGTAGTCATCGACGAATGCTGTTCAAGATTAACGCTTCCGTCGGTCATGAACCGGATCATATTAAAGCCGCCATAAGCCGCCGCATATTGATCTTGCTTGCCAATTGGGTGCTTGAGAATATTGACTTCGACATGAACCGCTTCTTGAGCCAACTGTGCAGGGCTAACACGCTCCCCCCGCAGGGCATGCAAGGCTTTCAACAGGCCAACGGCAAAGCTACTTGAACTGCCGAGCCCCGAGGCCGCCGGCACGTCGCCCACTGTACTGATGTAAATGGGAGGGTCTACGGGGACAAGTCGCAAACACTCACGAGCGATATCGTTCTTGATTTCGTCCAGTGTGTTTACATTTTCGGTTTCAGCATAATTCAACCGATATTGCTCTTGGAACAAATGACCGTGCTGCTTAACGGTAACATAGACATACTTATTGATGGCTGTGCTGAGCACGGCTCCATATTCTCGCAAATAAAATTCATCGATATCCGTGCCGCCACCAGCAAAACTTATACGCAACGGCGTACAAGTCATAACCAATTTCCCGTCGCTGTTCGGGAAATTATCCATGTTTCACATCCCAATCGTAGGGAATATCGTTGTTGAACGGGTCAATATAGATCAGCTCATTCTTGTCATGCGCCATATCAGGACAATTCGCCAAAATCGCTTGTTTGTCGCCATATGTCTTATAGCCGTTGGTGATTCGTGGCGGAATTTGAACCAACAGGCGATTTTCTTCACCCATAAAGATTTCCATGAGGTTGCCACGCGTTGCAGATCCTTCACGGTCATCATAAAGAACCAACTTCATCATGCCGACGATACAGCAATTATTGAGGCTCATTTCTTTATGAATGTGCCAAGCTTTCACAATGTCCGGGAAACCACACGAAAAGTAGATCTCTCCAAATTTGGAGAAATGTTCATCCGTTGATTTCATCATATGCAAAATCTTACCGCGTTCGTCACAAATCGTGCGCGGGCGAATTACATTTACGCCATCAATCATTTGGCCTTTTACGCCATCAATCTGCATTTTGGCACCTCTTTAACGTAGGAATGGGAACTGTTGGAATGAGCTGAAATCAGGCCGTGCCGTCTTTTACGCGTGCCCGCCAATATTCCAAAGTCTCTTCCAAAATCGTCTGGAAGGATATTTTAGGCTCCCACCCGGTTATTTCACGGAACTCGCTTGTATCCGCAATCAAACGCGGCACTTGTGTCGGACGGACGTATTTCTGATCGATCTCGTACGTGATCCCATCAACCGTCGACATTCCAATCAAAGTTTCAAGGGCAGCGCGGAAAGTGTGAATTGTTTCCGGGGCTTCTGAACCGACCAAATACAATTCACCAGGCTCACACATGGTGGACGACATCCAATAGGCCCGCACCATATCCTTTACGTGGGTGAAATTGCGGCGGTCATCAATGTGCCCAACCTTCATAAGCTTATCTTGCTTGCCAGCTTCAATCATAGCCACCTGGTAAGCGTACCAAGGTATACCGAAAACTTTATCGCGACGCGGGCCTTCGTGATTGAAGGCACGGGTACGAATAACTTTTATTCCATATGATTGGTGATAAACGAACCCAATTAAGTCTTGAGCAATTTTCGTTACAGCATACGGGTTGACGGGGCGCAGCGTTGTTTTCGGGGTGATTGGGCAATCTTCCTCTGGAACATCGCCATACTCTTCACCAGAACCAGGAATATGAAAGGGAACGTCTTTCATACCAAAGTAATACAACGAATCTAAGAGGTTCGTCGTGCCATTGTAATTCACATCCATATAACGATGCGGGTTCTCCCAAGAAGGGCTCACAAAACTTTCCGCAGCACAGTGGAAAATCCGGTCAGGACGTACTGTTTCAATCAGCTTTCTTGTTGAAATCGCATCTGTCAGATCACAATCAACGAACGTGATGTGATCTAGCAAGTGGCGAACGTTATCCATTCGCGACAAATGCCAACGCTTTGTCCCATAAATTTCATAATCCGGTCCAAGAGAATGAACATAGTCAGCAAGGTGAGAGCCAACAAAACCGGTAATGCCCGTAATCAAAATGCGTTCAGCCATTTGTCTCTTCCATAAGTTTTTGTGCAACCATATTTAATGGGATTTGGTCGGAAACCATTTCGAAAAGGCATCCCGCCCTTTCGGCTGCTTGTCCATCCCGCTCGTCGTCGCCGATAAAACACACTCTGCTTAAATCAAGGTCAAGGTCCTGCTGTGCTTTAAACAGCATTCCTGGGGCAGGCTTTCGGCATGTACAGTTATCATCCCACCCATGTGGGCAATAATAAATAGTATCTACGTGCCCACCAGCGTTTTCAATGTCCTCAATCATATGGCGGTGAATATCGGCCAAATCGTCTTCCGTCATTGCGCCTCTCGCGATGCCAGCCTGATTGGTGACAATCACAATTTTATATCCGCGCGCGGAAAACATAGATATAGCCTCTAGGGCCCCATCTATCCACGTCCAATCGCTCCAATTGCAGACATATTCTGCCTGCGGCATTTTCTGATTAAGGACACCATCACGGTCCAAAATCACACAAGGCTGCCGTTCTAGGAATTTCTTGGTCATCGGTAGGCGCCGATGATCGCCAACACTATAATAACGATGCCCCGTGACAAACGCGGCCAATTTCCGCTCCGCAACAAGTTTGGGGTATAGGGATGCCTCAAAGGAAACATTCCCTTCTGGCAAAAGGTCGATCACATCTCTGTTGAGAATCATGAAGCCGATATCAACGCCCTTAAGGCCTTCGGCTTCGCGAGTCTTATCATAGAATTCCAGCATTCCATCTGTGACCCGAAGGTTATCTCTGGTGTAGCCGTCATCGTTGGCATAAACCGTCACCAAGGCTGGCACCGATTTTTCAATGTACAACTGCCACATTTTTTTCAACTGCAACGGCCAATAGTTGTCACAGTACATAAGCAAGAAATGTGGATCGAGCAGGTCTTTCGCCGCCCGAACACGCGCGCCTGTATCGTTTTCAACGGCGGTAATGCTGTATTCAATCTCTATGCCGAAATCACGGCCATCCCCGAAGTAATCCACCACGACATCCGGCAGATAGCCAAGCAGGAGGACAACCTTTTCAATCCCCTGCCCCTTCAGCATATCCAGAAGGTAGGCCAAAAAAGGTAGGCCATGGAATTCGACCATGGGCTTTGGAATGGTATCGGTTAAGGGGGCCAGACGACTACCGCGACCACCCGCAAGAATAACCGCTTGGGTTGGTGGTTTTGCCGCGTCAAGACACGACATTATTCACGGGTTCTTTCGTTATATAATACCGAGCATTCACCACAAATTTTCAAATTACAGCGTTTTCCAGCCATGTGGAGTTTTCTGATCTTGTTAAACGACGTGTTGTTGAAAATTTCAACGGGATCTTCTTCAAAAGCATTGCCGAATTTAAACTGCGCATCCAAAATATCTTCAAAGCACAATGCAACGGCTCCATTCGCCAAGATGACGAGCTTTTCAAAAATATGATGGCAGGGTTCCTTGTCAATTTCTTGCTGTTGAGTTGCTGCGATATTCTTTTTTTCTTCAACCACGCCGGACCAATTGTGGACATCATAACACGTTACAATATCCCGCTTGTCAGGAGACGTCTGCGCTTCCCAAAACGCTTTATATTCGGGCCATTGGTCGTAATTTATTTCTTGGCGAATAAAACGGACAACAAATCTTGTTTTGTAACCACCTTCATCGCGCATCTTGATGGTATCGATACAGTTTTTGAGCACACGATCAAAATCTGTGCGCTGCCGAACGGCTTCGTGCGTTTCCTTGTTAATACCGTCAATGCTGAAAATAATAGTCTCAATGCCCGTATCTAAAAGTTTCTTCTGCTTTTCGGCTTCCAACAAATGGGCATTTGTGGAAAAACTCAGCCCCCTAAAGCCCTTGCCCCGAGCGTAATTGATACGATCAAAAATCATGGGGTCTAAAAGAGGTTCCCCCAAACCGAAAAGATCAAACATTTTAACCCTGTCATGGTATGGCGCTAAGCCATCAACAATCTTTTTATAGCCATCCATGCCCATAATGCCTTTTTTGCGGTCCGTTGGCATATCAATGATGCACATTCCGCACTTAGCATTACATCCAAATATTGTTTCGATCACCACACGTTCAGGAATGATTTTCTCACTGTTCCAGTGCGGGTCATACAAATTTGGATGATTAAGATCATTATCTTTCATAAGTATTTTTCCACCAACAAACCAAACCTAAGAGAGTTTCTCGACGTCTTCAGCATATTCCACACTGTCGACAGGCAACTCGCCTGGCAGAATTCGTGGGATTTCCTTGTTTTTAAAGTTTTCCGAGATCAGGTCTTCTGCCGATAAGCCAAAGGCCCCCATCCGCTCTCTCCAATAATCTGACTCTTGCATTTTATTGGAAAGGCGTTCGATGATTTCTGGCTCGATCTTGTTGTAAAGGCGGTACTGCAGATAACCTGTGAAGTAGAGCGCGAAACCGTGATCTGGCGAAATCGTGTCGGATAAGGCCTTCAAATGTTTCAGCTGCTGTTCCATTTTCTGTGGGCGGTCTTCTGTAAACAGGCGATGGAAGTTCAGGTGATAATTCATATAAAACCAGATGTCGTCAATTTGTGCACGTGTCGGAACAGCGTCCAAAGGAATGGAGCAGAAGGCTTCAGAAAACCCTATGCTGGCCATACGTAAACCCGTTTCAATGTCATCCTGTTTGCCAAAACCACCCGCCATAAAGCGGGTTTCGGTGCTCCCGACATCGTCAATAATCCCCTGCTCCACCATTTCGTTATAAATGGGTGTATTCGGCAGGGGTTGCAAAGGCGTAATGGAGAACCAATCCAAATCCATCTCGCGGCAAACGTTGATCGTATCGTTGATTTGCTGCAAGGTTTCCCCTGGAAAACCAATCATAATAAATACGCGGGTATGAATAGACGGAAAACGCCTAAAGACTTCGGCTGCTTTCAAAAACGTTTTTGTCGTTCCTGGTTTTTTGACCTGGCGTAGAATTTCAGGATTGCCGGACTCCATGCCGATGTTCAAAGCAATACAGCCACTTTCTACCATGGCCTCAACCACTTCATCGGTGCACGACTTGGCAATAACGCCATTGGTCGCATCCCATGTCATGTCCAATTTACGCGCAGCCATCCCTTTGAACAAAGCAACTGCGCGTTTTTCGTTTTTGAGCAAATCGTCATCTAGCCAAACGATGTGGCCAATGCCATGGTCATTTTTTAAGTGTTCAAGCTCATCTAAAACAGATTCAACAGTACGCTGACGAACCGTTTTGCCATTAAAATTGCGCACGCTACAGAACGTACACTGTGCACGACACCCGCGGTTAGATAGAGCTGTCGTAAATTTTATAGATTTATCGCGGAACCCATGAAAATTACCAATCACACCATATTTTGACAAATTCCCAACATCCATTAAGTCGGCTTGTGGAATAACGTTAATTTCACTTTCATCCGGTTGCTTTGAACCCGGAAAACGCAGGCGATCTTCCCCATCGACAAGCAAAATCTGGCCCAGCTCATTGCAGTGTTTCTTTTTATTGATAACGTCTAGGAACGTCTGTAACGCCACATCGGCTTCCCGTAAGAAGGCAATATCTACAGCGGGCAAGTCACCTAAAATGCGCTCAACGTCATTCGTGACATGTACGCCACCAATCATGAGGGGGATGTCGAATGGTTTGACAGCTTCACAAACCCGCTTCAGGGATTGATGGGTCATCGTGAACATACACGTTACGCCAATGATTTCGGGCTGAAAATCAGCAATTTTCTCTGCTAAGGCTGCCTGCCAGACTTCGTCAAAATCAAAACTATCCTCAGATGCGACACGATGACACGATTTCAAGATTTCATGGTTGAGGTTGATAATATCAACTTCAAAGCCTTGATCCAAAAGCTCCTGCGCTAGAATACCGAGCCCATAAGGTGGATAGTTCGTGTAACGACGACGCTTCGCTTTATCAAATTGGAAAATCTCTTTTGTGCCGTCGGGTGGGTTAACAAATAAAACCCGTTTTACATCACGCTTAGGGAAGGTTCGGTCTAGCCACAGCTCCACGGTCTCATTGGAAAAGTCGCGCTCTTCAAAATCACTGATATTCACAATATTGCTCACACCTTGCACCATGCACTTTGTTTTCTAATCATCATTGCGTATTCCAAGCCAACGCTTCTTTTAATTCGCGTACCACAATTTCAAGTGAATTCCATTTGGGCGCATAACCAATCTGCCGCGATTGCAGCCTTAAACTTATGCAGGATGGTTTCGTGACGGCTTTGTATTCTGTATCGGCTTCAACCATCTCAAACTTAAAACTCAAACTGTCGGCAAAACCATTGATCATTTCATATTTGGTCACGGGCATCCTGCTATACAAATCATATGCTCCATTCGGCACATTATTTTTGATGAGACACCTGATCAAATCAGCCGTCTCTTGAGGCCCAACAAAGTCCCTGACGAAGTCACTTGGAGTTGTCTGAAACGTTGTTTTCTGCACGACCGCCTTCAGAACTTCGGAAAGAAAGAAACTTCCCTGCATATCCAAGAACGGACTGATATAACCAAACAGTCGTATGTCGGCAATCTTATTGTGAGAGCGCGCCCGATGCCTTGCTTCGGCTGCAAGCTTGGCCAGAGCGTACAATTGAGGGCCTTCAAGCTTATCTACGGATACGGAAAAGACCGAATTCTCGTCTACGGCCTGTTTATAAGCCCCATCATAAACGGCACCGGTAGAAAAGTAGATGTACGAAGTCTGTGGAAATTGGTCCAAGTAATCCAGAACCATCCGGTCAAGTTTCTCAGACACATCTAAAATGTTGGAGTTGCTTTTTCTTTGCTCACTTGGATCACCCGGACCTGCGGCATTGATAATGACATCGTAACGTCCAAACCCAAACTCTTTGAGATCACAAACGTCAAAATCATCACTGTTGGAAAACCTGCGTTTCAGAAACGATGAAACATCTTCTATTTTTCTGACAAAGAGTTGCAGTTTAAATTCTTCATGCAATTGGCAAATCAAACTTTTGCCAATTTGTCCGTTGGCCCCAAGTATTGCAATTATTTTCACGTCACTCATTGGCTCAGAAATTATGCTTTACACCATTTTTTGACAGAGCTTGGCTCGATGACAAACTGATCCGCATTCGGGAACGACCACTCTTCTTGATAGCTGCGATCCAAAACTAAGACATCACATCCTTCAACGTGTGCTTTTATCAGCGATGCCAGGTGCGCACTCTGCTTATGTACGCTTTTTGAATCGTCACAAATAACAACCCGCTTTGATCGTGCTGCATGATTAAAAATGCTGCCCCATGAATCTGGCATCATAGAAGAAACGTTGAACAAACTGCTGTTGATCTGATCGGCCTGTAAGTTTCCGAATAATTCCTGAGATTGAGAACATGCAAAGTTCAGACTGACGATTGTCACATCGTCACCAGACCCATATTTTCGGATATGGTTCGTGGGATCTACAACTTCGCCCCCACCTTCAAACAAGCCCATTTCGCTTCTAAACAAGCTTTGGCTTACGGCGATAAAACGCACGCCTGGTTCCAAAAATTGATCATTAACAATCGCATCAATGTCTTCTTTATTAGAAAACGAATAACCCGGGATCTTTGAAATAGAACAAAAATCGGCAAGATTATTAAGGCACGACTGAGGGCCTTCATAACCATTGTCCACCACGATTGCCATGATGGTAAAACTGCCCTTGAAGCCCTGCGCTCTCATCGCATTCCAGGTATGAACCAAGTGATCAATACCCAGCAAAAGGAAGTCTTGTTGTTTCAAAAAGAAAACAGCATTCACGCCTTCGGCCAAAAGGCCGAACCCGGCGCCAGTCAAAGTACATTCGCTGTTGGTCGTGTTTACAACAAGATTGCCATCGCCTTCAGGCAACCCTCTGGTTAACCCTGAAAGACAAGAACCGGTAGAGATATTCTGACCAAAGCAGACCGTATCCGGTGTCTGTTTAAGCTTTTCACGCATCAGTTTGTTGATGTAACCGACATAGTTCATGTGATGGCACCCAACAAAGCAGCCTTCATCTCTACGGCCTTTTGCTTCAAGTCTATTGATTGAGGTAGTTTACTGAGCACCGCTAAAGGGTCCCATTCATTGTCATGGATCACGGGCCAGTCTTCCAATTCAATCGTTGGAGCCGGACCTGCATGATAATTAATGAACTTACCATCGGGAAAATCGTCCGTTTTCAAACGCCAATCCCCTAATGATTTAAGGATGACTTCGACAACAATACATTTCTTATCTTTGAGGGCTTCGCTGCGTACGGCTTGCATTTTGTCGATATAGTCGAAAACGTTATTTCCGGTTAAGCGGACATACCCTGCCCCGGTGCCTTGGGCCAGTGACTTAACATCAATCTCTGCGCGTCGTTCTTCAATCGTTGACGCCAATGACCATTCATTGTTTTCGATAATGATGACAGATGGCATTCTTTGCCCAGAAAACATCAAAAGGGCTTCATAAAAACTGCCCTCTTCCATGGCCCCATCACCCGTGACAACGCAAGCAACAGCTTCTTGTTTCTTGGCTTTGATGGCCAAGGCAGCGCCCACGGCCACGCCAAAGTTATTCCCTAGAATGCTTGAAGCATACGGAATGCCACGTTCTGGATTTGATAAATTCATAGAGCCTTGTTTACCGCCGGCTAAACCTTCCGGCTTCAAGAGATACTCATCCATCAACTGCCGCAACTGTGCACCCCTGGCCATGTTGTAATGAATGTTGCGATGCGACACGATCAAACGATCATCATCGCTCATCATTTCGCTAACTGCGATCGCAATCGCTTCATGGCCAAAGGCCAGGTGAATGGGGACTTTGAATGCTTTATTTTTGTAGTGCTCATTGATGATGGCTTGCGTCAATCGCATCCGCAACAACTCGCAGGCGATATCCGTCTTATAATTACTGTCTTTATTTTCCATAGATTGATCGGCCATCACTACGTTTAAAGTCCGCTAAATGCCTTCGTGTTTTTTGCAGAAATTTGCAAAGGAAGGGCTACTGTCATATTTCTCTGATGAAACAGGTTCACGATCTAATAATGGCCATTTAATACCCACATCCGGATCGTCCCAGGCAAATGTGAAACCATTATCAGGTGCATGGTGGTTGTCCGCTATCAAAAGCAAACTGACATCATCAGTCAAAGACAAACATCCATGAGCAAAACCCGGTGAGATGAAAAAGGCCTTCGGTGATTCTGGAGACAAAATCATGGCATCCCATTGACCGAACGTGTCGCTACCTTTGCGCACATCCACAGCCGCCCAGAACATCTTACCTCGGAGTGAGGCAATGACTTTCCCCTCAGTGCATGGTTCCGTTTGTACATACATGCCCCGAACGGTATTTTTATGATCGGTATAAGAATGAATAACTTGGCAAATATCCATCCCAAACCCAGCATCTGAAAACTGCTGCTTATTAAATGGTTTGGTTAAATGCCCACGATGATCAACGAAAGGTTCATATTGGATTTCGAACAAACCTTTTAATTTTCTTTCGACAAATTTCATTAGCCGTTCCTAAATGACTTACAAATACCCGAGATGTTGAGCAACGGACTTCAATCCGCTTTCAATGTTCATCGAGGCTTCCCATTTCATGACGTCCTTAGCCTTTTGTGCCGACACCAAACGAATGCTGGGAGATTGTGGCGCGACCTCGGTCACATTGATGTCTTTATTCAGCAATTTTGCCGAGGTATCCAAAACTTCGCCCAAGGTGACCAGTTTAAGGCCTTGAATGTTGATGATGTCAAAGCCATCCAAGCCAACGGCGTTCAAAATACCATCCGCCACATCCGATACATGTATAAAGCAGCGTCCTGTTTGCAGAGAGCCAACCGTCAAGTCTTCACCATCGGCCACTTTCTTAAACAACGCTTCTACGGCGGAAAAGTTTGAGTCGCGAGGACCATACACAATACCAAAGCGCAAAACAGTTGCCGGACAAAAACCGTGATTGTGTTTCTGACGCAGGTTTGTTTCAGAAATTAATTTTGACAACGCGTACTCGGAATTAATTTGAGCGATATCAATCAAATCATCTTCTGTTTTTTCCACATCATTTTGGAAATTTGTATAGACCCACTCACTCGAAGCAAAAATGAACTGCTTTGCCTTTCGGGCCTCCGCCGCATCAATTAAATGATGCGTACCCATAACATTGGCGCTCATGCATTCCGTGCCCTTATTTTGGCAATCCGGATCACGTGACAAACCGGCCAAATGGATAATCGCATCGACGCCTTGTGGAATGATGTCAGAGATGTTTGCATCTCGAATATCCATCACATGGCAGTTTTCACGATCAGAAGGCGTAACATCGACCCCACTTACTTCGATGTTCTGAGCATCGCACTGGCGGATAATCTCTTGGCCAATAAAGCTATTTACACCTGTGATAAATATTTTTTTCATTACGCCTTCAGTTCCATCAATCAATTAAATTGTGCCGTCAAAACTTTGTGTTTTCAATTTTCTCATCGGCCATTTCAGACTGACGAATAAACTGGGCAAGGATATGCATAAGTGACTGATGAGAATCTTCAACAATGCCATAGTTTTCAGCATCAACATGAAGACTTACATCAGATAGCTTTCGGCTTCGACCACCCGAAAAACCGCTAATTGCGATGACCTTGACCTGATTTTCTTTTGCCCATTCTATGGCATTCACAATGTTCGGTGAATCGCCCGATGAGCTAATTGTCAGCAGCACATCGCCGTCTTGAGCCAATGAAGAAAGCTGATGAACAAAGATATCGTCGTAGGATGAATCGTTCGCAATTGCCGTAATCGTTTCAATATTGCTGCTTAAAGAAACGACCCGAGGTTTCAAGCATGTCTCGGCCCGAATGCCCTTCATATGGTCGCAAACAAAATGATTCGAAATTGCCGCAGAACCGCCATTCCCACATGTAAAAACCTTGCCGCCGCGGCGATAGCAGTCCACCAATAAAACCGCAGCTTCGCCTAGTTTCTTGAAATCTATGGTCTGATATGCTTTCTGCAGATTATCAAAATAATCTGTCGCATAGCTTTCAACGGAAGCATGTTTTTCGGTTGGGAACATGACTACTTACTCACCTTATCCAAAACGACGCACCAAATCTGACACTTTTTGGATTTCATTTGGTGTCAAATCAAACCCTGACGGCAGCCATAAACCCTGATCACTCACGCTCAGCGTGTTTGGATACCGTGCGGAAGCTTGAGCATAGGGCGGCTGAGACGTTATCGGGAACCAAAAGGCCCGCGTGTCCAAACCTTCCGTGCGTAATTTATTTTGCATCTCTTTCGGCTTCGCAACTTTAATATCGATCCATAAACGTAACTCATCATCCGTCCCACCGATTAAAAAATCAGTGCCTTCGAATGCGGCTTGATACAATTTTTCGCGGGTCTTCAGCAAAGAGACGCGTGCCTCAAACTTGTCCAGCTGCGCCATACCAACTGCAGCTTGAAGGTCCGTGAATTTAAAATTGAAGCCGAGATAAGGGTGCGGATCGTCCCCCCCTGAACCTCGAGCAGGGCGTCCCTGATCCTTTAAAGACAAGAGCGACCTATAAACGTCTTCGTCATTGGTCGTCACCATACCACCTTGACCCGTGGTTATGATTTTCGCCGGTGAAAAAGAAAAACACCCGGCCTTACCAAAAGAACCCGTTTTGCGTCCTTTGTAACTAGAGCCCAAGGCCTCGGCAGAATCCGTGATCAATGCCAACCCGTTTTGCGCACAAAATGGCTCGAACAGATCGTAGTCTGCAGCACGGCCATTCACATCAACCGTTACAATCGCTTTTGTTTTCTTGGAAACTTTTGCCTGAGCATCCTCGAAACACATTGCTAGTCTTGTGTCTTCAATATCAACAAAAACAGGGTTGGCACCAATCATCGTAACGGCATTTGCTGTCGCAATGAATGTAAAGTTCGGCACCAGAACTTCATCACCAAGCCCAACACCGTTTGCCATAAGAGCCAAAGAAATCGCCGCTGTCCCGCTTGTCACGGCAACTGCATGTTTTGTTCCAACGAGTGTTGCGATTGCCTGTTCAAAGTCGCGTGTTACCGGTCCATCATTCACAAACCCGCTTTCAATAACTTGTGAAAGCCTATTCATTTCGCCGCCTGTCATTTGAGGCTGGAACCAAGGCGTTGTGATGACGTCGCTTGTCATTATTGACCCTTTATTTTTCCTGGAATGCCAAAGACAGTGACATTGTCGGGAATATCTTTCGTTACAACACAGCCAGCACCAACGGTCACGTTCGATCCGATATTCACACCCTGAAGAACTGTCGCGTTTGCCCCGATGTAGCTACCTTCACCAACGGAGACATTTCCCATCAATTGACAATGTGGTGCTAATGTAACGAAGGGCGAAACCCGACAATCATGATGTATTTGTGCACCAATGTTGACGCGCACACACACACCTAAAGATACGTCCGCCGATAAATAGGCATTTTGCTGCACTGTACAACCCAGCCCAAGGGAGCATCTTTGGGAAACATACGCGTGTTTGGAAGCAAACGACGCAACATCTGCTTCACCGTAGTGCTGATAAAGTTTTTTCCGCACACTCGGCAGGTCAATCGCCAGTATTGGACGGACGCCGGGGTTTTCTTTTTTCCACGAAGGCCAGCAATCATCTGCACCAATGACGGGAACGCCCCATACGTCGCCCGTTTCATTGGGATCAAAAATCGCGCACACCCGTTGACCCAAGCTGTCTAAGAGGTCCTTATCCAGTCCGATTAACGCGTATTTACCTGACAATACCATTTTCACGCCAACTTAATGTTATAGAATTTTTGGTTCCGGCAAGGGCACGATAAATTTACCTTTAAAGCCGTTTTTCCTTAAAATGGCGATCAAATCATCGGCAATGTGCCAGGACAGAAGCAGTGCGTATTCCGGCTGGTCGTCATACAATTTTTGTTCATCCAAAACCGGGATGCGGGTGCCCGGAATATATTTGTTTAATTTATGTGATGTCGACACTTCCAGCACACAATCAATCAATCCGTCATCAAGGCCGACATAGTTGATCAAGGTGCTCGCGCGTGACGGGGCGCCAATACCATAAATCTTTCCACCACTTTTCTTAATCGGTGCGATCAAGGCATGCAGGTCAAGCTTGGATTGAATAACACGGTCACGGAAACTATCCAGTGCGGACCCGTCGATCACCCCTTTCGCTTCTTCTTCTGCCAGCAATTCCGTAACACTCGGGTCAATTTCACGTTGGCCTTTGCGGGCCGTATAAACACGAATTGATCCGCCATGTGTTGGAATCCGCGTGACTTTAAAGACTTCAAAGCCATGTTGTTCAAACAAGGTCACCAGCGAGCCTAAGTGGTAGTAGCGCAGGTGTTCGTGATAGATCGTGTCATACTGTACGGTCTCCAACAGATCGCCAAGATAGTGGCTTTCTGAAATGAAAACCCCATCTTCGTCCAACAATTCTATGATCGCTTCGATCACATTATGCGGATTTGTAATATGAGCAAAAACGTTTGCTGCGGTCATCACCTTGGCTTTGCCGTGTTCCGCCAAAACGGTCTTCGCTGTGTCCAGACCAAAATATGCAGTCAGCGTATTTACGCCGCGATCACGTGCGACTTCGCCGGCCTTTGAAGGTTCAACCCCCAAAACACGATGACCACCTTCATAAAAATTGGTCAAAAGAGAACCATCATTCGAACCAATATCAATCACCAAGTCATCCGCACTCAAATCAATAACAGTGCGGGTTTCCTGATACAGATTCGCGAAGTTTTCACGCAAAATACGGGTCGTGCCGCTCAAGTAAGGGTAGCTGTAGGGAAACAGAACATCCGCATCCACTTCCAGTCCGATTTGCACATGGCCACAAGACGAACAGCGCACCAATTCCAACGGGAAAGCCGGTTGTTCTTCTGGCACACTGCCGACGTCAGGCATCGTGTTTACAGGAGGAATATAGCCAACAAAAAGCTTCGGTATTAATGAGCCTTTTCCACAAATCTGACAGGATTCAATGGGTTGGGAAGACGATGTATATGCAGCCATTTTTCTTATTAATCTCCGAATGAAATTTGATTAGTTATGTGCCAAATGGATATTGTCCGCATACCAGCGCACCACGCCTTTAAGGCCTTCTTGCAAAGATATCTGGGGGCTATACCCCAGTTTCTTCAATTTTGAAATATCAGGGCAACGTCGATTGGTTTCCCCTTTCGGAGCCTCACTGGGGATGATCTTTACATCGCGTTCAAAGCACCTTACGACACTGGCTGCTAATTCAGCGATGGTTACCTCTTCCATGTTACCGATATGGTAAATTTCTCTATGCTCACCTTTATCAATAATCGTTATCAAACCATCGGTGAAATCGTCAATATGAACAAAGGCCCGTGTTTGTGTGCCGTCACCTAAGATCGGGAACTGAATTTCACCTTGCGGCTTTTGGCTGCAAAGCTCATTGCTTCGGAGCGAAAATTGCGGAATGACATGTTCCCACCCCATATCCACACCATAAACATTATGGGGACGGAAAACGGTCATGCGATCAAAACCATTTTGACCGTAATTCATCGCAACCAGCTCGGATAAAATTTTCCCACCGCCATAGGAATACCGGTGGTTCGAAACATCGGGGACTACCAAAGGCACATTTTCAGGAGTCGGGATGATCGGTGGCGTTTGATAGGCTTCAGAACTCGATGCAACGACTATATCACCAATATTATTGGCGCGACAGGCATCAACAACAGCCAACATGCCCCGCACAGCTACGTCCAAAACCAGTTCCGGCTTACTATAGAAAAATTCGGTCCCATTGACGGCGGCCAAATGAATAATGCCATCACAGCCCTTAGCTGCCTTGGTGACAAACTCGGCATCCCGCACATCACCAACACATAATTCCAGATCATCGATAACGTCGTCGATACGACGCAAAGCACCACGTGAATTATTGTCCAGGACCCTCACGGTATGGCCTTCTGATAACAATCGTTTCACCAGGGCAGAGCCGATAAAGCCCGTGCCACCAGTAACGAGGTACGTTTTGGCCATTAAGCCGTCTCCAATGATTTGATTGTTTTCCCGATTTTCCCAACGCCGGTGTAAATTACGCCTTCGGGTAAATCTAGTTTTTCATTCGCAAAATGATTCCAAAAATCATACACGACACCGGGCTTTTTCATGGAATCACAGAAATCTGTAATCGGGCAAACCTCGAACACTTTGTGGTTGTTGGCAATGACGACCAAAGAAGCGTCCTTAAATGTATCTTCCAAAGTATCGAGAGGCTCAATACCGAACTCTTTGTGAATGATATCTTTCGGTACAATTGGATCGTATCCCTTGAAGGTTGCTGTGGGGAAAGCCGTGCGCAACTCTCGTAAAATGGGATAGGCCATTGTTCCGCGCAGATCGTCCGTTTCTGGGCGCCCTTTGAAAGCCAAGCCTGCAAGGGAAATTATGATGTTTCCAGACATTTCCGGCAATTTCCCAAACAAGGCTTTAATCGCTGCCCCCGCTTCCGCAGGCTGACGTTCATTTACGCCACGCGCTGTCATAATGATGTCCGGGTTCATATTATAGGGCTCTAACCCGTCCTGAAGAATATAGCTGTCTTTTTCCAAACATGGCCCACCCACGGGCCCTGGCATCGGCAAATTTGTACGTGGATACCCCAACTTTCCCGCGGAAATCACTTCGGGTGCGGAAATGCCAATCGCATCCGAAATACGCGCAATTTCATTTGAAAGGGCAAATTGCACATCACGTTGTGAGTTATCAATCAACTTGATCATTTCAGCGGTTTCAACGTCTGAAACCTGAACAACCGTTGGGGTGATAAAGTTGAACATACGCGTTGCACGAATTTGTGCATCAACGTCAACGCCACCCACGATCTGCGGCAAATGACGCAGTTCGCTTAAAGCTTGGCCTTCAAGGGTCCGTTCTGGACAGAACACAAGATCAAAATTCTTGCCCGTAGCTTCCAAAATAGGCAACACATACTCGCGCGTCGTACCCGGGCGAACGGTCGAACGCATAATGATCATATCGCCATCGTTAAGATGTTCGGCAATTTCACGGGTGACATTTTGGATCATATCCAGACGCACCTCTTTCTCTCCAACAAGAGGCGTGCCCACCGTAATGATGTAAATCTTTGATTGCGATGGAGAGGGGATACGTTGAACTGGCGTTAAGCTTCCATTGCGAATAACACGTTGTAACCGGCCTTTTAAACCTGGCTCATGGAAATGCGGCTTACCCTGCAAGAGGTCGCTGACAACCTCCTCACGAATTTCAACGCCAACGACGTCAAAACCGATATCAGCCATAACAACGGCAAGTGTTAGGCCAACATAGCCTAGGCCCATCACACAGACTTGGCGGTCTAGATATTCTTCAGGAATATTTGTCATATTTTCATCTCAGTGTCCTGGCTAGCCATTGCGTGAAGCAGTTCCGGCCAGTGGCCCCGCAAGGCCGATTGTGTGAGCAGCCAAACATGAAGCACTGAATTGATCTCTCCGTTCGCAATCATGCCGCATACATCAGCAGCAGAGGCGATGAAGCTCTCTATGCCATCTTCAAGTGTTGCTTTTGGATCAAGTTCGACATTATCGACAAAAAAACCATGCAGCCAATTGCCGAGACGCCCAATGTCTGGACGTGTCGTTCCCAACAGAATCGGCGCCCCTGGAGCAAGATACCCAGTTTCTTCCCATAATTCCCGAAGAATTCCGTCTTGCACGTCCTCGCCGTCTTCTGCCAATCCGCCGGGTGTTTCCACCGTATAAGCATTCACTGCAGGTCTGTACTGTCGGACCAAAACAACATTTTTATCTTTGGTTAAGGCGACGATTGAGGTGTAATCAGCCTGTGCCAATGAATGATAAACATCGACTTGACCATTTGCCGCAATCACAGAGCGATGTTGCAACGTTACCCAAGGCGATAATTTTTCATCACGCGTTTCAATTTGCGGCAGGGGCCGTTCTTGATCAATTTTATTGAACATCTAAAAACTCTTTTATGTGCTCAAGAATACGGCTGGCCGTATGCCCATCCCACAAGTCAATCGCCGTTGATTTCCGCTTTGGCCCAGCTAAGACATCCTTCACACGCGCCAGAAGATCATCATCAGTCACCAACTGATTGGTACCCTCCGTCACCGTAATGGGACGTTCCGTATTCGCCCGTAAGGTCAAACAAGGGATGCCGAGATAGGAGGTTTCCTCTTGAATGCCACCCGAGTCCGTAATCACCAGACGCGAACCAGAAACCAAGCCCATAAACTGAATGTAACCCAATGGCTCTAACAGATGGATGTTTGCGTTTTCAAGTAAGGACGTTAGGTCAAATTTGTCCAGCGCCTGATGTGTGCGCGGGTGAATAGGAAAGGCTAACGGCAAGTCGGCACTGAGATTACAAAGCATGGACACAATCGACGTCAACACCGAGCGATCATCAACATTTGATGGCCTGTGCAGTGTTACGACACCATATCCCTGTGCCTCTAGCCCCAACTCATGTGCCGTTGTGTCAGCCTCAATTTTATCACGCAGCATTTCAAACGAATCAATCATAATATTGCCAACACGTTCGATACGTGAATCTGAAACATTTTCCCGGCGCAAGTTTTCGTCTGCATCCGGCGAAGGCGTCCATAATATATCGGCGATTGAATCCGTAAGGATGCGATTAATTTCTTCAGGCATGGCGCGATCATAACTGCGCAAGCCAGCTTCTAAATGAGCCAACGGTATACCGCGCTTGCTCGCAACCAAAGCTGCGGCGATGGTGGAATTCACGTCACCGACCACCACAACCAAATCAGGAAGGTCTTTTTCGATAATGGCGTCATAAGCTGTCATCACACTGGCCGTTTGCACAGCATGCGTACCACTCCCCACGCCAAGATGGTATTCAGGCTCATCGATGGCAAAGTCTTGGAAGAACTGTTCCGACATATTCGCGTTGTAATGCTGTCCCGTATGAACAATGACAGGACGACACCAGGGGCAGGCAGCCAACGCATGCCACAACGGCGCAATCTTCATAAAGTTCGGGCGCGCACCTGCGATAAGATGGATGGTTTTTTTCGTCATACGCTCAATATCTTAATTTATGGAAGAAAGGACAAAATCCAGGCGCGCTACCGCACTCTGGGTGAAACGCCACCCAAAGTGCTTTATTACAAAATCGCCGCAGCAGCCCTTATCTAAGAGGCAACGGCCAAATCTTCGGTCGATACGCTTACGCGGACCTCCCGTCCCATAAGGTCAAGCAGCAATATCACGCGCTTTTGATCACAGACCTCTTCCAACAGGGCTTCATGATCCGCAAAGGCCCCCGCACGCACGCGCACGAGATCGCCCTTTTTCAATCCTTGGGGGGCGAGATCAACGACACCATCATTCTCTCTCATGCGGATAGCGTCCACGATGCTGGCGGAAATCGGACTCGGTTTATCACCAAATTGAATGAGACTAATCACCCCCATAGTGCCGTTAATTGAACGCCACTGTTGTGTCCCTAAATCCATGCACACAAATAGATATCCGGGGAATACCGGACGCAGCACGGTTTGCGTTCTTCGGGCGTGACGAACCTCTTTACGATACCGCGGCAGATAGGCTTCGTAGCCCTGATTTTTCAGGTGCCAAGCGGCACGCTCTTCTGCCCCTGTCTTAAGGCGAACAACAAACCACGCTTTCATAGCTTGCTCCTTTTGTGCGCACGCCGGGAGACATGTAACAGTGGGGCCGTGTGAATCTGTGCGTCTTCAAAATGCTTTGCGAGCAGTTCGTAAGCCTCTTGCGGTGCCTCTGCGTTGGTGATGACGACAGCATCAACGGCCAATTCCAGCATCGCATTCATATTATTGACGACAGGTAGGCCGGAAAACTGCGCTTGGTTGGAGCCGGGATGGATCATTGCCAACACTTCAACTTGGCTGTTTTGAGCCGATAAGGTTGCAATTTCTGCGAGTTCACCCGCACCAAACAAGACCACACGACTGTGGCCTTGGAGCTTAATCTCATCATAAATGGCAGCATACTCATCACGGGCTTGGCGGAAAAAATCGAGAGAGCTGGAGAGGAAGTCCGCAACCAGGCGACCCTTTTCACTAAACCCTTTGGGTGTCACATAATAAGCGAAACGCTTTGCCGGAGCTTGCCCAACTTTGACCAGTCCCTTATGCACAGCTCGTTTCAATAAGCTATTGGTAAGACCAAGGGCCACCCCAATACGCGCGGACAATCCGCGCTGCGTAATTGGTTTATCATCTTCAAGCGCAGACAGCAGCGACAGCGTCGCACGATCTGCCAGCTTTAGATTGATATTTCCCTGTTTGTAATCAGGCAATTGTCAGCCAACCTATTTCCCAAAGCCCGCACAAACGCAGGACTTATTCGAGACCTTAATATTCCAAACCCGATGAAAAAGCAAACTTTTGTTCATGCCGTGAACATCCTATTTATCCGACTTTAGTCAACGGATTATGGATCAACTTCCGCCTGGTCTACGCGCAAAGCTTTCTTGCGGGGCCAAAATAACCTAATTTTCTCTCATCGGAGCCTTTTTCAAGCGCGCCCTTTGGTTAAAAGCGTTTGGCGGGAGCGTTCCTGACGATGTGTATTTTGGAGTGTTACGCGTGAAACGTTGGTTGAGCCTAGCGCTTAAATTTGCACTTTCCGCTTTTCTGGTCGGTTTCCTTCTCGACACGGTTGACCTTGAGCAAGCCCTTACCCAGCTCGCTGAAGCATCCCCCCTTCTGATGCTGGCGGGAACGCTGGTTTTGCTCGTTCAGATGGTCCTGAACACCTTGCGCTGGAAATCGGTGCTGCGGACATTGGACGCGTCTTTAGGCTTCGTGAATACGTTCAAAATCGTCTATATCGGTATTTTTTTCAACCAGACCCTGCCCAGCTCGGTGGGTGGTGACGCCGTACGCATGTACAAGGCCTATAAATCAGGGTTATCCCTGTCGACCTCTGTAAATGGGGTCATGTTAGAACGGCTCGCCACGGTGCTGGCGTTGCTGTGGCTGGTGGTGATCTTCCAACCGTTCTTACTTGAACGCACCAATATTTCCATGTCTGCTTGGATATTTCCCGTCTTGGCGGTGCTGGGCGTGCTAGGAACTGGCTTTATTATGGTCCTCGACCGCTTGCCTGAAGGCTTGCGTCGGTGGCGCTTAGTACGTGGACTAGCCTATCTGGCCGCCGACACGCGGTTGGTATTTTTGCAAGCGCGCCACGCCCTTCCCATCATAGCCATTTCGATGGTCGGGCACGTTAACGTATCGTTGTGCATGTGGGTTCTTGGATTGTCCTTAGGACTGGGAGATCAGCTTAATCTCATTGACTGTCTGGTCATTGTTCCGCCGATGCTGCTTATCACCACACTTCCGATCTCCATTGCCGGATGGGGTGTCCGCGAAGGGGTGATGGTCGCCGCCCTTGGTTTCATCGGAATTTCTACAGAAAGCGCGTTACTCCTCTCCATTCTTTTCGGGCTGGTCGTTGTTGTAACAGCTCTGCCCGGCGGCCTAATATGGCTCGCCAGTTCGAGCCATAGTTTGCCCAAGGAAGGCGACCTCGCCCTCAAGGACGACAAAGTTTGACGATGTTTTCAGGGGATTAGTCCACTATAACAAAAGATGGCCTGGTTTGGCCTCTTCGGGTCCAGGCTCATTCAAATCCGGCCTCTGAAAATCTTGCGTCTGTTAAATAGGTTCGCCATCTCTTCTGAAATTATGCTCCAAACTTTAAATTCACATGACTAGGTTAAACATGAACACGTCCCAAGCCCACCGCTTCGATCCGGAAATCCTGCGTGAATATGATATTCGCGGTATCGTCGGCCCCAGCTTTAGCACTGATGATATGCGCGCCATCGGCAGGTCATTTGGATCGATCCTGGCCACACGCGGGGGCAAGACCTGTGCCATTGGGTATGATGGCCGCCTGACATCGCCGGATCTAGAAGCCGCCCTGATCGACGGGCTAGGCACAAGCGGTATCGATACGGTGTGCATCGGATGCGGCCCAACGCCCATGCTGTACTATGCGGGAGCCACGCTAGACGTGGACGCGGCGGTGATGATCACCGGATCGCACAATCCGTCCGAATACAACGGCCTCAAAATGACCATCGGTGGCAAATCATTTTTCGGCGATGACATCCGCGACTTGGGCCGCCTAGCCGCCGTAGGTGAATTTGTCGAAGGAAGCGGATCGTCAAAAAAACTGAGCATCTTCTCAGAATACGTCGCGCGCATATTGCAAGACTATCGCGGTGATCGCGCGTTAACCGTCGCTTGGGACCCGGGCAACGGTGCGGCGGGCGACGTGGTGGCCGACCTGATCAAGCGCCTGCCCGGCACCCATCACATCATCAACGCTAAGATCGACGGCAACTTCCCGGCCCACCACCCCGACCCCACGGTCGAAAAAAACTTAGCCCAGCTCAAATCCCTGGTGGCGGACAAGGGGTGCGATTTAGGCTTTGCCTTTGACGGGGACGGAGACCGCATCGGCGTGATTGACGGCCTAGGACGCGTGCTGTGGGGGGATCAAATCTTAGTCCTCGTCGCGCGCGAGGTGCTCCAAGATCAACCGGGTGCCACCATCATCGCCGACGTGAAAGCCAGCCAGGTCTTTTTCGACGAAATCAAACGCATGGGCGGCAAGCCGCTCATGTGGAAAACCGGACACAGTCATATCAAAACCAAGATGCAAGAAACGGGCGCGCCCTTGGCCGGTGAAATGAGCGCACACATTTTTTTCAAACATCGTTACTACGGGTTTGACGACGCGGTGTACACCGCTGTGCGCCTGCTGAGTGTGGTGGCGAAATCTGACCAGAGTTTGGCCGACATGCGCGATGCCATGCCGCAAATGCTCAACACCCCGGAAATCCGCATCGATTGCCCCGAAGCCCGCAAGTTCCAGGTGATCGAAGAGGTGCGCGAGCGTCTGAGGGGGCGAACCGGCATAGAGGTCAACGAAATCGACGGCGTGCGCGTGACCGATGAAGACGGCTGGTGGCTGCTGCGCGCCTCCAACACGCAGGCCGTTCTGGTGGCACGGTGCGAAAGTGCCAGCGAAGACGGACTGCAGCGACTTAAAGACAAACTGGTCGCGGAACTGGATCTTTCCGGTATTAAAGCTCCGTCATTATAAAAGCGGCTGGCGGCCTGACATTAAGTAGTGTAGTATATTTTTATTCAATCAATAAAAAATGTATTTTAAGAGGCCTGATGCCCCCCAACCGTATGACTCACTTGCGCCAGTTGGAAGCCGAGAGCATCCACATTATGCGCGAGGTTGCCGCCGAATTTGAAAATCCCGTGATGTTGTATTCGGTCGGCAAAGATTCCGCCGTCATGCTGCATCTAGCCCGTAAGGCGTTCTATCCGTCTAAAATCCCCTTCCCCCTGCTCCACGTTGACACCACCTGGAAGTTCCGCGAAATGATCGAGTTTCGCGATCGCATGGCACAGAACTACGGCTTCGAGCTTTTGGTGCACAGCAACCCGGACGGCGTGAAACAAGACATCAACCCCTTCACCCACGGATCGGCCCTGTATACCGACGTGATGAAGACCGAGAGCCTGAAACAAGCCCTAAACACATACGGATTTGACGCGGCGTTTGGCGGCGCGCGCCGGGACGAAGAAAAATCACGCGCCAAGGAGCGGGTATTCTCATTTCGCAGCAAAAATCACCGCTGGGATCCCAAAAGCCAGCGGCCCGAACTGTGGGACACCTATAACGCCCGCATCCAAACGGGCGAAAGCATCCGCGCGTTTCCCATTTCCAACTGGACCGAGTTGGACGTGTGGCAATATATCTATCTTGAAGACATCCCCATCGTGCCGCTGTATTTCGCAGCCCCGCGCCCGGTGGTGGCGCGCGATGGCACCTTGATCATGGTCGACGATGACCGCATGCCGCTGGAACCCGGCGAAACGCCTCAAATGCGCTCGGTCCGGTTTCGCACGCTGGGCTGTTACCCGCTGACCGGGGCTGTGGAATCTACCGCCACCACCCTGCCCGAAATCATCCAAGAAATGCTGCTCACCCGCACCTCTGAACGTCAGGGTCGGGTGATCGATAGTGATCAGGCCGGATCGATGGAAAAGAAAAAACAAGAGGGGTACTTCTAATGCCCCAACATTCAGACCTGCTAAGCCGCGATATCCATGCTTACCTCAAGGCGCAGGAAGAAAAAGGCCTGCTGAGCTTCATCACCTGCGGTTCGGTCGACGATGGCAAAAGCACCCTGATCGGGCGCTTACTGTGGGATTCCAAACTGATCTTCGAAGACCAATTGGCGGCCTTAAAAAGCGATTCAAAACGCACTGGAACCCAGGGCGACAACATAGACTTCGCCCTCTTGCTGGACGGACTTCAGGCCGAACAAGAACAGGGCATCACCATCGACGTGGCCTATCGGTTCTTTTCCACCGATAAACGCAAATTCATCGTCGCCGATACGCCAGGCCACGAACAATACACCCGCAACATGGCCACGGGGGCGTCCAACGCGGACGTAGCCGTGATCTTAATCGATGCGCGCAAGGGGATACTGACCCAGACGAGGCGCCACAGCTATATCGTGTCCATGGTCGGCATTAAAAAGGTCGTTCTAGCGGTCAACAAAATGGACTTGGTCGACTTCGATCAAAAGACCTTCGACACCATCGCCCACGACTATAAAGACTTCGCCACCCCCTTGGGATTTGATGACATCACCGCGATCCCCGTGTCCGCGCTGAACGGCGACAATATTATTGAGGCCGGGGCAAATTGCCGTTGGTACAAAGGCCCCACCCTGTTACAGCATTTGGAAACGGTCGACGTCACGTCGGATGTGTCGAACACACCTTTTCGCATGCCGGTGCAATGGGTCAACCGACCGAACTTAGATTTCCGCGGCTTTAGCGGCACCATTGCGTCGGGTCGCATCAAGCCCGGCGACAAAATCGTCGTGTCCGCCTCGGGCCAAACCTCAAAAGTCGCGCGCATTGTCACCTTCGACGGCGATCTCGACATTGCCGACCCCGGCCAAGCCGTGACCCTGACGCTAGAAGACGAAATCGACATCAGTCGCGGGGATATGCTGGCCGACGCCACCGAACGACCGGACTTCGCCGATCAGTTTGAAGCCAAGCTGATCTGGATGCATGACGAACCCTTACTGCCCAGCCGCAACTACTTGATCAAACTTGGGACCTCCACGGCGTCGGCACAGGTCAGCGACTTAAAGTACAAGGTCAACGTCAATACGCTGGACCATTTGCCCGGCAAATCGCTAGCGCTTAACGAGGTCGGTATTTGTAATTTCTCGTTGGACCGCCCCTTACCCTTCGATGCCTACGCAAACAACCCAGGCACCGGCAAATTCATTTTGATTGATCGCTTCTCCAATGCCACGGTTGGGGCGGGGATGATCGACTTTGCCCTGCGCCGCGCCTCCAACATTCACTGGCAAGCGCTGGACGTCCATAAGGAATCCCGGGCTGAACTGAAGGGGCAAAAACCCTGCGTGTTGTGGTTTACCGGGTTGTCTGGGTCCGGAAAATCGACCATCGCCAACTTAGTAGAAAAAAAACTCCATTCCCTAGGCCATCACACCTACACCCTGGACGGCGGCAACGTACGCCACGGGCTGAACCGTGACCTGGGCTTTACCGACGCGGACCGGGTGGAAAATATCCGCCGGGTGGGCGAAACCGCAAAGCTGTTGGTGGACACAGGAACCATCACCCTGGTGTCGTTCATTTCGCCCTTTACCGCCGAGCGCAGGATGGCGCGCGAGATGGTGGACGCCGATGAATTCATCGAAATCTTCATCGATACCACATTGGGAGAATGCGAACGCCGCGATGCAAAGGGGCTGTACGCCGAAGCGCGTGCTGGAAATCTTAAAAACTTCACCGGCATTGATTCCGCCTATGAAGCACCCGAGGCGGCTGAAATCCATATCAACGGGGATGACACCAGCGCCGAACACGCCGCCGAGCAGATCGTCGCCGCCTTGCAACAGCGGGGCGTACTTAATCTTTAGTGTAGTGAATCATACCTTCATCAATAAGGATGTCTTCGATCAGTTGGATCAAGGCATGGCCCGCCGTAATATGGGATTCTTGGGTGCTGCCCGTGTCCTCAGACGGCACCACCAGGGCATGATCGCTCAGCGCCAAAGCCGGGCCTCCACCACATCCCAAAAAGGCAACGGTGGTGATCTTCTTCTCGCGCGCGAGTGTCATCGCTTTCAAAACATTTGGCGATTTTCCCGACGTTGTGATCGCCACTAAAACGTCGCCTGGCTTGCCTAAGGCCGCGAGAGGTCGGGCAAAGATATCGTCAAAACCGTAGTCGTTGCCGCATGCCGTCAGCGTAGACATATCCATCGCCAGAGAAATCGCGGGCAACGCCATGCGGTCGTGCGTCGCGCGTAAGCGCACCACACACTCAGCCGCAAGGTGCTGGGCATCGCCCGCCGAGCCGCCATTGCCACAAAACATCAGCTTGTTACCCTTGCGCAAGGCGTTAGCAGCGGCAACAGCAATAGTGGCCAGCACCTCGGGACAATCCCCGGCGATAAATGCTGATTTGGTTTCGATAGATTTGTTGAAAACATCACGCACATTCTGCGCAAGTGTATCTTGATCAATCATGGCGTCGGCACCCTAAAACACACCCCAAAAGCTAGAAAACCACGATTCAGGCGGTTTCAGTATGGCCTAGATAGAAACACATCTCGGTATACCCCTCAATAGCCCTGTTTCAAAATGGGAAAACATAAGGATACGTGGTCTTGCAATATCGCAAGAAGGGGCTGGTCTGAAACAAATGGTGCGGGCGGCCGGACTTGAACCGGCACGGGGCGAACCCCAACAGATTTTAAGTCTGGCGCGTCTACCAATTCCGCCACGCCCGCACTGTGGATCTTGCGATCTGACCCAGAACCTATCCACCCAAGCCGTCCCTGGCAAGCCGTCTTGACGCCCGCAGGCCATCTTTCGGTGGCTTAGGTGAAGGGCGGGCTTTAAGGTGCGGCTTATGGATCAGCACTCAAACACCCCCGCACCCACTTTCGACGCGGATTTTCAACACTCCTTCGACGATTTGCTGCGCTGGCGGCGGGATGTGCGGCGGTTTAAGCCAGATCCCTTGCCAGACGGCCTGATAGACGAACTATTGGCCATGGCGGCGTTGGCACCGTCGGTGGGCAACAGCCAGCCCTGGCGATTCGTGTCCGTTGAAAGCCCGGACAAGCGCACCGCCATGCGCGATCATTTCCAAGCCTGCAATGCAGACGCGTTGAACGACTATCAAGGCGAACAGGCCAAACAGTACGCACAATTGAAGCTGTCGGGTATGGATCAGGCCCCGGTGCACCTCGCGGTCTATTGCGACCGGGCGACGGATTTAGGCCACGGGCTGGGCAAGAAGACCATGCCCGAAACCTTGGACTATTCGGTGGTGATGGCGGTGCACACCCTGTGGCTGGCCGCCCGCGCGCGCGGTGTGGGTGTGGGCTGGGTGTCGATTGTCGACCCCCAAGAGGTCGAACGTATTTTGGACACCCCCAAGGACTGGGCCTTCACCGCCTATCTGTGCATCGGCTGGCCCGAAGAAGAACACGACGACCCGGAACTGGTGCGCCACGGCTGGCAGGATCGCGTAGACGTGAGCCAATTCGTGATCACGCGTTAGTTCGGCACTTCACCCTTGGTCTCAAAGTCTAAGGCTTGGCTCCCAGGTCGCAGCTCGACTTGCCCTCAACGATTGCACCCCCCACACACTCGCCGCAATTCATGGGGTATGATGGCGCATGACCTATGCGTTCTGGGCCGATGTGGTGGGACTGAGCCACGCCTTGATCGTACTGTTCTTAGTCGGCGGACAGGCGGCGATTCTGCTCGGCTGGGTGCTGGGTTGGTCGTGGACGCGCCACCTGTGGTTCCGCCGCACGCACTTAGGCACCATTGCCTTCGTGATGACCTTCGCCGCGCTGGGCCAATGGTGTCCGCTGACAATTTGGGAATCAGACCTGCGCCAGCGCGCGGGCGAAGCGGGCTTCGCCAAAGGCTTTATCGCCACATGGCTGGACCGATTGTTGTACTTCGAGGCCCCGCTAGAACTGTTCGCCCTTGCCTACACCGCCTTCACCGCCCTGGTGGCGTGGAGCTATTGGAAGTATCCACCGAGGACATAAAGGGTGCGGGCGGCCAGATCGGTTGGCCGCGTCACGTTCGTGATCCCGCGCTAAGCCAGTGTCTCACCCTTAGTTTCACCGTTGATGGCCGTGCCGCCTAAATCTTTAAGCATTATAATGAGGTCATCGCACGCCGCATCTACGCGGGCTTGGTCCACGCCGCGCACCACCAGATTGACGCCAAAGCCCCCCAATTTGAAAAACGGGTACGAGCCCACGTCCACGTCTTGGTGTTTATCTTGTACGCGGGCAAGCTCGTCGGCCATCATGCCTTCGGAAAATTCGGTGGTGGACACGGTGCGCGACACCATGGGAGCCCCGCCTTTCAGCGATGCCTTCACGCCGTCAAACATGGCGCGCGCGATCAGCGGCACACCGGCAAAAACATAAACGTTTTCCAGTTTGAACCCCGGCGCCCGTGACACCGGATTATCCACCAGCTCGGCACCTCTGGGCATCATCGCCATGCGCATGCGGGCCGGGTTGGCACGATCGCCGTAATGGTCCAGTAATATGCGCTCCGCCTCGGCGTGCACCTCGAACTCAAGGCCAAACGCCTTAGAGACTGCGGCGGCGGTGATATCGTCGTGGGTTGAGCCAATGCCCCCGGTGGTGAAGACGTAGTCATACTTGGCGCGACACAGGTTCACCGCATCCACAATCTCGTCTTGGTCGTCGGGAATGACTCGGCATTCGGACAAACGGATGCCCAGCCCCGTCAACTCGGCGGCCAAATAGCCAATATTGGCGTCTTGGGTGCGACCGGACAAAACTTCGTTGCCGATCACCAAAACGCACGCGGTGTAAATTTTATCGCTCATAACCAAGACTGTACGGGCTGACTTACAGCACGTCCATCAACATCGCCACCAACGGGATGTCGGCGGGCGGCATGGGTACGGTGTTCAGGCGGTTGGGCTTCAGCCATTGCAGCTCCTGCCCCTCGCACGGCGTCACTTGCCCAGCCCAGGTGCGACACACATACAGCGGCATAATCAAATGAAAGTGCTCGTAGGCATGGCTGGCGAAGGTCAGCGGCGCCAAGCAGCTTTGTGAGATGTCGATGCCCAGCTCTTCTTGCAGCTCGCGCACCAGGGCGGCTTCGGGAGTCTCGTCGTCGTGAACCTTGCCGCCGGGAAATTCCCACAGGCCCGCCAGCGGTTTGCCCTCGGGGCGCTTGGCCACCAGCACACGTCCGTCGGCGTCCACCAACGCCACCGCGCTGACCAGCAACTTGGGCTTGGCGGCTTCGCGCTCAAACCAGTCTTCGGCCTTTAAGACGAAGATGCGGGCTTCCACATCCGAACACCTACCGGGAAGGCTGGTATCAACGCGGTCATAGACAAAGCCCGCCTTTTCCAACACCCGAGCGGAGCCTAAATTATCCGGATGCACGGCGGCGCACAGCTCCCTCTTGCCCGCACTTTGGAAGGCAAAGCGGCTCATCGCCAACGCCGCCTCGGTGGCATAGCCCTGGCCCCAGTGGTTCTCGCCAATCCAATAGCCGAAGGTATCGCCACCCTCGCCCATATTGACTTCGATGCAGCCGATCAAGTGCCCCCCGATGCGGGTTTCAAGGGCAAACACGTGGCGGGTATTGCCGTTCCTGTCCACCAGTGCGCCGTCAATAAACTTGGCCGCATCGGACGCCGTATAGGGATGGGGGATTAAGGCCGTGTAGCGCGCGATATTCCAGTTGTCGGCCTCACGCACCAAGGCTAAGACATCGTCTTCGGTCAGACGGCGCAGGCGCAGACGTGGCGCTTCAAGCACGGTCACGTTGACCGCTTGAAACGCCGACATGCAGGCCCGGTCCCCCATTAGGAGCGATAGTCCGCATTGATGGAAATGTAGCCGTGGGTGAGGTCGCAGGTCCACACCGTGGCCTGGCCCGAGCCAATACCGACGTCGACGTCAATTTTGATGTCGGTACCCTTCATATGCGCCGCAACGGGGTCTTCGTCATAGCCCTCGACACGCATGCCACCTTGCGTCACCTGTACACCACCGACAGCGATTTTCAACTTGTCGCGGTCGGCCTGCTCACCGGCTTTGCCCACCGCCATAACGATCCGGCCCCAGTTGGCGTCCTCGCCCGCGATGGCGGTTTTCACCAACGGCGAATTGGCAATGGACAGGCCAATGCGCTTGGCCGCAGCATCATGTTCGGCACCGGTCACGGTGATTTCAATGAATTTGGTCGCCCCCTCGCCGTCGCGCACCACTTGGTGGGCTAGGTCCAAAAGAACGTCGTCCAACGCACGCTTAAAATCCGCCAGTGCCGGGTCGGCAGCGCTTGACGGTTGAGCATTGCCCGCCTGGGCGGTGGCGAACAGCATCAAGGTGTCGCTGGTCGAGGTATCGCTGTCCACCGTGATGGCATTGAACGACGCGTTTGCGCCTGGGACCAGCAGGTCTTGCAGCACCTCGGCGGGAATGTCCGCATCGGTCGCCAGGAACGACAACATGGTCGCCATGTCGGGGGCAATCATGCCCGACCCCTTCGCCATGCCATTAATACGCACCTGAACACCACCGATGTCGGCGGTCCGGGTGCAGCCCTTGGCATAGGTGTCGGTGGTCATAATAGCGTTGGCAGCGTCTTGCCAATCCGCCGTGCCCAAATCGCCCGTCAGACTGGGCATGGCACCCGTTATCAGGTCATGGGGGAGCGGCTCGCCAATCACGCCGGTCGAGGCGGAAAAAACTTGCCTCACCGTGCAGCCGACGGCGGCGGCGACCGAGGCTAAGATATCGTCCACACTTTCCTCGCCCCGCCGTCCGGTAAAGGCGTTGGAGTTTCCGGAATTCACCACCAGCGCGCGGGCCACGTGGCCGCTCAAGTGTTCCCGGCATTTCAGCACCGGCGCGGACGCGGTCTTTGACTGGGTAAACACCCCGGCCACAGTCGTTCCAGGAACGAAATCGGCAAGCATCAAATCGGTGCGCCCCTGGTATTTAATGCCCGCCGCGACCGTGGCAAAGCGTACCCCCGCCACATCCGGTAGGTCAGGAAAGCATTCAGGCGCTAGGGGCGATGTATCGATAGCCATAATCTTTAATCCACTGTTATTTAAGGCTTTTCACCAACTCTTCATAAGACGTCTTGGTCAATTTTGCATCTTTTCGAAGCTCGACCATTAAATCTTGCCCAAATTCAGTGGATAATTCATTCACCAACGTGGAGCGAGCCTCGTCGTAACTTGGCACGGTCACGGGCTTGCGCTCTTCAACCAAGATGACATGCCAGCCAAACTGGGTCTGCACCGGCATTTTGGTATAAGTGCCGACCGCCAACATTTGGGCCGCGTCATCAAAGGGCTTAACCATGCGCCCCGGCCCGAACCAGCCGAGGTCGCCGCCCGTCGGTCCGGTGGGTCCGGTGGAATGCGTTTTGGCCATTTCGGCGAAATCAGCCCCATCGTTCAACTTGGCGATAATCGTCTTAGCCTCTTCCTCGGTCTTGACCAAGACATGCCGGGCATGAACTTCAGACTGGTCTTTCGCGCGCTCGGCCATTTTAACATAGCGGGCCTGGACGACCTCATCGGTAAGCCTTTTCCCGATGTGCTGGGTTAGCACCATACGCTCCAAAATCCTGTCCGAAATCCGCGCCATGCGCTGCTTGTATTCAGGCAGCTTATCGAAACCTGAATCTTTTGCCTTGTCGGCGGCGAGGCGTGCATTGATCAGAGAATCGACCAGCATGGGAAAGACAGCGCCCAGCGGCGCACCTTGCATCTGGCTCGGCAGCAGGCCGCGCGCCTCTTCAACATCGGACAAATGGATAGCCTGATCATTGACCATCGCGACGACGGGGTTTACGCCCGGCGCATTCGCCTTGTTATCTTGGGCCATTGCGGGACCTGAAAGGGCAGAGGCGGCCATGACAATGGCGACGGTACGGGCCAGCACGATACGTTTCACGCTCATATTTTCCACATCCATAAGTTCATGTTGTCCTTGGTATAAGCACATCACAAAGGGCTATTCAAGCGCCAGGCGTTTCACACGGCCCAAATGCATCTGATTTCTTAGTGTCTTAAGGACGCACATGGGCTATGCTCGGCACAACTTTTTTCTTAAACACGCGATCATTTTATGTTCCACATGCTCACGCCTTTCGCCCGATTAGCCGCCGCCGCTTTCCTCATATGTAGTGTGTCCACTGCCCATGCGGGTGACTTCTTGTTTCAATTGGACAATGACAAGGTCGTTGATACCGACCGCCACTACACCAATGGCGTGCGCGTCGCCTACACCATGGACACTCCGTTTGAGCGCGTGACCAACACAAGCCAAGCCCTGGCTAAGATACTGTTGTTCCAAGACGGGGGCGACCTCCGTACGGGCTGGGTTTTCGGTCAGGACATGTACACACCCGAAGACGTGGACACCTATGCGCCCGATCCATTGGATCGGCCTTATGCTGGGTGGCTGTATGGCGGACTATCGGCGCAACAAGACTTAGGCAACCGCCAGGACACCTATGAATTCAACGTCGGCATCATCGGCCCATCGGCTAAGGCTGGTCAGACGCAAAACTCTATTCATCGCGTGCTCAACGTCTCAGTGTCGCACGGCTGGCGCAGCCAGATCGGCCATGAGATCGGCATACAAGGTACGCGCATGCTGAAATTACGTACGGAACCGTTCGACATATGGGGCTTGGATAGCACCAAATATGACTTCATTGGTCACGGCACGGCGCAACTGGGTAACGTGCGTACCGGGGCGGCGTTGGGTGGCACGGTGCGCTTGGGGGGAAATTTAGCCGAAGACTTCGGGCCGGTTTACGGTATTTTTGCCCTGCCCCAAAAACGTCCCAAGAGCTTCACCTGGTCGGTATTTTTGGGCGGCGAAGCGCGCGCCGTGGCCCGGGACATCTTTTTGGACGGAAATTCGTTCAGAAATAGCCCTGATGTGAAGAAAGAGCCGTATGTGTTTGAAGGCCGCGTCGGCTTTGCCGTGCACGCGCCATTTGACGGAAAATACTGGCTTACGGGAGCGCGCCTCAGCGTCAACATGGTGCAACGCAGCCGCGAATTTCAAGCCCAGAACAAAGCCGACCGTTACGGCAGCGTACAACTCACCTTAAATTTTTAGGCGGATTTGAATCCTCATATGCTCGCAGCGAGAGCTGCGGATGGTTCTTCGTCTTCGCTGGGTAAGACGCCTGGAAGCTGGCGGTTGCGGCGATATGTCGCGACGTATTCTTCGCGATCAGGATCAAAAGCCGATTCGATCAAACCGGCTATTTTGACCAGCAAGTGCGCGTCTTCTTCCGTGAAGCCACTTTCTACAGCCGACCCCACCATAGCGTTGAGCGTCATGCACATTTCCGACACGTGCGCGTACTGCGTGGTGCGGATGCGCCGGGAAATATCCTCCGCCACGGTGCCGAGACGCGTCATGTGGGTTTCAAATTCAGGGCTTTTCTGCGCGGCGTTGACTTCGGGAAGCATGCGATCCAGCAACCAGCCGATTTGATAAGCGTGCCGCACCACCTTCTGGTTATTAATTTTGGCCTTGGCCGCATCGATAGCACGACGCACGATGCCTTCGCTCATCTGCCCGGTCATGCGCTGGCGCAGGGCGTTCGGTACGTCGATGCGATCGATCTGCATGCCTTCGCTGCGACGGTGGTTGCGGCGATCTGGGCCGATGTAATCGGTGGTCACCACAAACTTTTTGCGTCCGTGGGTAAGGCCCTTCGCTTGATCGATCATAGCCACCGGCGAAAACGGCTTTGCCAATACGTGATCGGTGCCGGAATTGATGGCCGCGTGCACGGAACTGGTGTTGGGGTCACTCACCAGCGTCATGATCACCAGAAATGGATTTTCACCATGCTTGCCATGACGCAGTTCGGATACGTACTCATTGAAGTCACCTTCGGGCAGCGACGTGTCGGCGATCAACAGATCAACATTGCCCTCGCGCACCGCGCCGACCACCTGGGCTAAGTTACCCGTGTCTAAGACGCTGCGAAAACCATGGTCTATCAAACATTCCTTCAAGGCTTTGCGCAATGTTGTGCTGGGTTCAGCGAGAACAACGCGAATGTTGTCAAATTGTGAGACGTTCATTTTAATTTCCTTGGAATGAAGAGCCGTGCTCAATTCGGTTGAAATTACGTCGGGGAGTCCCCGCGCGCGCTTATTTTCAATTTCCGTGTCACATTTTGTATCGCAGTGTCTGATGGCGTCTAACAACCGTCTTCGCGGCCACTTAACACTTTGGTTTTGCTTGACTTCATCGCTCCACAGTATATTTCGTTGCATATCCGGAACAAAAAAGTCCTTTTTTTAGGGGCAGTTACGTGCCCCTTTGGAATATTGCCATATTGGTTAAACAGACCAAAAGAGTCAAGCGTCCTCTTTATTTTAATACTCAGCGTCACCTCAAGCGCAGACGATTGATCATTAAATGTATCCCGATATAACAAAAAACAACCAATAGCGCCGGGCATGCGTTGACAGACGCCTCGAGCGCCTCTAATTCTTGGTCACGATTTGGGACGCAAACAGGACGGCTCCGCCCTGCCCCACCCTATTCAACCCATTGCCCCAAGGTAAACCGCATCCATGCTCGGCGCCCTCGCCAAAAAGCTTTTCGGCTCGGCCAACGAACGCTACATCAAAGGCTTGCTCCAAACCGTCGATGTCATCAACGCGCTTGAGCCTGAGCTCGAAGCCCTGACCGATGACGACCTCAAGGCCCGCACCATGTGGCTGCGTGAACGTTTGGACGGCGGTGAAACCCTGGACGACATTTTACCCGACGCCTTTGCCACCGTGCGCGAGGGTGCCAAACGCGCTTTGGGCCAACGCCACTTTGACGTCCAGATGATGGGCGGCATTGTTTTGCACCGCGGCCAAATTGCGGAAATGAAAACCGGTGAAGGCAAGACCCTGACCTCGACCCTGGCTGTGTACCTACACGCGCTGGCGGGCAAGGGTGCGCACGTGGTGACGGTTAACGATTACCTGGCGCGTCGCGATGCCGAATGGATGGGCCAGGTCTATGGCGTGCTGGGCTTAACCACCGCGTGCATCGTGCATGGTCTGTCGGACGACGAACGCCGCATAGCTTACGCGTCAGACGTCACCTACGGCACCAACAACGAATTCGGGTTCGACTACCTGCGCGACAACATGAAATTCACCTTGGGCGAAATGGTGCAGCGCGACTTTAACTACGCCATCGTCGATGAGGTCGATTCCATCTTGATTGATGAAGCCCGCACGCCGTTGATCATTTCCGGTCAGGCCGAAGACAGCTCGGAAATGTACAAGGCCGTGAACGCGCTGATCCCGCGCTTGACCAAAGACGATTACGAATCGGATGAAAAGGCTAAGTCCGTCACCTTGACCGAGGACGGCAACGAGCACGCAGAAGAATTGCTGCGTGAAGTGGGGCTCTTGGTTGAGGGTAACATGTACGATCTGGCCAACGTGATGTTGGTGCAACACATCAACCAAGCGCTGCGTGCACACATGATGTACCAGCTCGACACCGACTACATCATCAGTGATGACAAAGTTGTGATCATCGATGAATTCACCGGACGCATGATGGAAGGGCGTCGCTATGGCGAAGGCCTGCACCAAGCCTTGGAAGCCAAGGAAGGCGTCACCATCCAGAACGAAAACCAGACCCTGGCTTCGATCACGTTTCAGAATTACTTCCGCATGTACCCCACATTGGCGGGCATGACCGGCACGGCCATGACCGAAGCCGGTGAATTTTCGGAAATCTACAAGCTGGATGTGGTGGAAATCCCCACCAATAAAGAAAACATCCGCAAGGATGATAACGACGTGGTGTACCGCACCGCACATGAAAAATATGAAGCCATCGTCGAGTTGATCCAAGACTGTCAGAAAAAGCAGCGTCCCGTTTTGGTCGGCACCGTGTCTATTGAAAAGTCGGAACAATTGTCCGAGATGTTGAAGGGTAAGGGCATCACGCACAACGTCTTGAACGCCCGTCACCACGAACAAGAAGCCTACATCGTGGCCGATGCGGGACTTCCTGGTGCCGTGACCATCGCCACCAACATGGCGGGCCGCGGTACCGACATCCAGTTGGGCGGCAACCTGGAAATGCGTATTCAGCGCGAACTTGGTGACGTTACCGACCAAGCTGCGCGCGATGCCGCCATTGCCAAAATCGAAACCGAAATTGCCGAACAGCGGGCCATTGCCATGGACGCGGGCGGCCTGTTCATTGTCGGCACCGAACGTCACGAAAGCCGCCGCGTTGATAATCAACTGCGTGGCCGGACTGGTCGCCAGGGCGATCCCGGCGGCAGCGCGTTCTTCCTCTCGTTGGAAGACGACCTGATGCGCATCTTCGGCTCCGAACGCATCGATTCCATGTTGGTGAAGCTCGGCCTGGAAGAGGGCGAAGCCATCGTCCACCCGTGGATCAACAAGGCCTTGGAAAAAGCCCAGCAGAAGGTCGAAGCGCGCAACTTTGAAATTCGCAAGAACCTGCTGAAATTCGATGACGTGATGAACGATCAGCGCAAAGTTATCTATGAACAACGCAAAGAACTGATGGCCGCCACCGACGTCGCCGAAGAAATCACCGGCATGCGTCACTATATCATCGACGAAATGGTCGCCCGCGCGATTCCGGAAAAGAGCTACGCTGACGATTGGAACGTAACCGGGCTGCATGAAGAAGCCTTGCGCGTATTCGGCATTGATCTTCCGATTGAAGAGTGGGCCGCAGAAGAAGGCATTGCGGAAGCCGAAATCAACGAACGCATTTCCGACGCCGCCGACCGGAAGATGGCTGAGAAAGCCGCCAAATACGGCCCAGAGACCATGCGTGAAGTGGAAAAAAGCTTATATCTCAATGTATTGGATCAGTTGTGGAAGGATCACCTGTTGACCCTGGACCACCTGCGCCAAGGCATCGGGCTGCGTGCCTATGCGCAAAAAGACCCGCTCAACGAATACAAAAAAGAAGCGTTTGGCATGTTCGAAGAGCTGCTCGACAACATTACCGAGCGCGTCACCTCGATCCTCGCCCACGTCGAGCTTCAATTTACCCAGCCCGAAGGCATGGCCCCGCCGCCGCCTGTCTCTAACGTGCAAGAAGGCCACGAAGACCCGGCCTTCTCAGATGCCCCGACAGTCAACGAGCTGCTGCGCACCAAAGCCGTCGAGCGCGACGCAAACGACCCAGACACCTGGGGCCGCGTCGGTCGCAACGAAACGTGTCCCTGCGGGTCCGGCAAAAAATATAAGCAGTGCCACGGTAAGGTGTAAAGAAAGCCTCTCAAATGAGAGGCTTTCTTTACCAATGTCTGCTCACAGCCCCAAAGCGGGTATCCCCGTAAATTTCCAGAACTTTCGCTCATAACCAGAAGCGGTCGTGCCGCTCATTGTGTGGCGGCAGCGGTACCTTCCTCGTCCTCATTGCTATCCGTCAGAACCGAGATCATGGTCTGGCGCGACACCACGCCGTGGAAATCGCCATCGTCGCACACGACCGGCACCGGGTAAGGCTGTTCAAGCGACATCGGCAGGACGTCTTCCAGCGAGGCGTCGGGCAGCACGGTGGGGGTTTCCTCAGTCAAGTCGCTCAGATCTACATGGGTGCCGGGCTTTTGGATTTCGTCCTCAATCGCCTCGCGGGTGACAATGCCCTGGTAGTCTTGGTCGTCAAAGACATAACCGTAATCCTTGCCTTCGCCCCGCATCTGTTTGAGCGCTTCGTTTAAATTCTCGGTGGTCAGGCGGCAGGCCGGCGGCTGCATCACCACATCGGCGGTCAGCACCCGGGCGCGATTGACGTCGCGTACGAAGGCCTCAACATAATCGTCGGCGGGATTGAGCAGAATTTCTTCCGGCCTGCCGACCTGAGACAGCTTTCCGTCCTTGAGAATGGCGATGATATCGCCGATGCGCAGCGCTTCGTCCAAGTCATGGGTGATGAAGATGATGGTCTTGTGCAGCTTCTCCTGCAGCGCGATCAACTGGTCCTGCATTTCGCTGCGGATCAAGGGATCAAGTGCTGAAAAAGCCTCGTCCATCAACAAGATATCGGTATCGCTGCACAGCGCCCGGGCCAGGCCGACGCGCTGTTGCTGACCGCCCGACAATTGGGATGGATACTGCGCCTCATAGCCCGTAAGCCCGACCGCATCCAGCCACTCCATGGCCTTGGCTGTGCGCGCGGTTTTATCAAAGCCTTGCACCATCAGGCCGTAGCCGACGTTTTCGATTACGGTGCGGTGCGGCATCAGGCCGAAGTGCTGAAACACCATCGACATCTTGTTGCGGCGGAACGCTTCCAGCTCCTTCGCGTTCAGACCCATGGCATCGACGCCACCGACGGAGATGGAGCCCTCGGTCGGCTCTATCAAGCGATTGAAGTGGCGGATCAGGGTCGACTTGCCAGACCCCGACAGCCCCATGATGACGAAAATATTGCCGCGATGGATGTCTAAGTTGATGTTGTTAAGGCCGATGGTGTGTCCGGTGGCGGCCAGGATGTCGTCCTTCGAGACACCGGCCTTGACCATCTTCATCGCCGGGCCGGGCGCGTTGCCGAAGACCTTGTACAGGCCCCGAATTTCGATCAGCGGGGTGGCGGGTTCTTCAGACATCGGTGCTGCCTTCCATATGTCGCTGGGTGCGCCGAGCATAGGCTTGGGAAACGCGGTCGAAGATAATCGCCAATGCGACGATGGCTAGGCCGTTGAACAGGCCCATGGTGAAGTATTGGTTGGTGATGGATTTCAGCACTGGCTGGCCCAGGCCCTTGACGCCGATCATCGATGCGATCACCACCATCGCCAGCGCCATCATGATGGTTTGGTTGATACCGGCCATGATGGTCGGCATGGCCAGCGGTAGCTGTACCCCCATCAACCGCTGCCACGGCGTCGCACCATAGGCGGCGGCGGCTTCCAGCACTTCCTTGTCCACCAGTCGGATGCCCAGATTGGTCAAGCGGATCACCGGCGGAATGGCGTAGATCACCACCGCGATCACACCTGGCACCTTGCCGATACCGAGCAGCATCACCACCGGAATTAGATATACGAACGCCGGCATGGTCTGCATGATATCGAGGATCGGCGTGATGATCGCGCGCGCCCGGTCCGAACGCGCCATGATAATGCCGGTGGGAATCCCAACCGCGATGGACAGCATGGTGCACACCGTAATGATGCTCAGGGTGCGCATGGTGTTGTCCCACATGCCGAAGTAGCCAATGCCTAAGAATGACACGACCACGCCCAGTGACAGCTTCCACGACCGGCTGGCACCATAGACTAGGGCAACGATGACGAGGATGATGGCCCACCAAGGCGACGCCAGCAAAAGCTTTTCAAACCACACTAAAAAATACAGAAGCGGGTCGAAGATAGCCTCTATGACATCGCCATAGGAGCGGGAGAATTGGCGGTAAGCTTCATCAAGCCCCTTACGGATCGCGACCAGATCGGCGCGTTCCATTTCGGGAAACTTGGTCAGCCAGCTTTCGGCGGCCATGTCGGTCTCCAACTAAAATTATGAGAAGGCTAACAAGCCCCCGTCCCCGCAGGTTGCGGGGACGGGGCGGCTGTTACATGTTTGCCAGGGCCGCCTTGACCTTATCGGCAACCTCGGCGGACACCCACGGCGTCCAGGTGCTTTCGAAATTTTTCAGGAAATGCTCCATGGCGATGTTGCCGTCGGCCTGATTGTCTTCCATCCACGCCAGCAGGTCGTTCATCTGGGCATTCTTGAAACCGCGATTGGCAAGGTATGCATAAGCTTCCGGCGCGCGGGTGGCAAAGCCTTCGGTGGTTACGGTTTCCACCAGCGACGGCGGATACATGGTGACCTTAGGATTTTCGCATTCGGCGTTGGACGTACAGGTCATGTATTCGTTCGAATCGGCACCGGTGCCAAAATCGACCTTGACCATCTTGTATTTTCCCAGAACGGCGGTCGGTGCCCAGTAGTAGCCGAACCAGGGCTCTTGGCGTGCGAACGCCTTAGCGATGGCACCCGACAACCCGGCACCTGAACCGGGATCGACACGTTCAAAACCATTATCGGCTAGTTTCAGCGCCTTGAACAGATTGTCCGCGGTGATTTGACAGTTCCAACCCGCCGGGCAGGTGTAAAAACCGGATTTGTCCGGGTCCTCGGGGTGCTTGAACAGTTTGGCATTGGCCCTGATGCCTTGAATGGTGGCCAGGCTCGGGTCTTTATCGACCATGTACTGGGGCACCCAGAATCCCTCTTCACCACCGTCGGTCAGGGACTTGCCCGCAACGCGCAGGCGCTTTTCCGCGACGCCCTTGTCGATGGCTTCTTTCAGCGAGTTGCTCCACATCTCGGGCGCGATGTCGGGCTCGCCCTTTTCGATCATTGAGGTACCGGTCGGCATGGTATCGCCGGGCACCAGTTCGGCGTCGCAGCCATAACCGTGCTTCAAGATAAAGCCATCAATGTTGGCGATCAGCGAAGCCGAGTTCCAATTCATGTCGGCGATGGTGACGCGCCCGCACTCGGCGGCGGCGGCTGGCGATGCCAGGATTGCAGAAAATACAACAACAAACGAAAATTTAGTGAAATTCACAGGATAGCTCCCTAAGAAAACATCATGATACAAGTAAATGCAATAAATAACACAATGATAATTTTGCGGCAACATTGTGGCGCGCTTGATTATTGCATTATGTATACTTACATGAATTGGCCTTTGTTGCGTAGTACATCTACTGTAGTTCGCAGGCCAATTTCTTCTTAGATATTATTCTCATAGGCCGTGTGAAATTGCAAGGACAGTCCAATTTTGAGCGCAACACTTGCCCGTCTCCAGCCCCAAGCGCCCCTGCGAAAGACCCTGGCCGGGCTACGTGACAAAATCCGCCTCGAGTCAGAAGCAGACGCCTTGGATTTGATCAGGTCACCTCTGAAAACAGACATTAAAAAGGCCTCTCAAATGAGAGGCATTTTTAATGCGTCAGGTGCAGCGAACTCAGCCCAACCCCACCTTGCCCATATCCAGGAACTTCTCGCGGCGTTTGGCTTTGAGTTGGCCGCCGTCCAGGTCTTTGAGCTTGTCCAACTGGTGGACGATTTCATCGGCGACGGCGGTCATGGCGGTTTTGGGGTCACGGTGTGCGCCACCCAGCGGTTCTGGGATGATCGCGTCGATCACATCCAATTGACGCAGGTCTTGGGCGGTGAGGCGCAGGGCGTCGGCGGCGTCTTTGTTCATGGCCCCGTCGCGCCACAAAATCGACGCGCAGCCTTCCGGCGAGATCACCGAGTAAATGGAGTGTTCCAACATCAGCACCGCATTGGCAGACGCCAGCGCAATCGCCCCGCCCGATCCACCTTCGCCGATGACGACCGAGATAAACGGCACGCGGATTTGAAAGCTGACTTCGATGGATTTGGCGATGGCTTCCGCCTGACCGCGCGCTTCGGCGTCGGCACCCGGAAACGCACCCGAGGTATCGACGAAGGTCAGCACCGGTAAGCCGAAGTGGTCGGCCATTTTCATCAAGCGTTGGGCCTTACGATAGCCCTCGGGCTTGGCCATGCCGAAATTATGCTTAACGCGGCTTTCGGTGTCGGACCCCTTTTCGATGCCGAGCACCATCACCGAACGACCGCGGAAACGGCCCAGGCCGCCAATGATCGCGGCGTCTTCGCCATACAGGCGGTCACCGGCCAGCGGCGTAAAATCTTCGATCAAGGTGTCGATGTAGTCCAGCGCGTGCGGGCGGTCCGGATGGCGAGCCACCTGGGCCTTTTGCCACGCCGACAGCTTGGCGTAGGTGGAACGCAGTTGCTTGTCGACCTTGCCCTGAAGCTTGGTCACCTCTTCGGCAATGTTGACCTCGCCGCCACCGGTGAGGTGGCGAAGCTCGGCAATCTTGCCTTCAAGTGCGGCGATGGATTTTTCAAATTCAAGATAGTGATGCATAAGCGTTTTCTACCACACACGTTACAGGGAATGAAGCACCAAAATAGCCTTTAAGCCCCACCCGACAGCGGATGCGTCGTTTGCACCAGACGGACGAGGCGTTCATCAAGCACATGGGTGTAGATCTGGGTGGTGGAGATATCCGAATGGCCCAACATCTGCTGTAACGCCCGCAAATCAACGCCGTGCGCCAACAAATGGCTGGCAAACGAGTGGCGCAGCACGTGGGGCGACACGCGGGTCGGGGACAACGCGGCCTCAACCGCCAATTCCTTTAAAATTTGGGCAAAGCGCGCGCGGGTGAGAAACCCCTGTTTGGCGCGTGACGGGAACATATAGGGCGAGCCGCCCGCCCCTTTGGCCGCTTTGGGCAGAAAACGGTCGCGCACCGCCAAATAGGCATGGATGGCGTCTGTCGCGGGCTCAGACAGGGGCACCATGCGTTCCTTGCCCCCCTTGCCGCGCACCACCAAGACCTGACCGTCACGGCTCAACGCGGCCAGAGGCAGGCCCACCAGTTCCGTCACCCGAAGCCCGGTGGCATAAAGAATTTCCATCAGTGCTACCAGCCGCTTGCCGTCGCCCCCCGCATGGTTGGCGGCGCAGGCCAACAAGCGGTCGACCTCGTCTTCGGACAGGTACTTGGGCAACACCCGTCCGGCCTTGGGCGCGTCGATAACGATGGTGGGATCGTCGGCGCGCAGACGCTCGGCATACATGAAGCGGAAAAACTGACGCAACGCCGACAACCGCCGGGCCGCCGTGCGCGGGGCCATGCCGCGATCACTAAGATGTTTGAGGTAGCCCCGGATTAAAGACGCGTCCACGTCGGGCGCGTCCAGGGCCAGATGCCCCTTGGTCTTGGCAAAGGCGGTGAAATCGGCCAAGTCGCGGGCGTAACCTTCCAACGTGTTGGCCGCCGCACCGCGTTCCGCCGTCAGCATGTCAAGAAACATCCCCACCTGACGGGGTGGCGGTTCAAGCTGTGTGCGCCTACGCCCCATGTGCCCCCCTCAGTTGATTCCGTGCTTTACAGCCCCGCCTCGACGACGGCTTCCAACGCCATGGCGCGGGCTTCATCATGCAGGCCGATGTTAACCAGCGCCTTCAAAACCCGGTGCAAGACAATCGGATCGGCCCGTGCCGGTCCGCCGTCGCCTAAGATGACAAGGCTCAGCAGCACCGTTTCGCCCACCCGCGCGCGCATCGCCGCACCATCCAAAAGGAACCACAAGGACGGATGTGGGGCCAGCAACGCATGGTGTGACGGCCCTTGGGTAAGCTCCGCCCACATTTGGTCCGGCACAAGATCGCCCAAGGCGTTAAACGTGACGGCCAAAATGGCGGCCTTGTCGCGCGCCCCCTCGGTGGCCTTGACCGTTTGCCACCATGCGGGCAGCTGCTCCAAGGTCCAGTCGCCGGCCCCATCATAGCCTGACAACCGGGCCACCGGCATTAAGGCTTCCAACTCAGCCGCCAACTTGGAATCGTGTTCGGCCGCACCGTTCAACACTGAGAACCAGTCGCGCGCTCCATCAAGGCGCCCGGTGGTGAGAAACACGCGGATCGCTTCCGATGCAAACCACGCCAGATCGGCGCTGGGGCTGACCCGGGTGAGCTGGGGCAAGAAGGCCCGCGCGGTGGAGGCATAACGCCCGCCTTGGCGCGCCAAGGCCAGGGCTTGTGTTAAGGCTTCGGCCTGGGCGGCGGGTACGGTCTGCGACAAGGTGGCGCGATATAACAATGCGCGACTCATGGGACCTGAGCGTCTGGCCGCTTCGGTTAGCGGATTTTTCAGGTCCTGTTCGGTAAAGGAAATGCTGGCATAAAGCTGGCGCAACGCATCCACCGGCAAAGCCCCCGACGTCTCGGCGCGTTCGGCCGCTTCCAGGCGCAGCTCCGGCGACGCGTTGGGGCTGATGGCAATGGCCCGCAGAACCCCTGGACGGTTTGACGAGATGACGTCGGCGGGTAGCTTAGCCTTGGCCACCCGCGCCAACGCCAAATGCAACGGCGTCGGGTCGGCTAGGCTCTCAATAACCGGCGGCTTGTCCTGGTTGGCGATGGCGCTCACCAAGCGGAAAAACACGTCATCCTCGACGCCCAACTCCTGCAACAAGGATATCCCCAGCTGCGCTTGTTCGCCCAGTCCTTCCACGGCCTGACAAAAAATGAAGGCCTTTTGCCAATAGACGGACTCTTGGTCTTCGATGTTCGCGTGTGCCACCTGACAGGCACGCGCCACGTCCCCGGTCAGCAACCGCGCGTCCACCTCGACGCGCAACAGGTCCGGATTACCCGCATAGCCCGGCACCACACCCAGCAACGCGTTCACGCCGGCAAATTCACCCATCGCCGAAAGCTGGCCTGCGCGCAACGAGATCAATGAGCCAGGCAGCCCGCCTGCGGGAACCTCGGCACCCGTCAGCAGCAAGCGGCGCATCAAATCACGCATCGCGGGCGACGCCGACGTCACAGGCAGTTGCGCCACCAGATTTTCAATCACCAAGCGGTCGGTTCCCAGCCACATGGCCTGGCCAAATCCGCCCGCGTCTTCGCCGAGAACGCCCGCCACGTCGGGGTTCACCTCCCCTAAGGTCTCGGCTTGCACGGCCCCACCGACAGCGCCAAACGTCGACGTCGGGGTGGCGAGGCTCTCAGGCCGGGGCGCCGTTTGAGGTGTGGTCGGATTGTTGGTACGCACCGGCGGCGACAGGTCCACCGGGCCGCCTTGTGCAAACGCACTCGCGCCCGCCATAAAGGCCGCGCCGAAGGCGGCCAAGACGAGCGGGCGGTTAACGCGGGAAGCGTTCATCGGGCAAAACCTTTTCGACGGTGTTCACGGGGGCGGGGATGTCCCACTTGGCCAGGACGCCGACACCGCCGACGGCCAAGACCAACACCAGAATGAAAAGAATCACGGGGGTACGTTTCATAAGCTTAAGGTGACCTTCCAGGTTTCCTTGCGGTTCCAGACCTTTATGATAGTTTCTGAAACCTAGAATTCGACTGTGGCGATTTTTCGGCAGTGTATCGGGTCGCCGTTCAGCTTTCCAGGGGGCTTTCGCCCTCACACCAGAACAAATCGACGTTTTTTCGCACTTAGGAGACCCAGGGCTTGCCAGACACGGCCAAAGATACCGTCAAAATCGACCGCCCCCTGGTCCTCATCGGCCTTATGGGGGCTGGCAAAAGCACCGTTGGACGGCGCTTGGCGGCCCGGCTTAAGGTGCGTTTTACCGATTCGGACGACGAAATCGAAACGGCCGCGTACTGTTCCATCGCCGATATTTTCGAAAAATACGGCGAAGCCGAGTTCCGCGCCTTAGAAAAACGCGTCATGAACCGTCTTTTGGACGAAGGGCCTTTGGTACTGGCCACCGGGGGCGGCGTATTCTTAAACGACGAGATTCGCGCCCGGATTCTGGAGGCCGGAACCGTCATTTGGCTCAAGGCCGGGCTAGACGTCTTGGCCCAGCGCACGTCGCTACGGGGCGGCAGACCGCTGTTGCAAACGGGCGACCCCCGCGCCACGCTGGAAAAACTCATCACTGAGCGCTATCCCGTTTACGGTGAAGCGCATATTATTATCGACACCGATACAGAGACCCTGGACAGTACCGTGGACAAGATCATTGAAGCCCTGACAAACGAGAGCGGAACGCGCGTATGACCGACCAAACCAGCACCCTGCGTGTCGATCTCGGCGCGCGCAGCTATGACATCGTCGTTGGCCTTGGGCTGATCAAAAACGCGGGCACGCATATCGCACCGCTGCTGAACCGTCCGCGCGCGGTGGTGATTACGGACGAAAACGTCGCCCCCCATCATTTAGGGACCTTAAGTGCCAGCCTAAAAGCGGCGGACGTTGACGTGAACGCCATCATCCTGCCCGCCGGCGAACAGAGTAAATCCTTCGCCCAACTGCAAAGCCTGTGCGAGGCGTTGCTGGAAATGAAGGTCGAGCGCACCACCACCCTGATCGCTTTGGGCGGCGGCGTGATTGGCGATCTGGTGGGCTTTACTGCGGCCATTACCTTGCGCGGCATGCCGTTCATCCAAGTCCCCACCACCTTGCTGTCCCAAGTCGATAGCTCCGTTGGCGGCAAGACCGGCATCAACACGGCGTTTGGCAAAAACCTCGTTGGGGCGTTCTATCAGCCCAAACTGGTGTTGGCCGATACCCAAGCCCTGGAAACCTTGGACCGCCGCCAATTGCTGGCGGGCTACGGCGAGGTGGTGAAATACGGCTTTATCGATGATTTGGCCTTTTTCGAGTGGCTGGAACAAAATGGTCAGGCCCTCATTGACGGCGACCGGAATCTACGCCGCCACGCGGTACTCACCAGTTGCGCGGCCAAAGCCCGCGTGGTGGCCGAGGACGAATTGGAAACGGGTAAGCGCGCGCTGTTGAACTTAGGCCATACCTTCGGCCACGCCCTGGAAGCCGAAACCGGCTATGGCGATACATTATTACATGGGGAAGCTGTTGCCATTGGCACCGCAATGGCGTTCGACCTGTCGCATCACTTGGAGCTGTGTTCCGGCCAGGACGCCGAACGCGCCCGCGCGCACATGGCCGCCGTCGGCCTGCCCACGGACTTAAGTGGCTTAGACACCAGCGGATGGACCGTGGATGCATTGATGAACCACATGAGCCGCGACAAAAAAGTCGAAAGCGGCAAGCTCACCTTCATTCTGGCCCGCGGCATTGGCGCATCGTTCATCACCAGCGACGTTGACGAAGGTGCGGTGCGCGAGCTTTTGGCCCGCCGGCTTGAACCCTTAAGGTCATCATGATTTACATTGCCGCCGCTATTTTAATTTTGCTGATTTTATCTGCGTTTTTCTCGGGCTCGGAAACGGCGCTCACCGCGGCGTCGCGTCCGCTGATGCACCAATTGGAAAAAGACGGCAATGCCCGCGCAGGCCTCATCAACCGCCTACAAAAGCACAAAGAACGCCTGATCGGCGCAATTTTGCTGGGTAACAACTTGGTCAACATCCTGGCCTCCGCGCTCGCCACCAGCATGTTTATGAGCATTTACGGCGAAGCAGGCGTCGCCATAGCCACCGTCTCCATGACCCTGTTGGTGCTGATCTTTGCGGAAATTTTGCCCAAGACCTACGCCATTCGCCACGCCAACCGCGCCGCCTTGGCCGTGGGGCCTATCATCAATGTGCTGGTGATTGCGCTGCTGCCGTTCGTCAGGACCATCAACTTCATTGTACGCGTGCTGCTGCGCATGTTCGGCGTCGACCCACACGCCACCGACCCCCATCATTCTTCAACCGAGGAATTGCGTGGTGCCATTGAACTGCATTCCACCGTGGCCGAAGGGGAAGACCGGGAATCCACCGTTTTGTTAAGGAGCGTGATGGACTTGATGGACGTCCAGGTGGGCGAAATTATGACCCATCGCAAGGACTTAGACACCATCAATGCCGCCGCGCCGGTTCAAGACACCATCAATCAAGTTCTGGAAAGCGCTTACACCCGCCTGCCCATATGGCGCGACGATTCAGATAACGTGGTCGGTATTTTGCACGCCAAGGCGTTGCTGCGCGAGGTTCGTGCGCAGGGCGGCGACACCGCCAAATTGGATGACCTAGAGATCACCACCATCGCCGCCACGCCATGGTTCATTCCCGAGCAAACGCCATTACTTGACCAGCTACAGGCGTTCCGCGACCGCCATGAGCACTTCGCCTTGGTGGTGGACGAATACGGCGCGTTGCAAGGCATCGTGACGCTGGAAGACATCTTAGAAGAAATCGTCGGCGACATTGCCGATGAAACCGACGTACTGGTACCGGGCGTGCACTTAAATCCGGACGGCTCCGTCTCGGTGCAGGGTGACGTCACCATCCGCGATTTGAACCGCCAATTCGATTGGGACCTGCCCGACGAAGAAGCGTCCACCATCGCGGGGCTTTTGCTGCATGAATCGCGGCGCATTCCTGAAGTCGGCCAGATCTTTATGTTCTTCAGGTTTCGCTTTGAGATCGTGCGCCGTCACCATCACCAAATCAAAGCCATTCGCATAACGCCGCCCACAGCCGAAAACAACGATGAGGGATGACTCCCGCACCGTTTTCGGGTAAAAATATGCGCACTGTCCTGAGGGTCCGTCAGGATCAACTGGGGGAAAGCCTATGAGCAGGAAAATTATTCCCGACATTGTTGACCACCAAGACATTGTCGCATTCAACAAAACTGCGTCCATCCACGATGCCGTGCAAGCCATGAGCAGCCGCAACATAGCCGCCGTTGCCGTGACCAATGGTGACGGCAACCTAATCGGCATCATTAGCGAACGCGACATGACCCATCGGGTGCTGGCATGCGGACTGAACCCGCAAGCGACGCACTTGGTTGACGTGATGACTGAAAATCCGGAAACTTTGCGTGCGGGTGACGATGCGCACGACGCGGTAGAGTTGATGTTGGGACGCAATATCCGCCATCTGCCGGTCATTGATGATGATGGTAAGGTTATCGCCATGGTGTCCATGCGCGACCTGCTGAAAGCGGCCCTTCAGGACTTAGACACCGCAACAAGCCTCGCACGTGACGAAGCCTTCGCCCCAGCTAACGTTTAACGCGTTGCGCTTAAAAGCGAACGCGAATCCTTGTCGCTTTGGCGTCTTGCGGGCGTGCGCCCCGCAGTCTGGCGCATTGTGCCGTGGCCCGCGCGGGAATGGCCGGTATCAGATGCCGCATCCCGGAAATAGCCCAAGATAAACGCGCGCACAGCGGCGGTACGGCTGGAGCCGGTGCGGCGCTGTTCGACCAAGGTGCAGACCTCGTGCACGCTCAAACTCTCACGCGTACAAATCTCGTCAAGTGCGTCCCATACGTCGGTTTCAAGACGCAAGCTCGTGCGGTGTCCGTCAACGGTTACATTGCGGCTTTGCAACCGACTTTGAATGTTGTTGGCCAATGTCCCCCCCCTTAATAGGCTTTGGAAAGCGCCCACTTTCCCGTGATACGGTTGAAACCAAGACAGGTTTCTTGCCCTATACTTGCTATGAAAGTGAGACTCTTTTCAACTTGCACATATGGACTAAGGCCAACACCTTGAAGATTAAGGTTCTTTTTTGAATACTGACGTATTCGGGCATTTCAGACGTTGTCAATATGTCCGATTTTTTACACGTTTGCCTCACTGGGGGTGAGGGTCTTGAGTTCCAGGGCATGTATATGGTCGGCCATTTCTTCGGCCAAGGCGTCATATACTAGGCGCTGGCGCTGAACCCGGCTTTGCCCTTCAAAGGCTTGCGACACCACCATCACGGCGAAGTGGCTTTCCCCTTCAGGGCGCGCGCCCCCGTGGCCCGCGTGTTTGGCGGAATTATCTATGATGTCCAGCTTTTCGGGGCGAAGCGCCGCCGTCAGCTTGGCTTCGATCGCATTACGGATACGCATGGGGGAAATTCCTAAATTTTCACACAAATGTCTGCCCCACAAATAAGCGCGATTTCGCGCGGGTCAAGCGTTGTTTTGCAAGTCTTCATCTTGCCTTTGAGCGTTGGAGACCGCATATTTAGGTCATGGTTAATCCGGCACGCAAACACGGCTTAGAAAGCCCGTTCGAAATCCGCACCAAGCGCGCGACGCATACGCGCGCGTGCGACTGGCAGGGCTGCCCAAGTGAAGGCGAGTTTCGCACCGCAAAATCGCCCCGCAACATGAGCGAACACGTGTGGTATTGCTCCGATCATATCCGTGAGCACAACAAGGCCTGGAATTACTTCGAAAACCTGACCGATGACGAGGTCGAGGCCATCATTAAGAACGACACCGTATGGCAGCGCCCGACCTGGAAGCTGGGTTCTGACGCCGACCGGGCCAAGGCCTTTGCCGACGGTACGCGCATCCGTGACGATTTTGGCGTGCTCAACGAAGACGTGGACCCGCGCACACCGCACCACGTGCATCGCACTTTCCACCCAGATTCCCCCGAAGCCAAGGCCTTCGCCATCCTGGACTTAAGCCCGCCGGTGACGGTGGACGATGTTAAGGCGCGCTATAAAAAGCTCGTTAAACGCCACCACCCGGATGCCAACGACGGCTGTAAAAAATCCGAAGAGCTGTTCAAGGAAGTCGTGCATGCCTATCAAGTCGTTATCCTTCATCTTGAAGAGTAACCCGTCCACCAACATTTTAAACTTAGCGGAACGCCCCCATCCATGACCGTGGCCATCAAATCCGAAAGCAGCTCCGCGAAATTCCCGCTGGACGCTCCCGACATCTCCGTAGACGTGCGCCAAACCTTCGGCCTGGACGTGGACATGGAGGTCCCCTCATTTTCCGTGGGCGAAGAGCATGTGCCCGCCATCGACCCGGCCTATCAGTTCGACTTCGACACCACGCTGGCCGTGCTGGCGGGGTTCAAGCACAACCGCCGTGTCATGATCCAAGGCTATCACGGCACCGGCAAATCGACCCACATTGAACAGGTCGCGGCACGCCTGAACTGGCCGCTGATCCGCATCAACTTAGACAGCCACGTGTCGCGCATCGATTTGGTGGGCAAGGACGCCATCGTCTTGAAAGACGGTAAGCAGGTCACCGAATTTCGCGAAGGTATTTTACCGTGGGCGCTGCAAAACCCGGTTGCTGTGGTGTTTGATGAATATGACGCTGGCCGACCCGACGTGATGTTCGTGATCCAGCGCGTGCTTGAGGTCGAAGGCAAGCTGACGTTGCTCGACCAAAGCCGGGTCATTCACCCGCACCCTTATTTCCGCCTGTTTTCCACCACCAACACCATCGGCCTGGGCGATACCACGGGGCTGTATCACGGCACCCAACAGATCAACCAGGGTCAGATGGATCGCTGGAATATTGTGTCCACGCTGAACTACCTGCCCCATGATGATGAAATGCGCATCATTCTGTCCAAGGTCGGTGCCTATGACAATCAAGAGGGTCAAGACGTGGTGTCCGCCATGGTGCGCGTCGCCGACATGACCCGCGAGGGCTTTATGGGGGGTGACATCTCCACCGTGATGAGTCCGCGTACGGTGCTCACCTGGGCCGAGAACGCACAGATATTTGGCGACGTCGGCACTGCCTTTCGCATGAGCTTCTTGAACAAATGCGACGAATTGGAACGCCCCTTGGTGGCTGAATACTACCAGCGCTGCTTCGGCACTGACCTGCCCGGGTCCGTCGCCCAAACCGCCGCGTCTCAAACGGACTGAGCGGGCTGCGCATGGCCAAAGCCGAAGCCCTCCATGAAACCCTGAAGCGTGCCACTCAGGCGGCGCTGAAAGCTATGGCGGGCAAACGCGAGCTGTTGGTGGGCTTTAACCGAGGCTTGGACACGGCATCGCTATCGCCTGAAATGGTGACCCTGCCCGAACCGGACCCGCAGCTCAGCAACGCCAGCATCCAGCGCCTGCGCGGCAATGCCGATGCGGCAGCCCTGCGCTTAGGCTTTCACGACGCGCCCCTGCACCAGCGCCTGATGCCGCCGGGTGACGAGGCGCGCAAGCTGTTCGGGGCCCTAGAGCAGGTGCGTGTTGAGGCCTTAGGCACGCGAATCTATCCGGGGGCCGCGCAAAATTTAGCCGCCATGCACGCCCACACCGCGCGCACCTACGCCGACATTGACGAACGCGATATGAGCCAGTTGCCCCAAGCGCTGGCGCTGTTGGCGCGCGAACACTTCGGCGGTGAACAGCTTCCCAAGCACGCGAAAGCCCTGGCCGATTTGTGGCGCGACTGGCTGAACGAACACGCGCCGGGGCATTTGAGCCTTCTGGCGAAGTCCGTTGACGACCAAGCCGAATACGCCAAGGCCGCCGGACAGCTGATGAAGGCGCTGGAGTTGCTCAACGACATCCCCAGCGACACCCAAGCAGACGACAACGCCGAGCAAGAGGCCGGAGAACAGCCGCCCGAAAACGGTGAAGACGAAGCCAGCGGCGAACAAGACAAACAAGACGCCAGTGGTATGATGGGTGCCGACAGCATGGCCGCCGACGCCGCCGAAGGCTTAGACGGCGACACGGGCTTCGACCAAGACATGATGATGGGCGGCGAAACCCCGTCCGGCCCCAGCGACCAAGACGACACTTGGCCCCAAAACCAGCCGAAGAGGCGCGAAGCGTACAGCACCTTCACCGCCGAATTCGACGAAATCATCGGTGCGGAAGACCTTTGTGACGCGGTTGAGCTGAGCCGTCTGCGCGAACAGTTGGACCGCCAGTTGGACAAGCTGCAAGGCGTAGTGGCCAAACTTGCCAACCGCCTGCAACGCCGCCTGCTGGCCAAGCAAACGCGGTCCTGGGCGTTCGATCTGGAAGAAGGCATGTTGGACGCGGCGCGTCTAGCCCGTGTCATCACAGACCCGTACGCGCCGTTGTCGTTCAAGCAGGAAAATGAAGCCAATTTTCGCGACACCGTGGTGACGCTGCTGATCGACAATTCCGGCTCCATGCGCGGACGGCCCATCACCATCGCCGCGATCAGCGCCGATGTGCTGGCCCGCACCCTGGAACGCTGCGGCGTTAAGGTCGAGATCCTCGGCTTCACCACCCGCGCGTGGAAGGGTGGCAAGTCGCGCGAGGCCTGGGTCGAGCATGACAAGCCCCAGAACCCCGGACGCCTCAACGATTTGCGCCACATCATCTATAAAGGTGCCGACGCCCCGTGGCGCCGCGCACGCAAGAACCTAGGCCTGATGCTGAAGGAAGGCATCTTGAAGGAAAACATCGACGGCGAAGCCTTAATGTGGGCGCACAACCGCTTGCTGGCCCGGTCCGAGCAGCGCCGTATCTTGATGGTTATTTCCGACGGCGCACCGGTGGACGACGCCACCTTGTCCGCCAACCCCGGAAATTATCTAGAACGCCACCTGCGCGACGTCATCACCTGGATCGAGACCAAATCCGACGTGGAGCTGATCGCGGTGGGCATCGGCCATGATGTCACGCGCTACTATCAAAACGCGGTGACGCTGCTTGACGCCGAAGAACTGGGCGGCACCATTATGTCCGAGTTAGCCGACCTGTTCGACGACGAACCCAAACGCATGCGACGCGGCGCGGCATAAAGGCTCGCATTAGGGCTTGCCTATGGGCGAGAATGGGCTACAAATATGAGCATAAATTAAAGACTAGCCTTTTGGGGGAAAAACGATTTTCCAGCGCATTTGCACAGCTTTCAGCATGAAGCGTGGCCGTGAAGCCGCCACGCAATTCGCGCTGTTTGCCATGTTTGTACAGGCGCTGATCCCCTTAAGTGCCGGCGTATCTTTGCCCGGCACCGATGCCCAGGCCCGCTTAGGTCAAGACATCCCCGGCTTCTATCTAGTTATTTGCACGTCTCAAGGAACTAAGGCCTTAGGTCAATCGGGAGGCTTGCCGTTGGACGGCAGCAAGCCCGCCGTGGCTCCCTGGGACTGCCCGGTCTGCCAAGTGCAGACCAACGTCCAAGGTCCGATACCGAACGCACCCCAGGTGGCGTTTGCGCCTCGCACCCTCCCTCACGAGTGCGCCGCCCCTGTTGAGAGCTCTCGGGTTGCCGGACTATGGACCGCTGCACCAGGCCTCGCCCGCGCGCCGCCGCTGGCTTAAAATAACATTTCCTTTCTGCTAAGTCAGACCACGCCCGGGCCGGAAAGTAGGACGGCCGGTTCGGGTGTGTGTCGACCATTTCATTTCGCGCCGCTGCCGTTTGGCCTCTGGCGTATGACCCTGAGGATCCACACGATGAACTTCAAGACCTTGATCTCCGCAGCCGTACTTTCCACGGCCCTTTTTGCTTCTAACGCATACGCCACCAACGTTACCGTTTCTGATGCATGGGCACGCGCCAGCGCGGGCATGGCCAAAGCGGGCGCCGCGTTTATGACGCTGACCAGCACCGCCGCCCACGACCACACCTTAGTATCTGCGTCTTCCGACATTTCTGATCGCGTTGAGTTGCACACCCACACCATGGTCGACGGTGTGATGCAAATGCGCCAAGTCGAAGGCGGCATCAACGTCCCCGCTGGCGCAACGGTAATGCTGGCACCGGGTGGCCTGCACATAATGTTCTTAGGCCTGCACGCGCCACTTAAAGAAGGCACTACGTTTGACCTGACCCTAACGTTCGACAGCGGTCGTTCCACCACCACCCAGGTCAAGGTCCTGTCGGTCGGAGCTATGGGAGCTATGGGTGCCATGGGTCACTCAGGGCACACAGCACCAATGGGCGATATGCCCCACGCTCCTGCCGGAGATATGCCCCACGGCCACTAAGCTCTCTTTTCAACACGCAAAGCTAAAGGCCGGGATATCGCTCCCGGCCTTTTTTTGCGTCTGTATCTAATCTTATATTTCAATGCGTTATTTTCACCTCCCATATTTATGGGATGAAATGGCATGCGCTTTTTTGCGCTGACAACACCCCCATCAAGGCCTCAGAAAAGCGCTTGCCACTTGACATAGTCAGACGTCCATCTTATTTATAAGGACATGCTTATACATACAGGCTGGCTGACCATATGGCCAAGACCAGCCCTTGATTAGGAGGCCACCGGGGGCAGTCCCGGAATTGAGAAGAGGGGACTAAAGATGAATATGGTAAAATCTAAGGACGGCGGTGCGATCACAACGCTCGACGAAGCGCATCTGAACGAGATTATTGATCGACGTCTGGACGAAATGTTTGAGGCAAAACTCAACGAGGTCCAGGAAAACAAAACGCCGTCACTGGCAATCATTTCCACCAAAGGCACGATGGACATGGCATACCCGCCGTTCATCCTGGCCTCGACCGCAACCGCGTTGGGGTGGGACGTGTCGGTCTTCTTCACTTTTTACGGCCTGGAATTGCTGAAAAAGAAACCCAGCCTACAAGTGAGCCCACTCGGCAATCCCTCAATGCCGATGAAAATGCCCTACGGGCCGGATTGGCTCAAGGGCATCGAATGGAACATCCCGAATGCGGTGATGAGCAACGTCCCAGGTTTTGAGGCCATGGCCACCGCCATGTTCAAGGAGACCACCTGCGCCAAGGGTGTGGCAAGCGTAGAGGAACTGCGCGAAGCCACGCTAGAAGGTGGCGCAAAGCTTTATGCCTGCCAGATGACAGTGGACCTCTTCGGTCACAAACAGGAGGACTACATCCCCGAGGTTGAGGGCTGGATCGGTGCCGCCACCTACCTGCCCATGTCGCAAAAGGCAGACATCAGCCTCTTCATCTAAATCTAAGGAGAAAATTATGACTGCGTTTAACATAGAGCTAGATACGCGCGGGCTTAATTGTCCGCTTCCGATTTTGAAAATGCGCAAAACCATCAACACCATTGAAGCCGGAGAGGTCGTGCGCATGATCTCCTCAGACTTAGGCTCGATGAAAGATATGGAATCCTTCTGTCGTCAGACCGGCAATGCCCTTATTTCAAGCGAAGACAAGGATGGCGAGTACATCTTCTTCGTACGAAAAAATTAAGATCGGTTCGACGTCATGACCCACACACCCACAACCGCTCCGATGACGGTTCTCGTCACCGGGGCCAACGGCTTTACCGGCTCGCACACCCTGAACGCCCTCATGGCGATGGAAGGCGTGATCCCCATCGCCGCATGCCGCAACCCGGCCACCCTGCCTAGGGCGTTCATGGGTGAGGTGCGGGTGGGCGATTTGACCGACCCCGACTACCGCGAACGCGTCCTCAAGGGTGTCGACACCGTGGCCCACTGCGCCGCATGGACCGCCGCATGGGGCCACGCAAAGCATTCCTTTGAGCACCACCTAAAACCCACATTGGCCTTCATCGACGCGGCCATGGCGGGCCGCGTGAAACGTTTCGTCAACGTTAGCTCAACCGCTATCGCCGCGCCCACCGGCGCCCAGGACCCCATGAGCCACCCCGCGCCACTGCCGCACTTCCCACACATGGACAACGTGCGCCGAACGGAGGAATACCTGCGCCAAGCCAGCGAACGCGGATTGGATGTGGTGAACCTGCGCCTGGGCTTTTTCGCGGGCGAGAACTATGGTCTCGGCATTTTGCCGTTGTTGTTGCCGCGTCTGAAGACGCACTTGGTGCCATGGGTGGCGGGTGGCCGCACGCACCTGCCACTGATCGACGGGCGCGATGTGGGCCAAGCCATGGCCCTGGCAGCCACCGCGCCGGGGCTCGAAGGTTATCGCGCGTTCAATGTCATCGGCCCGGAAAACCCTACCGTGCGCAAAGTTATCGAGCACTTGAGTTCACAATATGGCTATCCCACGCCACATTTCTCGGTACCCTTCCGGGGCGCATACGCGTTTGCTTGGACCATGGAAAAGCTTGATCCTATCGTACCGTGGGAGCCGCTGGTGACGCGCTCCATCATTCAATTCCTAGAGCAGCAGGATGTCGGCAACGCGGCCTTCACCGAGGCCACCGGCTATACGCCCCACCACCACTGGAAAGAGGCCATTAAGACGCAACTCGGCGAAATGGCCGAACGTCAAACCCATGCCATGCCCATGATCAAGCCATTGCCGAGCGTGAAAACGTGATGGAAACCCTGGAATCTTTGCACGCGACGGAGCATATTGGGCGAAAGGGAACCAACAAGGATTCGGTTACGGTCATGGGCACCAAGGGCGAAGAGAAACGGCAGCACATCATCGACGCGGCCAACGCCTTGTTTTATCATAAGGGTTTCGCGTCGACGTCGTTCGCCGACATCGCCGATGATGCGGGCATCCCCAAGGGCAACTTCTATTTCTATTTCCGCACCAAGGAAGCCTTGCTTCAAGCCGTGGTCGATGAACGCCTCAAACGCATGCGCGCCCTAATGATCGGCTGGCATGAAGAATTCAAGGACCCACGCCAGCGTTTGCACCGCATTGCCGACATCCCCTCCGCCGATAAGTGCGAAATCACCAAGTTCGGCTGCCCCATGGGCACGTTAAGCGCCGAATTGGGTAAGCAGGACACGGCAAACCATAATTTCACGGTGGCCATATTCGACCAAGTGCTGGCCGAGGCCGAAATCTGCCTTACGGAGATGGGCCGACCCAAGGCCGATGCCAAGCGCCTAGCGCGGCACTTGCTCGTACGCCTTCAGGGCGCGGCCACCATGGCGCACAGCTATAACGACGAAAGCTGGATCGTAAACGAAAGTCAGGCCGTGCATGCATGGATCGATAGCCTATAGTCCACACACGCACAAAAAGGCCGGGATCGCTCCCGGCCTTTTTGTGCATTTAGCATCAGCAAGCAGCCCACTTTCAAAGTCCCAGCCTAGGTATGCTTATGACGAAACCGGCACCCAAGCGGACACAACCAGAGGCGAGCCAGCCTGAGAGTATGTTTGGTGCTTAAAGGTGTTTGGTAATATTCAAGATCTTTTTGACGTTCATATGACACGTCTTATTGTCGCCATCCACTAGCGCTTTTTTGATTTTTACCATAGCTGACTTAAGCTTTCTCTTTTCTGCGATCGATGACCTTAGCAGTCCTTTTTCATATGGCCCCGTGGCTTTGTTAAGCTCTTCGGAACAGGGGGTGTTAGCCCAGGAACTGCCAAATCCAAGCGTCATAAAGGCCCCCACCAGGATGGTGATTATAACAATACGCATGTCTCGTCCTCCCACAGGTGTTGCACATTACAATTATTTTAATCGATAAGCTTACGTAACGACCGTGTAGCTGTAAATCTCAAACATACGATAAAGCGATCTTGGTGGCATACCTGACCGACGTCCGCTATTGGCGGACTTTTTCGACGGCTTGTTTCAGTGTCTGATCAGGGGTCCAAAGCGACCTCTAACAGCGTATTTTTTTGCGCTGAGCAGCCGCTGTTAATATCCACGGTCAATCTTGTTGTTTATCCGACTATCAAACGGGGGGCGTCTGTTCACCAGAGCTTCCAACATACGCAATTCCGCATCCTTGTGATTGAAAACCGGGGCCTTTTCGATGCGCTGAGGCGCGCTTGCCGGATATATATACCGGGGGCTGTCGTGGTGGATGGTCGTCACAGATTCCAAGTGCAGGCCATCCTCAGCCCCACCTAGGTCGCCCCGCCCATAACACACGCAGGCATAGGTCCGCTCAGGTTCCACCGATACATAACACGCCGTGCCGCGTATGCCGATGGTGGCGAACCGCGTGGAAATGGTGGTGTCGGTCTTTGCGAACACCGACAATATGGCCCCTGCGGCGACGCGAATGCGCCCCGACACCGAGGTGTCCAGGCCTTCCTCAAAATACTCATCATAAAATTCAATTTCGGAACCTTCGCGGATCAAAAAAACGTGCTCGCCAATGATGATCACGCAGCTTCCGTCGCGCCCGGTGGTGACAACATCGCCGGGATGCACCACTTGCCCCACCAAGGCTGGCCCAGCATTGATGCGCACGTCGCCGCTCACGTCCTGCACACCGGGAATCACCGGCACCTTGGAATTGGCCCCGGCACGCCCCAACGCCACCAGCAAAGCCGGAGCGAACCCGGATGCCAGCAACACGCCCCGGATCATCGCCCGGCGGCTGGGGTGGAATTTAGAGAGGTTCATACTGTTCTCCTGTCCCAATGGGCGGAGATAAGAATCTAGTGCTTAAACCGCCCTTTGGACACAAAAAAGCCCGCACCGAAGTGCGGGCCTTTTCGTTCAATCCAACAGAGCGTAACTTACGCGGCCTTTTTCGCCAGCGCACGCTTGATGCGGCGCTTGAGCTTCTGAGCCTCGTCGGTCAGCTTCAGGTTGGACGTATTCTGCAAGTAAGCGTCAAGACCGCCGTTGTGCTCTACGGTGCGGATGGCGGCTGCGCACAAACGCAACGCCACGGCATGTCCGAGAGCCTCACTCATCAGCGAGATGTCCTGCAAGTTGGGCAGGAAACGACGGCGGGTTCTGTTTTTAGCGTGAGACACGTTGTTACCGGTCATAACGCCAACACCGGTCAGGGCACATTTACGGGCCATCGGTAGGCTCCTCAATACTTAAAAATCAGGCAGGGCCGCATAAGACGGCCCCGGATGCGCGGTTTGTACGGAATTTGGGGGGGGGCGTCAACCCCTGAATCAACGAATTCGTTATGCAAACGCTACGTTTCTATTATGTGCCACACATAATGCTACGCCCGTCTTTTCGCGTAACCTCTCCCCACAGCCTTAAAACAGCGAATGGCTCTTCGGTTTACGAAGCTAATTCACGGTCTTTCAGTGATCAGATCCACGACCTTTTGTGTTCTCTCCACCCACTGCGCAGTTTGAGGGCACCGACATTTAATGACATCTATCATTATTTCGTATTCCGCAATTAAATCACGCGTAAATATGGGTTCATGGTGCGCAATTCTGTTGCGTACATTACGGATTATCTCGACCTCTTCATGCAGATGCCGCCTGTTCGCAGAAAAATTTTTGTCCTGGGGAAGACCTGAAAATTCAACTACAAGATAGGTGCGCCACAGGCGCCCATCATGCCTACTCGTTAACATGTTTTCCCAAAATGCGAATTTTAATTCTGCTACGAGCTTTCCGGTTGTTGATAAACCTCGCCTTGTTCTCTGCAAATCCTTACGCGGGTTGTAATAGCGTCCACCGGGGTTAGGCAAGCTTTTTTCAAATGCATCGACCCATGGCCACCTTTCCCCGTACTTTCTAACCAACGCGCCATGGATACCGTTCCTGACTGCAATTTCAGACATATGCATAGGGAACATCAGCGCCCCCGAAATCTCTGAATTCCATCGGTACAGCGCCAGTGCTCGCCTCTGGTCTCCATTTTCTGCATCCAAATACCGCCTGAACCGTGGCTCAGAAATAACCCGCGGTATGGTAATTAGCTCTTCCTCTAAGAAATTTGTTGGCATCAATAATTCTCAAAAAGTTGACAATACAATTTGTCACATATAATATGCTACTTGTGAGCCCAAGGTTTTGTTGGCTTCGGCCTCCCCCTAGGGACATACGATATATAAACAGCGGCTCGTCAGAGATGGCGGGCCGCTGTTTCTATTGTAAGGCGATAGTCATCTTCTTCTATTGTAAGGCGATAGTCATCTTCATCAAGCACTTAATAGTGCTGGCACCCTAACCAAAAACCCGAAGCTTTGGCTGGGTTCTTGGTGAAACCTCGTCTCTATTACCAGTCAGCCATCGCCGTTTGCAGGTTTTGGTCCAGTTTTTCGAGGAACTGGTTGGTGGTCATCCAGGCTTGGTCGGGGCCGATGAGGAGGGCCAAGTCTTTGGTCATGGCGCCCGATTCTACCGTTTCAACGCACACACGTTCCAGGGTTTCGGCGAATTTCACCACATCTGGAGTCTGGTCGAATTTGCCGCGATAGCCAAGCCCCCGGGTCCACGCGAAGATGCTGGCGATGGGGTTGGTGGAAGTTTCCTTGCCCTCTTGGTGCTGGCGGTAGTGGCGGGTCACGGTGCCGTGTGCCGCCTCGGCCTCGATGGTTTTTCCGTCCGGCGTCATGAGCACGGACGTCATCAAGCCCAGCGAGCCGAACCCTTGAGCCACGGTGTCGGACTGCACGTCGCCGTCGTAGTTCTTGCACGCCCACACGAAGCCGCCCGACCACTTCATGGCGCACGCCACCATGTCGTCGATGAGGCGGTGTTCATACGTAATACCAGCGTCCCTAAACTTGTCGGCGAACTCGGCGTCGAACACGTCTTGGAACAGGTCCTTAAAGCGCCCGTCATAGGCTTTCATAATGGTGTTCTTGGTCGATAGGTACACCGGCCAACCCATATCCAGGCCATAGTTGAGGCTGGAGCGCGCGAAGCCGCGAATGCTTTCGTCTTCGTTGAACATCGCCATGGTGACACCGGACCCCGGGAACGTATGCACGTCGCGTTCAATCACATCGCCGTCATCACCGACAAATTTAATCGTCAGCTTACCCGGACCGGGAACGACGAAATCGGTGGCGCGGTATTGATCCCCATAGGCATGACGGCCAATGACAATGGGCTGAGTCCAGCCCGGCACCAGGCGCGGCACGTTTTCGCAAATGATCGGCTGGCGGAAGATGGTGCCGCCAACGATGTTGCGGATGGTGCCGTTGGGGCTGCGGTACATGGCTTTCAGGCCAAATTCTTCGACCCGGTCTTCGTCCGGGGTGATGGTCGCGCATTTGACGCCGACGCCGTATTTTTTGATCGCTTCGGCCGCATCGACGGTGATTTGATCGTCGGTCTCGTCGCGCTTTTCCATGCCCAAATCGTAGTATTTCAGGTCCACATCCAGGTACGGCAAAATCAGCTTGCTCTTGATGAAGTGCCAGATGATGCGCGTCATTTCATCGCCGTCGAGTTCGACGATGGGGTTGGCGACCTTGATCTTCGACATGGGTGTCTCTCCTGAATGCACGGGTATGAATTTCCGCGCACAATACGGCGCACGCGGGGCTTTGACAAGGTGACGCTAAAGGTGGCTGGTCAGCACTTCTTCGTCGGCGTCCGGCGCGGACGCGATAGCTTCGAAAACCTGATCCACGTTATCCACGACCTGAAACAGATCTTTCACCTTGTGGTGGCCAAAGCCGCCGTCCACGACCTGGTCGATCAACGCAAAATACGGGTCCCAATAGCCATTGATATTGACGAAGATGATCGGCTTGTTGTGCTGCTGAAGCTGCTTCCAGGTGGTGATCTCCAACACTTCTTCTAAGGTGCCAATGCCGCCTGGCAACGCCACGAAGGCGTCGGACAGTTCGAACATCTTGGCTTTGCGTTCGTGCATGCCGTCGACCACGATTTCCGTTGCACCGTCTACCCCGCCAACCTCATAGGCGCGCAGGAATGCGGGGATGATTCCCGTCACTTGACCACCCGCGTTGATCGCCGCATTGGCGACAGCGGCCATCAAGCCGATGCCGCCGCCGCCAAACACCAGATGCACGCCGCGCGCGCCCAGCAGGCGGCCCAGCTTCGCGCTTTGCAGGGCGTGGTCCGGGTCGCTGCCTAAGCGCGATCCGCAAAAGACGCACAGCGCCGAAAGTTTAGTCATGATTTTTGTCTCCCATTCCCTCGTTTGTAGCGCGCGGTTTCTCTTGCGGAAAGGATTGTTTTTTGTGAAACTAAGTGCCGAATAAGACTGATTCCGAACTCAGGGCATAACCAGGGAGAGACTTAACATGCTGAAGATGACCAGTTTGACGGCCTGCGCAGCGCTTATGGCCGTTACCTTTGCGATCCCCACCGCCTTCGCCGACGAAGCCGGCGAAATTAAATACCGCAAATCGGTGATGAAGTCGGTCGGTGGACACATGGGCGCCATCGTCGGCATCCTCAAGAGTTCCACCGGCAATGCCGCCAATTTGCAACTGCATACCGACGGATTGCTCGCCTTGTCTGGCATTACAGCCTCCGTATTCCCCGAAGGCTCCGATTTCGGCGAGACCGAGGCCCTGCCCGTCATTTGGGAAAAGCCCGCTGAATTCTCCAAGGCCATAAAACAATTTCAAGAGGCCGCGAAGGGCATGGCTGCCGCTGGCACAAGCGGCGACATGGCGGCCGTGGGCGCAGCGTTGGAGCCGCTGGGCAAGGCGTGCAAGAACTGCCACGAAAACTTCCGCGAGAAGAAAAAGCAGTAACGGTGAAAATTGTTCGGCCCGCTACCGCCGTCCTGGCCCTTACGTTGGCCGGGGCGGCGTTTGCGATTTTCCCCGCACGTGCGCAAAACGCGGAGCAACTCACGCGCGGGGCATACATATTTAATCTTAGTGGCTGCGTGGGCTGTCATACCGACAAGAAAAACCGCGGGCCGCGGCTTGCGGGAGGGCGGGCGTTCGTCACCGATTTTGGCACATTCTACAGTCCCAACATCACCCCCGACGACGCAACTGGCATTGGCACGTGGACGTTTGAAAATTTTCGCATGGCACTCCGCGAGGGTTTGTCCCCCGACGGCAGAAATTACTTTCCAGCATTCCCCTACACCTCCTATACCCACATGACGGACCAAGATATAGCTGATCTGTGGGCCTGCCTGCGCGCCCAGCCCGCAGTCTCGCGCACCAACCCAGATCACGACCTGAAAATGCCTTATGGCTGGCGCTGGCTGATGACCTTTTGGAACTGGCTTTATCTCGACTCAGGCCCCAAGCCCGAGTGGAGCCGCGGTCGCTACATCGCCGAGGCGTTGTCCCACTGCCACGAATGCCACACGCCGAGAGACTTTCTCGGCGGCTATGACGACGCCAAGTCCTACGCCGGAACGCCGCGCAATCCCGAAGGCATCGCCGTGCCAAACATCACCCCGGACCCAGAAACCGGTGTCGGTAAGTGGCCGCCGGGCGATTTCGAACTCCTTTTCACCATCGGTATGTTGCCCGATGCGGACTTCGTGGGCGGTGTGATGGCCGAATCGGTTACCAACACCACCAGCAAAATGACGAAGGCCGACCGCCAAGCCGTAATCGAATACCTGCGTTCACTGAAGCCCGTCCACAACCCGGTGAACCGCAAAAAAGTCAAGGATTCCGGGGAATTCAACTGAGATCGTGCCCCGCACCAGCGCAGCAGGCAGGCCTTTCAAAGCGCCGTCGTTGCGCCAACCCGAGGTACGCCTTAGTCTGATGGCCAAGCGATTTATGCTGACATAGCCTGTGAGGAGTGGGGGACATTGCAAAAGTCCGTAGTGATTGGTGGAATTGGCGCCGTGATCGTCGCTGTGGCCGTTGGCCTGAGTGTCATCTTAGGCGGCGGCGATCCGCAAACGCCTGAGCCGACAGCCCGCAAGGCCACACCCGCCCCCACATCTCAAGTGCAAGACATCGTGCCGCCCACCTTCGATGTGGTACGCGTTAATCCCGAAGGCAACGCCGTCATGGCGGGGCGCGCCAATCCGCGCAGCACCGTCGAAGTCCTGGACGGCGACGCCGTGTTTGGCACCGTCACCACCGATCCCCGCGGCGAGTGGGTGTTTGTGCCGGAACACCTACTGGAACCGGGCGAGCGACGGCTGGGCTTGCGCATGCTGATGGACGGCCATGATCCGGTACTGTCTGAACACGTGGTGATTTTAGTGGTGCCGGAACGCTCAGCCGGGGGCGCGGGTGCACTGGCGTTAAAGGTGCGGCGCGACGGCACGGGGCGCAGTGAAGTCTTGCAAAAGCCCGGACCTGCCGAAACGTTTGGTGTTGATTCCGTAGATTACGGGGCGGGTCAATTGACCATCAGCGGCCACGCAGAGCCGGACAAAGCCGTACACCTGTACATCGACAATCGCTTTATCGGTCGCACCCAGTCTGACGCCGACAAGGGATTGTGGAGCTTAACCCCCGAAGCCGACATTGCGCCCGGCACCTATACGCTGCGCGCCGACATGGTGGATGCGAAGGGCGAGGTCCTGGCGCGGCGCGAATTGCCATTCCAACGGGCCGAACTTAAAGACACCGAGAACCTAAAGCCCGGCACCTTTGCCGTGGTCCAACCCGGCAATAGCCTGTGGCGTCTGGCGCGCCGGACCTATGGCAAGGGCACGCGATATTCCACGATTTATGAGGCCAACCGCGACCTGATCCAAAACCCCGATTTGATTTATCCAGGACAGGTCTTCCGTTTACCGGGTAATCAGTGATACACACCCTTCGCACGGGCGTAAAAACAAGGGCTTAACGTCAAGCCGCAGCGCCCGTACACTGTATCCACCTGAGACCCGGGCGCATTGCCCTTAAATGAGAAGGAAGATCGCCTGTGAAAACCGTCTTGGTCCCCATTAATCCCGCCGGTTGGCCGTTCATCGCCATGTTCGCGGTCATCGCCCTGGTGTTGGCCTACATTGCCGAGCCGCTTGGCTGGCTTGGCGCGGTGCTGACGTTGTGGTGCGCCTATTTCTTTCGCGATCCCGACCGCGTCACCCCGACCCGTGCAGGTTTGGTCATTGCCCCCGCCGATGGGCGCGTGTGCTTGATCGACGAAGCGGTACCACCGTCTGAGTTGGATATGGGCGACGGCGCTTTGCAGCGCGTGTGCATCTTCATGAACGTGTTCAACGTCCATGTGAACAGAGCCCCCATGGATGGCACCATAACCAAGCTGGGCTACCGTCCGGGTAAGTTCCTCAACGCCGAACTGGACAAAGCCAGCGAGTTCAACGAACGCCAGTCCCTGCGTATGAAGACCGCCGACGGCCATGACATTGCTTTTGTGCAGATCGCGGGCTTGGTGGCGCGGCGCATCGTGTGCCAAGTTCACGAAGGCACTCAACTGATGGCAGGCGAACGGTTCGGCCTGATCCGGTTCGGATCGCGCGTTGACGTCTATATGCCCAAGGGGAGCAAGCCGCTGGTGGCTCTGGGCCAACTGACCACCGCTGGCGAAACGGTTATCGCGGATTTGAAATCCAAAGAGGCCGCACGGGTGGGCGAAGTCCGCTAAGGACGCGTCTATTTAAGGGGGACCGACGGAACACATGACAGATATCAAAATGTCCCAGCGCCCCAAGCGTCGGCGCATGTCCTTAAACGTCATGATCCCCAACATGCTGACGTTATTGGCGCTGTGTTCGGGCCTGACCGCCGTGCGTTTTGCCTATGAGGGCCGCTGGGAACACGCGGCGCTGGGGATTCTCGCCGCCGCCATTTTGGACGCCCTGGACGGACGCATTGCGCGCCTGTTGAAGGGTACGTCCAAGTTTGGCGCGGAACTGGATTCCCTGTCCGACATGATCTGCTTTGGTGTCGCACCGGGGCTGATGCTGTACTTCTGGTCGCTGCAAACCATTGGCCGCTTTGGCTGGATTTTGGTGCTGCTATACGCGGTGGCGTGCGTGCTGCGTCTGGCGCGGTTCAATACCGCCATCGAAGGCCCGGAACCACCCGCGTGGACGTCGACGTTTTTCACCGGCGTCCCCGCCCCCGCCGCTGCCGGGTTGGTGCTGCTGCCGATGATTATTTCGTTCAACTTGTTTGAAGCGTACGTGCGCCGTCCCGAAGTGGTGGGCGTGTTCATGGTGTTGGTGTCGTTCTTGATGGTGAGTTCCATCCCCACCTATTCGTTCAAAAAGGTCAAACTGCGCCCCAGCCTGATCTTACCGCTGATGGTGGCGGTGGGGCTGATTATCGCCAGCATGCTCAGCGCCCCTTGGGTTACCTTATCGGGCCTGCTGGCCGCCTACTTGGTCTCTATCCCGCTGGCCATGCGCAGCTTCCGCGCCACCCGCGACCGCACCGCATTACACGGCGAAGAAGAAGCAGAAGACGACACTCCGGTTGACCTTGATTTAAACGGTTAAGCCTTCCGCGCCCGCCACCACTCAGCCACGTTCGCCCGCACCATCAGCGCCGACGGCGTGACGATAAGCGTTAAGATGGTGGCGAAGCCGAGGCCGTAGACGATGGACACCGACAACTGCACCCACAGCAGGTTAGCGGGCGCGCCGACGACGACGGTGCGGTCGATGAAATCGAGGCCGACGTTCATGGACATGGGTAACAATCCCAAAATGGTGGTGACGGTGGTCAGCAGCACCGGGCGCAGGCGTTGCGCGCCGGTGAGCATGATGGCTTGGCGAGTGTCTTCTATGTCCTGCTTCAAACGATCAAAGGTGTCGATCAGCACGATGTTGTTGTTCACCACAATGCCCGCCAGCGCGATCACACCGATGCCGCCCATGACGATACCGAACGGTTGGCCCGTCACCAACAGGCCCACAAACACGCCCAATGTCGACATGATCACGCCCGACAAAATCAGGAAGGCCGAATAGAAACTGTTGAACTGGGTGACCAAAATAATGGCGATGAGAAACAGCGCCACGCCGAACGCCTTGACCAAGAACGCCTTGGCCTTGGCTTGCTCTTCATCCTCGCCCTTAAAGCGGATGGAGATGCGCGGATCTAAGTCCGCTGTCTTAAGCCACGCCTGGATTTGTTTAACTTTGTCGTCGACCAAGACACCTTGTTCTACCTCGGACTTGATTGTCACCACGCGTTTGGAATCCGTGCGGCTGACGCTACCGACCCGGGGCTGGGCGTGCATATTGACGAAATTCGACAGCGGCACCAGCCCGGATGCCGTGGTGACGCGGATATGGCTCAACTGTTCCAAGGTCCTGTATTGGCCCGGAAAACGGGCGCGGATGTCAATTTCCTCGTCCGTGTCGTTGGGACGATAGCCGCTGAGCTTGATGCCCGACGTGGCGAGGCGCACCGACTGACCAATCGAGGAAATATTCGCACCAAACTTAGCCGCCTGGGCACGATCAACGTCAAACACCCAATCGATGCCCGGCAGCGCCAAACTGTCTTCCATATCGATAAAGCCACCGATTTTAATCATCCCCTGCTCTATTTTCAGCGCGGCCGGAGCCAGCAGTTCAGGGTAACGTGACGAGATTTCGATCTGCACCGGACTCCCGACCGGGGGGCCGCCCTTTTGTTTCACGGCATTGATCATCACACCGGCGATGGGGGCCGTGCGGCTGCGTACGTCGTCCAAAATCGCGTCGGCTTTGGGGCGCGTGTCCCAATCGTCAAATTCCAAAAAAACCGTGCCGATGATGTCTTCGGCGGCTTCCCCGGTGGGGTTGGAACGGGTGCGAGTATAAACAGACTTGATCCCTTCGACGCGTTGGACTTCCGTCTCCACCTCGCGCATCAGGGCATCGCGTTCCCAGATGGATAAATTGCCGCGCGCGTGCACCTGGACCTGGGCTACGGAGGGTTCTCCATCGGGGAAAAACTGAATGCCATTGCCGAAATTGACATAGATGGTCAGCACCGCTATGAGCGCTCCCACCGCACTGACCAAGACTAGGCCCGGGTGCTTCAAGGCCATTTCCAAGAGGCGCAGGTAGGCGCGCGTCACGCCATGCAGGTGTTCCACATCTGGCTCGCTGCCGGACAAGGCCTTCATTTCTTCCGGGTCAGCAGCCCCCGGACGTCCCAAATAGGCGCCCAACGTCGGCACGAACACCATCGCCATCAGCAACGAGGCGGTTAACGTCGCCAGCAATGTGATGGGCAGGTACTTCATAAACTCACCCACCACGCCGGGCCAAAACAACAGCGGGAAAAAGGCCGCCAGCGTCGTCAGGGTCGAGGCCACGATGGGCGGTGCCATGCGCTTGGCGGCCAGGGAGTAGGCTTTTTTGCGGTCCAAGCCCTCGGTCATTTTGCGATCCGCGAATTCGGTCACCACGATGGCCCCGTCCACCAACATGCCCACCGCCAGAACCAGCCCGAACAACACCACGATGTTCATGGTGAGTCCCATGACGTGCAACACCAACACCCCGGTTAAAAACGATCCTGGAATAGCCACACCGACCAAGGTTGCCGAGCGCCAACCCAATGCCGCCACCACAACGATCATCACCAACAGAACAGCACTGATGACACTATTTTCCAGGGTCGAAAGGCGTTCGATAATGTCGGTAGATTTATCCTGGGCATAGGAAACGTTAATCGCCGCGCGCACGTCTTGGGGCCACTGAGCGCGCTCTCTTTCCACGATGGCCTTCACCTTAGCCACGGTGCCGATCAAATTTTCGCCCGCCCGTTTGGAGACTTCCAGCGTCACCGCCGGGCTGCCATTGATGCGCGCGAAACTTTTCGGATCTTTGAAGCTGCGCCTGACTTCACCAATATCACCCAGCACAATCACCGCATCGCCTTGGACGGTCACCGGTAGGATCATAATTTCGTCAACGGTGTTGATGAGGCCTGGAACCTTCAGCGTAAAGCTGCCGCGTCCGGTGTCTTGCGCACCAGCCGCCACCAGTTTGTTGGAGTTTTTGACGTTGGCGATGGCCTGCGCCGGGCTGAGCCCATAACTTTCGACCTTTACCGGGTCGATGAGAATTTCCACCATTTCCTCGCGGGTACCGGTAAGTTCGGCCTTGAGAACTTGGTTCAAAGTTTCGATCTCATCCTTCAGATCACGGCCAAGGTTTACCAAGGCCCGCTCCGGAACCTGACCGGATAAGGTCACCACCACCACGGGGAATTGCGAGAAGTTGATCTCTTCGATAATCGGCTCGTCTGAATCGTCGGGCAGGTTGGGTTTGGCAATATCGACCTGTTCGCGCACGTCGCGTTTGGCCCGATCAACGTCAAAACCGGCCTCGAATTCCAGCACGATATTGGCCCCACCCTCAAAGCCCTTGGCGCGCATTTCCTTGAGACCTTCGACCGAGCGCAGTTCTTGTTCCAGCGGGCGGATCAGCAGGTTTTCTGAATCTTCCGGCGAAATGCCTTCATGCATTACGCGCACGATGATCATCGGAATGTTGATGTCGGGTTCGGCTTCTTTGGGGATATCCACATATGCCACCGTGCCTGCAATCAGCAGCAGTACCAGCGTGGAAATGGTGGTCCGCGCCTTCGTGAAGGCTAAATCTATGACCGCGCGCATGTGCTCAGCCCCCCGGGCTGGGTTGTGGCAGCATGGTGGCTAAGTCGCCGTCCACCGCCTCAACCGTCTGCCCCACACGCACAAATTCCTGTCCCACCGAGATGACGCGGGTTTGTACGGGTAGGCCGCTCAACCACACGCCGGCCTGAGTGTCTGAAACAATGCGCACGGTATGAAATTGTACTTTTCCGTCGGCCCCCACGGTCTTCACCCCCACCTGACCATCGTCGTCCAGGGTCAACAAAGCGGGCGAAATACGGTGCGCGAATTCCATCGCCATGGGCAGGCGGATTTCTGCGGTGAGCCCTTCTGGCACGGAGCGGTCGGGTACAAAGAGCGTGACCTCGACGCCAAAGGTCCGGGTCAGCGCATTGGATGCTTGGGCAATATACGTAACCGTGCCATCCAACTCACGGCCATCTGGCAACCGCACTTGGGCGTCTTTGCCCAGCGCGATGCGTCCGATATCGCGTTCCGCCACCTGTCCAATGGCTTTGATGGTGGTGAGATCAATGACGCGCGCGATGAGGCCGCCAGCCTTATCGAAATAGCTGCCGACCTCTACCGGCAAGGTATCGATCACGCCCGCGAACGGCGCGGTCACGGTGGTGTTATCTAAATCGCGCTGCATACGGGTGGTCTGTGCCCGTGCGGCTTCTAAGTCGGCCTTGGCCTTGGCCACATTGAGTTTCGAGCTGTATCCGCCCTTGCTCAGCTTGCGGGCCGACTCATAAGCGATTTCTTGTTGACTGAGGCGGGCTTTTGCCTCGGCCAAACGCTCTGCGCGATCTTCCGGGTCCATGCGCACGATTGCGGCACCGGCCTCGACCAAGTCACCTTTGCTTGCGACCACGTCCAGCACCCGGCCCAAAACTTGGGCGCGCACGTCCACGGCTTTATCGGCCTGCACCCTGCCCATCACGGAAATGACGGGGGTGTGTTGTTCGCCTGTGACCGTGACAACGCGCACCCGTGGCGTCGCGGCCTCGGTAGCGGGGTCCACGCCTTCATTGGCTATGTCTGCGCTTTTGAACACGCCCGACATCATCCACAACACCGCCAGCAAAGCGATGACGATGGCTGTTCTATGGGGTGCCTGCAGACCTTGCCAGCGGGTCACGGCTTTGGCCTTTAAGGGGGCGAGCTGATCTTTAGGTGACATGTTCCAATGCCTCAATCTTACACATTTGGGGGGGTCATATTGGTGATTACGCGTCTCAACAAAGTACGCAGGAGCTCTTCTTCGTCTTCACTGATACCGGCGAGGGCGCGCTCTTGGTTGGCTTCGGCCTCCGGCACCAAATCGCGCCACAGCCCAGCACCGTATTCGGTTAGGCGCACGTGGACCTGGCGGCGATCAACATCGCTGCGGTCACGCGTCACCAGGCCGTCGCGCTCCATCCGGTCAACCGTGCGTGACAAGGTGGCTGTTTCTACAGCAACGAGCTGCGACAGTTCTTTTTGTGTCAGGCCGTCCGTTTCCCACAGCACCACCAAAACCGCCCACTGCGCCACGGTGACGCCATGCTTTTGCAGGCTGTCACCCAGCCCGCGATGAAGCAGCTTTTGCGCACACGTGATGAGGTAGCCTATGGCACTGTCGCGCTTTTCCCGCACCATGGCAGAAAACGCGGCGCTCGGTTGCGGTGGTACGTGGTCGGGAATCATTTTGCCCATACAAAGCCCGCATCAATTGTCACATTAATTCGCATGGCAATCATTAGCATGACAATTAAACGACGTCAATTAAATTGAAGGGTTCCCATCAGTCGCGCAATGGCTCCTCGCCGTCAGGTAGATATTTCCCATGCGGATCTTCAATGTCTAGAACCCACAGATCGGGGTCCATATCGGCTTCGCGGGCGATATAGGCGTCGCACGCGGCCTCATCTTCTCTCTTAGCCCCGCCCGCACACCCGCCCGCGACAACCGTCCAGGCACGTCCACCATCATCGGAGTAGCGCCTAGCCAAAAGTTCGCAGCCCTGGTCCAGACGGTTCACCTTGACCAGCACTTGGCCCGCGTCCGCATCACCGCGCCGGGCGACCACACAGGGCAAAAACGCTATGTCGCACAGGCGCAGTTGGGCCTTGACCCAGATTTCCGATTTTAGGCGCGGTTCGCTCATCAGCTCTTTTCCTAAAAGTATCCTGCGGCCATACTGCCCGCATCCCGCCACAGACTAAAGCCTGGAAATGACGATGTTCGAACTGCATCCCACCTTAGCCAAAGATTCCGTGGAAATCGCACGCCTGAACCTGTGCCGCGTATTGTTGATCCGCGACAAGACCTACCCGTGGGTGATCTTGGTCCCCGAACGCCAGGGTCTGCGCGATTTGGACGATTTGGGCGAAGCCGATCGCATCCAGGCCATGGCGGAAATAGACGCCGTGTCCAAGGCCCTGAAGGCCCTATATCAACCCCATAAAATCAACGTCGCCGCACTTGGTAATGTTGTTGAGCAATTGCACATCCACATTATCGCCCGATTTTTGAACGATCCAGCCTGGCCAGGCCCGGTGTGGGGCGTCGTTGAAGCTAGCGATTACGACGAGGACGCTCGCACGGCAACCGTGTCCGGCCTCCGCCGGGTACTCGACGGGCAATAGCCTCGTTATTTCAAGTCCTTTGCAGATCATGCGGCTTGGGGTATCTTTCGGTGCATAGAGGAGAATGCAGCCCCGTCGCACGCGCCATACATGCGCCGGGATTGTTTTGTGGGGGGACAACATGACCGACACGCAGATCAGCGTGTTCTATCGACTGCGCTCACTGTCCATCCGCACCAAATTGGCTTTGGTGTCGGCATTGGTTGTGCTGGCGTTGGTGTCGCTGCCGTATCTCAGTTGGTACCGCGATATTTCCATCCGCGATATGGACAAAACGCACCAAGCCATTTTGATGCTGGATAGCAAGCTGCTGATTTTACAACGCAGCCAGAACGACTTCATCAATTTATTCGACCCCAAATACCGTGAAGAATTTAGCACGACCTTTGAGGCCTTCGTCGAAAGCACCGAGAATCTGAAAGAGCAATTTTGGAACTTGGGCCTGCCCATCGACACCCTGGAGCAGTTGGTGGTGTTGACCAGCGAATATCAATACTTGTTTGAGGTCATGGCCGACACCCAGACACGCATTGGTCATGACCATGATCAAGGCCTGTACAAAGACGTGGCCGAGGCCCACAAGAAGATGGAAACGGCACTTCTTGACGTTCCTGCCAACAGCACCGCGCGCTTGGTGCTGTTGCGGCACTCAATCATGTTGCAACTGCCCAGCTTGGGGTTGACGATCAGCCACCACGAACGCCAACTCAGTTCGTTTGAGCTTCATTATACGCACATGACCAGGGACGTCCGCACCTTGGTCGAGGACGAAGCCGTACGCGCTAAAATTCTCTCCGCCATGAGCACGTTCCACACCACGTTCCAAGGCTTGGTCACAGCATCCCAAATCGTGGGGCTAACTTACGAAGATGGTCTGCACGGTGAAATCGGTGAGATCGTCAAGTCCACCAAGCAAATTTTGAGCCGCCTCCACACCGAAGTCAGCGCCGCCATCGCGCGACGCGAAAGCAACCTCAACACCCTGCTCGGGGTGATGGCTGCGTTCTTTGCCATCAGCTTCATTTTCACGGCAACGATGCTATCACGATCCATTAACATCCCCATCCGCAGGGTTACGTCCATCATGACGCGATTGGCGGACGGCGATTTGAGCGTCAACATCCCGGACGAGCCTAGCTCCGATGAAATCAGCGATATGTACAGGGCACTACGCGTTTTCAAAATGGGTGCCCTCATCCGCAGGCGCACCCAAGAAGAACTGCGCAAAGCCCACGACGGAATGGAACAACGCGTCGAAGATCGCACCCGCGCACTCAGTGACGAGATTCAAGAACGCCGTCGGGCCGAACAAGAACTGATGCGCGCGCGCGAGCAGGCCGAAGGTGCCAACCAAGCCAAGTCGCTATTCCTCGCCAATATGAGCCACGAACTGCGCACGCCGCTCAACGCCATTATCGGCTACTCGGAAATGCTTCACGAGGATGCCGAGGACTCTGGCAATACACGCCTGAGCGAGGACTTAGACAAAGTCCACAGCGCCGGCAAGCACCTCTTAGGCGTCATCAATGAAATTCTGGATCTGTCAAAAATCGAAGCCGGGCGGTTGGACATCCACATGGAAACCTTTGCCGTCCAGGATGTGCTCGACAACGTGGTCAACACGGTACAGCCGCTCATGGCTACGAACACCAACGTCTTGGTGGTCGATACTGACGGCACCTTAGGCACCATGAACAGCGATATCACCCGACTGCGCCAAATCTTGTTCAACTTCCTGTCAAATGCAGCGAAGTTTACCACGAATGGCACCATCACCCTGGCCGCGCAGCGCGATGCAGGTGATAACGGCGATGCCTTAGTCTTTAGCATTACCGATACCGGCATCGGCATGAACGCCGAACAACTCAGCCATGTTTTTGAACCCTTTGCCCAAGCCGATGCCTCGACCACACGCAAATACGGCGGCACCGGATTAGGCCTCACAGTCAACCGTGAATTCGCGCGCCTTTTGGGCGGCGAAGTCGAAGTCGTAAGCGCCCCCGGCGTTGGCACCACCTTCATCGTGCGCCTCCCGGTCCAGGCCCCCACCAGCACACACGCGGACAACACCTTATGACGGCCATCGTACTCTTAGTCGAAGACAACGCCCTAAACCGAGACATGCTATCGCGGCGGCTCATTAAAATGGGATATCGGGTTCTCCTTGCCGCTGATGGCGAGGATGGCGTCGCGCAAACGCGGACTCATATGCCTGATTTGGTGCTGATGGACATCAATATGCCGGTGATGGACGGCTGGCAGGCCGTGCGTATTTTAAAAGATGACCCCAAAACGCGTGATATACCCGTAATCGCACTGACCGCCCACGCCATGCCATCGTACAAGGACAAAGCCGATGAAGTTGGCTTCAATGAATTTGCGACAAAACCAATTGATTTTCCCGCACTGGTCCAGACAATCGAAGCTATACTGCACGCACAATCCATCAACGCTGCACCAATAACGCGACAGGAACAATGACTAAGGCCAACCTTTACACCACCCCACCGCGCATTCTCGTTGTTGATGACAACGAGCTAAATCGCGAGCTTTTGGTGCGGCGTCTTGAACGCAACAACTTCGTGCCCGAAACTGCGTCCGGCGGCGTTGAGGCCCTCGCCCGCATCGCTAGTGAACCTTTCGACTTGGTGCTGTTAGATATCAACATGCCGGACTTAGATGGCATCAAGGTGCTGGAAACCGTGCGCGAGACCCGTGCCGCGACTAATCTGCCGATTATCATGGTGAGCGCGCGCGACGAAAGTGAAAGCATCGCCGAGGCCATTAATAAGGGCGCTAACGACTACATCACCAAGCCCATCGATTTTTTGGTGGCCTTCGCACGCATCAACACGCAGTTAGACATGAGCCGCACCCACGCACAACTGAAAGAAAGCGAAGAGCGCTACGCCCTGGCTTTCCGTGGTGCCAATGACGGATTGTGGGATTGGGACCTGCGCAGTGGGCAAATCTTTTATTCCGACCGCTGGAAAGACATGCTGGGGCTTACCCACGTACCGATGAACCACGACCCCGAAAGCTGGTTTAATTTGATCCACCCCGATGAGGTTGAAGGCCTAAAGCAAGCTATCGAAGAACACATGCTGGGCAAAAGCGAGGCCTTGGAATACGAATACCGTGCCCTGCACGCTGATGGTGGTTTTCGCTGGTTGTTGACGCGCGGCGTCGCCAGCCGCGGCGAGGATGGTCAGGCAGTCCGCATTTCCGGATCACAAACCGACATCACCCGGACCAAGGCCTACGACCCCATCACATCGATCCCCAACACGGTCTTGTTCATGGACCGCCTGGAATGGCTGATGGACAGAGAACGGCGCAATCGTCAGGGTGGATTCGCCATAATTTTAATTAAAATTGAACGCCTCAAGGACCTCCGCCAAACCTTCGGCCCGGTCGCGGGAGAAAATATTCTCGTTGAAATCGCCAAGCGTCTCACAGAAACCCTGCGCGCCGAAGACACCGCCACGACCTTGCAAGATGCCACATCCATAACCATCAGCCGTCACGACGAAGCAGACTTCGCGGTGTTGTTGGAAGGGTGCCGCGATGAAACCAGCACCCCGAAAGTCGCCGAACGTGTGCAGATGGTGATCCACGAACCACTACAGATCAGTGGCGAAGAGGTCGTACTGAGTTCATCTATAGGCATCGTCGTCATCGGTACTGAGGCCGACGATAACTCAACCGCTAACGACGTCATAGCCCATGCGGCCAGCGCCGTGGCGCGCGCGCGGGCCAAGGGTTGGGGCAACTACGAACTGTTTGACCGCGTCATGCAGGACCGCGCGCTGAAGCGTCTCAAGATGGAGACGGATTTGCGCCACGCGGTTGCCGATAACGGTATGCACCTGAATTACCAGCCCATCATCGACCTTGCCACGGGTGAAATCACCGCGTGCGAGGCCTTGGCCCGCTGGACCCATATCCAAGACGGCCCCATTTCCCCCGTCGATTTCATCCCACTGGCGGAAGACGGCGGGATGATCAACGCCATTGGTGACTGGGTGCTAGAGGAGGCTTGTCGCCAACACGGAGAATGGCTGACTGCGGGGGCCAAGCCTATCAGTCTGGCCGTGAATTTTTCACTGTTACAGATGCAGCGCGATGGCGTTCAAGAGCGGGTGATGGGAGCCTTGGAGCGCGCCAATATGGATCCCCAGAACCTCAAGATCGAAATCACCGAGTCCATCTTCATGGAAGACATTGATCGCATCAACACCATCCTCTCCGCGCTCAATGCCGAGGGCATCGACATCGCCATCGACGATTTTGGTACCGGCTATTCATCGCTGGCATACCTGAACCGCCTGCCCATCACGCATTTGAAAATTGACCGTTCGTTCGTTACCGACATCAGCACCGATACCGCTGCCCAGGTGATCGTGCAAAGTACCTTGTTAATGGCCCAAAGCTTAGGCATCAAGGTGATTGCCGAAGGCATCGAGACCGAGGGCCAGATGGAAATTCTGAAGCAGATGAAGGCCGAATATGGTCAAGGCTATTATTTCTCGCGGCCCATCAGCGGCGAAGACTTACAGGGCCTTCTACTCGCCAAGGGCTGACGTACACGGGGCCGCACCCCATCATGGAATGCGGCCCCGTGGTTTGGCAGACGTAACCTCTACGCAGACGCGGCGACGTTCAAAGCTTGATCCAAATCGGCGAGAATGTCGTCAATGTGTTCAATCCCCACCGACAGACGCACGTAACCTTCGGTCACGCCGCTGGCGACTTGTTCATCAGCCGTCAACTGCGAGTGAGTGGTACTTGCCGGGTGGATAGCCAAGGTCCGTGTATCGCCAATGTTGGCAACGTGATAGACCATCTTTAGCGCCTCGATAAAGGCGCAGCCTGCAGTTTTTCCGCCCTTCAGCTCAAAGCCGACCAGCCCGCCATAACCGCCGCTTAGGCAGGCATCCGCGCGACGCTTGTCCTCGCCGTCCTGGAGACTTGGGTGGGTGACTGTCGTCACCTCTAAGTGATCGGATAGGAACTTTGCCACCGCGTTCGCATTATCACAATGGGCGCGCATGCGGAGCGGCAAAGTCTCCATGCCCTGGATGATCTGAAACGCATTGAACGGGCTCATCGCGGAGCCAATGTCACGCAGCAAGGTGGTGCGCGCCTTAATGATATAGGCCACCGGCCCGATACCCTTAACCGCGTCAACCCATACCGCACCGTGATAGCTGGGGTCCGGCGTGTTGAGTGCCGGTTGACGGGCGGCACCAGCCCCTTCCCAATCAAACGTACCACCGTCCACCAAAACGCCGCCGACGGAGGTGCCGTGGCCGCCGATATATTTGGTGGCAGAATAGACCACCACTGCCGCCCCATGGTCCAACGGACGGCACAACACCGGAGCGGCGGTATTGTCCATAATCAACGGAATGCCCAACTCGCGACCGATATCGGCAACCTCTTTAATGGGAAATACCTTCAATTTCGGATTGGGCAGGGTTTCCGCATAATAAGCGCGGGTGCGATCATCGGTGGCGGCGCGGAAGTTTTCCGGGTCCGACGGATCAACAAAGCGCACTTCAATGCCCTGGTCCTTCAAAGTATTGGCGAACAGGTTCCAGGTGCCGCCGTACAAGTCTGTGGAACTGACCACGTTATCGCCGACTTTTGCCAAGTTCTGGATCGCAAACGCCGAAGCCGACTGACCCGACGCCAACGCCAGCGCAGCCGCACCACCTTCTAAGGCGGCAACGCGCTTTTCCAGCACATCGTTGGTGGGATTCATAATACGCGTATAAATATTGCCCAGCTCTTGCAACGCAAACAGCTTGGACGCGTGCTCGGTACTGTCAAACTGGTACGACGTGGTCTGGTGAATAGGCACCGCCACGGAGCCCGTGGTGGGGTCTGCGCGCCAACCCGCATGAAGCACCAGCGTTTGTGGTTTTTTACTGTCAGTCATTAAATTTTTTCTCCCGGTCTTTTGTTTATTTATTTTGTGGTCATATTAATCCGTATTTTGCGTTATCGATCAAGTCTAGGCGTACATTAGAGATTGCGGTTTTCTAGACCCGGCAAATGCGCTACCTTGCGCGCAACACGCCAATCCCGGTTTCTATTCAGAATCAGCAAAGTCAGCACCCATGAAAGTTCTCGTTACCGGCAGCGCCGGATTTATCGGCAACCGTGTCTCCCAACGCCTGCTTGAACGTGGCGATGAGGTCATTGGCCTCGACATCATGTCCACCTATTACGACGTCAAGCTTAAGGAGGCCCGGCTGGCCCAAATCAAGGACCACCCGGCCTTTACCGAGGCGCGCATTGATCTAGCCGACCGAACCGCCGTGGCAAAGCTGTTTGCCGATCACAAGCCGGACGGCGTCATCAACTTGGCCGCCCAAGCGGGTGTACGCCATTCCCTGGAAGCCCCCCACGATTACGTCGACAGCAATTTGATCGGCTTCGTCAACATCTTGGAAGGATGCCGCAATGCGGACGTAAAACACTTGGTCTATGCATCAAGCAGCTCCGTCTACGGCACCAACGCGCAGATGCCGTTTAGCGAGCACGACCGCGTTGACCATCCCATCAGCCTGTATGCCGCATCCAAGCGCGCCAATGAGCTGATGGCCCACACGTATTCGCACCTGTTTGGCTTCCCCACCACAGGCTTACGGTTCTTCACCGTGTACGGACCGTGGGGCCGTCCGGATATGGCGCTGTTCCTGTTCACCAAGGCGATCTTGGCGGGCGAGCCTATCGACGTGTTTAACAACGGCGAAATGAAGCGCTCGTTCACCTATATCGACGACATTGTCGAAGGCGTGATCCGCACGCTGGACAGCCCCCCCGCCCCGGTGGCCGTGAGCGGCGATTTTGAAGACCCCGCCAGCAGCGCCACCGCACCGTTTCGCGTCTTTAACATCGGTTCCGATAGCGCCGTCAGCCTGATGCGTTATATCGAAGTCTTGGAAGAGAACTTAGGGAAGACGGCCATCAAGAACATGTTGCCCATGCAACCCGGCGACGTGGCCGCCACCTGGGCGGACGTGGACAAATTGCGCGACGCGGTCGGCTATCAGCCCAGCACCACCGTCGAAGACGGCATCAAGAACTTTGTCGAGTGGTATAAAAGCTACTACGGGAATTAAGCTCAATGCCCAAAATGCTGTTCACCGTGACCGAGGATTGGGCATTTTGTTCCCACCGCCTGCCCACGGCGTTCGCCGCGCGTGATGCGGGCTATGATGTGGTCGTGGTAGCACGCATGGGGGATCACCAGCCCCAAATCGAAGCACTGGGTTTTCGCACCGTGGCGTGGAACATCAAACGCGAAAGCCTCAACCCGTTATACGAACTCAGCGCCCTAATCGACCTCATCCGTATCTATAAAAGAGAACGCCCCGACGTGACCTATCACGTCGCCATCAAAGCCATTATGTATGGAACCATTGCCGCCTCATTGGCTCATGTGGCCCATACGGTGAATTTGTTTTCCGGCCTCGGCGTCGTGTTCATATCCTCGCGCCTTAAATTTCGCATCATCCGGGCCTTGGTGACCCCGGTGTTGCGGTGGGCGTTGTGGCCTGACTTTACGCGCCTGCAGGTGCAAAATAGGGATGATCGCGCGCTGCTCAATGGGCTTGGTATATCCGTGCCTGAGCGCACCGATCTTGTGCCCGGATCAGGCCTCAGCTTAGAAGATTTTCCGCAAAGCCCCGAACCTGAAGGCGGTACGCCGAAAGCGCTGTTGGTCTCGCGGATGTTGTGGGACAAGGGCATTGGCGAATTGGTCCAAGCCGCCAAGGTGTTAAAGGAGCGGGGCGTCGCACTTGACATCCAATTGGTAGGGGCGCCGGACCCGGCCAACCCGGAGTCTATCCCCGAAGCGCAGCTCATAGCCTGGCAAGACGAAGGCCTGGTGCAGTGGTTGGGGCGGCGCGAAGACGTGGCCGAAATCATCAGCCAAAGTCACATCGGAGTGTTGCCGTCTTATCGTGAAGGCATACCCAGAAGTTTGCTGGAAGCAGCCGCCATTGGCCGCCCCTTGGTGGCATTCGATGCACCGGGGTGCCGCGATCTGGTGCGCGACGGCGAAAACGGCATCTTGGTGCCGATGAAAGACGTAAACGCGCTGGCCTCGGCCTTAGAAAAACTGAGCCTCGATGCCTGTTGGCGCACACGTCTCGGCGCGCAAGCCCGTCGTGATGTCGAGGCGACCTATGCGACCGGCCCCATCCAGACCCGCCTAAAATCTATGTTTGAACGCCTGCGCTAGGCGCCGCAGTTCACAAACCCCGCCCCCAAACGTCACATCTATAGTGCATGAACACCCATAATCGCGCCGCTGCGTGCGAACGCATTTGTATTGCGTTTCAGTTGGGTTCCAGTTGGGGAGAAACGACGATGAGCGACACGACAGACACCACCGATGACGTTGATCCATTGCAGTGTGCCGCCATGGTCCAAGAAGCCACACAGGTGGCCACCGGTGACGCGGTCTCAGTTGAGGACGAAGGCAAAGCCAGCGAAAGCCAAGCGCTGTCCTATCAAGACTACGTCTCGCAGTTTTGCAACGAACGGGACGAAGGTTTGGACGGCTCGGATTTAGGCCAAAGCCAAGAGCAAGAGGCTGAGGTCTGGTCTGAAGACGGCACGCATTCCCACGCACAGTTGATCGCTCAAACCCAGAGCGCCATTAAGGCCACGCAGGCTGCGGTCAAGGCTGTGGCCCGCAAAACGAAGAAAAAGTCTTAAAGCAATGGCAGACACTCCGACGAGCAAGGACTTAGAGGCATTGGTGAGCGGAATCACCGATTCTATCAAGGGCGTTGGCGCTTCCGAACAAGCCATACACAAGCAAATTGAAGCCGCTTTGGCCGCATCGACAACGGTGCTCACCGACCTGGTCAAAGACAACGCCTATCCGGCCGAACTGGCACAGGAAAACCTGAAAATTCAAAAGGCCGTAATCCAGCAAACCATCGACGCCATCAGCAACTTAGACACCTTGGTGCCAAAGCCTAAAAAATAGACTTTTGACGGAGGGGGACGGCTATGAGTGATCAAGACCAAACAAACCAGCCCGCCTTGATACCGGCGGATGTTCCTCACGTTGAAATCCCTCATGTGGAAATCCCCGAGGTGCCTATTCCGCATATGGGAACGTCAACGGCCAAAGCACCCGCCGCGACCGCTGCCCCCCCAGCACCAGCGGCGATCAGCCAACACGACATCGACGCCGCGATCGCCCATGTGGAGCAAACCGGCAACACCGAAGGTATTTCCCCTGAGGTTCTGGTGGCCGCGTGCGCTCAGATCGAGGCTCAAGCTGCGGCCCAGGGCATTGACTTAAATGCTCAAGCCCCCAATCAGGGCCAAAACCAGGGCCAGCCCGCGCCGCCACAACCCGGCCCCGGCAACGCGGTGGATGCCGCGGTGGTCGACAAACAAAGTGCCTTCGAGGCCTTTGACAAACAGCGCGACAGCCTCAAGGAGGCCGTCTCCGGACAGCGCGACGCGCTGCAAAAACCTTACAAAGACGCCATGAACAAAGCCGCCGGGGTTGACCCTGGCGACAGTGACAGCGAAGCCATGAAAGCGCTGGCCACAGCCGTCGGTGATCTGGACCCCAAAACCATGGCGCTGATCAATGCTATGAGCATGATTTCCAACAATCCCGGCCTGTTGAACGGCGTCGTATGGCTGGAAGTGATCCAAGCCATACGCAATTTGATTGCCACCGAAACCAAACACCAGATCGAAGCCTTCATGAAATCCAACACCGCCTAACAGCAATCCCCCCCCCACAAGACACTATTTTTTAATTTATACGCATAAAAACACTTTATAAGTGTTTTTATGCAATATAAAATTCATACATACCATGTGAAAATCCTCCCTGCAGAACACAGCGCAGCACCAGGAGCTTTGTATGTGGAAGGGGATAACCACAAGAAATTTATCACAAACCATATCATTGCGGCGTCATTACTATGCGTGGCTTTGTCATGTTTTGACTTTTAAGTACAGATATGGCGATAGGCACTGCCAACAACTATTTGGTGTATTAGATAGGGAGGAGTGCGCAAGAACCGGAATTTCCGGCTGAAGGATGGCGCAATTGGGTTGCCCGTTAACAAAGGCCCTCGCGCATTGCCCCAGATCCGGGGTAGCTTTCATCCTCGCCGCTTGCCGCGATCTGCGCACAAAGTAAACATGGGGGCTATCGAATTTTCTACGGAGTTCACTTCATTTACAACCAGGCACGGCGCAAGCCAAGGTCGATCCAACAACCGAACTCACCCAGACGGCTTTGGCGAGGCCGCCTCAGAGGTTCCGGGGCCGGGGACGAAAGGCATATCCCGCGGTAGGAAACGCCTCTCCCCGGCGGCGGTGATTGCCGGGTCCCTGGCTCCGGACGCTTCCTCATTAAGTCCCACGGAAATTATCGCACGTTCCGTGAATTCAGCCTTCGGCAACGCGGCTCAGCACCAGAAACAACCTGAACCCGCCGCCGAAATCGACCAAATCTATGAAACGCCCCAAGGCGCACCAACGGCGCGAGACACGAGCGATTCCTTCGCCGAGTTCTGGGGCGTGTGGATCGAAAATCACGATTACCTGTTCAAACAGAGTCTGCGCTTTATGGCCGGCAACATGGCCGACGCGGAAGATGCCCTCAGTCAGGCGATGATCAAAGGCTCACAACACTTCGACAGCACCACCATCCTCAACGAACGGGCCTGGCTGACGCGCCTTGTGCACAACTCGTGTATGGATCAACACCGCTCGCGTAAACGCCAACTGCGCCTCTCCGAAGAGGTATGGCAGGACGATACCGAGGATGTCCCGACCTTGGCCCCCCAGGCCATGCGCGCGCCCGATGAGGCCCTGCATATGAACCAGGTGTTCGGCGAACTCGAGCATCAACTTCAGCAGCTGCCGATAACGCTTTTGGAGCCGCTGATGATGCGGGTGATCGAGGAACGCTCCTATGACGACATCGCCCAGCACTTAGGCCTATCCAACTGCGCGGTGCGCAAACGCATCCAATTGGCCCGCGACCGCCTGCGCAAAATGGGGACATTGTAGCCCCCCTTTGCTGCTTCCCATCACCACCTCATGGCGGACCTTATTTGGTTCGCCTTTTTTGGTCACAGGCAAGCGTGTCGTCATATACAGCTAACACTGTCACCACCACTAAGCTTATAGCTTACCGTGTCAGCGTCTTCGATCCGGCGGCAGAAATTTCCGCTTTCGGTTGGATTCTGTTGCAAAACTCGAAATTTGTGACGATTAATATTTTCGGCAAAACCGACTTCGCCAAGAATGGCAAGCAGAATGCTTGTATGCGCTATCAGGGCCTCATACAGCGAGAAATCGATTTGATGGTGGGCCCCCCAGCCAAAATTCTGAAATGCTCGTCCAATGCCGCTGAAATTTTTGAACTAACTGCAAAAAAGAGTTTTGCAACAGAATCGGTTGAAAAGCGGACGCCATTGATGGCTGGCGTATACTTCTGCTTATGACCCGTAGCGGGCAATGAGCGATCGTCCGGAGCTGCAAATTATTCTGGACAACTTCTGAAATTGTAGTTCAAATTAAGTGAAGCTCAACACTTGAAAATCATCTGTTTTATATAGGATCTAAAAGACATGTCATTCATTCGAATTTTCGCGCCTGCGTTCTTTTTAAGTGTAATTACGTCTCAAGCAATTGCGGCAGGGAGCCAAATCGAAATCGCGCAATTTGGCCCTAATAATCAAGTTTTAGGAGACCCGGACCAACGTGCGGCGGTCATAGCCTGTGTGGGTAAACCTTTTGGCGCAGCGTGCTCTTACCATTCGGTACATTTTGATAAGCCGATGAACGGCACGTGTAAACGACCTATTCTTCCCACAATGAATACTGCCTGTAAGTGACGGGGATAGCCACCTGTCGATGTCATCTAAATAGCTTGCCAATGGGCTGCTATTGGCTGAGGCTGTTGAAAAACTATTTTCGACCCATTTTTGCGAAACATTGATTCAACTACAGCCGCACCAAAGCAAAAACAATTCACAAACACCTCGCGTTTGATTTTATTCTTGCGTCGCGCTACTACATTTCAGAGTTTTTCAACAGCCTCGGCTATAAGCCGACCTTCCAGAGGGTTTTAAATTGCGTCCGCTTTTAGGTGGCGACCTCAAATTGGGTGCAAACGCGGGAGTGTTAACCGAAAACAAAAAAACCGCCCCAGTGTGGGGCGGTTGGAGGTGGTCTCAGGGGGATTTAAGGATCAGACGGCCTTGGATGGGAAGCCGGCGACGGTAGCGGCGGAGGTGGTGCCGACCGTCGCCATGTTGGTCGTTGCAGCGGTCACCATGTCCTGCAAGATCACCAGGACCGGCGTGTAAATGGGGATGTTGGACTGATCCTCTAGCATCTTGGTCACGATTACACCTTGGGCGGCCATGGCGATGTTTTCCATGTTGCGATTGTAATCCGTGGCGTCTTGAACGGCGAACGCGGCGGCTTGGGCGACCTTCTGATACGCTACGGCCGCACCTTCGCTCGGCGCATTTTCCATCATGATAGAGTTGGTCTGAGTCACCGCGTCGAGGATCTGCGCGTTGACGCCGGCCCCGGAAGACGAAGATGCCGTGACGGCCGTGACGCTGGTCGATGTCGACGCGTCTGCAGGCGCTGGATCTGCGCTGGCATCTGGCGTTTCGTCTGTGTTTGGATCACTGGATTCGCTATCGCTCATATCTTCACCTTTGGACCGTCAAACGGTCTCCTCTCCCCTAAAATATAGCGGCCCAACGGCCCCAAAAATTATTTGGAGCTATCGGATGAACCGCCGTTCGCCGCATCGAAAATCATGCGCACGCCGCTGGATGTCACGGCATTGCCAATTTGTTGCAACCCGCCCTGGGCTTGCATGGCGTTTTCCATCGCGAGTGAGATGGAGTGCGCCATCGCCTGGTACACCATGGCCATACTTTGTGCCGGGGCTTCGCCGACCACCTTGACGTTCGTCTGTGTGACAGCGTCGGTGATCTGTGCGTTGACTCTCGTTTCATCTACCATCGTTTGAACCTAATGGTTAACTGTTGCCATCCCCCGGCACACCGCCTGCGGCACCCGGGACTTATCGTGCCTTTATTGCTTCGTCGCGGCCAAAGCGACCAAAAGTGCCGACAACAAATCTGGTGTGTCACTTTGGGCCAGCTTGGCTGCGGATGTCGCCGCCGCCATGACAGGAACCGAGTAAATTTGCATGACCCCTTGATTCGTCGCCGCCTGGGCGCTGATCGAGGCGTGCTTTTGAGCCTGGGTCGTATTTTCAAACAGTACGCTTAAACTGTGCGCCGCCGTCACATAGACGTTACTCATCGCCTGGGCAGGTGCCACACCGAGTACGCCCACATTCGTCTGCGTCACCGCATCGGTTATCATTCCATTCACCGCCGTAGGTATCGCCATTTAGCTATCCTTCCTTGCCTCCCCATCCGCCGCTACAGAGCGTGCGGAGTTTCGTTGCTTAAATTTGACGGGTGAGCGTGCCACTTGTGAACACGCCGCCCGAGTATATTCATACTCCGCTTCACGAGGACGCCGTCTTGGTGATCATGGACATAATGGCGACGGCCGCTGAATTTCCAATTTGCTGCATGCCGCCCTGGGTTTGGGTGGCGTTTTCCATGGCGAGGCCAACAGCGTGGGCCAGGGCCTGGGACGACACCCCCAGTCCACCTGCGACGCTTTCACCCACCACCTTCACGTTGGTCTGGGTGACCGCGTCCGTAATTTGTGCGTTTACCGTGTCGCCCATGGGGTCAACCTTTCTGCTTCTTCATGTTGTCACGTCACCATCATTGTCGGCTTGGACGATTTTAGAATTTCAGACAGATGCTCGCGCAGCAATTCCAACAACTCCGTCAAGTGCTGGTCCATATTGATGCCAGCGTATTGTGGGTCTGCGGTGCTCGGGGTCGTCGCCGAAGCGCTGGCATTGGACTTGAACATATTGGCCAACTCATCAACGCCACTGATCGCACCGCGCTCCACGCTGCCATCGCCGCCATCGCTGCCGCCACTAGCTTGAGAGTGAGATTGAGGCTGAGGTCTGGGAATATTGACACGCACGCCCCGACCACCGCCCCCGCCGTTGTCGGCACCATACCCGGTCTCCATGATTTCGTTGATCGACGCCGCCATCGTGTGCAGGGCGATGTGGTGAGACATGTCATGGTGCCTGACCAGACTTGAAGCCAACACGGACTGGGTTTGCACCAGGTTGAACATCGCCTCTAAGGCCGCCAACCCGACGCCGCCACCCATCACCATGGCATTGGTATCCAATATTCGTCTGTCCATGCGCTTTGACATGACAAGTCTCCCTTGTCGTCAGCCCCGAAGGGCCAAATCAATCCGAATTTCCGCCGTTGTTCATATTCAAGAGCTGCTTCACACAGGCACTGGTACAGCACAGCCCCACTTGATCGAGCTGGCGTTGTGTCTGCGTTGCGTTCATCAAGATGGCACTCTGCGCGGTGGCGCCCGTCATCATCGACCCAAGGGCCGCGAACGCCGGGCCGGAGCCCAGAACCAACGCAGCCCCACTGGTCATATTATCAAAATCATTCTCATTCCACTGACCCGAACCCATGTTGTTGAAGGCTTGGGTGAGGAGGTCGAGGTAGTCGAGCGGATCCTGCGGCGGGGAAGATGGGGGTGGAGGTGGGGCTGAGCTTTTAGCCTTTCCGCCAGAGGTCCCCAGCACCTTCTCGCGCAGGCTCGCCAAATCGTCTTCCAGCCCGTCATCTAGGTCGGGCGAAGGGGTTGTCGGCTTCGGTTGTGCGGCCTTACGCCTTGGCCTGCGCACACGTTTGGTGGTCGGCGATTTTTTCGTGCCGCCGCTGCTTTGGCCCGTTTGAACGTTTTTAGCCATCACTCGCCTCCTGAAACATTACGGATGACACATGGGCATGACGGTCCCGATTGGACTTAGGAACACGGGCGTAGCCGTGGCCTCGATCTGCCTGTCCCTTTAGCAAGACGCTCGTGAACCTGATCCGTGAACGATAAAAGCAAGTTGCAATTACCTAAGCCGGGACCGGACCGCTGCACCAAATCCGTATCCGTAGATTGGGAGCAGCGATCCGTGGCCGCAAAAGCCATCAGGTCCGCAAAGCCGTGCGGCTTAGCTGACACCAACGGATGTCGTTGCTTTCAAAGCGCTCAACAAAGCCAGCATGTTGTCCGGCACATCGGACTGACCAATCTTGGACGTCGCCACGGCACCGGCCATGGTATCGACGGAATAGATCTGAATCACGCCCTGGTTGGTTGCGGCTTGAGATGCGATACCCAGTTGCTGCTGCGAGCTCACGGCGTTCTCAAACAAGATGCCGGTAGAATGGGATAGTGACTGATAGATCGCGCCCATTGCCATGGCAGGGGCGTCGCCCAGAACCTTAACGTTTGTTTGGGTAACTGCGTCGGTAATCTGACCGTTTACGGGTGTCGGGATAGCCATTTTTCTCTCCTTGAGTTGACCTGTTGGCTTGCGTTTTAGCCTCGGCATGTGCTGCTTTCGGCCTTTCAAGGTATTGACGCCGCCGATACAGTTTTGTGATTATTGGGACGGAGTTTTATGGCTCCAATTTTTAGGTCTATATCAAAAACACAACGAACCCGCCGAACTTATGAGGCCTGGCGGGTTCGCTTGTTTGGACCTATCCGGGCTTGAACCTAGCTAATAGGTTCGGACCCGGCCCGTAATGCGGTCATCAATGCCAACATATTGTCGGGTACGTCAGATTTCGCCACCTTGGACGTCGCGGCAGCACCGGACATGGTGTCGACAGAATAAATCTGAATGACCCCCTGGTTGGTCGCGGCCTGTGCGGCGATCGCCAGTTGCTGCTGCGAGCTGGTGGCATTCTCATAGAGAATACCGGTGGAATGGGAAAGCGCCTGATACAGTGCGCCCATAGCCATTGCAGGACCATCACCGAGAACCTTGACGTTGGCCTGGGTTACGGCGTCCGTGATCTGGCCGTTTACCGGTGTCGGAAGAGCCATAGTTGATCTCCTTACTTGTTAGGACTTGCCAGGCACCACAGCCCTGATCTTGTTTGGTCTTGCGGTGCACCTCTCTCACGACATTGACGCCAAGCGGCACCAGTTGTGATCAACTGGCGCACATTTTTTTATAAAAATTTGAGGATCGCAAAAGCCCTTATCAAAAACCCCGGCCCGCGCCCTAAATTTGCGGGCCGGCAGTTCTTGAAAACCGATTTTAGCTGGCGGTCGCCTTCAATGCGGTCAGCAACGACAGCATGTTATCGGGCACATCGGACTGAGAAATCTTGGATGTCGCCACCGCACCGGCCATGGTATCGACGGAATATATCTGGATCACGCCCTGGTTGGTCGCGGCCTGCGACGCGATGCCCAGCTGCTGCTGGGAACTGACGGCGTTTTCAAAGAGGATGCCGGTAGAATGAGAAAGCGACTGATAGATGGCACCCATTGCCATTGCAGGGGCATCACCCAAAACTTTGACATTACTCTGGGTAACGGCGTCGGTAATCATTCCGTTAACGGGGGTCGGCATAGCCATGTTTAAGTCTCCTAAAGTTTAAGTGGCTTAGCCTCTCCCCAGGCTTATAAGTATGACGCCGAAAACGGGGGGTTGTGATGGGCAGATGAAAAGAAAAAGCCCCGTCTCAAGGACAGGGCTTTAACGTCGAATGGAGCTGAAGCACCGACCTTAGCTAGCGGTCGCCTTCAACGCGGTGAGCAGAGACAGCATGTTGTCCGGAACGTCGGACTTGGCGATCTTGGAGGTCGCTACAGAGGTGGCCATGGTATCAACCGAATAGATCTGAATCACACCCTGGTTGGTCGCCGCCTGCGACGCGATGCCCAATTGCTGCTGCGAGCTGACGGCATTTTCAAACAAGATACCGGTGGAATGGGAAAGCGACTGATAGATAGCACCCATCGCCATGGCAGGTGCATCACCCAGAACCTTAACGTTGGTCTGGGTAACGGCGTCGGTAATCATTCCGTTAACGGGGGTCGGCATGGACATAACTTAAGTCTCCTACAGGTTAATCAGCTGATGCCTCTCCCCAGGCTTATGAATAAGACGCCAGATGCCGGGGCTTGTGACAAGAAAAAGCCCCGTCACAGGAACGGGGCTTAAACTTAAGGTATGTACTGATCACGAAAATTTTAAGACGCGGTTGCTTTCAACGCAGTCAACAAAGACAGCGTGTTGTCTGGCACGTCGGACTGGGCGATTTTTGACGTCGCCACGGCGGCGGCCATCGGCACCACGGAATAAATCTGAATCACACCCTGGTTGGTCGCGGCCTGGGATGCGATGCCCGTCTGCTGCTGCGAGCTGACGGCGTTTTCAAACAAAATTCCGGTGGAATGAGACAACGACTGATAGATGGCACCCATTGCCATCGCAGGTGCGTCGCCCAAAACTTTGACGTTCGTCTGGGTGACGGCGTCGGTGATCATTCCGTTAACGGGAGTCGGCATAGCCATTTTGAAGTCTCCTAAAAAAATAATTCAGCGAAAGCCACACCTCAGGGCTCAGGGGTATGACGCCGGACACCGGAAGTTGTGAGCAACAACCTGAAAACCAGCGCCCCTGGCCTTTCACCATGCGGGAAATGACGAGGCTTACAGCCGAAGGGGAAACTAAATACATTGCCCTTCCAACGCACTTCGCTAGACTTCTTGGGCATGAAAACCGTGTCATCGGTTTTTGAACCAAAATAATTCCTGGGAGGAACTCGTTATGCGCTTCGTCAGTACCGCCGCATTGGCCGCCGGCATTTTTGTGTCATCCATCACCGGAGCCCTCGCCAACTGTGACAAAGGCGAGATGGTCATCAAATTTTCCCATGTGGTCGCCGCAACCGGCCACCCCAAAGGCGATGCCTCCACCATGTTGGCGGAACGCGTGAATAAAGAAATGAACGGCGTTGCTTGCATGGAAGTTTTCCCGAACTCCACGCTGTACAACGATAATAAGGTCATGGAAGCGCTGCTGCTGGGCGATGTCCAGCTTGCCGCTCCGTCGCTTTCAAAGTTCGAGGCCTATACCCTCAAATTCCGCGTTTTCGATCTGCCATTTATGTTTTCCAGCCAAGCGGCCTTTGACAAATTCACCACCGGCAAGGACGGCAAGGCCCTTTTGGGTGCCGCGTCGGGCAGTGGCTATCAGGGCTTGGGCTACTGGTTCTCAGGCTTGAAGCAGTTCACCGCCAATAAGCCGCTGAACGTCCCGTCTGACGGAAACGGCCTTAAATTCCGCGTGCAGACCTCCGACGTAGCCGTTGCCATGATCGAAGCCATGGGCGGCTCGGCACAGAAACTGGCGTTCAAGGAAGTCTATGGCGCGTTGCAGACCGGCGTCGTCGATGGTCAGGAAAACTCCTGGTCCAACATCTACACCAAGAAATTCTTTGAAGTGCAAGATGGCGTGACCGAAACCAACCATCAGGTGTTGGCATATTTGCTCGTGACCTCCACGGAATGGTTGGACAGCCTGCCCGCCGACGTGCGCACGCAGTTCATGAAAATCACCAACGAAGTGACCCAGGCTGCCAACGCGGCCGTGGGGGCAAAAGAAGCCATGAACCGCGGCAACATCCTGAAATCTGGCGGCACCATCCGCGAACTCACCCCGGCTCAGCGTCAAGTCTGGGTTGATACGATGAAGCCCGTTTGGGATCGGTTTGAAGGTGACATCGGCAAAGATTTGGTCGCCGCCGCTGTCGCGTCTAACCACTAAAGCCTAAGACCTTCTGCCGTTCGGGTGTTAAATCGCCCGGACGGCAGAATTTTATGCGATAGTCTGGAAACTGCACCGAACAAAGGGGCCTGCCATGGGGATGACGCTTGCCATATTTATCATGCTGGGCCTGCTGTTCTTTATCGAGCGCGCCAAGCCTCGATTGGTGCAACGGACCGAGGAAAACGTCCTCGCCATTTTGCTCGCCACCATTACGATCGTATCTTTCGTCCAGGTGATCGCACGGTACGGCTTCCATACGGGCTGGGGCGGCGCGCTAGAGTTTACCCGCATTTTATTTGCCTGGATGATCCTATTTGGCATGAGCTACGGCATCAAGAACGGCTCGCACTTAGGCGTTGATGCGTTGATCCGCCTGCTCCCCAAACCCCTGTTTAAGGTCGCTGCGCTGTTTGGCGCGCTGTGCGGCGTGATGTACGGCGTCGTTTTACTATCAGCGGATTGGCTGCAGCTTTTCGGTGCTGAAACCAAGGGCGGCGCCATTGTCTATTGGTCCAAGTTCTTCAAACTCGGTATCGGCCTCGAAGACCTGCGCTATCCAGAATGGTTTTACAGCATCTTCGGCATCCAAGAGCGCGTGCATCGCTGGGTCGCCTATATCATGTTGCCCTTAGGGCTTGCCCTGTTCACCTATCGCTGCCTTCAAGCCACCGTACAGATTTGGCGCGGCGAGCGTGAACTGATCGTCGCCAGCCACGAGGCGGAAGATCTGGTCGCCGAAAACAAAGATATTTTGAGGGACTAGGGGTACATCATGGAAGGCATCATTCTTTTCATTTTGGTTATCGGCCTGCTGTTTCTGGGCGCTCCCATTGCCGTCTCTCTGGGCCTGTCCAGCATCATTGTTATTGCGTTCTTTTCCACCGATTCCATGTCTTCGGTGGCGTTGCAGTTGTTTACCGCGTCGCAGAACTACACCCTTTTGGCCATTCCCTTCTTTATTCTAGCCTCGTCGTTCATGTCGACGGGGGGGGTGGCGAAACGCATCATCCGCTTTGCCATTGCCACCGTCGGCCATTTGCGCGGCGGATTGGCTATGGCGAGTGTTCTGGCGTGCATGTTGTTCGCCGCCCTATCGGGCTCGTCGCCCGCCACCGTGGTCGCCATCGGTTCCATCGCCATCGTCGGCATGCGCCAAGTGGGTTACAGCAAAGAATTCGCCGCCGGCGTTATCGCCAATGCGGGTACGCTGGGCATCTTGATTCCGCCCTCCATCGTCATGGTGGTGTACGCCGCAGCCACCGACGTATCCGTTGGCAGGATGTTCTTAGCCGGTGTTGTCCCCGGCATCGTCGCAGGGCTAATGCTGATGATCGCCATTTACGTGATGGCGCGCATTAAGAATTTGCCCGCAGGTGAATGGCTTGGGTTTTCTGAATTTCTTGAAGGCGGCAAGGATGCGGGCTGGGGCCTTTTCCTCATCATCATTATTATCGGCGGCATTTACGGCGGTGTCTTTACCCCCACCGAGGCCGCCGCAGTGGCCGCCGTTTATGCCTGTGGCGTGGCGCTGTTTGTCTATCGGGACATGGGGCCACTTAAGGGCATCCGGTGGATTCCTGACGGTGCGCCAGCCAAGGTCAGCGTTGGCTTTACCGCGTCGGTCTATGCGGTGTCGTTTTATTTCGTGTGGCTGATTTTGTCTTTTTTCCTGGCCCGCGAAACGTCTTTGACGTCGCGCGCCCTTTTGGGCCTTGTTCCCGTCGGCATCATCTTGTTCGGCTACCCCTACAAAAAGGGCCTCGCCAATCCCTTGGCCTTTCTGTTTGGCTTGCCGGTGTGGGGGCGGAATCTGCACCTCATAACGACCAAGTTTTTCCCCGCCCTCACCCATGACGATACGCGCAAGGTGCTGGTGGATTCGTCCAAGACCATCATCATGTTAATGTTTATCATCGTGAATGCGCTGTTGTTCGCCCACGTGCTGACGTCTGAACGCATCCCCCAGATCATCACCGACTGGATGGTCGGCGTCGGCTTTAATTGGTTTACGTTCCTCATCGCCGTGAACCTGCTGCTGATCCTCGGCGGGCAGTTTATGGAGCCATCGGGATTGCTGCTGATCGTCGCCCCGGTGGTGTTCCCCATCGGCATGGCGCTCGGTGTTGATCCCATTCATTTAGGTATCATCATGGTGGTGAACATGGAAATCGGCATGATCACCCCGCCCATTGGCCTCAACCTGTTCGTGACGGCGGGCATTACGGGGATGAGCTTGCTTCAGGTGGTCAAGGCAGCCCTGCCGTTCGTGGCCGTGCTGTTCGCGTTCTTGATCCTCGTCACCTACGTGCCGATTATGTCCACTTGGCTGCCCTATACGCTCATGGGGCCGGAGATCATTCCCCAGTAAGCGGTCCTATTTTGACCGGGCCGAGCCGCGTTTGACCGGCCCACCGGCATTACGGTTGGCCTTGCTAGTCGGCCCCTTGATCGACTGGTTCCCCGGAGTAAAACTCCCCGGGTGTTCGGTCTCGGCGGCTTTTGCGGCGGCGGCGGCGGCAGCTCGTTTTTTGGCCTTTTCCGGTGCTTTTGCTTTCGCGCGGGCGCGGGCTTTTGCTTTGGTCATGGGGTGTTCGCCTTTTCTATGTTATTTCGCGCAATCTAGCACACATTGGCATTAAGGGTGAAAAACCCGTTCATGTAACCCCGCAAACTTGCTACGGTTTCGCCACAGGCCCAAAACCATCGCTTTGCAAGGACCCTTCCTCCCATGACCATTTGCCCCTGTGGCTCCGGCCAAACCTTAGGCGACTGCTGCGGTCCCTTGATCAACGGTGCGCCCGCCCCCACCGCCGAAGCGCTCATGCGGTCGCGTTATAGTGCCTTGGTGCTGGGCGAAATCAGCTATCTGGCCGACACCCTATCGCCCGACATCCGCGCTGATTTTGACCAGATCGAAGCCGAGAACACCGCCCGCGATGCTCAGTGGCTGGGTTTGGACGTGCGCGCCATAACGGGTGGTCTTGAGTCCGATGACAGCGGATCGGTCGAATTCGTAGCGCGCTTTAAATTGCAGGGTAAGGCCCGCGTGCACCACGAATTATCCGAGTTCGCCCGCGAAGACGGGCACTGGATATGCGTCGGCGGACAGGTGGACCCCAAGGGGCCGCCGCGCCAAGCCACCAACGTCGGGCGCAACGATCCGTGTCCCTGCGGATCGGGCAAAAAATACAAAAAGTGCTGCGGGGGTTGATGGCGCGCCATTTTCATTGCACCGCCTGTGGCAAGTGCTGTTACGGCCAACTGCCGCTCAGCCTCAAAGACGCGGCGGCAGGCGCCGGGCGTTTCCCCTTGGCGATGATGTGGACCACGGTGCGGCCGGGGGCAAAATCCTTCGCCCTTACGGCGCGCCTCGGCACCACTGTGAACCTTGGCAAACGCAAGCGGGTGGCGGTGCAGATCACTCCGGTGAGCTATATTCCGCCGTCGCTGTCGTGTCCCGCATTGGCCGCCGATGGGCGCTGCGCCATCCACAGCGAAAAGCCGTCCCGCTGTCGCACCATGCCCTTTTATCCGTACCGAGACGAAGCCGACCAAGCCGATTTGCTGGTCCCCAGACCCGGCTGGCTGTGCGATACCAGCGATCAAAGCCCGGTCGTGTACAGGGACAAGCAGATCGTGGATCGCGCAGATTTTGACCGGGAACGCCAAGACTTGGTCGTGCAAACGCCGATCATCCGCGCCTACGCCGAACGCCTCATGGCCAACGCCCCCAACGTCAAGGCGGCCATAGAAGCGGCGGCGAAAAAGCCCCGCGGTGGAACGGTCATGCTCAACTTCTCAGCCATCGTGGCACGACTTGAAAACCTAGACCTCGCCACCTTCGCAACACAACAACTCCCCGTCCTCAAAGCGTTCGCCGCCAAAACAGCCGACCTGCCAGACACCGCAGACTATCACCGCTATTACAGCGATACTGCAGTGGGGATGGAACGATTATTAGGGCGCGCCGACGTAGGGCCGCACGATAAAAAATAGCTCCCCCCTCTTTCGGAGCATTTAAATCAAACTATATTGATGGCATGCAACCCTCGGAATTTACCCCCCCCTTTTTACGGCAGAATATAACCATGACAGTGCGCGATAAAATTGGGAGCATCGTCGATGCGCCTCGTGTTCAAAAAATGATTACCGCGCTGGTGGTTTTAAACGCCGTTATTCTTGGCCTTGAAACGTGGCCGCCCGCCGTGCACCACTTTGGCACGCCTCTGCGCGTGATCGATACCGTCATTCTTTGGGTCTTCGTCGCCGAAATCACGGCGAAAATTACGGCCCACGGGCGGCATTTTTTCAAAAGCGGCTGGAACCTATTTGACTTCATCATTGTCGGCATTGCGCTGATCCCAGCCAGCGGCGCGTTGTCGGTGCTGCGGGCCTTGCGCATTCTGCGGGCTTTGCGGTTACTTTCCGTGGTGCCGCAAATGCGCACGGTCATTTCCGCCCTGCTGCATGCGATCCCAGGCATGTTATCGGTGGGTGCCATCATCGCCTTGGTTTTTTATGTCGGCGCGGTTCTCACCACCAACCTGTATGGCGCAAACTTTCCCCAGTGGTTTGGGTCCATTGGCAGCTCCATGTTCACCCTATTCCAAGTCATGACCTTGGAAAGTTGGTCAATGGGTATCGTACGACCGGTGATGGACGTTCATCCACAGGCGTGGGTCTTTTTCATCATCTTTATCCTCACCACCAGCTTCACCGTGTTGAATCTCTTCATCGGTATTATCGTTGACGCCATGCAAATGCAGCACCAGGCCGAAAACCACGAACATCACGATGATTCCCAGCTGGTCCACGGGGACATCCAAGACCTGCGCAAAGAAATCGCCGCCTTGCACAAGGAAATTCAGCTGCTCAATACCCAGAGATGATTTCACGCACTTACAAAAAAGCCCCGGGGCGGAACTTTAATACTCAACTTCTCGGCCATCGTGGCGCGGCTTGAGACCTTGGACCTGACCACCTTCGCCGCGCAGAAACTTCCCGTGCTCACAGGGTTCGCCGCCAAAACCGAAAACCTCCGCGACGCCGCAGACTATCATCGCTATTATCGAGATACGACGGCGGCTATGGAGAGGTTGTTGGAGCGGGGCTAGGCCGGAGCTTCATACAGAGACTTTATATTTCCCGAGGGGAAGTCGTTCGCCCGTTTTATGCACTACAAGCGATGGCTCCCCTTTTTCATCTAGCACAACGTGAATGTGCCAATGATGCGGCTCGCCATCTTTTTCTGTCGCGTTGAGGTTATCCAGAACTCCCAATAGAACGTCCCGTGGCAAGGCGAAGGCATAGTCCTTATCGACACATCCAAGAACGTGATATCCGTTTTCACCTGCCTCTAAAAAGGCTTTCCAACTAGGGTGAAAGGCGTACCAGTAGTACCCCGCCCCTACGTCATAAAACTTAGATACAGAGGTAATCGCTCGAACCTTATGGTCAGGGCTCCAAAATAAGGAACGCTTGTGAGCAATAAGGCTCACTCCCTCTCGTTCCGATATGACCTTAACAATCCTCTGTTTGATATCTGTCATTATGGCTTGAGGTGTGCGCTGCTGGGTGTGTCCACCAGCCACATCACCAGAACTTGACGAGGCTTTACTCTCAACATCGTGGGACTCGATTTCTACTGCGGCTTCGACATCTTGAGCCGCCGTGAAGACCACATCAATGATGTTATCCAGCCTGGTGTACTCAAAAGGGACCAACAGACTCTGAATTTTGGTCAAGGTCTCGTCTTCGTCAGTCTTTTCTTTCAGATCAACCAGCCTCAATAAGGCATCCACACTGATTAACCTGATATCCCAAGCGTGACGTGAGCCACGAACCTGAGCTTCGATGTCACCTGTATCCTGCCTACCAACCACAATAAGAATGGATGAATTATCCGTAATACGCCCTTGGCTGAGTAATGCGTTTCTGTAGTTGGCTTGTGTATCCAGGTTGATTCGGTACACGTCTGTAGTTTTGACCTCTACGACAAGGGAATGACCATCAGGTAGCTTCCACAAACCATCGAAACCTATCGCCCCTTTCCTTCCCTGATAGAGGCCATTCTCCACATCATAATCGAGCCGTCGTCCAAGTTCGTTTACGATATCTTGCAAAACAAGGCCGCTACCCTTGAAACCATCGCTAAGGCATTTCTCAACGTGAGTAGCTAAAGTCTGGGTAGGCACCTTGGAGAGATATTCACGCAACTCAGCAGCACAGGAGTTACCGTCTTTGAGTGGCTCCTTACCACCAGCGAAAGCAACAATTTGGTCAATTGCGTACTGCTCAATTTGCTCTGGATTGCTTTCCCATAACTCAATTAACGGCATACTCTTCCCCCTACTTTTCTTCGTTTGTTGCCAGCCTACAAACCGCACCGTTCAACTTTATACTCAGCAACATTGAACCGATTGATGCCCCCACAAAAAAGTATAGCCCCGGCTCAACCTTAGCGTCTGCAAGGAACCCACTTGTCTTTGCAATGACAATAAGTACGGCAACGGCGAACACGTCTGTCATTGCCCACTTTGAAACCAATTCAACTCTCTTAACAGCCTTTATTAGCTCTGGACTTCCTACTGCGTAACGAGACCAAACCCGGTACTGCTGATCCAATTTAATGAATGGTGCAACCAAGCCAAAAAATATGACCAAAGCCAGTAATAACCATTCGCTATTGCCGTACAGTTCCTCAATAAATGACAGGATGGAATATGTATCAAACCGAATAATAAACTTCTGCACTGTCATTAACGGTGTAACAACACCAATTCACCAAGCCAGTAAGCACGCGACGATCAGCGGCCCAATGGCTCTATCATGCCATGTCCCAAGATTCGCTATGGATTGAGGATGCTTCTTCCCGACCAAGGCAACTTTAAACGCGTCCATCATGAACCCAATGATAGCTCGAGATAGCATCATTACAACCATATCATCAGACATGCGCTGCCCCCGTCCACAAAAAAGCCCCGCAACTCAGTGAGTTGCGGGGCTTTATATTGGCTGGGGAACCTGGAGCCGCAGACGCGGAGCAGAAACCACATTAAAAAATCAAACACTTAGGGCACGACAACCCTTTGCTAAAACGCACTTTGTCACACCGTTCCGGAACAGTCAATTCATAGACCAAATGCCCTGGGGCTATTAAATCCGTTCCCGCCGTCGGGGTGTAATTGATGCTCTGAGCGGCATCTGTTGCGGTGAGCACCAAAATCGATTCCGTGCTAGATATCTGCAAGATTGAGGCCCGAACACCGATTGCATTCTCCTGGGCGTTCACGACCGCCTCCATACCCTCAAGGGACATAGTCGCTGTGGTTGAAATTGTGGCCGGTGTCGCAATTCCCGTGCTGAGCTGAAATTTTTCCCATTAGGCCGAGGGCGGCGGTGGGGTCCGCGATAGCACTGCTGCCAATTTTTTGGGTCGTAGGCGTCACGAAAAAGGTCCTGAGTGTCGTAAACGGTTCAGGTTTCGGCCTCCTGCCGACCGGCGCGTGCAAAACCAAAATCATCGAGAATGGAATAAAGGGCGGGCAACACCATAAGCACCAGCACGGTGGACGCCAGAAGGCCGAAAACCACCGAGATCACCAGTGGCTTCAGCGTCTGCGCCTGGGTGCTGGTTTCGACCAGCAATGGCGCCATGCCCATGATTGTCGTTGTGACCGAAACGAAGATCGGACGGAATCTTGTCCTTGCGGCCTGCCCAGCGGCCTCGGCCACCGTAAGACCTTCCGCCGCCCGGGCTTTTATAACCTGCACCAAAAGGATCGCGTTATTGACGACGATCCCGGCCAGCGAAGCTGCGCCAACGAGCGATGGCATGGAGATGTTGTATCCCATAAGCATATGGCCCCAGATCACGCCTAGAAAAGCCAAGGGGATCGTCACCATCACGATCAACGGTTCGGCATAGCTGCGGAACTGATAAGAGAGCACGACGAAGATGCCAATCAGCCCCAGCACGAAGCCGCGCAGGATCGATTTTACCGTTTCAGCCGAATTCGCGCTTTGACCACCGATTTCGAAGTTCAGGCCAGGTGTGCGAGAAGCCAGATCGGGCAGAAATTGGCCCATCATGCGCGAAACGATCGCATCGGCATTACCCAATCGCCCGTCCACGTCGGCCTGCACCGTCAGTGTGCGCGCGCCGTCTACTTGGCTGATGGTGCCCCACCCGCGCGCCTCCTCGATCCGCGCAACGGTGGACAGCGGCACGGCGCTGCCGTCGGGCAAGGTGAGGGTAAACGCCTCCAAATCCGCACGCGCATCGCGATCACTTTGGGCCTGAACGATCTCGACCTCATGGGCGATATTGCCCCGCCGGACCGTGCTGATGGTGGTTCCCAGGAACGCCGCGCGCAACTGCCCCGCCACATCCAGCGCCGTCAACCCCAGCGCCTGTGCGCCCGGCGCAAGCGTCAGGCGCAACTCGGGCTTGCCCGGGCGCAAGTCAAGCGAGCCATTACGCACTCCGACATAGGTTTGGAGTTCCGCCAGGGTGGTGTGACCCGAAGCCTGAAGCACGTCAAGATCGGATGCGGAAAGCCTGATTTCCACCGCGATCCCCTGCGGCCCGATGCCCGGTTCGGTTAAGATCAGGGAACTTACCCCCGGCAGGGCCCCGATCGCTGCGCGCCACTCGGCGATCAACTCGTCCAGCGTGGTCACCCGTGTCTCCGCGCCCAGAAGGTCGGTCGAAACAGTGGCCACATGGGCACCGCTTTCCCCAGCGGAACGATTGTGGTTGAAGCGAGTGATCACGCGATGGACCAGCGCTTGGCCGCCCGGTTGCGCGGGGGTGAGGGCGCGGTCGACCTCTTTGAGCGCGGCCACGACCTGTGCCGCAACGTCTTCGGTTCGTGAAAGCGGCGTACCCTGCGGCATCAGGATCCGCGCCTCCAGAACGTCGCCGTCAATTTCGGGCATGGCCTCACGCTTGACGATGCCGCCCGCCATCGCGCCGATGGTGACGATGAGCGCGCCAATCGCCAGCCCCGCCACCAAATAACGTCGCTGAATGGCGATATCGGCCAACCGTCCGACACCACGCTCGCGTAGGGTCGAGAAAGCTTCCTCGAACCGAACCCGTGAGCGGGAAAGTTTGCTTTGGGTGCGCTTCAGCCCATGTTTAAGATGATGAGGCAGTATCAGGAAAGCTTCTGCAAGACTTGCGGCCAGCGCGGCGAGCAGCACCACCGGCATCACTTGCAGTACGGCGCCCAACTCGCCGGCAAGGAACGAGAGCGGCGCGAACACCGCCACCGTGGTGAGGAAGGACGAGGTGACGCCGGGGGCGACCGCCATCACGCCGCGCACGACGCTGGAAAGCGTCACCCCTTCTTTTTCGGCCTCAACCGCAATCGAGTCGGAAATTACGACCGAGTCGTCCATCACGATCCCGATCGCCATCAACAACGCCACCAACGTCATCATATTGAGTGACAAGCCGAGCAGCGCCATGGCCGCCAAGGCGCCGAGAATTGCCACCGGCAAACCCATCGCCGCCCAGATCGCAAAGCCTGGGCGAAAGAACATACTCATCACCGCCACGACCAACACGAGGCCCATCGCGCCGTTTTTCACCAACATGAACAGCCGATCGCGGACGATCGAAGTCACATCCTGCACCACCTCCAGCCGCAGCGCTGGGGGCAGCCTCGTGTTCTCAGCGGCAACCAATTCAGCCAAACTGTCCAGGGCGCGCAGCGCATCGGCTTCCAAGGATTTATGCACCTCTAGCAGCACGGCGCGACGACCATTTAAAAAAGCGCGTTCCTCTTCTGGCGAGAACGCCTCGGTGATCGTGGCGATTTCGCCCAAGGTCAGAATGGCTCCCTCGGGTAGGGTCAAAATGGGCAGGGTCGCCAGGGCCGCGATGCTCCGCCGTTCCTCGGTGAAACGCAGGCGCAGATCGGCCGCTGGCGTTTCCAACGTACCCGCGGGCAGGTCCAGGCTTTGTGCGCCTATGGTCGCGGCGAGGCCTGAGGCCGTCAGTCCATGTTGGGCCAGCACCGCGCGCGGGGTTTCGATGCGAATTTGTCGCGTGCCGAAGCCCGACATCACCACCCGCGCCACATCGGGCAGGTTCGCAATCCGGTCCTGTAAATCGGCAGCATATCGCTCCAGATCCCGGGGCGGCAATTCACCTGCGATGGCGACCGAGGCGACTATATCGGTCCGATGCAATTCACGAACAATGGGTAGATCGGCATCATCGGGCAAGTTGTCGATCGCGGAGACCTCGGTGCGGATATCGTTGACGAAGCGTAGCGCATCCGCGCCCGCTTCCATCGTGGCCACCGCCCGCGCCAGATTGTCCTGCGCAATACAGACAAGTTCCTCCAGCCCTTCAACCGGTTGCAGCGCATCCCAAAGGGGACGGCAAATCGCGTCTTCCACATCGCTCGCCGCCGCACCCCGATAGGGTATGGTGACCTCGGCCTCGACGGGACGGAAATCGGGAAAGGTCTCGCGTTTCAGCCCCGGCGCGGCCATGACACCCGCCGCGAGAAACAACACGAGGAGAAGATTGGCGGCGGTCGGATGCCCGGCGAACCAGCGGATCACGGTCGCGCCTCCATCGGGGCCAGGGGCATGCCGGGAATGGCGGGGGTGAGATCATCCAGCACCACCGCCTCGCCCGGCATCAAGCCTTTGGCGATCACCGCGCGTCCTTGCTGACGGAAGGCGACAGCCACGGGGCGAATTTCCAGCCGCCCTTTTGTGTCGCGCACATAGACCGTATCGCCGCCATGAACCGCCGTCTCCGGCACAACCACTTGCGGGGGCAACGCCAAGCCGGTCAGCGTGACCTCCAAGTACATGTTGGGCACCAAAGGGAGCCGCATAGGCGGAGCGGCACCCGTGTACGGATCGTCCACCGTAACCACCACTTGGACGGATCGCGCGCGTGGATCAAGGGCGCCCTCGACCCGGCTGACTTTTCCCAGCCAGACCTGTGCGGGGTTCGAGACAAGGCGCAGTTCGGCCTCAAAACGCGCTGCGGGGCCTTCGCGGAGAACGGCCATTGCATCCCTGCCGCCGTCGTGGCTTGCGCCGATCAGAAGTAGGAAGGCATCAAAGGGTACCTGCGCCACGACTTCGGCCTTTGCGACGCCATCGCCGATTACCAACCGCTGACCAATGTTGACATATTGGAAGCGTTCGGCTTCCACCGTCCTAACGCGGAGATCGAAAGGTGCGTAGATCTCGGTATGGGCGAGATCACGCAGCGCACGGGTCAGCGCCGCCTCGGTCCGTGCAATTTGCGCCGCGATGCTATCGCGACGGGCTGGAATCAAGGCCAGCGTATTTTGCAGTTCCGCCACCGTGCGGCGTATCTGAAGCGTGGCACGTTCCTGTTCGTCGGCGCGCACTCGCGGTACCGTGCCTTGCGCCGCTAGTTTGCGGGTCCGGGCGAGATCTTTCTCGGACAATGCCAAGCGGGTTTCTTCGAGTGCGAGCACGCGGCGCGTGTTTTTTTCTTCGATTTCCAATTGTGCCGCTTCGGCGGCAAGGGCCGCCAGATCGGCTTCGGCCTGGCGGCTGGCAAGCACATAATCAGCCGGGTCGATCATCAGAACCTTTGTTCCCGCCGCGATCAGCCGTCCTGTTTCCAAATCAGGGTGGCGAAATACGATTTGGCCATTGACTTCGGCCACGGTGGTCCATGTTTCAGCCGTGCGGGCGTTGCCCCAGCCACGCGCCATGGGCCTGACAGATTCGGAAGTGGCGGTGATGAGGCGCACCGGAGTTGCGGGTAGAGGCCCCTCGACCCGCCCCGGCTCTGGGGCAAGCAAAACAAAATACGCCGCCACGGCTACGCCTATCGCGATAGGCGGAAAAAGCCAAATAACCCGGGGTCGCAGCAGCATCTGTCGAATGCCCTCCGCCACCAAAACAAGGTGTTTTGACGCTGGATTTTTCATATTCGTGATCTTCCGACGCCCATAATCATCATTTTCATTTGAAGCCTTCCAACTGCAAATCAAGCAATCTCTGCCCCTCGGCAACAAGATCAAAGCCCCGCGCATTCAGCGACCAGCGCATAACAAGTCCCTGGATCAGGGCGAGGATGAGATAAGCCGCATCATCTGCATCAAGTGTTTCGCGGAATCGCCCCGCTTCAATTTCTGCTGCGATCAGCTTCGCAAAATTGCGCTGACGGCTGGCGATCAAACCGGCAAAAAAGGCCCGTATTTTTTCATTACCGGAGTGAAGTTCGCGCGAAAACAAAATCGCAAGAATGGCCGGAGTCGTTTCTAAAAATCCCAAATGACCAAGCACTAGCTTTCGCAGTTTACCAGCCGGGATAACCTCTTCACTTTCATTCAAACCAACTTTCTTCCCCATCATTGCGCTAATGCGTTGTGCAACGGCCCACCAGATATCATCCTTAGTTGGGAAATGCCGGAAAATGCCGGGTTGTGAAATCCCGACTTCCTTGGCAAGCATATCTGTGGTTATCCGATCGGGGCCAATATCTCCAGCCAACCGGATGGCGGCGCCTACGATTTCAGCCTTGCGTTCTTCGGCACTTTTTCTGGTGCGAACCGTCGTCATTACATTTATCCTGTCCAGGCCTTGCGGGAGAAGAAGGCGATGGATAACCATACCACGCTGCGCAAACTCATGGCACCGACGGTTCGCACCTCAAAGTCCCCACCCACTAGGATGTGAAACCCAAAGGCAGCAAACAAAATCACCGTCGCCACGGCGATCGCCAGTGACAACTTCGCCGCCCAGCTTCGCCACAAAAAGAGCCCCACGCCTGCGAGGATATAGGCGAACCCGGCAAGGAAATTGAACCACAGAACGAAGGGTACGTAAGCGCCTGCCTCCGCGCGCGCAGGCCCATCGAAGAACAGGACGGCACCGCCGGATTTAAGCGTCAGGAGCCCGAACAATACGGCGACAATCGCCGCCGCAACGGCCATGCGCGGCCTTGGCGTCATTGAGAATTCCATTGCCCCCATTTTACTCACCCTTTTCGACGTCGAGACGGAAGGCCGCATGGCAGGCCGTGCAGTTGAGCATCAGCTCACTCACCTTGGTGAGGATGATGTGTTCGTCGCCCATATCCTGCGCTTCCGTGGCGAGCGCATCAAAGGCCTTGTGGGTTTTCATCCCAAGCTGTTTAAACTCAAGTGGCAATTTACCCATAAGTGATGCTGGGACGCCCTGAGCGTTAGCCATGCCGACCGCGTGCGCGCTCGCGGATATGGCGGCCATATCCTTTTCGGCGATCCCCGCTGTAATGGCTTGCACGCTTTCGAGAAAGCCCCGCATTTCGGCAAGAATCAAATCCCGCTCACCAGCGGACAGGATGATGGCCGTCCGGCCATCATCACTGGCAACGATGTTGCCCCTAATGACAAATACATAGGCCATGGCGGCAATGACGACGACCGACAGGGCGCTCAATCCCCAGCATAATTTACACGTTCTTTTCATTTCATCTTTTCCCAAATCTTGATTTAATTTTAAGCAAGCGATTAGTCACTAACATAATTGATCTACTCCTGGAAGAATACAAATGAAAAGTTAGGCTCTTGGTGTCGCTGGCAGCCCACCTGTGAAAAGTAAGGGAACTCCGAAGAAATGCGTTGAATGGTGTGATCGTCAGTGGCGTTGCCCTGATCTGAACCGCATTTTTCGTGCATCTTGCAATCGCTACAGTCACTCTGTTCGTTCGCAAAAAATGAGTCCTGAGCCTAGTTCTGGACGGTCAACGTCATCCCTTCGGAGTTGCGGTATTTGCTTCCACCAAGATGCTCGAACGTGAGGCAGCTCTTTCCGAGACGAGGGCCACTCTCCATGTCCATACAGATCCCGGCTTCACTGTAGCTCCATGTCCCTGCCCCAGACGTGATGGGAGACTTTATCGTCACGGCGCCATCCAGTTGATAAGTTATCCGCACCCTCATCCCCATGCGTTTTCCGGATAGCGTTTTACCGATAATCTCACGAGAAATTTGTTCCTTCGAGAGCGACGCCGCGGATAGGGGGGTCGTGATCACGGCAGAGACGCCGATTGTTGAAAGGAAAATAAGGTTACGAACAGTCGGCATGTTGTTCTCCGGTAATTGGTTCTCGACTTTGTGGTCGTCTTGGCGATGAGTTGTTACTGCGAAAGGCTTTGACCCAAGCTGGACAAATCGTGCTCGGGAGAAGGAAATTCATCATGCACCATTCATACATAAACAAGGGTATGCAAGACGGGCTTGGGCTGCATGGTGAGAATTCCAAGTTCGATTGTTTGATCAACAGGTCTTAATTTGACACGATCTTCCAGCTGCCGTCAGGCTGGCGACAAGCTTTGCCATAGGCCTGCTCTGTCTCGCCGCCGATGGTGACTTCCTGCTGAAATTCACGACAGACCTGCCCCGTTTCGCTTTGGTAAGCGGGCTTGGGCGTGATGGCCCCTGCGTTGCCTGTATCAGGATTTTTCCACCGCATAGGCTTGTTCGACGGGCCGCGCTCAAGCGCACTTTGCTGGCTTTTACCGGCCATCATTAGGTCAACTTCATCCAAGTTCTTGCCAATGGATTTTCCGAGAAAGGCCCCGCCGAGCGCACCAACTGCAACGGCGACCAATTGCCCGTCACCTTTGCCGACTTGTGAGCCTGCCAATCCGCCGAGCCCAGCGCCACCCAGTGTCCCGATCAATTCTTTCGATCCGGTATTTTGACAACCGGTCAACATGACCAAGCCGACAATAACAATAACCATTCCACGTGCTTTATGCATAATTTATATCTTTCGTAACGCCATCACCTTAGATGGGATTGCTTGTTAAAGAAGGGGGAAGATGACGTGACCACTGGGGGGTATGGACACCTCTCCCCCCCTCCGTTTTTCAGTCTGATCTGACTGAATTAACGCCGACCGCCACCGCCGTACCCGCCGCCTCCATTTCCGCTGCGGTCCCGAGTGCCAAATCCGCCGGAGTATCCTGCATTGGAGGTTTGACCTGTGCGAACTCTTTTCCTCTCACCGTCTCCATCCCGTTCTCCGGCTTGCAAACGAGTGCGTTCTTGAGTGCGTGTTTGGTTTCCTTCCTCATCAGCCAAGGCTGGTGACGACACCCCCAAGGGGGTCGCAACAATCATCGCGGCAAAAACAAGGTAAATTCGGGTGAGTGCCATATTTAGGGTCCTTTTTGGCTTGGGTTGCCGCAGACCTCGGCAACATGATTTTATTTGTGAATTCGGGCATCCAAAGACGCACCTATTTTGCAACCTGCCTTTCGGTCGGCGCGCCTCCATAATGATTTAGGCAAAAGACGCGGAGGCATGAGGCGAGATTTTGTTGTTCCGTCGTTCGGCATTCGTGGTCGATCCGCATAATCAGGGTGCTCATTTTGATCATCTGATTTTTTGCGATGTCCTCCAGTGCCCGCCAAAACGGCAATTCAAGTCTGATCGTCGTGCTCCGTCTGTGAAGCCTTATCGAGCGCTGCTCCGCCATCAACATGTTTACTTTCCTCTTTCTAAATTTGCTCGGGCATGGAAATTTCCCCAACCGCCCGCAACATCCAAAAAAACGACCTCATAAAACTCAATTCGGCCCTGATTTAGTTAGCTATTAATCACTAACTTAACGATGGTGATCCTGTTTGTAAAGCCCCAATTGGCCCCAGTGGTTGGCGATGATCATAAATGTGGAACGCCGCCGACCTCAAATGTCATCCCGAACGGCAGCGTTCACAAAATATACAATTGAGACCGACCACCGGGCATGCTAAACATGCATATAAAATACATATTTATGGAGTATGCGATGTCCGAGCCCCGCCGCGACGAAATCAGGAACCAGATTGTCGAGCATACCGGCATTGACGAGGCGATGATCAAACGCCTGGTGCACAGTTTTTACGCCCGCATCAGGGATGATGGATTGCTCGGCCCTGTCTTCGCCACGCATATCACCGACTGGGAGCCTCATTTGCAAAAGATGTGCGCGTTCTGGTCATCGGTCGCACTGATGACGGGACGGTTTCATGGGAGCCCCATGGAGAAGCATTTGCCCCTGCCGATCGACGCGCGCCACTTTGACCATTGGCTCGAACTGTTTGAACACACCGCGCGAGACGTATGCCCGCCTGCCGCAGCCGAGCATTTCATGGAACGCGCGCGGCGTATTGCCGAAAGCCTGGAACTCGGAATCGCCGCATCTCGCGGAATATTTTCAGCGAAAGGGCAACGCTTCATCAGGGAAGATATCATCCTTGCGCAAGACAATACCGCCACCGAAGAGGTACCCCATGAGCAACCAGCAAAATGATGATGACCCCACCATGGCGAGGTCGGCGGCATCCGTTTGGGGCGCTTGCCGGAAACGGTCGGGGTGGGCGATGTGGTGCGCACCATGGAAGACAGTATGAATATGGTCGAATGCCACGGCCCTGACGCGAGCGCCTGCCTGATCGCGCCGGTTTGTGTTTTGCAGGACGTGATGCACGAAGCGCTGAGGGCTTTCCTTATCGTCCTGGACCGCTACACACTGGCCGACCTCATCCACCCATCCATAGCTCTGACCAAATTGGTTCAGCTTGATGTGGCATACGTCAAATCAGCGTGATGGAGAAGTAACGCAAATACACCAGACTTCGTTACATCAGCCCCCAACCCAAAAAACTCAGACACAGTAAACAAAGAGGACATTATGACGGCACAAACTTTAAACGTTGGCGCTCCAACCGGCGACGAAGGATATCTGATTGATCCAAACGATTGGAATGAAGACATCGCCGAAACATTTGCCGCCCAAGAAGACATCACGTTGACCGAGGAGCACTGGCAAGTGATCCACTTCATTCGCAACTGGCATGCCGAGCATGGCGTCGCGCCGAGTTCCCGTGACGCAGTCTTATATATGAAAAGCAGCGGCGCGGCGCGCAATCGCCTATTTGAGCTGTTTCCCTACGGTTACGTGCAGCAAGCCTGCAAAATCGCCGGGATGAAAAAACCCCGTTCTTGGAGTACCGGCTGAGTGGAAATAGCCAGTGCCCGCTTGCCCGTTTGAAAGCTTTGTCAGTAAAAAAACTGCCGACAACGCACATATGGCAAGAGTTCTGTGACTGCATACAGATAGAACTTCAGGCTACTATCAAAATGGAGAAAGCAGGTGAGTGACAATCAGAATTCGAAACGGCCGCGTCATGAAAACTATCAGCGCGCCCTGGAAAGCATGGGGACCGTTATTGACGTCGTTGCGCAAGACGTAATGACCCTGGCCGAGCGCGCGGAGCATTTTGCCCGCCAGCGCATCAAAGAGACGCGATCTCAGTTGGGAACAACTCCACGGGATATTCCAAGGCTCGAGCACCGTGCTACCTGCACGATGGCGCCAGCTCTTCGTTAGGGCGATGGAAGAAGCATGCGCCGTTTACCCCGCCGCGCGAGGTGCGGTGCACATGACTGACGCGGGATATGCCTTCTACCCAGCAAGCTTGGTAGTGCCGCCGAAAGGGGCCGAAAACTAGGCGTATTTGTTAAAGTTTGAGCCTTCTGCTTCCAGATTGCTACCAACTACAAAAACAAACACCCTGAAATCGCAATGATTTCAGGGCGTTATATTGGCTGGGGAACCTGGACTCGAACCAGGATTGACGGTGTCAGAGACCGCTGTCCTACCATTGAACGATTCCCCACCAGGGAATTGGAGTGCACATATATGCGTCTGGGTATCCAAAGACAAGACTAGATTGGTGGGCATTTTGTGAACGTTTGTCAAAATTTCCGCCGTTTGGTCCCAACTTAGGTTATGGTGCGCCTCAAGCGAGACCTTGATCGTAACAGGGACAGACGATGAACCGATCAGCCGATAGTCACGGCCCGACTCCTAAACGTCAGCCGGACGCCCCGCCCCAGGCCTATGCCGCCATTGATCTTGGCACCAACAACTGCCGTTTGTTGGTCGCCAGACCCTATGCGGGCGGCTTTCGCGTGGTCGATAGCTTTTCGCGTATCGTGCGCCTGGGCGAAGGCATCGCCGCCGAAGGGCGCTTGGGCGAAGACGCCATCAAACGCACCTTGAATGCGTTGAAGGTGTGCAGCGCCAAAATCAAAACCATCGGCGCGGTACGGGTCCGCTCCATCGCCACCGAGGCGTGTCGCCGCGCCGAAAACGGGCCGGAATTCCTGCTGCGCGTTAAAGACGAGGCGGATTTGCACCTAGAAGCCATCACATCGCAAGAAGAGGCCGAATTAACCCTGGCCGGGTGCGCGCCCTTGTTGGACCGAGAGCGCCCGCATGCGTTGGTGTTCGACATCGGCGGCGGCAGCACCGAAGTGGTGTGGATCGACACCACAGCCCCGGGCGGGCCGCGCGCGGTGGACGTGATCTCCCTGCCCCACGGGGTTGTGACCTTGACCGAAGACTTTGGCGGACGCACCAATGTGGATGAATCGTACGCCGAGATCATCGACATGATCGATCACAGCCTAGCCGAATTTGACCAGCGCAATGGCGTGTCGCGCGCCGTGGCGGAGGGGCGCGTGCAGATGCTGGGAACGTCCGGCACGGTGACCACGCTGGGCGCGTTGCACCTCAACTTAAACCGCTACGACCGCTCGAAGGTTGACGGCCTCAGCCTGGACTTCGACCACATCCGTGACGTCGTCGACCATCTGGGCGGCCTTGACGCGGACGGGCGCATGCAAAACGCCTGCATCGGGCCAAAGCGCAGCGACCTCATTATGGCCGGCTGTGCGGTTTTGGACGCCGTGTGCCGCCGTTGGCCGGTGGGATCGCTCATGGTCGCCGACCGGGGCATCCGCGAAGGCATTCTGCTGAGCCTCATGGCCGAGGACGGCATTCACATTCACCGCTCCCCCAACGAAGGATCAGGACGCTCGTAATGACCAAACCTCCCCGCGGCCATGTGCCACGCAAAGAACGCGCATCCAGCGTCCGCATGAAGCACACCAAGGTGAAGACCGCCAAGGGCCGCAAGCTGTCGTCCAAGATGTGGCTGGAACGCCAGTTGAACGACCCCTATGTGGTCGAGGCGAACCGCCGTGGCTATCGCTCGCGCGCCGCGTTCAAGCTCACCGGCATTGACGATAAATTCAAATTTCTCAAATCCGGCGCGCGCGTGGTGGATCTGGGCGCGGCCCCCGGCGGCTGGTCCCAAATCGCCGCCAACATCGTGCTGAAAGGCAAACACGGGTATAAGGGCCGAGTGGTGGCGCTGGATATTCAGGCCATGGAACCCCTGCCCGACGTCACGTTCTTGCTGCAAGATTTCATGGACGACGACGCCCCCGCCAACTTAAAAGCGGCGCTGGGCGGCAACGCCGACATCGTCATGAGCGACATGGCCGCCGCCGCCACCGGACACACCGACACCGATCACATACGCATTATGGCCCTGTGCGAAATGGCGCTGGACTTCGCCCGCGAAGTGCTCAACCCCGGCGGTGTGTTCCTGGCCAAGGTGCTCAAAGGCGGTGCCGAAGGCGACCTGCTCAATTCCATGAAGCGCGACTTCACCACCGTGCGCCACGCCAAACCCCCCGCATCGCGCCAAGACTCAGCCGAAGCCTACGTCATCGCCATGGGCTTTAAGGGCCGGGCTGCCGATGACGCGGACACAGAAAAGGCGGAGGATTGATCCTCCGTCTGTGCGCGTTTGGTTTTAGGGTTTCACCACCGGGTTGCCGTCGGCGATCCACTTGGTGATACCGTTTTGGACATTATAGACCTTGGCATATCCCATCTTGTCGCCCAGGTGCCGTGACATGGCCCTGGTGCGCGACCCGGTGCGGCAGATCAAAATCACCTCGTCTTGTGGCCCCGCAAGTTTCTCGAACGCGTCCAGAAAGGCGGGCTGGAACTGCCCCCTGCCGTCAAAGGCGGTGATCAACGTTGAGCCTTTGATCACTCCGGTTTGCGTCCATTCGTCCTGACGACGCAAATCAACAATAGGAACACCACGGGCCAACAGGTCCTTCAACGCGTCATTGCCGACGTTGGTGTAGCTTGGGTCGGTGACACCCAAAAGTGCGACCTCAAACTTCAAGGTGGCGTTGGGCGGAATTTTCGGCGGCGCGCCACGTTCGCCATAGCCAAACTGAGACGGAATGATCAGTTCGCGTTTGCCCCCCACCCGCATGCCCGCCACGCCGATATCCCAACCTTCAATGACCGAACCGGCACCGAGGCTGAATTTAAATGGTGAATTACGGTCCAGGCTGGAATCAAACTTTTTACCGTCCAAGGTCCAGCCTGTGTAGTGAACCTGGACTTGGGCACCGGACACGGCTTCTTTTCCAGTGCCGATTTGAATATCCGTAATCTGCACTTGGGGTGCCCCGGCAGGCGTCTCTGCGGCCTGCGCAGCCCCCCAGATGGGCGATGCACCGATGAGTGCGACGGCGAAGATTGTGAACAGACGTGTCATGATTTGGCTCATTTCGATTTCACCACCGGGTAACCGTCGGCGATCCATTTGTCGATGCCTTTTTGCAGGCTATAGACTTTTGTGTAGCCCTTACGTTCGGACAACACATTGGCGAAATACGCGCCCCATTTTCCTTTCTGACTGACCAAGATAAACTCGTCATTTTTGCCAACGATTGTCTTAAGGGTTTTCAAGAATACCGGTGAAAATGCCGACGTTTCCAGGAAAACGGGAAGCAATACAGCGCCCTCAATCAAGCCAGATCCCCGTCTGGATGCACGACGGATATCAATCACCGGTACGCCGCGCTTGAGCATCGCCGCAAATTCATCATTTTTGAGGAAGGTCTTGCGATTGACGTGAGCTTCAAGCAGTTCAATTTCAAATTTTAACACGGAATTGGGCGGGATCGCACCGGGGTAGCCCTTTTTGCCATAGGCCAGTTCGGATGGAATGATCAATTCCCGTTTACCACCCACGCGCATGCCCTGCACACCGATATCCCAACCGCGAATAACCTCATGCGCACCTATGGAAAATTGAAAGGGGCTACCTGAATCTCGACTGGTATCAAACTGTGTTCCATCCAACAGCCACCCCGTGTAGTGGACCTTCACCCGCATGCCCAACTCGGCCACATCACCGGTGCCGACTTGGGTATCGGTGATCTGCACCTCTGGTACAGCGGCAGACACGGCGGTCCAGGCGGGGGTTGCGGCGATCAAAAGGATAGCTAAAAACTTGAAAATGCGCGTCATGACTAAGGTCCACGATCTAAGTTGAGTTGATTTTGGATAGGCACAGATATAGCGATGTCCCTGTCCGTGCACAATATCTGATGCCCATAAAAACGCGCACCCCGCCGTATGGCAGGGTACGTATAAGACCCGAGGGCGCTCATGCCGTCTAAAACTAGGAATGGATAACGTCGCTCAGGTGATCACCAAGCTCATGTACGGCTAAGTGCGTCAAGTCCTTGCCGATCTCTGCGGCGACCCGTTGCTTCACGCTGGCCCCCAGCGCCGCGCGCAATTCTCCCAAGGCTTTGGGTGGGGCGACCAGCACCAAATCGTCAAACGCGCCTTCGCCGTGCGCCTTATCGAGTTCCTTTGCCAATTGAGCGGCGAACAGGTGCTTTTCAAACGTATGCCAATCAACCTTAGCCGCCTTGGTATGATGAGAGCTCCCGTCACGCCCCATGCCGCGGCCCGCCTTATCGGAGCCAAACTCGCGCGACGGTGCGTGGGAAGCGGCATATCCGAAACCCAGGGCATCCTTCAACGCGGTCCCGGGGCCATCCTGTTCAACGATGCGGGCACGTGCGCCATCCGCAATTAAAATCCACGTTTTGTGCGTTTTCATGGCTAACCTCCTTGTGAAAGTGCTCACCTTTCGCCCCGCCGACACCATAGGGAATACGCGAATTTCAGGGGCGCGGTCCCCTCATGGGTCAATTATACGCCTAAACCATGTGAATTGAAACGCGCCGTCATTTCCCTTCCTCAGGCCTTTTGCCGAATGTGACTTGGCAATTCAAAGCTGATGTGTATGATTACGCGCCAATTCGGACCCCGGAGGTGGCATGCCTATCTTAGAAGCTTTAACGTTTGACGATGTCCTGCTGACCCCAGCGGAATCTGACGTTTTGCCCGCGCAAACGGACACTCATTCACGCCTCACCAAGACCATAAGTCTTGGCATTCCGCTGCTGTCTGCGGCGATGGACACGGTGACCGAAAGCCAGATGGCCATCACCCTGGCGCAAATGGGCGGCATCGGCGTTATTCACAAAAATTTGTCCATCGACGAGCAGGCCTTTGAAGTGCGCAAGGTGAAAAAATTCGAGGCCGGAATGGTTTCCGACCCGATCACCATCTCGCCCGACGCCACCCTAGCCGAAGCGATGGCGGTCAAAGAACTGCATGGATTTTCCGGTATTCCCGTGGTCGAAGACGGCACCGCCCGCGTGCTGGGCATCATCACCAACCGAGATGTGCGCTTTGCCCAAGATCCGTCGCAAAAGGTCGGCGAGCTGATGACCAAAGACGTGGTCACGGTTAAGGGCGGGGTCGAGCGCATCGATGCCATGCGCCTGCTGCACCAACACCGCATTGAAAAACTGATCGTGGTCGACGACGACAACCGCTGCATCGGCCTGATTACGGTCAACGACATCGTCAAAGACCAAGAACACCCCGGCGCCTGTAAGGACGACAAGGGCCGCCTGCGCGTGGCCGCTGCCACCTCGGTGGGCGAAGCGGGCATCATGCGCGCCGAAGCCTTGATCCTTGCTGGCGTGGACCTGTTGGTCATCGACACCGCCCACGGCCATTCCCAGGGCGTCGCCGACGCCGTGCGCACCATCAAATCCAGCCATCCCGCCGCACAAATCATGGCCGGCAACATCGCCACCCCCGAAGCCGCAGAAGCCTTGATCAAGGCCGGTGCGGACGCGGTTAAGGTGGGCATCGGCCCCGGCACCATCTGCACCACGCGCATGGTCGCTGGCGTTGGCGTGCCTCAGCTTTCCGCCATTATGGAAACGGCTGCGGCTTGTAAAAAGTCCGGCACGCCGTTGGTGGCAGACGGCGGCATCAAGTATTCCGGCGACATCGCCAAGGCCATTGCGGCGGGTGCCAGCTCGGTGATGATGGGCTCCATGTTCGCGGGTACCGACGAAAGCCCCGGCGAAGTGTTTTTGTTCCAGGGCCGTTCGTACAAGTCGTATCGCGGCATGGGCTCGCTGGGTGCTATGGCCCAAGGCTCGGCAGATCGCTACTTCCAAGCCGACGTGGACAACCTGAAATTGGTTCCCGAAGGCATCGAAGGCCGCGTGCCACACAAAGGCCCGGTGGGTTCGGTGGTGCACCAGATGATTGGCGGCTTGCGTGCCTCCATGGGCTACACCGGATCAGCCACCATTGCCGACCTGCAAAAAAATGCTAAGTTCCGCCGCATTACCGGGGCTGGCCTGCGCGAAAGCCACGTCCACGACGTCACCATCACCCGCGAAGCGCCGAATTATCGTACGGAGAGCTAGCGCTCTTCGTTAATTTTTTGCCCCTCAAGCGCCGGGCGCGTCCTCCGGCCGCTTGGCTTACGGACCATTTGGTCCGGGGCCTCAATGGCCCATTGCGGGTATACGAAAGATTATAAAAATGCTTCCTGCAGCACGTGTTGAGGCCGCTATATATTTGTTGGACAAGATTGCCGATGAGCGTCGTCCGGCGGACGATATTGTGCGGGCTTGGTTTCAGGCCCGGCGCTTTGTCGGATCCAAGGACCGTCGCGCCATCCGTGAACGGGTCTATGGCGTGCTGCGCCGTTTGGGCCGTCTCGACTGGCACTTGGGCGAGGTGGAGAAAACCGCGCGCAACCGGGTGTTGGCCGACGTGGTGTTGGAAGGCTTAGACGTGGCGGAGCATTTTGACGGCTCCCCCCACGGCCCGGCGGTGTTGACCGATTCAGAACAGTTGCTGGCCGACGCCCTTGCGGGGCGCAAAGTCGACGACCCGGCCCAGCCCGGCCATGTTCAGGTCGAGTTGCCCGAATGGTTGGCGGAAAAATTAAAGCCCGTGTACGGCGGCACCTTCATGGCCGAGATGATGGCGATGAACAGCCCCGCACCGATGGACCTGCGCGTTGCCATGGGCCGCGTGTCGCGGGATCAGGCGCTGAAATCCTTGGGCAAATCCGGCGTGCAAAGCTATGAGACGCCCCTGTCGCCGCTGGGCCTGCGCGTCAAGGCGCACTCAGACATCGCCCGCACGCCCGCGTTCAAAAAAGGCTTCGTCGAAGTGCAAGACGAAGGCTCGCAAATCCTCAGCCTGTTGGTGGGGGCCAAGGCCAGCATGAACGTGTTGGATTATTGTGCCGGTGCGGGCGGCAAAACGCTCGCCATCGCCGACCGCATGAGCCTGCAAGACGGCCACTCCAAGGGCAAGCTGACAGCCACCGACATCAGCGCCGACAGGCTAGAGCGCATGGAACAACGGCTGCGCCGCGCAAAACTCAGCAACAAAGTGGAACGCCATGTTCTCGGAGATGTGGCGTGGGCCACGGAACACGCAGGCACCTTCGACCGCGTGCTGGTGGACGCGCCCTGTTCCGGCACCGGCACCTGGCGCAGGCACCCCGAACAAAAGAAACGCCTTACCGAAGACCGCTTAAATGAGCTCACCGCCCTGCAAAGCGAAGTGCTCAACACCGCCGCCGCCTTTACCAAACAAGGCGGACGCCTGATCTACGCCACCTGCTCGGTACTGCGCGAAGAAAACGAGGACGCCATCGACACTTTCTTGGGCGCCCACCCGGACTTCCACGTCCTGCCCATTCAAGGCGTGTGGAGCGAGGCCCTCAAAAAAGTCCCCTGCCCGGATATGGGTGAAAGCCCCTACCTACGCCTCACCCCGCATGGCCATAATACGGATGGTTTTTTTGTCGCGGTTTTGGAGAAAGCTTGATTTAGTACCAGCCCTCAATTTCATCAATTAGCGATGTATTGAAGAGCACGTACACATCATTACCTGCGCTTTCATGGCCCCCTAATTTTTGATCGGGCTCGGTAGAAACAATTTCCTTCCATCGTTCATGAATATCCTGCCAAACGATATTCGTGAGTCTTTTTCGATTGTACCAAAGGCAAAGCTCCTCCCGACTAATTTTACCGCAACCATGCAGATAAACACTTTCAAGGCGGCGCGTGAGTTCGTCTTCATGATGCCGTTTTAAACGCTCCATATCAATTTCCAATTAAAGTTATATGTATAAAAAAATTTATACATATAACTTTAATTGTCAAGCCTACACAGTCGCTCGCCCATTATGTCAATAATTGCTATCAATAATTGACATAACCTCTCTCTATGCCTATACTCTGCGGTGAATGGAGGCCCAGATGAATTTCAGCCTGACCCCTAAATTGGAACAATTCGTGCGCGATTGCGCGGCTTCTGGCGATTACAACAATGCTAGTGAAGTTGTACGCGAGGCCCTGCGCCTGTTCAAGCATACCGAAGAAGAACGCGCCGCCAAGATGGAGCGCCTGCGCGCCGATATCCGCGAGGGCGACAACGCCGTGGCCCGTGGGGACACGACTGCCGTTCAGTCCGATAAAGAACTGGACGCGTTTTTTGGTGAACTCTAAATCCCTGATCATATCCGCGCCCGCGCGCCGGGATTTGGCGCAGATCGGTGATTATACGCAGCGCACCTGGGGCGCCGCACTAAAGCGCAAGTATCTGAACATCCTGAAAACCGCTTTCAAGGCCCTGCGTAACAGTCCCGCCATGGGCGTGGCGCGTGACGACATCGCACCTGGACTGCATGTCTTAACTGTCGAGAAACACATGATTTATCATCGTGTGAATGATGAAGGTGCGCTTGTCATTGTGCGTGTCCTCCACCACGCCATGGAGCCGACACATCACCTGCCGCAAACCAAAACTTGACCTTTCCCCTCAGACTCTCCACATTCCCCTTAATCCGAGGGGCGGCCCAATTTTGTTAATATTTGGCCTGAGATGCACCCTTTGAACCTGATCCGGGTGATGCTGGCGTAGGGACGGAGTTTGGTTTTCAAATCCCGTCCTTAATCCTCCATCCCTTTAATTTAAGCGGAGGCCTTCCCCATGGACGCGCGCAGCTCTTCTGATATTTCCGTCACCACCGGACCCATCCAGGGGTCTGAAAAGCATTACGCCCTGACCGAGAGCGGCTTGCGCGTTGCCATGCGCACCATTCCGTTGGAGCCATCTTCCGGCGAGCCGCCCGTGGTGGTTTACGATCCGTCCGGGCCGTATACCGACGCATCGGTCGAGATCGACATCGACAAGGGGTTGGCGAAGTTACGTGCCGAGTGGGTTTTGGACCGTGGCGACGTGGAAGCCTATGACGGGCGCGACGTGAAGCCCGAAGACAACGGCAACAATGCCTCGGTGCCTGAATGCCCGGCGGTCAATCATCGCCCGCTCAAATCCACCGGGGGCGCAGTGTCCCAGTTGGCCTATGCCCGCCAAGGCATCATCACCAAGGAAATGGAGTACGTGGCGCTGCGTGAAAACGAAGGCCGCAAGGCCGCCACCGGAAAGCCCCGCGACGGCGAAGACTTCGGCGCTTCGGTTCCCGACCACATCACCCCTGAATTCGTGCGCTCCGAGATCGCGCGGGGCCGTGCGGTTCTGCCCGTCAACATCAACCACCCTGAATCCGAGCCGATGATCATCGGTCGTAACTTCCTCACCAAAATCAACGCCAACATCGGCAACTCCGCCGTGACGTCGTCGGTGGCCGAAGAAGTGGACAAGATGGTGTGGTCGGCCCGTTGGGGTGCGGACACGGTGATGGACCTGTCCACCGGCAACGACATCCACAACATCCGCGAATGGATCATCCGCAATTCCCCCGTGCCCATCGGCACCGTGCCGATTTATCAGGCCTTGGAAAAAGTGAACGGCGTGGCCGAAGACCTGACGTGGGAAGTGTTCAAGGACACCCTCATCGAACAGGCCGAGCAGGGCGTGGATTACTGGACCATTCACTCGGGTGTGCGCCTGGCCCACATTCCGCTGACCGCCAACCGCACCACGGGCATCGTCTCGCGCGGTGGCTCGATCATGGCGAAGTGGTGCCTGACGTATCACAAGGAAAGCTTCCTCTATGAACGCTTTAGTGAGATCTGCGACATTTGCGCCCAGTATGATGTTGGTTTGAGTTTAGGCGACGGCCTGCGCCCCGGATCCATTGCGGACGCCAACGACGAAGCGCAATTTGCCGAGTTGGAAACCTTGGGCGAGTTGCAAAAAATCGCCTTTGCCAAAGACGTGCAGACCTTCATCGAAGGCCCCGGCCATGTGCCCATGCACAAAATCAAGGAGAACATGGACAAGCAATTGGAAGTCTGTGGCGAAGCGCCGTTCTATACGCTTGGCCCGCTGACCACCGACATCGCGCCGGGTTACGATCACATCACCTCGGCCGTCGGTGCCGCCATGATTGGTTGGTACGGCTGTGCCATGTTGTGTTATGTGACACCGAAAGAACACTTGGGCCTGCCCAATCGGGACGACGTCAAAGTTGGCGTGGTCACCTATAAGCTGGCCGCCCACGCCGCCGATTTGGCCAAGGGCCACCCCGGCGCGCAAATCCGCGACGACGCGGTCAGCCGCGCCCGGTTCGAATTCCGCTGGCGCGATCAGTTCCACCTCTCGCTCGACCCCGACACGGCAATGGAATACCACGACGAAACCTTGCCCGCCGAAGGGGCCAAGACATCGCATTTCTGTTCCATGTGCGGGCCGAAGTTCTGCTCCATGAAAATCAGTCACGAGATCAAAGACGTGGCCGAAAAAGGCATGAACGAGATGAGCGAAAAGTTTGTCGAGGCCGGTGGCAAGATTTACCAAAAGACCGAAGCGGCGGAGTAGCGTTGACGTCCCCGTCTGTGTAAGCTTCCGCGCATGGAATCGCCGACGATTGAGCTGCTTGCCCTACTGTTTCTTGCCGGATTGGCGGGGGGCTTTGTGGACTCAATTGCGGGCGGCGGCGGGCTGATTTCGGTACCGGTGCTATTGGCGACCGGAATGCCCCCCGTGAATGCCCTGGCCACCAACAAGGCCCAGGCCATGTTTGGCTCGTTCACCGCCATGCGCAGCTATGCCCAAAAGGGCCACGTCCATTTAAACGACATGAAATTCGCCATCGCATTTACCTTCGTTGGCTCCGCTGTTGGCACATTGTTGGTGCAGTTTCTTGATCCGAACGTGATGATGCAGGTGATCCCGTTCTTGCTCATCGCCGCCGCGCTCTATTTTGCCTTTGGCCCGCGCATGGGCGATCTGGATCGCCACCACCTGATGAACGCAACGGCGTTTTATCTGGTGTTCGGTCTCAGCCTGGGCTTTTACGACGGGTTTTTCGGGCCGGGTACGGGCAGCTTCTGGACCCTGGCGTTTTATGCCGTGCTGGGCTTTAGCATGCTCAAAGCCACCGCGCACACCAAGGTGGTGAACTTCACCTCCAACTTCGCCTCGTTCCTGTTTTTCGCCGTCGCCGGACACGTGCTGTGGGTCCCCGCAGCGGCCATGGCGGCAGGCCAGCTCATCGGTGCTAGACTCGGTGCGGGCATGGCCATGAAACACGGTGCTAAGCTGATCCGCCCGGTGCTGGTGGTGGTATCACTGGTGATCACCACCAAGCTGATTTGGGACGACCCAGACAACGTGCTGCATGTGTTGGTGGCGGGGTGGCTGGGTTCGGGGTGGCTGGGTTCGGGCTGGCTTTGATCTGAGGACCTTTGAATTCCAAGGCTATGCGTGTAACCTTTTACACGGTTACGGCGAATTTATTGGCACATCCGTTCACATATGGGGTTTTTCGATGCAGTGAGGTGCCCCTAGATTTGTAGACACCTTCTTGACTAAATTTGAGGCAAGGAGGCCACCATGGGCAAAGCCAATTTCAGCGACGATTTCAAACGCGACGCCGTACGTCAGATCACCGAGCGGAGTT
>Ga0316204_10000640_pt1 | contig 120938 bp, 123 predicted proteins | sample 6monrhotite_MG_2_FD_205661 | JGI IMG/M metagenome (GOLD analysis project Ga0316204, IMG submission 205661) | Microbial mat bacterial communities from mineral coupon in-situ incubated in ocean water Damariscotta River, Maine, United States -... | ecosystem: Environmental > Aquatic > Marine >...
CGTTTGAGCTCACGACTAATGCAGCTTCTCTCTCTACCCAAACTACGGGCTATCTCTGCTTGTGATTGACCCAGTTCAAGTGAAACTTGTATCAAACTTCGTTCTTCACACGTTAAGTGATGATAATCTTTTCCCATGACAGCAATTTAACCTCAATCGCTGTTGCACTTGTACCTTGAGTCCGCCCCATAAAAATATGAGCCGCCCCCAATTTAACCGACATTTTAATTAAGAGGCACCTTGTGCCTCAAAAACGAGTGTTTTCTTCTGTGATTGTAGAATATTTCGATGTAGTGAAACAAACTCGTCCGTGCTTCACCTTTGGTTTTGTAACCCTCATCGTCAACCAACTTGTAATAGCTAAGTAAATTTAGCTATCATATTAAGAGCAAATATACTGTTCATATTGATGGAGGAATTGAAATGACAACAAAGCAACCAAGGTTCAGCCCTGATTTTCGTCAGGAATGCACAGAACTTGTATTATCTGTAAGAATCCGAGCGTTGTTTACAGTTTATTATCATAAAAGTAGCCATATAATTTTTCATATGGTGTTTTACAATCAAGATCTTTATGTGGTTTAACGGTATTATAGAAATTCGTAGATTCAAGTCGTAAGTGCAACTTTGGAAGTCGTTTAAAAGAGTAAGCTGCGGTAGCAGTCTTGGTCTTTTCAAACACGACTTATCAAAGAACAAGAAATGAACTACACGCAGCTTACCTACGAGCAACGCTATCAGATTGCTATCCTCAAGAAAGCGGGGCATTTTCAAGTTGAGATAGCCAAGCTTATTGGCGTAAATAAATCGACTGTTAGTAGGGAACTACGGCGCAATCATGGTCGGCGTGGTTATCGCCCCAACTTGGATTTTAGGGGGTAGTCCATAATTTTCTCCATAAGCATGGTAACGATGATTTACAACGGTGACAAATTAGTACACATAGCGTACTATATGCTATATCTTCAAGTTATTCGTAGTTTAAGGATCATGCCATGAAAATAAACCTAGGTATCAGAAAAACGGTCACTACTATTGATGAGAATCACACCGCGCTGGAAGCAGCCGAACTGATGACTCAAAATCAGATTGGCTCAGTTGTCATCACCAGCCATGCCCAGATTATTGGTATCTTTACCGAGCGTGAATTGATGATGCAGGTCGTTGGCAAAGGACGCGAACCGGGCAATGTTAAAATCAAGGGTGTGATGCACATTGATGACTTAAAAATTGATCCCGAGGCAACATGCGATGAGGCTCTTCAACTTATGAAAGAAAAACGATGCCGCCATTTACTTGTTTTTGATAAAGATGAATTTATCGGCCTGATATCACTCAGGGATATTGTTATTCTGACCCTACAGGAAAAGGATGACCTGATCCAGCAGCTCGAAGGATACATCTCCGTCACCTGACTTCTCAGGAAGTCATCACGTTAATGAATATGCAGAAATATCATTCTCTCTCTTCTATCATCCTATGCAATAGATTCATTAGAAAGGTTAAGTGTGCCGAAAAATAACAATAGCTACGTTACCTGTGATATTATGGGGTTCACTCATGCATGAAATGTCATTGTGCGAAGGGGTTATACAACTGATTGAACAACAAGCAAGTGATCAACAGTTCAATAAAGTCAACACTGTCTGGCTGGAAATCGGTGCACTGGCAGGTGTTGAAATCGAAGCAATGTACTTCAGCTTTGATGCGATTGCTAAAGGTACGATCGCCGATGCCGCCAAACTGAAAATTATTCATGTACAGGGACACGCCGAATGCCCAGCCTGTAAACATCAGGCGCAGGTCTCCACACGTTATGAACTGTGTACTGAATGTGGTCACTACCCGTTAGATATTTTATCAGGTGAAGAGATGCGAATTAAAGAACTGGAGGTTCAATAATGTGCACAACATGCGGTTGCGCTGAAGGCGACACAACTATCGAAGGCCATACACATGATCACAGTCATGAGCACAATCACCATCATGGGCATGCACTCATGGCCACTCACGCTGCTGGCATTAGTCCATCGCGTATTCTGAAAATTGAGCAGGATATCCTGAGCAAAAATAACGCCTATGCATCAGACAATAAGGACTACTTCAAAGAGCATGGAATATTGGCGCTGAATCTCGTCTCAAGCCCTGGATCAGGCAAAACCACACTACTCACCCGCACGTTGGATCATCTTAAATCTGAGTTCCGCCAAGCTGTGGTTGAAGGTGACCAGCAAACAGTGCTCGATGCTGATCGTATCCGTGCCACCGGCGTTAAAGCTGTGCAGATCAATACAGGCAAAGGCTGCCACTTGGATGCGCATATGGTCGGCCATGCCCTTGAAACTCTTCAACCTGAAAGTAACAGTCTGTTGTTTATCGAGAACGTCGGAAACCTTGTGTGTCCTGCATCCTTTGATCTGGGTGAAGCTTGCAAGGTGGTAATTTTATCGGTCACCGAGGGCGAAGATAAACCGCTTAAATATCCAGATATGTTCCATGCAGCAGAGCTGATGTTACTGAATAAAGTTGATCTGCTACCTTATCTTCAATTTGATGTGGATCAGTGCATTGCCTATGCACAGCGCGTCAATCCAGACATTACCATCATACAAGTTTCTGCCACTACAGGGGAAGGTATGGAGGCATGGTATCAATGGCTACGGAATCAGCATAAATCCACGCTTACTGACAAACAAAACCAACAATAACAAAGGATTCGCATGTGTTTAGCAATTCCAGCCATCGTCACCGCACTGAATGCAGATAGCTCAATAGCAACCGTCGATCTCTCTGGCGTACAGAAAGAAGTATCTACCGTGCTGGTCGATGACGTTGAAATCGGTGATTACCTGCTAATTCATGTCGGTTTTGCATTGCATAAACTCAGTGAAGAAGAGGCTCAATCCACCCTCGCTCTGTTTGAAGAACTTGATGCCATGAACGCTGAAGAGCCAGTGCTGCCCTCATGAAATACGTCAATGAGTTCCGTAATGGCGATATCGCCGCCAAATTGGCCCGAGTCATCGCATCAGAAGTAAATACTGATCGAAATTACCGCCTGATGGAGTTTTGCGGCGGCCATACCCACGCTATCTTCCGATTCGGTATTCAGGATCTGATGCCGGATAATGTTAACTTTATTCATGGCCCAGGCTGCCCAGTATGTGTGTTACCCAAAGGGCGCATCGACAGTGCCATCAAACTGCTCCAAGAGCATGATGTCATCCTCTGCACCTATGCCGACCTGATTCGTGTACCTGCCAGCAAGCAGATGAGCCTGTTAAAAGCCAAAGCGGATGGCGCTGATATTCGTATGGTCTACTCAACCCAAGATGCATTGAATATCGCACGTCAGAACCCTGAGCGGCAGGTAGTCTTTTTCGCCATCGGTTTTGAAACCACCACACCGCCCACGACCGTCGCCATCCAGCAAGCCAAACAGCAAGGTTTGAGTAATTTCTCTGTCTTCTGTAATCATCTGCTTACCCCACCGGCCATGCGTCACATTTTACAACAAGATGGCGATCAAAGTGCTAATATCGATGGCATTTTAGGCCCATCTCATGTTAGCACTATTATTGGCAGTCAGGCCTATAACTTCTGTGCCACGGAATATCACATCCCAATTGTCATCGCTGGTTTCGAACCTCTCGATGTCATGCAGTCCACCCTGATGTTAATTCGTCAGCTTAATAACGATTCTGTGACCGTGGAGAACGAATATACCCGTGTGGTCACACCCAAGGGTAATCGCAAGGCACAGGCGTTGATGCAGGAAGTCTTCGAACTACGCCCAACGTTTGAGTGGCGCGGTTTGGGCATGATGCCTGACAGTGCATTACAGATACGCGATGCTTATGCCGAGTGGAATACTGAAAAGCGTTTTGATGTGGAAAGCATTGTCAGCAGTGATGTAAAAAACTGTCTCTGCCCAGCTATCTTGCGCGGGTTGAATAAACCGACCGACTGCACGCTGTTCGGCACGGTCTGCACTCCTGAAAATCCAATGGGTGCCTGCATGGTCTCATCCGAAGGTTCCTGTGCAGCCTACTGGAGTTATGGTCGATTCCGTCAGCCGGGTCTCCGCGCTTCTCAACTGGAGAAATCAGTATGATGCGCCCCTATTCCGGCAAACTCGACATCAGACATGGCCTAGTAAACATGAGCCATGGCAGTGGTGGGCGTGCTATGGCCCAGCTCATTGAGCAGATCTTCATGAAACATTTTGATAATGAACTACTACGTCAGCATAACGATCAGGCTGCATTTAACGTAGACGCCGGGCGCATGGTGATCAGCACCGATGCGCATGTCATTGCCCCCCTATTCTTCCCTGGTGGTGATATCGGTTCTCTTTCAGTGCATGGCACCATTAATGATGTCTGTATGTCGGGAGCGACACCACTCTACTTGTCTGCTGCGTTTATTATGGAAGAAGGTTTTCCTCTTTCAGAGCTTGAACGCATTGTCATCAGCATGGCCAAGGCATCACGTGATGCAGGTGTAGCAGTCATCACAGGTGATACCAAAGTCGTTGAGAAAGGTCATGGCGATGGCATATTTATCACCACCACAGGTGTAGGTGTAATACCAAATGGCATCAACATCTCAGGTGAACGCGCATGCCCCGGTGATGTAATCATAATCTCTGGAAGCATTGGTGATCACGGCATGGCCGTACTCTCCAGCCGTGAAAATTTATCATTTGAAACCACTCTGCAATCCGACTCCGCCGCTCTGCACAAACTGGTGAAAAAAATGACCGAGGTAAGCCCAAACATCCATTGCCTACGCGACCCCACACGTGGCGGCTTGGCCACCACATTGAACGAGCTGGCTCTGCAATCTTCGGTCGGCATGCTGCTTGATGAACAAGCCATTCCCATTAAACCTGCCGTGGTAGGAGCATGTGAACTACTCGGTCTCGACCCCCTTTACGTTGCCAATGAAGGCAAGTTAATTTGCATCTGTGATGCTGCCGATGCCGATGCCCTGCTGGCAGCCATGCAGACAGATGCCCTGGGTAGGCATGCTGCTATCATCGGTAAAGTAGTGATGGATGAACACCATATGGTGCAGATGAAAACCAGCTTCGGTGGTTCACGCGTTGTCGACTGGTTAGCTGGCGAACAATTGCCTCGCATCTGCTAACACACGAGCCCATCATCATGGCAATATCTATCCGTATTCAAGGGCTGGTTCAGGGCGTTGGTTTTCGTCCCTTCACATGGCATCTTGCCAATCGGCTCGGCATTACCGGAAACATCTGGAACGATGCTCAGGGTGTTGTTATTCATGCTTGGGCTAGTGACGTTATACTGGAAGATTTTCAGTATCAATTAAGATCACAGCTGCCACCACTTGCCCGCATTGATCATATAGAAATATCTAGACTCGATACTACACCGCCACCTACCACATTCAGTATCGAAGCGAGTCGCAATGCTGGTCACCAATCCCCTGCAATCACACCGGATGCAGCCACATGTCAGCACTGCATCACAGATATGTACAATGCCAGTGATCGCCATCATGGTTATGCATTTACCAGCTGCAGCTACTGCGGGCCACGCCTCTCTATTGTCGATGCCATACCCTATGATCGTGCCAATACCAGTATGGACACATTCCCCATGTGTGTGCAATGCCAAGCAGAATACGATCATCCTGCCGCCCGCAGATTTCATGCTCAGACAAATGCCTGCCCTGATTGCGGGCCTCAGCTCAATCTCGAAGATATATCCGGCAACAAACTAAACGGAGCAGCTACGCAAATTATTTCACAAACTGCTGCATTGCTTAAGAAGGGTCATATCGTTGCCATTAAAGGCATTGGCGGCATCCATTTGGCGGTGGATGCCAATAATCATCATGCAGTGCTGCGGCTACGCTCTCGCAAACAACGCTACGGCAAAGCATTTGCACTGATGGCTCCAGATACAGAATGTATACGTCGCTATGCCAAAGTGACTGAACCCGAAGCCCGTTTGCTGGCATCTCCAGCGGCTCCTATTGTACTGCTTGAATGCCATGCAAACGGCGAGCAACTCTCCGAAGCCATCTCACCCGGTCAGTCCACACTCGGTTTCATATTACCCTATTCACCCCTGCATCATCTGCTAATGGCTGAGATGAATGGCCCGATCGTACTCACATCAGGCAACCGCTCTGACGAACCGCAATGCATCAACAATAATGAGGCTCGACTGCGTTTAAAAGACATCGCCGACTATTTCCTGTTACATGATCGTGACATCAATAATCGACTGGATGATTCCGTCGCCATGCTCATACATCATAAGATTCGACTCATGCGCCGTGCCCGTGGTTACGCGCCCGCACCTATCCTGTTACATAAAAGCTTTGCATCGGCTTGCTCCATATTGGCAATGGGTGGAGAACTTAAAAACACCTTCTGCCAACTGAGCAATGGGCAGGCTATCGTTTCTCAACACCTAGGAGATCTGGAGAACAGCGAAACCCATCGTGACTACCGGCATACACTCGCCTTTTACGAACAAATATTTGCATTCAAAGCAGACATGATCGCAGTGGACAAACACCCCGACTACTTTTCCACCCGCTTAGGCCAAGAGTTATCGCAAACATCTGCTATCCCCCTTCTGCATACACAACACCATCATGCCCATATCGCGGCAGTACTCGCTGAACATCAATGCCCAGTTGATACAAATCACGTACTCGGCATTGCTCTTGATGGCTTAGGTTTTGGTGATGATGAAATCATCTGGGGTGGTGAATTTTTATTGGCTAACTACACATCTTTCACACGTCTCGGCTGCTTCCAACCCGTCACCATGCCGGGTGGTGCTCAGGCTATACAGCAGCCATGGCGCAATACCCTTGCCCACCTCCATGCACTGGGCTGGAGTAACATCGAATCCACGTTCGGCGACACAGAATTCATACGCTTTCTAACTGACAAGCCATTACCGCTACTACACAGCATGATTGAAAGAGGAGTCAATACCCCGCTCACCAGCTCCTGTGGCAGACTTTTCGATGCAGTTGCAGCCGCATTGGGCATCTGTCTGAATGGCATTCATTATGAAGGGCAGGCAGCCATCGAACTCGAATGCTTGGCTAAACAGGCGTTCAAACAAACAACATCTGCATACCCCTATCGTTTGAGCCATATTGAAATAGGCAACGATGCCATGATGCAGATCAACTGGCAGCCCATGTGGCATGCTTTGCTCAATGATCTCAAACATGGCACTGAAAAAAACAGTATTGCCGCCCGTTTTCACCGCACGGTCATCGCAGCAGTGGGTGAGCTGGCCATGCAGTTCTGTCATGACCACCATCTGAATAGCGTGGTGCTGTGCGGTGGTGCGTTTCAAAACAGCTTACTACTCGAAACATTGGCGACTGATTTTGAACAGGCTGGGTTCAAGGTGTTGATTGCTCAACAACTGCCGATCAATGATGGTGGCCTCTCTCTCGGCCAAGCTGCTATTGCTGCCGCAACACAGATTAAAGGCAACAGCATATGATTGAGATACTATTTATCGGTTTTTTGCTGGGTATGCGCCATGCTATCGAATCAGACCATATTGCAGCAGTGGCATCGCTGGTGACCCGTTCTACTGACATCAGCGAATCCATTCGCCTAGGCTCTGCGTGGGGAGTGGGGCATACCATCACTCTGTTCATTTTCGGCTCTGTTGTAATGTTGCTCGACAATATGATTCCCGAAAAAATCGCCATCATGCTGGAGCTCGCCGTTGCTATCATGCTGGTTGCCCTTGGTCTGGATGTACTGCGCCGTTGCCTGAAAACACGTCTACATTTCCATTCCCATCGTCACACTGATGGCACAGTTCATTTTCATGCACATCACCATACCGACAGCATCTCCCATCAAAGTAGCAAACATGAACATCAACACGCATCAAAGCCGTTTCCTCTACGTGCGCTACTGGTTGGTCTCATGCATGGTATGGCAGGTTCTGCCGCCCTGATTGTGATAACTCTGCAAAGTGTACAGTCCTTTTCGATGGGGCTGGTTTATATCGCCCTGTTTGGCATCGGCTCAATTGCCGGCATGGCACTACTCTCAGTTGCCATCATCCTACCACTGCGCCATACCAGCATGCGTTTTAGTGGGCTTCATCAATATCTTCTTTTAAGTATTGGAAGCCTGACCATTTTACTCGGTTTCAGCATGGTGTTCGAGATCAGCAGTGGCGGTTTATTCTTGTGACAACCCATCTCAAAGAAAATCATTAAAGATATAAAAAAGTGCCGTCTCCCCTTTCACAGGCTTCTCTTTTCGAGTATAATACAATCATGTAAAAGGAGCTTGCCTTGAAACCCAACAATGGCTTAAACACCCTCAACTCTCCCATAGTCACTGAAAACAAAATCCATATGAACAGCAATCATCTACTGCATCGACTCTATGACTTACAAACCCAACTCCACCATATCCCAAAACAAAGCATCACTACCCTAGCCGACGAACTCGCACTACCAGTAAGCCAGATTGAAGCAGCCGTCGACTTCTACTCCTTCCTTCATCGCACACCGCGTGGCCGTTTTGATATCATGTTCAGCAACTGTACCAGCTGTGGTGACATAAAAATGATACAGCACCTGTGTGATCAGATGCATATTGCATCTGGTGAGACCCGCACCGATGGGGCTGTCAGCATTTCTGAAACATCCTGTATCGGCATGTGTGATCAGGGGCCAGCCCTACTGATTAACGGCCGCACCATCACACAACTGTCCAACCGCCGGCTGGATCTGATCGCTGAATATATAGAAGCGGAGAGACCACTAGAGCAGTGGCCTATCGAATGGTTTGATGTGCATGATAATGTGCGCAAAAACGGTCTGTTACTGAGTACTCCGTTTGAACCGGGTAGCGGTCTGCTGGCAGCAATCAACAAAGGATCTGAAGCTATGCTGGCCAATATTGATCAATCTGGCCTGCGTGGGCGCGGCGGTGCAGGCTTTGGCACAGGCATGAAATGGAAGTTCTGCCGTGAAGCAAGCGGTGATGCACATTATGTAATATGTAATGCCGATGAGGGTGAGCCTGGCACATTCAAGGATCGCATTCTGCTCACCAGCCATGCTCATACGGTGTTCGAAGGCATGACTATCTGTGGTCATATTATTGGTGCTAAAAAAGGTTATCTCTATCTGCGTGCAGAATACCGTTATCTGTTACCCGCTCTACAGGCAGTACTTACACGTCGTCATAAAGCCAAACTACTTGGCGAAAACATATTAGAACAGGGCTTTAACTTTGACATTGAAATCATCATCGGTGCCGGTGCTTATATCTGCGGTGAAGAATCTGCCCTCATTGAGTCGATGGAGCAGAAATGTGGCATTCCACGCGTGCGCCCTCCTTTCCCAGTTACTAGTGGTTACCTTAATCAACCTACGGTTGTGAATAATGTCGAAACACTGGCTGCTGCGGCTCAAATCGCCGTGCATGGTAGCCACTGGTTCAATAGCCTCGGATCAGATAAATCTGCAGGCAGCAAGATCTTGAGCATCAGTGGTGATTGTCTCACCCCCGGCGTTTATGAATATGCCTTCGGCGTCAGAATTCAGCGTATTTTGGATGATTGTGGTGCAGAAGATGTGCAGGCCATTCAGGTTGGGGGGCCATCGGGCACATTGATTAGGTCTGATGAATTTGATCGCAAACTTGGCTTTGAAGACCTTGCCACAGGCGGCTCATTCATGATTTATGGTAAAGATTGCGACCTTCTCGAAGTCATTCGTAATTTCTCTCACTTCTTTGCCCATGAAAGCTGTGGTTTCTGCACACCGTGTCGTGTCGGTACCACGCTGCTCAGAAATGGTTTGGATAAAATCTGCCATGGCAGAGGCACACAATATGACATGGATGAGATGCGCCGTATGGCAACATTGGTCAAACAGCGCTCACACTGCGGCCTTGGCCAAACGGCTCCCAACCCAATTCTGGATGCTTTGGATCGCTTCCCTGAGTTATTCAATGCAAAACTGCTACATAGTGACTTTGAACCACATTTTGATCTGGATGCTGCCCTTGAAGAAGCACGTCAGCTTACCAAACGCGATGATGCGGAGGCACACCTCTCATGAGTGATAGCAATCATAACACCATCACCATTGATGGCCGTGAAATACCCTTTAAGGCCGGCCAAACCATTATGGATGCAGCGCTTGATGCGGATATTTATATCCCTCACCTGTGCCACATGCCGGGGTTAAAACCGCACGGTAGCTGCAAATTATGCACTGTTGAAGTCAACGGGCGCAGTGCATCATCCTGCACCCTACCCGCCACGGCAGGGCAACAGATCACCTCAAACTCCGAGGATCTGACTGAAGTGCGTAAAACCATCACCCAGATGCTGTTTATCGAAGGCAACCACTTTTGCCCATCCTGTGAGAAAACAGGCGACTGCACCCTACAGGCGATGGCATATCATCTGGACATGCTCGATGGTCATTTCCCTCAGTTCTACCCACGTCGCGAGATTGATGCATCGCATAAGAGCATCGTACTGGATCGTGATCGCTGCATCCTGTGTGCACTCTGTGTGCGTGCCAGCCGTGAAGTCGATAACAAAAATGTCTTTGATATTGGCGGACGAGGCACCGATGCCAAACTGATCGTCAATGCCCCATCCGGAAAACTGGCTGACACAAACATAAAGGTCGATGATCTGGCTGCGCATATTTGCCCAGTGGGTGCCATCATGATCAAAGAACACGGTTATGAAGTGCCTATCGGACGTCGCACTTTTGACCTGCACAGTGTCGCTGAACCGAGACTTGAGCCGGTCGCCTTGCATAAAGGAAAGCTTACGGATGAGTAAAAAAATTCGTGTCGCCACCACCTCGCTGGCGGGTTGCTTCGGCTGCCATATGTCCTTCCTTGATATTGATGAACGAATTGTCGAACTCATCGAGCACATTGAATTTGACCGCTCGCCACTTACCGACATCAAACACTGTAGTAATCCCTGTGATATCGGCCTGATTGAAGGGGGGCTCTGCAATGCTGAGAATGTACATGTACTCAGAGAGTTCCGCGCCAACTGTAAAATCATCATCGCCGTTGGCGCCTGCGCCATCAATGGTGGTGTGCCTGCCATGCGTAACCACTTCACACTAACAGAGTGCCTTGAGGAGGCCTATCTAAATGGTATTGGCGTCGATAACCCCATGATCCCGAATGATGTGGAGATTCCCTTACTACTCAACAAGGTACACCCCATCCATGAAGTAGTACATGTCGATTATTATCTGCCGGGCTGCCCACCACCCGCCGATGCATTCATGAAGGTCTTAACCGACCTGCTCGAAGGTAAAGAGCCAAGCCTTCCTAAAGAAATCCTACATTTCGATTAACGAGGCCAACAAATGCAATCCAATCAAACAAACACAACATCAAACGGATCGCGCCGAGTAGCTATCGATCCCATCTCGCGTGTAGAAGGTCATGGTAAAATCACCCTACTGCTCGATGATGACAATCATATCCAAGAAGCTCGACTGCATATCGTCGAATTTCGTGGTTTTGAGAAGTTCATTCAGGGACGCCCTTACTGGGAAGTGCCGGTTTTTGTACAGCGTCTGTGTGGTATCTGCCCTGTCAGTCATCACCTGGCTGCTGCAAAAGCGGTGGATCAACTCGTTGGTGTGGAGTCATTGACACCGACCAGCCACAAATTAAGGGAGCTGCTGCATTTCGGGCAGACCATGCAGTCGCATGCCCTACACTTCTTTCACCTCTCATCGCCGGATCTGTTGTTCGGCTTTGGCAGTGATATGGCCAAGCGTAATATCGTCGGTGTGATTGAAAAACACCCCAATGTAGCTCTCAAAGGTGTAAAACTACGCAAATATGGTCAACAGCTTATTGCAGCAATCATGGGTAAACGCATACATGGCTTGGCAGCTGTCCCGGGTGGCATGAATAAGTCACTCAACAAAGAGGAGCGCGATGTACTGCTCGCTGATATTGAAGATATCAAAACTTGGTCCATGGATGCGGTGCTGCTGAATGAACAGCTGCATATGATCAATCCTGAAAACCAGAGTTTTGCTACACTAAATACACCATTTTTAAGCATGGTTGGCGCGAAAGGCGAGCTGGAGCTTTATCATGGCGGCCTGCGTGCGAACAAAGCCAATGGTGATCCACTGTTCGATCAGTTTGATTACCGTGGTTATGAAAACATTATCCGAGAAGAGGTTCGTCCATGGAGCTATATGAAGTTCCCTTACCTGACCGAACTCGGTAAAGAGAAAGGTTGGTATCGTGTTGGCGCATTGGCGCGTGTAAACAATTGTGATTCAATCAACACACCATTGGCTGAAGAAGCACGGCAGCGTTTCAAAGCATTCGCAGACGGTGCATTTGTACAAGATACGCTGGCTTATCACTGGGCACGTATGATCGAGGTACTACACTGCGCGGAGGCCATTGAACGGCTATTGAATGATCCGGATATTTCCGGTGATGATCTGGTCGTAACTGGTGAGAAACGCCATGAAGGCGTGGGCGTGATTGAAGCGCCGCGCGGCACGCTCTTCCATCACTATAAAGTCGATGAGGAGGGTTTGATTGAAAAAGCCAATTTGATCGTATCGACCACCAGTAACAATCAAGCTATGAATGAATCAGTACGCTCTGTTGCTAATCAATACATTGACGGCAATGAAGTCACTGAAGGACTACTCAACCACCTTGAGGTCGCCGTACGCGCTTATGATCCATGTTTATCATGTGCGACCCATGCTTTAGGTAAAATGCCCTTACAAGTCGAACTGCTAGATACCGCTGGTAATCAGCTTGATCAACTTAGCAAGGGTAGTGACGGAAAATTCGAGCGCTTGTCTTAAACGGTGACTATCCAGAGTCGTACCCCCAGCATCTTACTGCTTGGTTACGGTAATCTAGGTCGTGGTGATGACGCCGTGGGGCCAGCACTGATTGAGGCCATGCAGGATTATCTTGCAGACAACAATCGCACTGACGTGGAATGTTTGACGGATATGCAGTTGCAGATTGAGCATGTCACCGATCTGGTGGCAAGGGATCGTATCTTGTTCATTGATGCAGATATGTCGTGCGGAAGTGCGTGCAGCCTGCGGCCTCTGCTGGCTGAAAAAGATGACAGCTACACCACCCACGCCATGAACCCAGCGGCAGTGATCTATACCTATCAGCAGGTCTATGGCTCCCCTGCTCCACCAGCATACCTGCTAAGTATCCGCACCTATAGCTTTGAGCTGGGTGATAATATTTGCGCAGAGGCAAACCAAAATCTATCGTTGGCTATAAAGATGGCAAAAGCCTTCTGTGAAAAGGATTACAACCTTCCTACAACATAAGTAATTATTATTAATAAAAGTCATTGAAAGCATTGGCTCTGTCACCTTCATAATCCATAAAAAAAATTCTTATAAACCATCAAAAAATAACATTAACAACTTGCCTTTTTTCAATTCGAAACCATTTTTTAGGGGCTGCTGAGCACACTAAATGGCGGAGAGAGAGGGATTCGAACCCTCGGAACCCTTACGAGTTCACACGCTTTCCAAGCGTGCTCCTTCAGCCACTCAGACATCTCTCCAAATACCAATTACGCTGTGGGCGGCGAAGCATACCCGCGGCTTTCAAAACAACAAGACTCTGTCAGACTAAGCTTCTGCAAACTCACCCAGCTGCCGCAAATGTTCCTCACGTTTTTTCAGCAACTCTTCCACAGGTACCGCTAATACTTCATTCAAGGCCTTGTCCAACACTTCTGACATCATCGATGCAGCTTCTTCTAAATTGCGATGAGCTCCTTCTTTCGGCTCTGGAATCACACCATCAATCAACCCCAATTTCTGCAAATCTGTCACTGTTGGCTTTAATGACTCAGCAGCTTTATCTGCAAAGCCTCTATCGCGCCATAAAATAGCAGCACAACCTTCTGGTGAAATGACCGAGTAGGTTGATAGCTGTTGCATATACAAACGATCTCCCACACCGATTGCCAAAGCCCCGCCTGAGCCGCCTTCACCAATCACCGTACAAATCACGGGTACTTTCAAAACAGCCAATTCCATTAAATTGCGTGCAATCGCTTCACTTTGACCACGCTCTTCTGCATCAATACCAGGCCATGCACCTGCGGTATCAATAAATGTCATTACGGGCATATCAAAGCTCTCTGCTAGGCGAAACAAACGCAAAGCTTTGCGGTAACCTTCAGGTCTTGCCATACCAAAATTACGACGAATTTTTTCTTTGGTATCCCTACCTTTCTGATGCCCTACAATCATCACTGAATGTGAGCCAAAACGCGCAATTCCACCAACAATCGCAGCATCATCCGAAAAAGCTCGATCACCATGCAGCTCTTTAAAATCATCAAAAATCAAGGGCACATAATCCAAAAAATTAGGACGATCTGGATGCCGTGATAACTGTGCCATCTGACCACGGGTTGCCTGCCCATAAGTTTTTTCAATCAACTGGTCACGTTTTTTATTAAGACGCTCCACCTCTTCAGCAATATCCACATCGGCATCACTACCCATGCGCGATAACTCATCAATTTTCGCACTCATTTCAGCAATAGGGCGCTCAAATTCAAGATAACTTCGGGCCATGATTTACTCCTTGCTTTATACACCTAATATTATATCAACATACATATTCAGGCAGTTTTTTTACGAAATGTTCGACTCTCTACAATGACAGGCTTCCAAGTCGCACACTGCACCGATACACTATCCATACCAAAATATTCATACAATGATCGCCGCACCGCATTTGTCCATGATGGTGCCGAAAGCACAGACTCTAAACGCGCCATACTGCCATTTTCTAAGCTTACTTTAAACTGCCATTGCACATGCGCTTCAGGATCAGAGGGCAGTTGTAGTAATATTTGCAAGCTTTCATCATTTATTTTATGTGCATCAACACTGAGTGTGATGCGTTGCGCCAACTCTGGCAATATATCATCAAGTAAAACAATCGCTTCAGCAATCAGTGTCGGTTCCTCTTTGGAAGCATCAACCTTGGCTGCCAATAATAAAGGTACATCAGCCTGCAGTACCTCACGATAGGACTCATATAACTTAGAAAACACCACCATTTCTGCCCTACCATGCAAATCTTCAAGCTGTACAAAAGCCATCATGCCACGTGCTGTTCTAAATTCGCGTATCGCCGATACAAACACAGGAATCACAACCTTAGCTTCATCCAAACATTCTGATAGTTGTTTTAAATTGGTATCTGCCAAGCCCGAAACTTGGTGCAAATAACTTCCCAGAGGATGTCCTGTTAGATAAAATCCCAATACGTCTCGCTCAGCCTGCAAACATTCACGCTCATCCCACGGCTCTAACCATGGAAACAAATCATTGCCATCCTCACAAGGCTCTGCAACACCAAACAAACCCGCTTGATTGGCCAAACGATCATGTCTGCGCCGCGAAGCTTCATCCAAAGCAACACTCATACCCTCCAAGCCTGAGCGTATATGTGGAACCATTGTGTTCATTGCACCTGCTTTCACCAAAGCTTCACACACCCGTTTGTTTAGTGTTTTGGCAGGTAATCGCATCACCATATCATCGAAGGATGTAAACTTATCGCCTGCCTTCCTGACTTCAACCAAGCTGCGAATAGCGGCTTCACCCACGCCTTTAATTGCCCCCATACCAAATCGAATACCATCACCTTCTGGTACAAATTCCCAATCAGAGGCATTCACATCAGGCGGCAACATTTTTAGCCCCATCTCCTCACAATCCGCTACCAAAATCGCTACTTTGTCGGTATTTCCCATATCACATGACAACGTCGCAGCCATAAATGCCTGTGGAAAATGTGCTTTCAAATAGGCTGTTTGATAACAAATAAGCGCATAAGCCGCTGAATGCGACTTATTAAAGCCATATCCAGCAAATTTCTCCATTAAATCAAATACATGCTCAGCTTTATCTGCGGGAATATTCTGTTTTCCCGAACCTTCCATAAAAATTTTGCGCTGAATCGCCATTTCTTCAGGTTTTTTCTTACCCATTGCACGGCGCAGCATATCTGCCTGTCCCAAGCTATAGCCGCCCAATAACTGGGCAATTTGCATCACCTGTTCCTGATACAAAATCACGCCATTGGTCTCTTTGAGAATCGGCTCTAACTGCGGCAGTGGGTACACAATATCTTGGCGACCATGCTTGCATTCCACATATGTCCCAACCATGCCTGATTCCATAGGCCCTGGTCGATACAACGCCACAAGCGCAATAATATCTTCAAAGCAGTCAGGCTTTAATTCGGTTAGAAGCTCACGCATGCCTTGTGATTCCACCTGAAACACTGCCTTGGTTTGACCACGTTGCATCAATTGAAAACTGGCATCATCATGCATCGGAATTGTGGTGATAACGAAATCTTCATTGCCTTTTTGCTTGCGCACCAAACGACAAGCCAAGTCAATTACAGTGAGTGTTTTAAGGCCAAGAAAATCGAACTTGATCAGCCCCATTTTCTCGGAATTACCCATATCCCACTGCACAACCTTCGACTCCGCACCAGTAATTTTAAACAAAGGTGCATTTTCCACCAAAGCATCTTTGCCAATCACCACACCTGCTGCATGCGTACCAGCATTGCGGTGTTTACCTTCAAGTTTATATGCCAAGTGAAACAAACGTGCGACTTCATTGTCTTCATCAATCAACTTAGCCAAACGCTTTTCAGTCTCAACAGCTTTTGTCAAAGTCATTTTCAATTCATCAGGAATCAATTTGGCAACCATATTAACCTTGCCCAATTCCATATCCAAGACACGGCCTACATCACGCACCACAGCCTTAGCCTTCATTGCTCCGAATGTGATGATTTGAGAAACCTTTTCTTCGCCATATTTTTGAGTAACATAACGGATGGCTTCTTCACGCCGAGCCATACAGAAATCAATATCAAAATCGGGCATGGAAACACGTTCTGGATTCAAAAACCTTTCAAACAACAAACCATATTTAATCGGATCAAGATCGGTAATCAGCATACTATATGCCACCAACGAGCCTGCCCCTGAGCCGCGTCCCGGGCCAACAGGAATCTCCTGATCTTTTGACCACTGAATAAAATCAGCAACGATGAGAAAATAGCCCGGAAAACCCATCTGATTAATAATATCCAATTCAAAGTTCAAGCGCGCATCATATTCAGCACGCTCCGCATCTGGTTTACCTGCAAGAATAGCAGGCCAACGAATATCCAAACCATCCGCAGCTTGCTTACGCATATAATCGGCTAAATCCATGCCGTTTGGTGTTTGAAAATCTGGCAACTTATATTGCCCAAATTGTAAGTCTACGTTACAGCGTGTGGCAATATGCATGGTATTAGCAATCGCTTCTGGCTCATCTTCAAATAACTGTGCCATATCCTCATAGGGCTTAAAGCAGCATTCCTGATTAAACCTGTGTTCAACATCATCCAGTGTGCGATTATCCCGCAATGCCAACATCGCTTCAAACGCCTCAAAATCATCGCGTTTAATAAAATGACTATTATTACTCGCCACTAACGGAATATCCAAGTCATAAGCCAACTCGATTAGTTTTTCATTTAAGAGCTGTTGTGCAGAAGTTCCATGATCCTGCAGTTCAATAAAGAAGCAAGGAGACTCCCCTTCTTCTTGGTTAAATATATCTCGGTATTCCAGTGCCATAGCACGCGCAGCTTGTTCATCACCTTTTTGTAATAAACGCTCTATTTCACCTTCGCTACCACTGGATAATGCAATCAATCCTTTGCCATACTTGCGCAATAAAGCTTTATCGATACGCGGCTTATAATAAAAACCTTCCAAATAACCAATCGATGCAAGCTTGAGTAGATTTTTCCAGCCTTCATTATTACGCGCCAACAAAACAATTTGTGCATAACGCGGCCCACGCGGCCCTTCTGACACCTTTTTCTGATAATCATCACAGACAAATAATTCACAGCCCATAATCGGTTTCACACCAGCACTCAAAGCCTGTGAATAAAACGCAATCGCACCAAATAAGTTGCCATAATCTGTCAGTGCTACAGCAGGCTGGCGCATCTCAACTGCTGTCTGAATAATCTCTTTCACACTACTCATACCCGATAAAAGCGAAAAGTCAGAGTGGTTATGCAAATGAACAAATGGCGAAAAAGACATGCGCAGATACTAGCAGCCTGCAAAGCAAGGATAAATCATAAAGATTCCTTGCGAGCATTTAAGAGTAAATCATAATAATTCCCAAAAAATAATGTGCCTTGCAAATATTACCAGTGCACACTTTCGCCCCAGAATCACTATTTTTATTTGTAGGCTCTTCTGAATAATTTCGGCACCCAATGACCAAATTCAAATAGACTTAAACCACCTAGAATCAACATTGCCCCTAAAATAATCCCTGCTGTTAACGGCTCATGATTTAACACATTGCCAAACCCTAATGCCGCAATTGGCGCTATAAGCGTAATCAAAGATGCTCTGGTAGCATCGACATGTTTTAACACATAGTAATACAATGCAAAACCTAACACAGACCCAAATAAAGCCAGATAAAATATCGACCACATTGTTTTGACTGATGCATGCTCAGGTATAGTCGCCCCACTTAAAAAGAAGGCCATTAAGAACAGCGGGGTTGCCACAAGCAGCCCCCCACTGGTTAAGACAATAGAAGGCAAATTTGCGGCTTGTTTTTTAACCCACACACTGCTTCCAGCATGTAAAACAACCGATAACAATACCGCTCCTATGCCAAATACAGCACCTTGATTCAAGTCCAAGCCTGTAGAAAAAACGCAAGAAAGACCGATTAAACCAATGCTTAAGCCTAAGATTTTATAACGACCAAGAGCTTCACCCTCAAGCCAACGTCTTGCCATCAATGCTGTCGCTATGGGCATAAACCCATAAAGCAGCGAGACCCAGCCTGTCGGAATATATTTCATGGCCCAATAGATTAAGAACATGGCCATAAAGAAGGAAAAGCCTGTAATAATATAAAGCCTTACTGCGGTTTTATTCCAATGCAAACCAATACCCATAAGCGCTACCGCCATCGTTGCCAACACTGCGCCGATCAGCATTCGGCTTGTTAAACCAAAGATAAAACCCACCTCTTCGCTGCTCCAGAAAACCGCAAGCGGAGTGGTACTCCAAATAATGATAACGCCGATGTAAGCCATAGGCACAGACATAACAATCTCCTGTTCACCTTATGTTTCAAAACGGGGTAAGGGGCGAATAAGAGACACAAACAAAAGCGGCCACCGATTCAGTTGAACCCGTGGCCGCTTGGAAACTAAAATAATCTATTGTTTTTTAGATTGAATCTCCACGACACACAGGCGCAAATAGTCGAATGGCGACTAGCCATGCAACTTTCACGAAGACCTTATGCGATACGCAGTTATTCATAAGGCACACAATCTCCTTATTATCATTCAGGTCAATAAAGTCTTTTTGAAGTGTGCTTGAATGACACACGGAGAAAAACATGGCTCTATAGAAGAGCTTATCACTCATGCACTTACAGGCTAGGAAGCGGTGAGCATGCCCATATCAATGTTACATTCTACACATATCTAATTAACTTGAACCCAAAGCTTTATGGTGGATACTAAGCCTATGACAACCTCCCGAATTACAGATGAGACAAGCTATCAGAAAACGCTGTCCAGCCTGAGTAAGCAAGACAAACCACCTCGTGTTCTCTGCTTTTTAATGAACATCTTAGAATCGTACCGTCAAGCACGAAAAATGGGGTGGTCACGGGCTTGGAATAAATATGGCATGAGAACATTCCAAAGCTTCAAGCTGGACAGGCATAATGATACTGCTTTAATGCAACATACAGAAAAAAGCCTCCAGTCCGAATCCAACATACCCAACGATGCATTGGTATTTATGCAAAATATACTGCATGAGAGTGAACATCTTATGGGGTTTATTTTTATTTCAGAATATACAGAAAAAACAGACCTCTATGAATCTGTAACCTTAAGCTTTGGAAGCAAAACAAAAGACAACCCTCGTAGCCGCGAACGTTTTGACATTATATTTGATTGCCCGATTATAAATAACCAGCCAGAGCCTTTATCTCGTATACGCCTATATGTAGACCCTTATCGCGATGGTGAGAAAAAACCTTTATATCAGTGTTGCTTAACACCCCCTCTTTCTACCGAATTTCTTTCCTTGTTTGATCATCTTTGTGACTGCTCATGGCAATGGCACGGTAAGCAAGAAAAACTTTGGGACCATTGGACATCTCATTACATTGATTATTTTGGCGATCGCCACATCAAGCTTCAAAGTAGCCACTTTTATTTAAACACGGGTGAGCGAATGTCCCATAAAACCGAACATCATTCGCAGGTGTAACCCATGCTAAATATTCTTCAACGCGGTACTCGTTTGTTTCGTATGGCTTGGGCCATGCGTCGCATTCGTAAAGCTGAAACCGAACACACTCAGCAAGCAGCTCGCCATGCACTATCTGAATTACTTGCGGGTTCACGTGGCCTACCTATGAAAGTTGGCCAGTTTATGGCGGGCATGGATGACACGAATATTTATAGTAAACTCACTACAAGTGTTGAACCATGGCCATTAACGCATATCAAACCCGTTCTCGAACAATCGTGGCAACAGCCTTTACGGTTTATATTGCAGGATATTGAAGAAAGCCAGGCGGCCGCATCACTGGGGCAAGTACATCATGCCCATTTAAATAGCCGTGAAAGCGTCGCTGTAAAAATTCAGTACCCCGATATTGCTGCTGCTATTGATGCTGAAATGAAGCTTGCTGGTTTACTTCCTGCGGGTGGCCCGATCAAAAAATGGGCGTTCGATTTGGAGAGCTATAAAACGACACTCAAAGACACCCTGAGCGATGAATTAGATTACCTGCATGAAATGAAACAGCAGCTGAAATTCTCCTCAACCATGCATGTCGAGGGCTTACATGTTCCACACGTTTTTCCCGTATTATGTCGTCACAATATATTGGTACAGGAGTGGGCTGAAGGTGTGCGTTTATCTGAAGCTGCCACATGGCCTTTACCGGCTCGCACATACATTGCCCAAACCTTAATGCAAACTATGTTTCAAAGCCTTTTTGAATTCGGACTTGTGCATGGTGACCCGCACCCAGGCAATATGCTTTTTAAGTATCATGACAGCAAACCTCAAACTACATTATTGGATTTTGGCTGCATGGTTACAATTGAAAAAATACGCCGCACCGCTTTATTAAAGGTGATCCTTCATAGCCGAAACGAGTCTGACGTTGTTCTACTGGATGCTTTTTCTGCACTGGGTTTTGATGGCGAAAAACTTAAACCTATCGAAGATAAGCTACCACAATTAGCATCACTCCTATTTCAGCCTTTTCTAAAGGACTCTCCATTTGATATTAAAGCATGGCACTTAAGTGATGCCGTTGCTAATTTGCTCGCCGATCAGCGCTGGTGGTTTCGCTCTGCTGCTCCCGCTGATTTATTTCTTTTAATTCGCATTTTTCAGGGTTTAGCCACGCAACTTGAAACACTCAATGTACAACTACCATGGTGGCCTGTACTCAAACAAGCTATCAAACCCCAAGTTTTGGAAGAAGGCATGCACTGGCAACCAGGTAATAAGCCCGTAAAAATAACACCCGCGTATAAAGGCTCCGCGAAAGAGCTGCATGTGCATATCAAACGCCAAGATAAAGATCCTATGCATATCACTTTATCTGCAGAGAACGCCCTACAACTTGAAACTCTTATGCCTGAACACATCCACAAACACCTTCATGATGCCAATATAAATTTGGCAGAGCTGCGTGAAAAACTGATTCAGGAAGGCTTGGAGCCTCAAACCCTGATAGATATTAGTAGCTCCACATACCACTATCACTTATACCTCAAATAAACCGTTTTCAGCACCTTTTTTCATAGGTCTATTGAGCCAATAGAATACACCCTTAATAGCTTAGAGGTGATTTTGTTTTATCTCTCGTCTATGCTTCGCGGAAATTTAAATATAAGAGGTACACACCATGGCTTTTGTTGTCACCCAGCTTTGTAAAGATTGTGTCGATACTGCATGCGTTGCGGTATGTCCTGTTGATTGTTTTTATCAACCAAAAGACGTTAGCGAAGAAACACCAAACATGCTGCTTATCTCCCCAGATGAATGTATTGATTGCGCGGTGTGTGAGCCTGAATGTCCTTGGGAAGCAATTTACCCTGAAGAAGACGTTCCAGAAGTATTTGAATCTGATATTGCCTTGAATGAATTATGCGATACAGAACGTGATAAGTTTGACTTAGCAGAAGTAGAAGAAGATACACCACCATCTGCCGAAGATGTAGCTGCAAACAAGGCTAAGTACGGCCTATAGAATCTTAAATAGCCGAGACTATTCCTCGGCTATTTTTTCATATGCCAAACACCCCAAAATCTAAGTTGGATCACCGCTCTTATCTTACAGGCATGAATACTCAGGCGCTGCTTGATTTATGCCGTCATGCTGGTGTCAAAGATATTCACGCAGAGGCACTAAAAGCTTATATTTTTCGTCGTGGTATCAGTGATTGGCATGCTATGCCTGAGATTCCTCAACAGTTACGCCGCTATCTTGATCAACATGCACGTTTATTAGAGCCCAAAATCATTGCCAACCAACAGGCTGAAGATGGCACGCGTAAAATTTTGCTGCAAATGCCCGATGGTAAGGAAGTCGAAAGCGTTCTTATTCCTGCATCGAACAGGCTTACACAATGTGTCTCTACACAGGTCGGTTGCGCCATAGGCTGTAAGTTTTGCCTCACGGCAACAGCAGGGCTCACACGTAACCTCAGCACCGCAGAAATTATGTCACAAGTATTCACGGCTCGTCATTTGATGGGGCAGCCTGTAACGAACCTTGTCCTGATGGGCATGGGTGAGCCTTTGCATAACTATGATGCAGTGTCTGATTTTGTACATATGGTCACAGACCCCAAAGGTATGGCGTTTTCTCCTCGCCGTGTCACCTTATCTACAGCTGGGCTTGTACCAGCTATTTATCGCATGATTGAAGATGAGTTACCATGTTCACTGGCTATATCTCTGAATGCCACTACAGATGCTGTTCGCAGTCATATCATGCCAATTAACCAAAAATATCCCATCACTGAATTATTGCGTGCTATGCGTGCTTATGTGGATAAACATGGGCGTAAACGCATCCTGATCGAGTATGTTTTACTCGGTGGTGTCAATGATAGCATTGAAGATGCCAAACGCCTTATTCAGCTGCTTGATGGCATGGCAACAACCATCAACCTACTACCATTCAACCCATTTCCAGGCAGTGAATGGCAACGCCCAGAACGCAGCCATGTCGAAGCTTTTCGCACTGAATTAAAACAAGCTGGTTTTATCGCTGTCGTACGCGAATCACGAGGACAAGACATTTCTGCTGCCTGCGGTCAACTAAAAACAGAAGTCACCGCACGTAGAAAGCTTCTCGCCAAACACTAAATCTAAAAACACTATTTATACCGGCTTTTGTGTCAGCACGACAATACTCCTGCCTAAAAGCATCAATGGAGCATTTATTTCTTTAATAATTGGCTCATTAAACTGATCAATTGTTTTATATTTACTCCTCTCTTTTCGCCACTGTAAAGAGGCTATAAGCACAATAGGAATAAAGAACAATACAGACCATAAAACTGATGGAAATTGAAATTTATCAGTGCTTAATACTGGCATTTCAAAACCTGCATTCATTAAAGCATGTGCAAGATAAGGGTATGGTATTGGCGTAATATGCCCTCCAGTACTTTCAATAGAGGTTTCACCCACATGCAATGGGCCAAACATACTCCAAAAACCTGTGGTTAAAAAACGAAGTCTGGACTTCATATTTAAAACATTCGGCGTAGTCATAATAAGTACTCCGCCTGGTTTTAAAACTCGATTCACCTCACGTATGATCGAACGATAATTCTCAAGGTGCTCGGCCACCTCTGTAAAGGTAACCAAGTCAAAAGAGTCATCCTCATAGGGGAGGCTTCCTTCATTAAGGTCAACCACATCGACATGAATACCATCACACTCCATAAATTTATCGGTATAGTCACAAGCAGAGCTTTGAACATCATACTCTTGCTGCACACGGCGAATTAGACTACCAGTACCACTTCCAAGGTCTAAGTGGGACCCTGAAATATTAGGATAGCTCTTCTTCAAGCTGCTAATTGCACCCTCAAGTGTCGCATCAAGACTCAACTTATTATCTACCTCCATCTCTACCACCACCTTCCTAAGCTTTAATTTTAACTTCTAAGTAATTTAGTGCCCGTCAATCACTAAAAAAAGCATACCAAATATTATCTTTCTACCCAAAATAAAAAAACAAACTTTCATCACCATGGAGAGAAAGTCACGTAATTATTGTAATTTACCCCTGTGGAAGCAGAAAGCTCGCCGCCAAGAGTTAAGACTGGCAGACTTGGCATCGTTCTATCTAAGAAAATGACTTACAGAATATTTGCAGGAGATTTTTTTGACTCAAACTACGCATCAAACTTGTGACCTTTGCGGTGGCTCGAACTTCGAAATCATTTCAAAACATGACCGTCATAATAAACCTTTAACAACAGGTTTATGCCAAGGCTGCGGCTTGGTCATGCACCTTCCGATGCCCAGTGAAAGTGAAATTTCTGCTTATTATGCCAATGACTACCGCCGTGACTATCACGGTGAGTGCAAACCATCACCGCGTCGTATTATGCGCGCATGGAACAACGGCCAACGTATTCTGAATCAAGTCAAATCCCATGTGCCCGAAAAAGCCAAGGTATTCGAAGTTGGTGCTGGCATAGGCTGTACCGTAAAATCATTTGAAGAAGCAGGCTTTCAGGCTTCAGGCATTGAGCCAAACACCGACTTCAATAGCTATACCCGTGGGGTCTTGCACGCAGATGTAGAGAATATCAATTTATATGACCTTGAAGCTGATCACTCACGCGATGTCATCTTATTGATTCATGTCATTGAGCATTTCGTTTCACCTAAACGAGCACTCACGCATATGCGTGGCTTGCTCAAGGATGATGCCTTATTGTATATCGAATGTCCCAATATTGGCGCGCCATTTGCCACTTTTGGTCGGTTATTTCACTTTGCCCATACCTACAATTTCACCCACAACACCCTGATTAATGTAGCAAAGGCTGCTGGTTTTGAAGTTGTACAAACATTCACCGATACGGCCAACCCTGATATTCAAATCCTCTTTAAAAAAGTAGATATTCCTGAATCCCTCACTTTTGATACGGATGAAGCCAAGCGCAGTCATGATGCCATTTTTCGTTATAACTGGCTCACCTACAATATTCGCGCTGACTATTTATTACGCCGTGCCAGCAAACTTAGCTCCTATGCCAAAGAATATATGCAGGCAAATAGCTTTGTAAAAGAATTAGAAGGGCGCTTTAAATCATGATATTGGTTATCGGAGACATCATTGTTGATGAGTTTGTACTGGGCGATGTATCTCGCATCTCGCCTGAAGCTCCCGTACCGGTGGTGCATGTCGAAAAGGTTGAGCGCAGGCTTGGTGGATCTGCCAATGTCATCCGCAACTTACATGCATTAAAACAACAGTCTGCCATGTTTGGTGTCGTGGGTGATGATGAGCCAGGCACTTGGGTTCATACTCGATTGGCCGAACTTAATGCAAACCATGAAGGTGTTCTCACTAAAAAAAATGGTCGGCCTACCGCCATTAAAACCCGTGTCATTGCACGCCATCAACAAGTCGTTCGCTTTGATAAAGAGTGGGCTACACCATTGCAAGATAGCATGCATACAAGCCTGCTTGAACACTTGAAAAACAAGCTGGATGGCGCACAAGCAGTTATTCTATCAGATTATGCCAAAGGTGTGCTTAGCCCAGACTTTCTAAAACAACTCATTCCCCACCTTGCTGGGAAAATTATCGCCGTTGACCCAAAGCCCGCCCATACCGATGCCTATAAAGGTGTAACATTCATCACACCTAATTTGCATGAAGCTGCTGCAATGGCAAATATGGACAGCATCAACGAAGATGAGCATGTAGAAGCCATTGCTCGCAGGCTCCATGCCAGCCTAGATTTAAAATATGCACTCATCACACGCTCTGAACGCGGCATGACTTTATATGATGGTAAACTCTGCCACCATATTCCAACCGCAGCGCGCGATGTCTTTGATGTGACTGGCGCTGGCGATACAGTTATTGCTGTATTCACCACTTGCCTAAACCGTGGCTACTCAGCGCTTCTCGCCGCACAAACTGCCAATAAAGCTGCTGGTGTTGTTGTTGGAAAAGTGGGAACTGCTACCGCTAGCTGGCAAGAAATTGAAGCCTATTAAGGTGCCTCAAACACCTTCTGAAAATATAAATATTGCTGTTGGCATCCCTGCTCGCTTTGCCTCCACACGCTTTCCAGGTAAACCACTTGCAGAGCTAGCAGGCAAACCCATGATTGTTCATGTCATTGAACGAGCCAAGCAAGCAAACATTGGACATGTCTTTGTCGCAACTGACGATGAGCGCATTGCATCTGTTGCCCGCGCTGCTGATTGCGATGTTTTCATGAGTCATACTGAGCATAACAGTGGCAGCGAGCGCTTGGCTGAAGCTGTACAGGGCATGAGCTGTGATATTGTGGTTAATGTGCAAGGTGATGAACCTTTGATTGACCCACTTGCCATTCAGGCTGTTATTAAACCATTCACATGCGATCCCAAGCTTGAAATGGCAACCCTTGCTCACCCCTTGTTACGCGATGAAGACCTACACGATCCCAATGTGGTAAAAGTGGTCTGCAATGCCAAAGGTCATGCCATGTACTTCAGCCGAGCTGCTATACCCTTTCCACGCAAAGAGCAGATCGCCACTGCGCTGCAACATGTCGGCCTGTATGCTTACACCAAAGAGTTTCTGCTCAATTATAGTAAATTACCCGAATGCCCAAATGGTGATGCTGAACAACTAGAGCAGTTGCGCGTACTACATCATGGGCATGCTATTGCCGTCAGCACAGGTGATTTCCATTGCTTAGGTGTGGATACCCCAGAAGATTTACAACGGGCCGAAAAAATCATTCAACACCCCCTGAACAACCACTCTCAATAAAAAACTTAACGTAATGCACATTCATGCATGCGCCGAATACGAACACGTATTTTTACAACAAAATATCACAAAAACATTATAATCCTTAAAATACAGCTCATAAAACCCACTTTAACCCACTTATTTAATCCAACAACTAAACATACAATTAAATCATATATAACAATAAGTTGGGAGACTTATAAAAAGAACTTCATTCACAAAGTCTGGAAAACCCTAATAATTAAACTAATTTACTGTAAATGCTTGAAATATATAATAAATAACACACAAATAATGTTGACAAATATAAAAAAATAGTCGATATTGGCGAACAAGTGGGTAAGTGTGGGTAAGGTTCACACGGGAGAATAACTGCAAACATGTTTATCGGTAACTACGCAAATACAATGGATGACAAGGGTCGGGTGAATGTGCCAGCCGCCTTCCGTGATGCATTGCGTAAGGATTACGATGACGATCGCATGGTTATTGCCAGAGATATCAGAGATGCATGTCTGCGCGTTTACCCTATGATGGAATGGCAGGCTTTTTTAGATAAGTTAAACCTCATTCCTTCCTCCAACCCCACCTTGCGCCGTATTCAGCGTCGCGTAGTTAGCTCTGCGATTGAATGTAGTGCTGATAAACAGGGTCGCGTTCTACTTCCGCAATCTTTACGCGAACACGCTAGTCTATCTAAATCAATACAGTTTGCGGGCTCATCAAATACTGTTGAGATTTGGAGCGCTCAATTATGGCAGCTTGAAATAGAGAATGATGCCATAGACCCCGACATCCTTGAGCAGTTGGGAATCTAGTATGTGTCGCCAAGAACACATTCCCGTTCTGGCCTCCTCTTTCATTGATGCGTTGCTTACCGACCTCGATGGTCACTATGTTGATGCTACATTTGGGAGAGGTGGCCATGCGCGCATGTTACTCGGACACCTTTCTGAAAAAGGCCGTTTACTAGCATTGGATCGTGACCCTCAAGCTATCTTAGCCGCAAACATTCTAGCTAAAGAAGATGCTCGCTTTCGAATTGTTCATAGTGACTTTTCAGGTTTAGAGGCTGCTATATCTGAGGCTGGTGAAACAAATATTTGCGGTATTGGTTTCGATCTCGGCTTATCTTCTCCACAGCTTGACCAGGCTGAGCGTGGCTTTTCATTTCAACAAGATGGGCCTCTCGATATGCGTATGAATCCAAATGCAGGGCAGCCCCTCTCTGAGCGTTTGAAGAAAGTTTCCGAAAAAGATTTAGCCTACATTATCCGCAACTTTGGTGATGAGCGTTTCGCAGGACGCATTGCACGCTCCATACTCAATGCTGTACAAAAAGATGGACTAACTACAACCCGTGCATTGGAAAACATCTGTTTTCATGCCGTGCCTCCCAAAGCACGCCATGGCTCCACACATCCTGCCACGCGTACATTCCAAGCATTGCGCATCTGGGTTAATGATGAATATGGCCAAATTGATACAGCCATCAAAGCAGCCATGCAGTCCCTTGCTCCACAAGGTCGCTTGGCGGTCATCTCATTCCATTCAGGCGAAGATCGTCGTATCCGCGACTTAATTGAAAGAGAAGTAAACCCGTGCACCTGCCCAAGAGAATTCCCAATGTGTGTCTGCGGACGCACCCCGTCCATGCGCTGGATTCAAAAGAAGCCTATTCGTGCCGACGAAGGTGAACTTGAAACAAATCCCCGCAGCCGTTCTGCCATGTTGCGTGTTGCAGAGCGCTTACCAGAGACTGTACTGTGAGTTCTCGTTTGATCCACATCACTCTTTTTCTGTCCATTAGCACGCTGGCAGTCACACAGGTTTGGCTATCACACCTGCGTATTGAGGCCTCTCAACTTACTTCCATCCTACAACAAAAAATTGATAGTGAGCAGGGGGAAATCCAAGCGCTTGGCTTGGAATATGCCAGTCTATCTCGCCCGAATCGGTTGCGGCGATTGGCCCACCGCGAACTTGGCATGCGGGCACCGCACCCTATGCAGGTATTACAACCATGAGCCACACGCATAAACAGCAAGATATTCATACGCGTCGCCGCATGGAAGTTGTTGTTGGCTTAATGGCTATGGGCTTAGCAATGCTGCTTATCCGTGCTGTTGATTTACATATATTGCAAGGCGATGAGTTGAAAGCTCGCGCCTCTCAACAGCATTTTCATCAATATACTGTTGCCGCACCACGCGGAGCCATTCTTGATCGCCAAGGACGCATTTTATCCAAAAGTATTGAAGTGCCATCCATTGGAGCCTTGGTTAGCGAAATCCCTAAAAAGGATTTAAAACCATTGGCCAAAGCCCTTGAAATACCCTTGTCTAAGCTGCAAAGAAAAATTAAAAACCGCAAAGGCTTCACATGGCTCGCGCGCCAAGTTTCACCTGCCGTTGCAGCGCGCGTGGCTGCTCTAAATATCCCTGGGGTACGCCAAGAAAGTGAATGGCGGCGCTATCACCCATTAGGCCCTGAAACAGGTCATCTTTTGGGTTTTGTTGGTATTGATGGGCGCGGGCTTGAAGGTGTTGAGCGCAGTATGGATCAACGCCTACAGGGTCAAGCGGGCATACGCCTTGTTCAACGAGATGCGCGCGGACACTCTTTACCTGGTGGAGTATGGCTAAAAAAACCGCATATGGGTGGTGCGTTAAAACTAACCATTGATAGCAACATACAAAGTATCGCCTATGCGGCGTTAACCGAAGGTATCCATAGCCAACACGCTAAAGGCGGCTCTGTCGTTGTTATGAACCCACAAAATGGTGATCTCTTGGCTATGGCAAGTTTGCCGGGATTTAACCCCAACAACTTCACACATTATAAACCGAGTCAGTGGCGAAACCGTGCGATTACAGACATTTTTGAGCCTGGATCAACCATGAAGCCATTTACAATTGCAACAGCTCTTGATTCAAAAAAATGGCAGACAAACAGCTTAGTGTTTTGTGAGAACGGGAATTTCCAAGTCGCTGATTATACAATTCATGATGATCACTCCGAAGGCTGGCTTAATTTAACGGGTGTTATTGCTAAATCGAGTAATATTGGTGCAGCCAAAATAGCTTTGAATATAGGGGCTGAACAACTAGGAAATCATTTATTATCCTTGGGTTTCGGGCACCGAACAGGTATTGGATTGGGTGGCGAATCACCGGGTATGTTTACCCCTCCCAAAAAGTGGGGAGTTGTAGAAACAGCCAACATAGCCTTTGGGCAAGGTATCGCCACTACGCCGTTGCAGCTTGCAGCGGCATTTAGCGTTTTGGCAAACCATGGTGTTAAGCTAACGCCCCGCCTCATACTGTCAGATGAAAAAAGTCAGGGTAAGCAAATATTTTCAACAAAAACAACTCAAGCTGTCACGCAAATGCTCATCGCTGCAACGGGTGAAAATGGTACAGGGAAACGTGCCGTCCCTGCTGGTTATCATGTCGCAGGCAAAACTGGTACTGCTCAAAAGGCAAATAACCAAGGCTCTTATGCCAAGGATAAGTTTACAGCCGTATTTGCTGGTTTTGTACCCGCTGAAGACCCTAGAGTTGTTATTGTAGTTGTTATTGATGAGCCTCAAAAATCTATTTATGGTGGTACAGTTGCAGCGCCCATTTTTCGCAATATTGCTGCTACCACATTGCCATACCTTGGTTCACTACCAGAAATGCAAGCTTCAACAAACTTGCAAATTCAACATGTATCCGCGGCGCCCAATGCCGCCCCCTTATCAGGTGTAACACCTCGCTTGATTGGTCTATCGTTACGGCAGGCTTTCCAGCAAGCAGAGCAACAGAACTATGATTTACGTAGCCATGGTTCTGGCTGGGTTACACGCCAATCACCACAGCCTCTCACTGCACTATCCGCAGGCTCTGATATAGAGGTCTGGCTTCATGAATAAATCGATGCAATACCTTAAATCAATGAGCCAACCTAACGTGCAAAGCTTTACTTCATTGGGTTATGAATTTTCAGGTTCGGACTCTAATATCCAGAATATTTGTGACGATTCTCGTGCTATTGAGCAAGGTGATACCTTTTTATGTATGCCTCGAGCTTCCAAGCAAAGTCGTGATTATATCCAATATGCCATTGCCGCAGGTGCCAGTAGCATTATTTATATAGGTAACGATTATGTAAGCAGTAGTATTCCATGTCTGTACTTATCTGACATGCATGAAGCAGGCGTGTTTCTACGCCGTTATTTTCAAACAGAGCGGACTAAAACTCAATGTATTGGCATTACAGGCACTGATGGCAAAACCAGTGTTGCTTGGATTCTGCGCGAAGTATTGGTAAAGAAATATGGTTCTGCGTGGTCTTCTGGAACATTGGGATGGGTTGAGGACCACAAACATATCCATGACTTGGGCAATACCACCCCATCCATACTAACCCTGCACCACCTATTATCTGCTGCGGATAAGCAAAAAATTCCAGCAATCGTCATGGAAATATCATCGCATGGGATAGAACAACAGCGCATTGCTGGTTTGCATTTTGATGTGGCTGTATGGACAACATTAGGCCATGACCACTTACAAGACCACGGCGGTTTTGAGGCTTATGCATCATTAAAAAGCAGGTTTATTTACAACACGGGCAAGCATGGTGGAACAGTCATTTATAACCATGACCAAACGAGTATTTGCAACCACCTCAAAACCACTAGCTTTGAAAAATACCCCTATAGTCATGGTTTATATCAGCATGATGAGCAATCAAAGGCTATCATGTGGGAACAAGAGCTGCCGGGCTTGTTGCGCTTGGCATATCAAGGCAAGGAAGTGGTCGTAGATGGCATCCCTGTAGGTCGTTTTCATGCAGAAAACATCGCCGCTGTAGCACAAGTATTGCATGCTCACTACAAACTCGACTTACAAGACATCGCTCATTTATTATGTGCTGCCACAGCCCCTCCCGGGCGTATGCAGCCTGTAGAGGCCGGATCTTGGCAGGTATTTATTGATTATGCACATACAGCAGAAGCTTTACAGGCCTGTTTGGAAAGCACCCGCCCTATCACGCGCGGACGTTTATTGCTGGTATTTGGTTGTGGGGGCGAGCGCGACCGAGAAAAACGCCCTGCCATGGGACGTGTTGCTTCTGAGTTAGCGGATGTTCTGTGGATCACATCTGATAACCCTCGCCATGAACCTCCAGAAATCATTGCTTCAGAAATAGAAGAAGGTATAGCTCACCCTTACCCATTGGAAGTGTACTTGCAGCTTAATCGCAAACAAGCTATTGCCGATGCTATCGCCAACATGAAAAGTGATGATACTTTGATAATCGCAGGCAAAGGTCATGAAGCTTATATGGATATTCAAGGCGAACGTTCACCCTGGAGTGATATGGCATGTGCTCGCCATTTGTTGCATCAAAAGAGCACGGAGCAACACTCATGTATTTAAGCGGCTTAGATGTTCAGCATGCCACACGCGGTCACTGGCTCAATCAGATGCCTAGTGAGGTCGAGCATATTCAAATCGAGCATGTTCAAACTGATTCTCGCCTTTTCAATCAAGGTGATGTCTTCCTAGCTTTACGCGGACCTCACTTCGATGGGCATGCATTTGCCCACCAACTGCAAGATAAAGCCAGTGTATTTATCGGTGATCATCAAGGTGTTCAATCTTTCTCTGATTTAAAAACACCTCAATTAGAAGTCTCCGACACTCTAATTGCGCTGGGTGATATTGCGCATGCTTGGCGTAAAAAATTAACAGCGACAACCGTAATTGCCATCACAGGCTCTTACGGAAAAACCACTATCCGCTCTATGCTAGCGCATACCTTTGATGCTTTGGAAATCAAAACAGCTGCAACCCATGCCAACTTGAATAACTTGATTGGTGTCCCGATGACACTTCTAGACGTTGCTGAGGATACAGAAGTTGCCCTGATTGAGTGTGGCATTAGCGAGGTCGGTGAAATGCAACGACTCTCAGAAATCGTGCAGCCTGATATTGCTATTTTAACAGGTATTACCAGCGCCCATGCTGAAGGGCTGGGTGGACTGGAAGGTGTCGCCCATGAGAAGTCTCTATTGTTGAAGCATTTAGTTCCACAAGGCTGGTGTGCCTTAGGTGAAGGTGTTCGCAAGCAGTTGCAGCATATTGAACATGATTACATAGAAAGCTTTGTCGACTGGCAGTTACAAGGCAAAGAACTGTTATTAAGCTCTCAAGATGAGTCCGCATCTTTAATATTACCACTTCCTGCGCCGCATTGGGGCTCCAACATGGCTTTTGTTGCCTCTATTGTATTGCAATATAGCCAAAAGCATCAACAACAAGTAAGTCTTGAAAAAATAGCTTCTATTTTGGCAACCTGGCAACCTGTGCAAGGACGTTTACAAACGATTTCAGGCATCAATCGCTGTGTTATTTTGGATGACAGCTACAATGCCAACCCTATATCCATGCAGGCTGCACTTCATACATTGGCAGCTATGCCAGAGCGGCGCATCGCAATACTTGGTGATATGGCTGAACTCGGTGCTGATGCAAAACATGCTCACGAGCAGCTCAATGTATCGCACGTTGATCTACTTATACTGATTGGCACACATATGCATGCCTTACATCAGCAGCACCCGACATCGCAATGGTTTGCGGATACAGATTCATTGCTCATATGGCTAAGTGATCATCAATCGATGTTCTCCGCCCAAGATACTATTCTTATTAAAGCGTCACATAGCATGCAGCTTCACCATGTTGTTAACCTGCTTGCAAAACAAGGAGGTACAGATGTTATATAATCTTCTCGTTCCATTAATTGATGATTACTCGTTCCTTAACCTATTTCAGTACATTACTGTCCGTACAATAGGAGCCTTGGTAACCTCTTTGGTTATTTGCTGGGTGGTAGGGCCTGTATTTATCCGCTGGATGAAAGATTTACAAGGTCAAGGCCAACCTATTCGTGATGACGGCCCACAAAGCCATTTGTCCAAGCAAGGTACACCAACCATGGGCGGTCTATTAATTCTATTTAGCCTAACCATTTCCACATTATTGTGGGCTGACTTAACCAACCACTTTATTTGGCTGGCCCTCTTGGTCACGCTTGGTTATGGGCTGATTGGTGGCTGGGATGATTATCTCAAGCTAACCAAGCAGAACAGCAAAGGCCTATCTGGTCGCTGGAAACTATTATTACAACTCTTATTCGGTGGCATTGCTGCGGTCGGTTTAATGCAAACTACGGCCCCTATTGTTGACATCCCATTCTTCGCAGTACAATGGGATATGGGTTATTGGTACATCTTATTTGTTATATTTGTGCTTATTGGCACATCCAATGCGGTGAACTTAACCGATGGTCTGGATGGCTTAGCTGTTACCCCAACCTTTATGACTACCATGGCTTTGGCAGTCATTGTCTACCTTGCTGGTCATTCGTATTTTTCTAACTATCTATTAATTCCCTACGTGCCTGGCGCAGGCGAGTTAACCATTTTTTGCGGTGCTATCATGGGCGCTTGTTTGGGTTTTTTATGGTTTAACACCTACCCTGCCCAAGTATTTATGGGTGATGTTGGTTCCTTAGCACTGGGTGGTGCTTTGGGGTTTGTAGCCTGCGCTGTACATCAACAGTTCCTATTGGCTATTGCAGGAGGCTTATTTGTCTTAGAGGCTGTGTCAGTCATCGTGCAGGTTGCCAGCTTTAAATTTACAGGAAAACGTATTTTTCGCATGGCTCCTATTCATCACCATTATGAATTAAAAGGCTGGCCCGAACCTAAGGTGATTGTGCGCTTCTGGATTATTTCATTTCTATTGGCCTTGGTAGCACTTGCTACTTTGAAGATTCGCTAAAGTCATGACGACAGTAACCCTACAAAAACACGCCATTATAGGCATGGGAAAAACAGGCATCTCTATTGCTCATTTTTTATTGCAGCAAGGCCTCTCATGCGAAGCTTTTGATGAAAAACTCAGCGTGCTTCCCGAGGGTTTAAATATCCCATTGCATACAGGGGCGTTCAACAGCGAAACACTTCAAACATTTGATTATATTTGGGTTAGCCCAGGCATCCCTTGGAGCAACCAAGCTTTGCTAGAAACACGTGATGCTGGTGTTCCCATGCAAGGTGATTTAGCCCTGTTTTTGGAACACTATAATGCGCCATTGATTGCCATTACCGGCACCAATGGCAAAACAACAACTACGCAAACCATACAAACACTGTTGGAAACACTGCCTGGCGGTTGTGACTCAGGCGGCAATATTGGCATACCAATGCTTGACCTTATTGGTCAAAATAGCATGCCAAGCCGCGTCGTTTTGGAGCTTTCTAGTTTTCAATTAGAACGCTGTAACCATATTCACCCGAGTTGGGCGGTATTGCTTAACATTCAACCAGACCATGCAGACATGCATACCAATGAGGAAGCATATTTAGAAGCAAAACTCCGCCTTTTCGCCCATCAAACTACGGGCGATACCGCCATGTTACCCGTAGGCGACTGCTGGGATGCGTTGAGTGAACAATTATCCGAGCGTGGTGTTCAGGTGCATCGTTTTGGCCAGCTTGCCGAAGATAACCCTGCAATTGAAACTTTGGCTTCTGGTATTGTAAGCAATAAGAAACAGCACTCTTTATTTTGGCATCAGGATGGGCATCGCCAAAGTATCAATTGCCAACGTATTCCAACACGTGGTTTGCACCAGCATATCAATTTAGCCGTGGCAGCACAGGCAGCGGCTGACTTTGGTGTTTCCAATACAGTGATTCGCGAGGCAATTTCCTCATTTCGAGGTCTACCACATCGTTTGCGGCTAATCGGTAATGTGGCCGGACATGATTGGTTTGATGATTCCAAAGCAACCAACCCTGCTGCTGCACAGGCCGCATTAAGCTCATTTGACCAAAGTGTTTGGATTTGTGGTGGTTTGCGTAAGGGCCTTGATTTAACACCTCTATCGAACACAGTTAGCAAACATGTATCGCATGCCATTGTGATTGGTAAAGAAAAACAAGCATATATCAAGTTATTACAAGAAGCAGGTGTTAGCTACACCGTCGGAGGAACCGTTGAACGGGCCGTCGTCATGGCTGCCAGCCATGCTAGCGACCTACCTGTTTTACTCTCACCCGCAGCAGCTAGCCAAGATCAATTTAGCAATTATGTGGAACGTGGCCATGCTTTTGCCAAGGCAATCCAACACCTAGGGAAGCAACGCTAGTGCGTCCCGCTTTTGATCCCATTCTCATTGGCTGTGTTATCGCATTGCTAACGTTAAGCATATTGATGGTTAGCAGTGCCAGCTTAAGTGTTGCTGAAGTGCGTTATGATGATGCCTTCCGAATTATCCGCCATTGGTTAATCTATATTCCACTCGGCTTATTACTTATGTGGGGTGTTTCACGTGTTCACCCTTCTTGGTGGAAAGCAGCAAGCTTACCACTGCTTATCATTGCGTTACTGGTGATGCTTACTGTTCTGATTGTAGGTCAAAGTCTGAATGGTGCAACACGCTGGTTTTCCTTTTTTGGCGTTAGCTTGCAACCTGTTGAACTGCTTAAACCAAGCATTATCTTATATATGGCATATTATATAAGCACTTTTCCAGACCGTCTTCAGCAACTCTCCAATGGTCTCGCCCCTATGCTTCTCATACTTTGCAGCGCCTTGGTATTACTTATGCTGCAGCCTGACTTTGGTAATTCAGTTCTACTCGCCAGTGTCTGTTTCACGTTATGGTTTGTTGGTGGCGTGCCATTTCGTCATTTAGCAGGCATTGCGGCAATCTTAGTGCCCATTACAATCATTACCGTGATTGCTGAACCATATCGCGTTGAACGCCTATTAAGCTTTACCGACCCATGGGCAGATCAATTTGGCAGTGGTTACCAACTGATTCAATCCATGATTGCCTTTGGGTCTGGCGGACTAACAGGCTCAGGTTTAGGACAAGGCGTGCAAAAATTATTCTATCTACCTGAGGCATTTACTGATTTTATTGCGGCAGTCATGGGCGAAGAACTTGGCCTTATCGGCACTGCGGGGCTGATTATTATTTTTGCTATTCTCATCATGCGCGGCCTACAGCTGGCCATACGTTGCGAGCAAGCCTTTGAACGCTTACTTGCCGTGGGATGCACCTTACTTATTGGCATTAGCTTTTTCATTAACCTCGCCGCAGTCATGGGAATTATTCCAACCAAAGGCATGCCCATTCCATTTTTCTCTTATGGTGGCAGCGCATTATTCGGCAACTGTATTTTAATGGGCCTTTTACTGAGTATTCACAGGCATTTGCCAGCACAGAAAAATAACAGTCTCCACCTCAAAAGAACAGCGGAGGAGGTAACATGACTGACACAACATCTCGACTCTGTATTGCTGGTGGTGGCACAGGTGGTCATGTGATGCCTGCTTTGGCTCTGGCTGATGCTGCACGCGAGAAGTGGAGCGAACTACAAGTGAGTTTTATCGGTGCTGAACGAGGCCTTGAAGCTAAATTATTACCTGAACGTGGCGAAGATGTGCTACTGCTAAAAATGCACGCTGTGCAAGGCGTTGGGCTGATTCACAAACTTCGCGTATTATTATGGGAAATGCCACATGCTGTTTATAGCATTTGCCGACACTGGAAAAAACAACGTCCAACACTGCTTGTGGGTGTTGGTGGTTATGCCAGCGCCACAGGTGTGATTGCAGCCTTGATCAGTCGCATACCCGTCGTGCTTTATGAGCAAAATGCTGTACCTGGTTTGGTCAACCGCAGTTTGGCACGTTTTTCAAAACGTATCATGCTGGGTTTCCCCGAGGCTCAAAAACATTTAAGCTGCAAGCACACCGTGCATACAGGCAATATTGTCCGTGCAGATATTGCTAATACCCAATGGCAGCAACATACGCCTCCATGTCTACTTGTCTTGGGTGGTTCGCAAGGCGCGCGTTTTCTCAATCAGAACATTCCACAAGCATGTGTATCACTACATCAACAAGGCAAAAATATCACCGTTCTGCATGTATGCGGCGGCGATGAAAAACAACGTGGCGAGATTGCCGAAATCTATCAACAGGCAGGCATCACAGCCAAAGTGATGACTTTTTGCGCAGATATGCCTGATTTTTATAGCCGTGGTGACTTGATGGTTGCTAGGGCTGGAGCCATGACTGTAGCCGAAGCCAGCATGGTAGGCCTACCGTGTATTTTTATTCCTTTACCGCATGCCGCCGATCAGCATCAAAGATTCAATGCTCGCAGTTTAAGTGATCAAGGAGCAGCCCTCTTAGCAGAGCAAAGTGAGCATAATCCCGACACATTGGCACAGATGATTGATGACACATTATTTGGTGCTGAGCAATTACAAGCAATGCATAAAGCCAATTGCTTGATACGTGTAAAAGATGCAAAACAACGGCAGCTAGGTGTATTAGAAGAGTGGTTCGAAAAAGAGCCATCGAAGGTAGCAAGTTTATGAAGTCTCGCGTTCAATTAATCCACTTCACAGGCATTGGCGGCATTGGCATGAGCGGCATTGCAGAGTTATTGCATAACCAAGGCTTTAAAGTGCAAGGTAGTGATGCCGCAGACAGTGCCAATGTGCAACGCTTGCGTACTTTGGGTATTGCAGTGGCTATTGGGCATACAGCCGAACATATTGGTGATGCTGACGTGGTTGTCATGACATCGGCTGTTAATGAAAACAACCCTGAAATTATAGCTGCGCGCGAACGAAATATACCCGTTATCCCGCGCGCCGAAATGCTGGCTGAATTGATGCGTATGAAACAAGGCATTGCCATTGCTGGCAGCCATGGAAAAACAACCATTACATCTATGATTGCCCATGCCATGGAAGTAGCAGGGCTTGACCCTACCTATGTTATTGGTGGCCGCTTGATGGCATCTGGTAGTAATACCCGCCTTGGAAGTAGCCCTTGGCTTGTCGCGGAAGCCGATGAAAGTGATGGTTCATTTTTACACTTATCACCCACGATTACAGTAGTCAGCAATATTGACCCTGAACACCTCGACCATTATGGTGATTTTGATACACTCATGACGGCTTTCCTACAGTTTGTAAATCAAACGCCATTTTATGGGCGTGTTGTCTTGCATCAAGAGCACCCCCATGTTGCCAGCTTGCGTGAGCACGTACGCAAGCCCATTACGACCTATGGCTGTAGCCCACAAGCAGATATCCATTTGATACACGCAGTGAGTGATGGTTATGCACAAACATTGACCATCGGGCTACACGGCAAAAAACAAACACAAGAGATTTATTTGCCTATGCCAGGGCAACACAATGCTGAGAATGCCTTGGCAGCAATTGCCGTTTTACGTGATCTCGACATTGACTGGAAAACGATTCAAGAAGGCTTCAAGAGCTTTGCTGGTATTCAACGCCGTTTCCAATGCTTCCAAACGAAGGATGCCATATTGGTCGATGATTATGCCCATCACCCCAAAGAACTGCAGGCAACACTGGATGCCGCACGTACATGCTGGCCTGACCGCCATATTACAGCTATTTTCCAGCCGCATCGTTACACCCGCACCCGCGATTTAATGGATGAGTTTCTTGGCAGCTTTGAGCTTGCCAACGAGCTTATTTTATTGCCCGTTTATGCTGCAAGTGAAGAGCCTATTGAGGGCGCTACATCTGAAGCATTACAACAGGGCCTACTGCGCCGTGGTCACCGCCAAGTGGCGCTAGTGAGTGATTTGGATACAGCCTTTACAAGTGCCAAACACGCACTCGATGAAAACCATGTCGTATTGCTTTTGGGAGCAGGCTCTATCGGCTCACTAGCAGTACATTTACGTCAATCTTTGGGAGAAAAAAGCTAATGCCTTGGCAAGCATCATTACAAAGCCTTGGCGAACTTAGCCAACATGAATCCATGGCCGCGCACACGACGCTTGCGGTCGGTGGCGCTGCAACTTGGTACTTCAAACCTCAAGATAAAAAATATTTGTGTCAGGCGCTGGCATTGATTCCAACAAGTATCACGATTCTTCCCTTGGGCCGAGGTAGTAACTTGCTAGTACCAGAGCACGGATTTGATGGTATGGTGGTTGATTTGGGTTTATTGAATAGCATTCAAGTTTTTAATCATACATTAACAGCCGAGGCAGGCAGTCGTATGTCCAAGATTGCACAAACAGCCGCCAATGCAGGACTTAGTGGCCTTGAGTTTATGGCAACCGTACCCGGTGACTTGGGCGGTGGCATTGCAATGAATGCTGGTGCATTCGGCCAACAAGTATCCGATACATGTCTACATGCCACGATTGTACACCGTAATGGCCGTGAAGAAATATTAAACAAACAACAGCTGCAAATGCGTTATCGCCATAGCCAAATTCCTAAGCAGTCCATTATAACTTCCGCTAGCTTTGAACTTCAAACTGGTGAGCAGCAAGAAATTCGTGATGCCATGCGAGATATGCGTCAGAAACGTTCACAAACACAACCGTTGGCTCTAGCAAACTGTGGCTCTGTCTTTAAAAATCCTGAAGGTGACTATGCCGCACGTTTAATTGAGGCCTCTGGCCTTAAAGGGAAAGTCATTGGCGGAGCCCAAATATCTGAAGTGCATGCTAATTTCATTGTCAACCATGGCAATGCCTGTAGTGATGATATTACCGCCCTTATTCAACTGGCTCAACAAAGTGTTTTTGAAAAATTCGCAGTCAAACTAGAGACCGAAGTTCGTATATTGGAGGCGATGCAATGAACGAAGCCATGCAAAACATCACCTTCAAAAAAGTCGGTGTATTGATGGGTGGGACATCGGCAGAACGCGATATTTCCTTACAATCAGGCCATGCCGTCTTTGATGCACTTCAATCAGCAAATATCGATGCCATCGCTATTGACTTACAAACCGATTGGGCCACGCATATTAAACATGCTGGTATTGATGCTGCATTTATCGCATTGCATGGCACCTGGGGTGAAGATGGCTGCATCCAAGGTTTACTTGAAACTATGTCTATTCCCTATACTGGCTCTGGCGTTGCTACATCAGCACTGTGCATGGATAAAGTCTTAACCAAAAAAGTTTTACAGCATGCCGGACTTAAAACACCCGTTGATATAGCGATTCATACCGATGGCCCAATTCGTTACCCTGTATTTATTAAGCCTGTGGATGAAGGCTCGAGTGTTGGCTTACATCACATCGAAAATAAAAATGAGTGGCAGAAGTTGAAGCTTGATCCGGCGCACAGTTGGATGGCTGAAATGCCTGTCAAAGGTGTTGAGATCGCAGTATCTGTCCTCAATGGCACGGCCTTGATGCCTGTTGAGGTTAGTCCAAAATCTGGCGTATATGATTTTAATTCCAAATACACACAAGGTGCTACCGAATATTTTTGTCCTGCCCGCTTACCTGCAGAGACATTACGTTTATGTATGCAACAAGCCGAACAAGCCGTGCAAGCGACTGGTTGCAGTGGCGCGCCACGCGTAGATATGATTGTTGGCGATGGTGGTGTTCCTATTATTTTAGAAGTAAACACGATTCCAGGCATGACTGGAACCAGCCTATTGCCTAAAGCAGCAGCAGCAGCAGGCTTAGATTTCCAACAGCTTTGTTTGAGCATCTTAGCCGCCGCAACTTTGCAACATGGAGGCATGGCATGAGCCATATCCGTAGTAATCGCCGCCGCGTCAAAGATATCATCAAAGTAGAGCGTGTGGTCCACTGGAAAAAAATAGGATTAACAAGTGTCATCGGCCTAGCATTGCTGGCAGGCATTGTATCAGGGGCGTGGTCATTCAATCAGGGTATGCGTATCAAACATTGGAACATTTACGCTACAGCGCCACTTAAAGCAGACATTGAGCATGCTTTGCAGCATATGGGCAAACTTGATTTCTGGCATTCTCGACCTGCCTTATTGCGCGAACAACTACTTAGCAAAGTTTCCGACTTGGCAGATGTTCAGATTCTACGCCAACTACCCAACACCTTGGTTATTCATGCAACTCCACGCCAGCCTATTGCGTTATGGTTCAATAGGGGTGAGTTCAATAGGGGTGAGCTCAATAAAGATAAAACCAACAAAAATACTACCTATGCACCAGGACAGTTATACCTTGTTGATGAGCATGGCATCGCCTATCGAGCTCGCAAACATGGTGAGCCATCCAACTTACCTGTCTTACGCATGCAGAAAAAACACTTGGTCGCAGCATGCCAATGGTTAGCTGCCCTTAAAAAAGAACAACCACAATGGTTTACGCGTAGTAGTGAATTGTCTGCCTCATCAACTGGCTGGAAATTAAACCTTGTGGCAGGGCAACAATGGCAGATTCCTTTTGGACCGCGTGGTCTAAGAAATATTTCACGACTGGGTAATATATTAAAGCAACCACGTTGGCATACTGGAAACTGGCGCATTGATACACGTTGGGAAGACCGTTGGTTTTTACGGCCTGCTACACATGAAGGGGTTATTTAAATGTCAAAACATGAGCAAAATGTCATCGTAGGCCTTGATATAGGCACTAGTAAAATTGCGTGCGTTGTGGCCGAAGCTTCACCCGATGGGCATATTGATGTCATTGGCATTGGCAAACATCCCTCACGAGGATTACGTAAGGGTGTTGTCGTCAACATTGAAAGCACCGTCGAGTCCATACGCTTGGCTGTTGAAGAGGCTGAAATGATGTCTGGATCAGAGATTCATTCGGTCTTTGTTGGCATTGCAGGCAATCATATTCACGGCTGTAATTCACACGGTGTTGTTGCTACAAAAAATGGTGAAGTCACCGAAGAGGATGTAAAGCGAGCTGTTGATGCGGCCAGTGCCATGGCAATCCCAGCAGACCAGAAAATTCTGCATATTTTGCCGCAGGAATACATTATCGACCAACAAGATGGCATCCGCGAACCTATCGGTATGTCTGGTGTTCGATTAGAGGCGAGAGTTCATATGATTACGGGGGCTGTTTCGTCTGCACAAAATATTATCAAGTGCTGCAACCGCTGTGATTTGGATGTTGCAGATATGGTTCTAGAGCAGGTAGCATCAAGTGAGTCAGTGCTTAGCCAAGATGAGAAAGACATTGGCGTGATATTGATTGATATCGGTGGTGGTACAACCGATATTGCCATCTTTATTGATGGTGCAATTTGTCATACCGCAGTGATTCCAATCGGTGGCGATCATCTAACCAATGACTTGGTGATTGGTTTGCGCACCTCAGCGCGTGAAGCTGATCAATTAAAAATTAAATACGGCTCATGTATGGTCGAAATGATTGCCCCTGAAGAACAAGTCGAAGTTCCAAGTGTTGGAGGCCGTCAACCAAGGCCCATGCCCCGTCAAGTCATGGCTCAAATTCTAGAACCACGTGTGCATGAGCTTTTTGAACTGGTCAAAGCCGAGTTACAACGCTCTGGTTATCAAGAGCTTATTGCTGCTGGTTTGGTGCTTACAGGTGGCAGTTCACTACTGGAAGGCATGGTAGAATTGGCAGAAGAAACCTTTGATGGACTTCCCGTTCGTTTGGGTCGCCCGCAAGGTGTTGGCGGGCTGGTTGATGTGGTTTCCAGCCCTATTTATGCCACCAGCGTTGGTCTACTGCTTTATGGACAACGTTATCGACAGCAAGCACCGCATAAACACCCTTCACAAAGTCAGCAAGGGATTTTTCATCGTATGCGACGATGGTTTGGCGATACATCTTAACACAAAACATGCGACACACATTTTGAAATAATAATAAAACAACCAAATATAAAAGGAGAGGGACATGGCTATTTTTTACGAATTGGACGACACAAGTGGGTTAACAGCAAATATTAAGGTGATTGGTGTAGGCGGTGGTGGCGGCAATGCTATCAACAATATGATTACCCAAAAAATGACTGGCGTTGAATTTATTGTTGCCAACACCGATGCACAGGCCATTGAAAAAAGTCAGGCAGAAGTTTGCATTCAACTGGGTGGTGACAAAACACGTGGTTTGGGCGCAGGAGCGAACCCTAACTTAGGTAAAGAGGCCGCTGAAGTTGAAAAGCAGCATATCAGTGAAATGTTGACTGATACTGACATGCTATTTATTACTGCTGGCATGGGTGGCGGTACAGGTACAGGTGCAGCTCCCGTGATTGCTGAAGTTGCCAGTGAAATGGGCGTACTTACCGTTGCTATTGTCACTAAACCCTTCGCTTTTGAAGGCAAGCGCCGCATGCGTCAAGCCGAAGCTGGTATCGAAGAGTTGCGTAAATTTGTCGACACCTTAATCATTATTCCCAATCAAAAACTGGTAGCATCTGTCGGGAAAACCACCACTATGATGGAAGCATTCCGCAAAGCTGATGATATTTTATTAGAAGCAGTCAAAGGTATTTCTGATCTTATCGCAAATGCTGGCTACATCAATGTGGATTTCGCCGATGTGAAGGCTGTCATGAGTGAAAACCGTAGTGTTGCAATGATGGGAGCAGGCACTGCAACAGGTGAAAACCGTGCCTGTGAAGCCGTTGAAAAGGCTATTTCTTCACCACTTCTGGAAGATGTTGATATTCATGGAGCTCGTGGCGTACTTGTTAATGTTACCGGCAACAACGAGCTTGGTCTGCATGAAGTGAACGAAGCGGTAAGCATCATTGAAAACATGGTCGATGAAGATGCTAATATCATCTTTGGATTTGTGAATGATGATAGCATGGCTGATGAGTTGCGCGTAACCGTTGTTGCTACAGGCTTGAACCAAACTACTAGTACCAGTGCAGCACCGCGCATTGCGAGTAGCAACCCTACAACCACTGGCAGTCTCAACATCCCTATTCCAGCTGCAAACCCAAACAATCACAGTATCGATTATGGAACCTTTGATGCACCTACGGTCTCGCGTACCGCCGCACAAACGGCCAATGCCTTGGCATATGATGAAGATCAACTATCTATCCCAACATGGATTCGTAGACAGGCCGATTGATTTTTTTAAGGTAAGTTGAGCCTGTCAGAAGGTGCTAGTTTATTGAGCTGTCGCAATAAACCAGCACCTTCGAGGCAATAGAGACTTTTCAATAGTTAACAATGCTGGCACCATGGCCGACGATTATTGCGCGTGTGCTCTGCGTCACTGCACTGCATTTATCACCATGTATATTGCAGCAATAATAAGTTTACGTACATTAATCACGTAAGCAGGGAGTGTTTATGATTCCACAACGAACTTTAGACCACGCTATTCGCTGTAGCGGCATTGGTCTTCATTCAGGTAAAAAAATTCAGCTTGTCTTACATCCTTCCGATGTAGATGCAGGCATCACATTCTCTCGTTCTGATTTGGATGTTACTATCCCAGCTCACGCAGATTATGTTACTGACACCCGTTTATGTACGACGATTGGTAAAGGTGATGCTAATATTTCAACAGTTGAACACCTACTCTCGGCTCTTTCAGGCTTAGGTATTGATAATGCTCATATTGAAGTCAATGGCCCCGAAGTTCCTGTTATGGATGGTTCTGCAGCTCCTTTTGTATTCTTGATACAATGTGCAGGCATTCGTGAGCAAGACAAACCTAAAAAAGTTTTACGTATTCTAAAGCGTATTGAAGTATCGGATGGCGACAAACGTTGCTCTCTTCATCCTTCGTCAGGCTTTAAAGTCTCTTACCTCTTAGATTATGATCACCCGCTCTTGAAAGATCGTTCTGTCAGCATTGATTTTTCACATCAGGCATATACCCGTGAGGTTAGCCGCGCCCGCACATTTGGTTTTTTACATGAAATCGAAGCGCTTCAAAAAGCAGGCCTAGCACTTGGCGGCTCTCTAGAAAATGCCATTGTATTAGACCAATACCGCGTAATGAACGAAAGCGGTTTACGCTATGAAGATGAGTGTGTCCGTCATAAAATTCTGGATACCGTGGGTGATTTATCCTTAGCAGGGCTACCCATTGCCGGTGCTTTTGAAGGCGAGCGTACTGGGCACCAAATGAACCACTGCTTGGTTACAGCTTTGCTAGCGGATACAAGTGCATGGCGCATTGAGGAGCTTACCCTTTCATCCGATGGCAATGAAGTTCATGCGCAAAAACAAGCGCTCGCACATCAACAAGCATAAATTATTCAGCATAGAGGGCTTCAACGCCCTCTGGTTCGCACACCAATAACACGTCACAGCCTGCAGATTTAGCATCTACGACAGCTTCTTTGACAGAGTTGCCAGCACCTTTCATGCAAAGGTCATCACTCCATATTTTTTGCTCGAATGCAAAACGTTGACGCAAAATATCTTGCAACCAAAAATGTGAAAAAGTTGCCACCTTATTTTCAACAGCCGTATACACAACATGAGCAGTCATCATATGCTGCATACCTTGCCTAGCTAGCATTTCAAAGACTTCCGCTTCTTGCAACAAAACATCCAAGCCAGCATCCACTGTTGGCACAGCCACATGTGAATCAGCATTGGCTCGCCCATGTCCGGGGAAATGTTTACCCACAGCCTGAATACCCACAGCCTGTAAACCCTGCATACATGCGCCCGCTAAAGCCGCAACCGTCTGTTTATCGGCCCCATAAGAGCGTTGACCAATAATATCGTGCCCTGTGTCAAAAAAAAGATCTAAAACGGGCGCGCAATTATGTGTAAAACCCATATCTTTTAACGCACTCCCAACCTTACAAGCATCATCAAACACAAGCTGCTTGGCTTTCTCTGCATCTGACAAAAATATACGTCCATACGCACTCGCATCTTGGCGGTTAATAAAAGGAGCCCAAGGCAAGCGGTTCACTCGCCCTCCTTCCTCATCAATCGCAGCCCAACTTTGCTGACCAGTGCATTGACGCACATCATCCAGCAATAGTTTTACCTGCTCAGCTGTTGCAATATTTCGTGCAAATAAAATCACTCCCAAGGGAGGTTTGTCGCGCAACCAGTGCCGCTCTTTTTCACTTAGCGTTAAACCTTGCAAGCCAATCATCAATTGTTTATACATAAGCCAAGCATACGCCAAGGAACACAAAAAAAAAGAGCTGGTAAGCTTATCTACTGCTCCCATTTTCAACATCAAGAAAAGGCGGTGTTTTATTTAATGTTAAACTTCAGCCAGGAATAGCGAGCTCGCATAAAGCCTAAGATGTTAGGTTCATAGGAATATCACTATATATACCCATCTCGTCCCTAGCGCCCAACCAGCTTGGAGGTATGTTATATTGAGCTAGGAAGCGCTTTATTATTAACGCCTGGTCTAATGTTCGAAGAAACGACATCCCTCAGTCAAGTTGGAGAATAATACCCATAAAAAAAAAGCCTGCAAAAACTAGCTTTGCAGGCTTTAAAATGGCTCCCCGAGCAGGACTCGAACCTGCGACATATGGATTAACAGTCCACCGTTCTACCAACTGAACTATCGGGGAATACAGAACGGCGCGAACGGTACGAATCGACACCCATGATGTCAATCAATAATCTTTACTCATGCATATGAAATCAAAGCTTGAGTCTACCTGACAATACATACAAACTATGCTATGTTTGGCACTTACACAATTAAAATGCTATAGTCCATGAGAAAGGAGGGGCGATCTCATTGAATAATCAAGCCTTTTGGAAATCTGACTGGTTTATCGGGCTGCTGCTAACATTGCTTTTTTGCTTTGCTTACAGCACCAATTTTAGCCCTTTAAAATCACTAGACTTCGCTGTTTATGACATGACAGTGGATGCCAATCGCCTTCCTGCCAGTGAACGTATCGTCATTATTGATATTGATAATGATTCCATACAACAGCTGGGTGGCTGGCCATGGTCAAGGTCTGAATTTTCCAGTATTATCAATAAATTATCCAATGCTAATGCCCACATCATCGGTTTGGGCATCCCTTTTACTGAAAAGCATCGAAGCACCAACAGTCTACAAATGGCAGCATTTTTACGCAAAGGCGGAAAAAGTACCGAAAGGAAAAAAATAGAAGCTCAAATCCAAGCGATGGATGGTGATTACATGTTATCATCTGCCGTCAAGAAAAGTGGTAATGTGTACATATCCACGCAATTTTACAATAACGTTGGATCAAGACCTACAAGCGCACCTATTCCACCATTTCTAAAAGCAGTCTCTCTAAAAAATACATCAAGTACAGATGCCACATCGTTCAACCCCATCCATGCCAGCAAGCTTAATTACCCTTTTACTAACTTGGCCTCATCTGCTGCAGGCATCGGTTTTTTCAATACAAGTCTAGATTCTGATGGTATATCTCGTTCCGCACCTTTGATGATTGAATATAAGAACACCTTTTTACCCTCATTCGCATTACTGATCGCTGCACGCGACCTCAACATGGCTGTTTCAGACATTCGTGTTAACTTAGGTTCAGACCTTGAATTAGGCATGTTAGATATTATTTCAAATGATCAGATGCGTATATACCCAGCATTCCACGGCAACGATGCTGGGCAGACCTTCAAGCACTACTCCTTCCACGATGTTATTTTAAATCGCATCCCCAACTCAGCATTTAACAATAGAATTGTTTTAATCGGGTTAACTGACCAAAACATTGCTCCCACATATAACACCCCAATAAACAGCAGTATGTCAGGCATCGAGCTCCAAGCTCATATATTACAAAGCATCTTGGACGAATCAGTTTATAGCCGACCACCTTGGGCAGAGATTGCTGAGTACGCTCTTATCATACTTATAGGCATTTACCTTATAACACTACTTCCTCGCACCAACATAACCATTGGAGCTATCACCTCAACGGTGTTATTTATAACACTATTAGCAATCAGCCTTCTATTTTTAACAACTGCCTCGTTATGGCTACAAACCATGAGCGCTGCCATGTTACTTGTTATAGGCCATATACTCATATTGCTCAAACAGCGCTTTTTATCCAAACCTAGCCAAGGTAGAAGCGCCTCTGATTCAGCAGAAACCAATAAAATGCTCGGCTTATCATTCCAAAGCCAAGGCATGCTCGACATGGCTTTTGATAAATTTCGTAAATGCCCTATTAACGATGATATTTTACAATGTATTTATAACCTGGCTTTGGATTTCGAACGCAAACGCCAATTTAACAAAGCATCCTCTACATACGAGTACATCAACGAACATCAACCCTCCTACAAAGATGTACGCGTGCGCATGGAGCGTATGAAAACTGCTGGTGACACCATGATCTTTGGAGCATCGTCAGCAGGTGGCATTTCGAACTTACTTATTACTGGCGGCGCAAAACCAACACTCGGGCGCTATGAAATAGTTCGTGAAATTGGCAAAGGTGCTATGGGCACGGTGTACCTTGGTAGAGATCCCAAAATCAACCGTGAAGTTGCCATTAAAACCATGGCTTTAGCGCAAGAGTTTGAAGCTGATGAAATGGAAGAAGTCAAAACACGTTTTTTCCGTGAAGCAGAGACTGCGGGCATGCTAAACCACCCCAATATTGTTACGATCTTTGATGCTGGTGATGAGCACGACCTTGCTTATATTGCCATGGAATTTTTAGATGGTGCAGACCTTGCCCCTTACACCAAAAAAGACAAGTTGTTTCCAGCGGCTGCCACGATGAAAATTTGCGGTAAAGTCGCTGAAGCCCTGAATTATGCCCAGTCACAAAATGTTGTTCACCGTGACATTAAACCAGCCAACATCATGTTATTAAAAGATAAAAGTATCAAAGTCACTGATTTTGGTATTGCCCGCATCACAGCCTCCAGCAAAACAAAAACAGGCGTTGTACTGGGGACACCTTCATACATGTCACCTGAACAATTATCGGGAAAACATGTTGATGGCCGTTCCGATATATTTTCATTGGGTGTTATGATGTATGAAATGTTATGTGGCTCACGCCCATTTCGTGGCGACTCCATGGCAACATTAATGTTTCAAATTGCCAATGAACCCCATCCCGATATCCGAGAACATAATAGTAAAATAACTGAGCGCACTGCCAAGTTGCTTGATCATATGTTAGCCAAAGACCCTGAAATGCGTATTGCTAATGGTGCCGCAGTTATAAAAGAAATTATTCAGTGCCTTCATGAAATGGCTGCAAAGGGAGTTAAATAATGAGCGGATTAGAAATGCATGCGCTTACCGACGTGGGCATTAAACGCAATCATAATGAGGATTATGTTGGCATAACACCCGAACTTGGTTTTGCTGTGCTGGCTGATGGCATGGGTGGTCATAATGCAGGTGAAGTTGCCAGCGCCATGGCTGTGGATGTCACAACCCGTTGCTTGCAAGCTCGCCTTCCAAGCATGGTTGAAGCTAAACTTGATATTGATACAGGTTTCACGGGTGAATCAATGCTTGCACAAGAAGTCATTGGAACAGCCAATGACGCTATTTTTGAAGCATCCCAACAAAAGCCCGAATGCGCTGGTATGGGTACTACCGTTGTTGCCGCAATATTTTATGCCGACAGGCTTACTGCCGCACATGTCGGTGATTCACGCATGTATCGTTTGCGTGGTGATAATTTATCCCATGTCACAGAAGATCATTCATTAATTCAGGAACAAGTCCGCCGCGGGCTATTAACCGAAGACGATGCACGAAATTCTGCGATAAAGAATTTAGTAACGCGTGCTTTAGGGGTTGAAGCAGGGGTTGAACCAGATATTGTTGAAGATATTGTACAAGATGGGGATCTTTATCTAATGTGCTCTGATGGTTTAACAGATGTTGTTCCTGATGAGGCAATTCGCCTGACCTTGATCGATAACTATAAAAACCTTAAAAATTCAGCAACTGCCTTGGTTCAGTTGGCTAATGATGCAGGTGGCCCCGATAACATTTCGGTGATTCTCATGAAAACACCGAAACAATTTCATCGTAAGCAGGGGCTGTTGTCGCGCCTGTTTCGACGCAGTTAAGGATTGGTAATGATGATGATGATGGAGGAGACAAACCTATGAACAGCAAACTCGTTCTTCGATTTAAAGATTCGATTATATCAGAGTACCCGCTAGTAGCGGAAGAAACATCTATTGGTCGAAAGCCAGAAAATGCCATTCATATTGATAATTTATCAGTCAGTGGCCATCACGCCCGCGTCCTAAAAATTGGCAGCAAGGTCATTCTTGAGGACTTAGGCAGCACCAATGGCACGCTGATTGATAGCAAGCGAATCACCAAGCATATCTTACAGCATGGCGATTCTATTCTGATCGGCAAGCATACGCTAACATATGTTGAGCTAGAAGACTCTCCTGTTGCAGCACAAAGTGAGCCGGAAGATGATGAAAACATGGATAAAACCATGATCATTACGCCACAAGCAAAAGAAGCCTTGTTGAATAAGAGCAAGCCTACGGCAGCAACCATGCCATTGGCTGCTGTACAAGTCATTACTGGCTCACAGGCAGGAAAAAGCTTTGACCTTACATCATCGCTGACCAGCCTTGGAAAGGGTGATTCTTGCCGTATTAAGGCAAAAGGATTCACAGTAGGTAAACAGTCCGCCGTGATCACACGCCGTCCTACGGGTTATCATATCACACACTTGGAAGGTTTATCCAAAGCTAAGGTTAATGGTGTCAGTGTTACCAGCCAACCTATCACACTTGAAGATAGTGCTATTATTGAGCTGGGTGATATGAAAATGGAGTTCTTTCTCAAAAAAGACTAGCGTTTTCTAGCTTCATCTTTCATCTGGAAAACTTAGTAGCCCCTAGCGCACTCACGAAGTCTGCTAGGGGCTATTTGAAATATTCGCTAAACCTTTGACATCATGTCTACAGCCTCATCGGCAGCATCTGCAGGCACCGCAGCTTGAAGAATAGGTCTACCTACAACCAAATAATCAGAACCCTGCTGCACAGCAAAAGCTGGGTCTGCCACACGTTTCTGATCTTGAATATCCTGCCCACCCCAACGAATCCCAGGTGTTACCGTCACAAAGTCATGGCCACACGCTTTTTTAATACTAGCAACTTCATGCACACTACATACCACACCATGCAAGCCCGCATCACGCGCCAACAAAGCACGTTCAACAGCCACTAGCCTAGCTTGTTCAGCTGGCATACTATCACTGGTTAAGACGGTTACTGCTATCAGCTGCATATCAGGAAACGCTGCCGCAGCCTCTACAGCTCGTTTTAACATCTCAGAGCCTCCCAACGCATGCACATTCACCATCTGTACACCCAAAGCCCCTGCACTCTCTATCGCCTGTGCCACGGTATTGGGAATATCATGAAACTTTAAATCTAGAAACACATTATGTGACTTCACCAACTCCCTCACCAAAGGGGCACCTTCTGCCACAAACAGGCGCAAACCTACTTTAAACCACCCTACATGCTCGGCTAATTGATCTCGCATATGCAATGCTTGCGTCGCATTTTCCATATCCAATGCGACCATCAGGTGCTCTCTCATATCTCCTTTACTCATATGCCATCCACCCCTTTCGCCAACTTATCACCTTCAGTAATCGCAGACATACTTCCCCACTCATGACACTGCGGGCACTGCCAACGCATATCCACCGTCTGTACACCACACTTCTGACAACCATAATGCTTCATAGTCGCACGCCATTTTTTTGCTTGCCCCACAAAGAATTCATCGCCGTTCATGCCCATCGCTGCCAAGCGAAGTGACTCTCGCAAGCCAGCTGCAGCAAAGCTCATTTTTTCTCGCAAGGCAATTGCCGCAGCCACATCCTCTTTGGCAAGCTCTTCCATCCAAGCCAGAGCCAACTCGTGATCATGTTTCTCCTGCCAATAAATCATAAGTTCACCAGCACAAACATCACTTTGTAATAATAGCGGTATCAATAAATGCACGTAATTTGGAGTCTCAACCTGCATCACAGACAATATATGCTGAAGCTGTTTGACATCGTTATTTTGAAGCGCTAATTCCACCAATAATACATAAGCATGACCGCAATTTTTCGCTAAATCCAAAGCATTATTTACATATTCCTGCGCAACATTGTATGTATCGTTTTGCATCGCATCTTGCGCCAATGCACCCCATAAATAAGCCCTGTGCAACCCATCCTCATCACCTTTCAATCGCTCGATACGTGACAACAATTCTTCCGCCTTCAACCATTCGCTACTCTGTTCTCGTATACGTAGGGATGCGGTTAAAGCATCCAGATGATCAGAACGAACATCTAATACCTTTTGATAATGGCGCAAAGCTCGATCCAGCAAACCGCCTGTTTGGAAATCTTTCGCTAAGGCAAAGTGCGCTTGTAAATAAAGCTCAGAAGATGCATCAGGGCGCGCCAAAATGTTCTGATGAATACGAACTGCACGCCCAATTTCCCCATGTGAGCGAAACATTTCTCCCAAAGCCATGTACACATCCGCAGCTTCAGAACGAAGTTTTGCCACCTGCACCATTTCTTGTAGCGCACGATCTGGTTCATCTGTTAACAAGTAATTGATACCACGTAACAATGGCGAAACACGCTCATCATGCTCAATATCTGGCGATACATCATCATGCTGCCATTGTCGCCAAAAAAGAACCCATACAAACAATAAAAGAACCACCAATACTACAAGCAGTATCGCGGTCATAGTGTACCAACCTGAGAATGAGAATGAATCTTAAACATCATCCTGCAACGGTATGTTACGAAGATTTTCAACTTCTTGCTGCAATACGCTGTTTTCTTCACGTAATTGTGAAATTTCTTGCTTATGCTTACGTCGAGAAAAGCTCAATGAAAGCATGCCGCCTGAAAAGCCTAATAAAAAGGCAATAAAAACTGGTATATAAAACGGCACTGGTTGGCTTTTCACCCCCAATAACGCTACATCAACCAGTACTAAATTCGACAACGCAAAGGCAATAAAGAATGCTGTTAATAAAGCCATAACAGCAACATTAAGCCAATGTTTTCGGCCCGAATTAAATACAGACATTGTACTCATGAATTTAACTTGCGGCATCAACCCGTTCACGCAACTCTTTACCTGGTTTGAAATGCGGAACAGCTTTAGCTGGTACGCGTACAGACTCGCCAGTTTTAGGGTTACGCCCCACACGCGGCTCACGTTTTTTCACTGTAAAACTTCCAAAGCCTCGCAGTTCTACACGGTCACCTGCACTTAGAGCACCAGAAATAGCGGCAATCACTTCATTCACTACAACTTCAGCCTCACGCCGTGTAATTTGACCATACGCTTCCGCAACAATATCAACTAATTCAGATTTGGTCATACCGCCTCCCACACTTAAACTCTACACCACTCTGTCCAGCACCATTAAAAATGAAATACTTACAGCACAATACCTTACTGTAGTCCACCTAACACCTATCCAGCAAGTAATGATTAGCCTTTACCCAGTAGTTTACGCTGTAATTCTAATGCCAATGCAGATGGCGCCTCTTCAGAGCTAACCGACTGACTGTACTGACGCACCGCCTCCCGCTCTTCATCGTTTAAGAACTGACGAATAGACAGGTCAACTTGACGGCGTTTGCGATTCACATCAATCACCTTGGCTTCAATTTCATCACCTTCTTTAAGTGCAGGCAAATCTCTTGGTACTTCGCGCAAAGCTAAGCGTGCACGAACATGCTCTGCCAACTCCACCCATACCGCGCCCGTTCCAATCTCAACAACCTTGCCTTTCACCGCGGCACCACGTTTTACACCGGCAATAAAAACTTCAAATGGATCGTCAGATAACTGCTTGATACCCAAACCAATACGCTGTTTGGCAACATCCACACCCAATACAACGCACTCAACATCTTGACCTTTGGCAAAGGTTTTCATTACATCTTCACCACTTTCAGTCCATGATAGGTTGCCAATATGCACCAAGCCATCCAAACCATCCGCCAAACCAACAAAGAATCCGAAATCAGTCATATTACGAATTTTTCCAGTCACTTTCGAGCCTTCTGTATGCTCAGCCATCCAAGCTTGCCATGGGTTTTCTGCGACTTCCTTCAAGCTTAAACGGATACGGCGCTGTTCTGTATCAACTTCCAAAACCGCAACATCAACCACATCACCCTCTGCCAGCACTTCTGTAGGCTTCACATCCTGACGAGTCCAGCTCATTTCAGACTTGTGAATCAAACCTTCCACGCCAGCTTCTAACTCCACAACCGCACCAAAATCCAATAATTTACGCACCGTTCCAGTTAAACGCATACCTGCTTCATAGGTATGAGCAGCCTGCTCCCAAGGATCTTGTTGCAGGTTTTTCTTCGAAATTGAAATTTTTCCTGTTTCAGCATTCAGCTTTACCACTTCTGCAGTCACAGTCTGGCCGATACTTAACATTTCTGATGGGTGGTTAATCCGGCGCCACGCCATATCAGAAACATGCAGCAGGGCATCCACACCGCCCAGATCAACAAAGGCGCCGAAATCAGCTAAGCGCCTTACTTCACCTGTTACTTTATCACCAAGGTTTACTTCTTTAAAAAATGCAGCCTGCTTTTCTACTGCTACAGCAGCCAAAGGCTGCTTACGAGAGACCACAATATTGGCGGGATAATGGGTTGCTTCTAGGATTGCTACATCATAGCTATTGCCCAACAACTGCTCTGTACCCATGCCTGCATGCGTATCCACCTCAGAGCGCGGCATAAAACCTTGCAAACCGCCCATATCAACACGAAATCCACCTTTCACTTCAGAGATAACAGTTACTTTCACGGTCTTATTTTCCGCCACTGCAGCATCTACAGAGGCCCATAACTCACGACGTTTCCCTTCTAGAACAGACAAGCGTACAGAGCCACCCGAAGATACAACAATAGCCTCAATCTCAGCACCAACTGTAGGCATATCCATGTTTAATGACGCGAATTCGGTGACAGGAATAGAGCCTTCATTCTTCGTACCAATATCCATGATGACATTTTCATCGTTAACCGCGACAACAACACCACGAATACTTTCGCCTTTTTTCAGGCTATGCTCTTCTTTCAATGAGGCTTCAAACATTGCCTTGAAATTTTCATCTTCTGGAATCGCAGTTTGTTCTACAGTTTGCTCTACACTCTGTTCTTCTACCATGGCTCTTGTTTCCACCTATTAAAATAAAATCTGAAAAACTCTTAAATCTTAAAATTCAAACCGCATGAATCAACTCTCGCCGCTCCAAAACTGCCAAAATACGATCCACCACCTCATCCACACGCATCGTTGTAGAATCAATTTGAATCGCACCTTCGGCTCGTTCAAGCGGTGCACAATCACGCCCTGCATCACGCCCATCACGTGCCATCAATTCATCCGCTACCTGCTCGATAGATAATTCCTTATCCTTCACATGCAACTGTGCCCAACGTCGCCGTGCCCGCTCACGCTGACTGGCTGTTAAAAAAAACTTCGCCTGCGCAGCAGGCAACACAACAGTCCCAATGTCGCGACCATCCATCACACAACCTAACAAGGCAATATCACGTTGCACATCAAGCAACAATTTTCTCACCTTGGGAAAATGTGCTACCTGTGATGCCAAGCCGCCAGCATCCTCACCACGTAGCTGGGAAGTGCAATCATTGCTTTCAAAAAAGATACCTTCCGCTCGCCATTGCATCTTAGGCAATACCAACGCTAATACCTGTAAAACAGCCGACTCATTCGTTAAATCGACATCCGCCTCTGCTGCTTTCCAGCCAGCGAAACGATACAACAAACCTGTATCCAACACAGGTAAACCCAGTTCTTCACCAACAAGTTTTGCAACCGTACCTTTACCTGAGCCAGAAGGGCCATCCATAGCAATTTGCAGCCCTTCAACCGGCTTCCAATATAAACCAGTCACTTACTTTTCACTCCAACGCACATTCATGCCCAGCGATTGTGCCAAAGGTACAAAATCAGGGAACGATGTCGCAATCGCTGCTGAATTTTCAATGGTTATTTCAGATTTTGCGCATTGGGCAGCCACTGCCATTGCCATAGCAATACGATGATCACCACGCGCATCAACTGTGCAGCCACCTTGCAGCAAACCACCTACAATTATCGCGCCATCCGTTTGCTCTGTAAAGTTCGCTCCTGCCGCCTGCAAAGCCGCTGCCATAACGGCAATACGATCCGACTCTTTCACCCGTAATTCTTCGGCTTCTGATAATACAAATTCACCCTTTGCCAATGCCGCCGCCACAAATAACACAGGAAACTCATCAATCGCATCAGGCACATCAGCAGGGTTTACGTTTACACCATGTAAGCCCTGATATGTCACATGAATATCAGCCACAGACTCTTCACCCACCAAGTCTTCATTCTGCAAGTCCATCGCACCGTGCATATCCGCCAAAATACGTTTCCAGCCATTGCGCAGTGGATTCATACCAATGCGCTCTAAAGCAATATCTGAACCTTTCACCAACGATGCGGCCACCGCGAAAAAAGCCGCCGAAGATGGGTCAGCTGGAATATACACAGGCTCATTCGGTGCAATCAGCTTTCCTGTTGGCTGCAAGTGGATCAATCCGGAATCATCCACTGTTACAGGCTGTCCAAATAACGGCAGCATACGCTCAGTATGATCCCGTGTTGGACGCGGCTCAGACACAGCTGTCTCTCCTTCTGCAAACAAGGCAGCTAATAACACACAAGATTTCACCTGTGCACTGGCAACTTTGGAAACGTGATGAATAGCTTTTAGTTTTCCGCCCTGAATAGTCAATGGCAACAAGTCACCCTCACCAGTCACTTTTGCACCCATCGCACGGATAGGATCCGCCACACGTTGCATTGGCCGCACTTGTAAAGATGCATCGCCCGTAACGGTTACATCAAAATTTTGCCCTGCAAGCACACCCATCATCAAACGAACACAGGTACCTGAATTTCCTGCATCAAGTGTCCCTACGGGCTTCTTCAAGCCATGCAAACCAACACCATGCACACGCAAAGAAGTCTTCTCATCATTCAGCCAATCAATGCTTACACCCATTTGCACAAACATCTCTGCTGTTGCCAAGCAATCTTCGCCAGGCAAAAAACCATGAATTTCTGTTGTACCACTTGCCAATGCCGCCAGCATTACAGCCCTATGCGACATGGATTTATCACCAGGCACACTTACCTTGCCGCTTAACCCTCCAGCGGCAGGACCTGCAATCAACGTTCCGCCCACATTCATAACTTATCTCCGTATTTGGACATCCAAATATCTCTAGCCTGTTTGGCCGAGGTAAATTTATCCAATAATGCATCACCATCATGCGTATTCAAGGCATTACGCAAAACAGTCAACTCTTCTTGCAGGGCATCAATTTTATCTACAATACTTTGCTGGTTGCACAAAGCAATATCTCGCCACATTTCAGGTGATGAGGATGCGATACGTGTAAAATCACGAAACCCGCCCGCCGCAAAACGAAACGCATGATCACTCTTGCCAACTGCATTCACAATCGCAAACGCTGCCAAATGTGGCAAGTGGCTGACCGCTGCCAATACATCATCATGCTCAGCCGCTGACATTATTTTCACACGGGCACCAACAGCCTCCCACATAGCTTGCACCTGCATTACAGCCTTCGTATCGGTTTGCTCATTGGGTGTTAAAATACACTTCTTATTTTCAAATAACTCAGCAAATGCTGCCGCCGCACCCGAATGTTCGGTGCCAGCAATGGGATGAGCGGGCACGAAACGCGATACATCGCTCAAATACCTCTCCGCTGATGCCATCACCGATTGCTTGGTGCTGCCTGCATCGGTCACAATCGCTTTATCAGGCAATGATGTGGCCAATACTGCAAACACCTGATCGCAAGCTGCCACAGGCACTGCCAACAACACCATATCCACATCACTAACCGCTGCTGCAATATCATGACTAAAATCATCAATCACACCAAGCCGCACAGCTTCTTTAAGGTTTTCGACGCTACGCCCCACACCTGTAACTCGCTCAACACAACCAGCACGCTTTAATGCCAGTGCCAACGAACCACCAATCAGGCCTGTGCCAATCACCACAAGATGTTTGATGTGAGTCATCTGAACACTCATGCAGCCACCTGTTCCTCAAGCTGCTTCAACAGCACATTTAAGGCCTGCAAAAGCACATCATTTTCCTCGACTGTACCCACAGAAATGCGCAAATAATCCTTTAAACCATAACCTGCCAAAGGACGCGGGATAATACCCTGATCCTCCAGCCTATTCAGAATATCGGCAGCTTTTGGGTGCTTAAGCAGTACAAAATTGGCATAAGATATGCCGCCCAGAACGCCCAAATCATCAAATATTGATTCCAGACGAGTTCGTTCAGCTTTAACCTTTGCCACCTTATCCATCACCCACTCCGCATCATCAAGAGCGGCAAGGGCTGCGACTTGCGCAAAGTTATTCACATTAAATGGCTCTCGAAAGCGATTCACTGCAGCAAGCAAACTCGCATCGGCAACCGCATAACCCACGCGGCAACCTGCCAAGCCATAGGCTTTGGAAAAAGTACGGCTTACGACCAAGCCAGGATGCTTCAATGTTTGCAAGCTATCAGCTTTTATGTCGGCAACAAACTCATCATAAGCTTCATCTAGAATCACCAACACATGCCGTGGCAAAGCATCTAGAAAAACCTGAATATCATTATTTTGCAATAATGTACCTGTCGGATTATTCGGGTTGGCAATGCAAACCACCTTGGTTTTATCTGTAATTGCTGCTGCCATGGCAGCTAAATCATGCCCCAGTTTATCCGTATCAGGCACTGCTATTTGAGTCGCCCCTGCCGCTTGTGTCGCCAAGGCATAGACAATAAACCCGCACTGGCTATACACCACTTCATCACCAGCCCCTGCAAAACAACGAATCAGTAACTCCAGCACTTCATTGCTGCCATTACCAATCAGTATCTGTGATTTTTCAACCCCATGGCGCTCTGCCAATGCCACTTTTAATGCCGTGCAATCCCCATCAGGATAACGATGCACTTCTGAAATTTCCGTTTGCATCGCTGCCATGGCTTTCGGACTTGGCCCATAAGCGTTCTCATTCGAGGCCAATTTTATGGCATGTGATAGGCCTTTTTCGCGCAATAATTGCTCCACAGGTTTGCCTGGAACATATGGGTACAAGCCTTGCGTTTGGGCAACAGCCCTATCCATCCAGTCAACATGCTTCATTTATAATTTCCTAGATACAGGGTAAGAGCCAAGTACCTTTACCAATGCCCCCAAGGCTTCTACTTCGGCAATTGCATCAGACATGTTTTGGTCATCCCGATGCCCTTGCACATCGACAAAAAAGATATATTCCCAAAGTTTTTTCTTCGACGGACGTGATTCAATACGAGTCAATCCCATATCTCGTTCTGCAAAGGGTTTAATCAGGCCATACAATGCTCCAGGCACATCTTTCATTGCAATAACCAAACCTGTTTTATCTTCTCCCGATGGTGGCGAATCATGTTGGCCTATCACAAAAAAGCGTGTGGTATTATGATGATGATCTTCAATATTAGCGGCAAGCACAGGCAACGCTAACCTCTCAGCCATCACCATCGAAGCAATCGCTGCACTGTGCTGCTGATCAACATCTTGTTTTACAATTTCTCCACCCTTCCCCGTCGATGCTACTTCACACAGACTCGCTTGAGGAAGGTGCGATGCCAGCCAAGCTTTACATTGCCCCAACGGTTGCGGATGCGAATACACTACTTCTATGTCAGACAGTTTTTCGCACGAACTCAATAGCTGATGGTGGATGGAAAGTTGAATTTCCGCACAAATAGATAGATCCAAGTCAAAATCTGCAAACTTGTCATGCGTATCATTCACTGCACCTTCAAAAGCATTTTCAATAGGCACCACACCATAAGTTGCACGCCCAGATTCTACTTCTTCAAAAACTTGCGCTAAGTTCGGGCAGGGCAAATAAGCCGATGTTTCGCCAAACTGACGTTGGGCTGCGGTATGTGAAAATGTGCCTTCAGGACCAAGGTAAGCAATGGTCATCGGGTGCTCCAGTGCCAAACAAGCTCCAATGATACCACGGTAAATACCATGAATGGCCTCATCTGGAATTTTCGCAGCATGCGATTCTGCCGCTGCTTCCGTATTTCGATTCAATAACCGTCGAATAATACTCGCTTCCCGGCTCGGCACATAAAAAGGTGCATTAGGCTGCGAAACCTTACGTTCACCCACAGCTGAAGCCAATGCCGCACGTTTATGAATCAAGCTCAATACTTCATCATCCACCGTATCAATTGCATCACGCAAATCATTTAAATCCATATCAGCTATTAGCTTTGTCTTCATCGCTTTATCCATAGCGTTGTACGCTAACGTAGATCGCACTTCTTTCCAGCATGAGGTTGCTTAAATAGAATTTAAAAGATAAGTGTAATATTCAGAACATTTGACACAAATTTATAAAATTAACAAGGAAACGGCATTTAACTTTACAAAAAAGCCTTAAACAGCATTCTTTTACATCAAAATAAGTGAATCATTCCCATCACTCATAATCAGCAAAAATTCAATAGCTACTGCTTTAAGTTAAAATACTGCAACAGCGCCTGGTACAAATCATAAGCATCTTTACAACCTGCCAATTCACGTATCGAATGCATAGCAAGCGTAGGCACTCCAACATCAACCGTACGTACGCCCAGCGTACTAGCAGTAACTGGGCCAATTGTGCTGCCACAACCCATATCAGAGCGCATCACAAATGATTGCACGGGCACATCCGCCATATCACAACAGTGCTTAAACAGCGCACTGGTTTCACTATTGCTGGCATATCGTTGATTAGCATTCAGTTTAACCACAGGCCCTTCATTGATGATTGGGCCGTGATTGGGCTCATGTTTATCGGGAAAATTAGGATGCACTGCATGCGCATTATCCACCGAAGTCATCAGACTCGAAGCAATCACACGTGACAGCCCCTCATCGTTATCACACAAACGTGACAATACCGATTTTAAAAACGTTCCCTGCGCCCCCGCAGCAGACACACTCCCCACTTCCTCATGATCATTGCAAACCAACAGGGTATTTCGCGAACCGTCACAATCAATCAGTGCCATAATTCCCACATAACAACTTAGCAAATTATCCAAACGCGCACTGGCAATAAAATCGTCCTGCAACCCAATAAGTGCAGGCGCTTGCACATCGTAAAAGCTCAACTCATGACCCAATATTGTTACTGCCTTTACTGCATCTTCATCCATTTCTTCGTGCAATATATGCAGCAAAATATCATCAAAACTCACATCATTATTAGAGAGTTTCATCAATACTGGCGGCAAGTGTTCTTGCTTATTAATACTGCGGTTTTCATTGGCTTCTCGATCAAGGTGAATAGCCAAGCTCGGAATCACTGCCATCGCTTTTTCAAAATCAATCAAACATGAGCGCAACTGCTCATCCTCATCCAAAAAACTCACCCTGCCTGCCAGTGATAAATCACGATCAAACCAAGGGTTAAGCAATACGCCGCCGTAAACCTCAACACCAAGCTGCAAGTAATCTTGGTTTACAACTTCAGGCTTTGGCTTCACCTTCAAGCATGGGCTATCGGTATGCGCACCAATCATATACATGCCATGTTCAAGCACATCCTGATTGAGTTGAAAAGCAATAATCGATGAGTCATTGCGTGTCACAAAATATCGCCCGCTGTTTACTTTACCCACTATATCCCATGCGTTTTTTTCTTCCAAACGCTTAAACCCTGCATGCTCCAACATTGCAACCATGGTTTGGACAGCATGAAATGGTGTCGGTGATTTGCGGATAAAGTCCAGCAACCCTCTTACAAAATTATTACTTTGCATAAAATTCCTTACAAACAGTGTTTTTTAATGATTTAACTCGCGTTGCCATTTTAGTTTTTTCTCAATAGACGCAATAATCATCCCTGCAATATCCTTCCCAGTTGCAGACTCAATACCTTCAAGTCCAGGAGATGAGTTCACCTCTAACAACAAAGGCCCTTTTTTAGAACGTATAATATCAACGCCCGCAACTTGCAAACCTAAAATTTTTGCGGCTTTAATGGCTAATGCGCGCTCCTCAGGGCTTATTTTAACAACCGATGCTGAGCCTCCTTGATGAATATTAGCCCTAAACTCTCCTGGAGCGGCCTTTCGTTCAATAGATGCGACCACCTTACCGTCAATCACAAAGCAACGAAGATCTTTACCATCTGCTTCCTTAATAAACTGTTGTACCAACAGGTTAGCTTTCAACGATTTAAACGCATTAATCACACTATCCGAGGCCTTCTTTGTTTCCGCTAATACCACACCTCTACCTTGCGTTCCTTCCAAGAGTTTTACAATCAAGGGCGCTCCACCCACCATTTCGATTAAATCATTCGTATCAATCGGTGAGTTGGCAAAGCCTGTAGTCGGAATATGAATACCATGCTGAAGCATTAGTTGTAGTGAAAAAAGTTTATCTCTGGACTGCGTAATCGCGGCCGATGAATTCGTCGTATAAATGCCCATACTTTCAAACTGCCGCGCCAATGCTGTCCCATAAAACGTAACACTGGGGCGAATACGCGTGATAACGGCATCTAAGTCATTGAGCACCTTACCTCCCCTGTAATGCACCTCTGGCTCCTCAGCATCCAGCTTCATATAGCATTGCCGAGCATTAAGAAAAAGCACATCATGACCACGCTCACTTCCAGCTTCGAGCAGGCGCTGATTACTGTATAAGGACTTGTCACTAGCCAGAAGTGCTATTTTTAAGCCGCTTTTAGAAGCTTCCTTTTGGCCATAGTATTCTTTTATTTGCTCATCACTTACTTCCCCGAGCGTAGATTCTAATGAAGGATCAACAATGAGCCGATCCAACATCGCTTCACGCCCCAGCAACATGCGAAAACCCATTGAGTCACGATTCGCCAATGTCAGCTCAACATCCCAAGCTTGGTCGTTTAATTTCAATTCAGCCAAGATCACAAAACGGGTTTCACTAGAACCGCTAGAGCTTTTTACAACTCTCTTATCCACAACAGGCTTTTCACAACGTATCACGGTACGACGGTTATTTTGAATAGGATGAATTTCAAAACTCACCCAAGCGCACCCTTCGCGACGAAACGGCTGAATATTAAAGGCATGAATCGAAGATGTCTTCGCTCCAGAATCAACCCGTGCTTTTATTGCAGGAACGCCTAACTCTGGAAAAGAGCACCATTCCTCACTACCAATCACTAATTTTGAATGAATCTCAGCCACTGAAACACCCCCTTAAAAAAATAAGTCCACACTACCCATCATCATTTAATCAAATGCTATTAAATTTCGCCCTGAATCGCGATAAAAATATCTCTATAATTTCCAGTCATGTTAAGCACACTTCTGAAAATCAATCAAGTCTTTTTCTATCGATATTTATCCAAGAATCACTTGAATCAAGGCAATGAATCCAAGGTTCATTCGGTTTCTCATACTTAGCAAGCTGTAGACTTAGCACATCTAAATCAGCATCCGATATATCTTTATTAACCTCAATACGTTTTTTAATTCGATGCCGCAATGTATTTTCAGCGACTTCCAGCCAATAAAAGTGCATCGGGCATTTAGTGTTTTTAGCCAAATCATACACCTGTTGGCGTGAATCTGATTGTAAGAACGTCGCATCCATAATCACAGAAAAACCTGCTTCTAAAGCTGCTTTGGCAGCATCAAACATTGCTTGGTAGGTATCATTACCCATTTGATCGCCATAAAGATCTCGCTCAGGAAAGTTTATACTTATGCGTTTACGTGTCGCATCAGAGCGAATAACAATGGCACTTTCAACGCCACAACCAAGTAAAGCCAGGTGACTTTTTCCACTACCTGACAACCCACCGATTGCAAACAACGTTGGTTTATTTTTTTGTGTGTAATTTAATGCCAGATTAAAATAGTTCCGCGCCTCTTGCCATTGGGGGCCTTGCTGTTCGTAAGGAAGTTCATCAGCCAATATACAAGCGACTTTTCCGCGTACACTGGCTCTATAAAAAAGATAAAGCGATAATAACGAAAGCCCATCATAATCGGCTGAGTGCTCCAGATAACGCGACAAAAAGCGCATGCCAAGATCAGCTCTCTTATGTGCATCACAATCCATCAGCAAAAAAGCAACATCATTCATTGTATCAATAATTCGATATTCATCATTAAACTCAATGCAATCAAATGCGCGTGGCTTTCCCTCCCAAAGTGTAATATTCCTAAAGTGGAGATCTCCATGACAATGCCGTATATGCTGATGTACAAGCCGCTCCTTAAGAGCCACCTGCTTGTGCTCTAGCTCAGTCTTGGCAAAAGAGCGTAGTAATTTCATATTTTTCTCAGAAAGCGCCTTTTCAATATGCGCTGATGCTACATTTAAATTTGCCTGTATATGCTCTTCTATGTAGCTGGCGTGTTTAAATGAGGGATTGGAATTCACTTCTGCCTGCGCATGAAAAAAGGCTATATCTTTGGCTAACGTATCCATCCATTCTGGCTTAAATTCACCTTGCTCAAGCATTTTATCGAATAATCCTGCTTGATCAAACTGAACCATTTTAAGGCAGTAATCAATCACTTCACCATCACCGGATAAGTTGTATTCACCCTCACACAAACACACTGAACAAACTTCCAAGTATACGTCCGGCATCAACCTACGATTGAGCAATAGCTCTTGTTCACAGTAAAACTTCCGTTTTTCTAATGTTGAATAGTCCAGAAAACCCAAATCAACAGGCTTTTTAAGCTTATAAACAAAATTGCCAGTGAGAAAGACCCATGAGATATGCGTTTGAATCATCTCAATGCTGCCTGTCGGGTGCTTGTATAGCTCTGTATTATAAAATGCCTGCACATGTGACGGCAAAGGTGAGGCATGAATAATTTCTTTTACCTGCTCCATTGCGCTCCCCTCCATGCCTAGAAAAGGGCTCCACACCCCTTCTACTGATAGAAATCGAATTTATAGGTTGGCTATTACTCCTGCAATACAGCTACGACCTGCTCGACGGTGCATGTTTGCTGCTCACCTGTAGCAAGATTCTTCAATGCAAGTAAGCCATTGTGCATTTCATCAGCACCTACCACTACAACAAAGCCCGCGCCTTCACGATCTGCCAGCTTAAACTGCCGCTTAGCTGCACCACCACCAGCATGCACTACAGCAACGCCTTTGCCACGCAATTGATTGGCTACTTGCAATGAATGCGTCAATGAGCCATCACCCAAAGCCACTACAACTACATCCACTCTATTTACGTCACTATCTGGCATCAACATTGCCAAACGCTCCATACCTGCCGCAAAACCAACAGCTGTGGTTGCAGGGCCACCAAGTGATTCCACCAGACCATCATAACGCCCGCCTGCAAGCACAGTTCCTTGTGCTCCGAGCTGGTCTGTTACAAATTCAAAGGCGGTACGATTATAATAATCCAAACCGCGTACAATGCGTGGGTTCACTTCATAGCGTACTGCCAAGGCATCCAAGCCTGACTTCAAGCCCGAAAAGTGTGTCTCACAATCACCACATACATGCGCCACCATTTCTGGGGCATCGGCAAGCTGTGCTTGGCAGGACTCATTTTTACAATCCAACACACGCATAGGGTTTTTTTCGATTCTATCATTACACGTAGTACACAATGATTCAGAGCGCGCATTTAAATACGCAATCAATGTGTCCCGGTAAGCTGGGCGACATGCAGCACAACCCAATGAGTTAATCTCCAAACGCACTTTCTCAATACACAATGTATCCAAAAAATGCTGCGCCATGCTTAGCATTTCAGCATCGCCAACAGGGCCATTTACCCCAAACCATTCCACACCAATCTGTTGAAACTGGCGCAAACGTCCCTTTTGTGGCCGCTCTCGACGAAACATCGGCCCCATATAAAACCAGCGTTGTGCGCCAGCTCGCGTTAAACCTGCTTGCAAATAAGCACGAACCGCTCCTGCAGTGCCTTCTGGGCGCAAACAAATGTTGTCACCGCCCTGATCTTCAAAAGCATACATTTCTTTGGAGACTATATCAGTTTCTTCACCCACAGAGCGAACGAACAACTCAGTTGGCTCCAATATAGGCAGACGTACTTCCGAAACAGCATGTGTTGCAAACACGCTTCGCGCCACATCTTCAATCTTGCGCCATTTTGCTACTTCCGATGGCAAGCCATCATGAATACCACGAATACTTTGTAATTTCTTAGCCATCTTACCCTTCTTCTTTCTCGGATCGAATCACAGCCGCACGTTTTTCTACTTCTTCCACCAGCGCATCAACCATATTTGAAGATTTTACACGCCCAAATTTCTCACCATCATGATAAAAAGTATGCGTTGGGTAACCACCTGTAATACCCACCTGCACCTCTTGGGCTTCACCAGGACCATTGACTACGCAGCCAATCACCGCCACATCAATGCTTTCCTGAATATGCGCCAAACGCCCTTCCAGCTCTTGTACAGCTTCAATTACGTTAAATTTCTGGCGTGCACATGATGGGCAGGCAATCAAGTTCACGCCACGGTGCCGTAAACCAAGGCTTTTAAGGATTTCAAAGCCGACTTTAATTTCTTCTTTTGGCTCAGCTGCCAAAGAAACACGCATCGTATCGCCAATACCATCCGCCAAAATAAGACCCAAACCCACCGATGATTTTACTGTACCACCAAACAGGCTGCCAGATTCTGTAATGCCCAAATGAAAGGGGTAGTCGACTTTTTCTGCCAGCTTACGATAAGCCGCCACCGTCATCGGAATATTACTGGCTTTGAGTGATACTTTAATATCATTGAAATTCATGTCTTCGAGAATACGGATATGACGCAATGCCGAAGCCACCATCGCATCAGCACATGGTTCACCATATTGCTCGTTAAACTCTTTTTCGAGTGAACCTGCATTCACACCAATGCGAATCGACACGCCCTTTTCCTGCGCCGCTTTCACCACGCGCTCAACCCTATCCTGACTACCAATATTCCCCGGATTCAAGCGCAAGCCATGCACGCCAGCATCAAGTGATAACAAAGCCATTTTATAGCTAAAGTGAATATCTGCAATAATCGGAACACTGGTTTGCGCCAGAATCTCTGGCATAGCAGCAGCCGATTCCGCGTCTGGCACAGAGATACGCACAATATCCGCACCAGCTTCTTCCAGCGAATGCACTTGAGCTACAGTAGCATCAATGTCTGTGGTTAATGTGTTCGTCATCGACTGCACTGCAATGGGGGCATCGCCGCCAACTGCCACATCACCGACCATAATCTGCCGCGTTTTACGACGTGTCTTTACAATACTATCGCGCATAAGACTTCCTGTTTCGCAACCTTTCGGCTACAGACTTTTTATACAATGAAATGTTAATAAGAAAGCTATTTTCCATCATTACGCAATAGGTTCAAACGCTCCTGCAGTTGCGTTGCTCGGCGCAGAGCCTCCACATACTCAGAGTTCTCCGGTTGAATGCTTACTGCTTCACTCCACAATTTTACAGCCTCATCAATGTGCTCTCTACGAAATGCCGATGAACCCTGTTCAAATAATATTGCAGCAGCCTTCCTCATACCTACATCAACCTCTTTTAAAAGCTTATCAGCCCCTTCACCTTCATAGCGGCGGTACAATAAAGCGGCACTTTGTGCCCCTTTCCAATCACCCTTCTTCATCAGACTGGTTACATCTGACTTGCGAACAGGCCGTTCTTTTTGAACTCTTTTTTTACGCACGTGCTTAACCGGTTTATTCTTTTTTAACGCTCTAACAATCAGTTTTTTTGGCATATCCTTACGAACATCTTCCATCAGGCGCTGCCCTTTTTCTGATCCAGGCATCAATCGCAAGTATGATTCAGCCTCAACATATGCCACACCAACCATGTCTTTATTCAAATAGCGTCGAGCTTCCCGATACGATCTGTCAGCGCGATCTTCGATGAGACTTTCAATAGATTCACGCCCACGCAAAAATGCCATATCCTTAGCATCAACCCCATGAGGCGCTTCATAAGAACGCGACCAGCCTATCCATACATCATCTTCCAAACGTTTTTGTTTTAATAGTATGTCCATGCGCTTTTGGCGCATTTTCAACTCCATCTCATTCACATTTGCCAAAAAAGCATCTGGTTGTGTAGAAAATTCTTCTGCTTGTTGATAAAAGGCCATAGCCCTTGACCACTCTTTGTTTTTTTCAGCTTTTTTACCATTGGTTTTATAGTGCCTAAGCAAACGAATACGCGCAGGGTCAATTTTCTTTTGCAACAATATTTGTGCTTTTTTATAGTCAATACGCCCTGCATCTATCGCCAATACTCGGGCTCGAGCTTCCATTATCTTTCCTGCTTGATAATCCTTCAAAGCCATATCATAACTATTAAAAAGAGAAAGAAGCGATGTGTTTATTTGACCTTTTCCACCTGTTACACAACCTGACAAAAAGAAACAGGATCCGATAACAAGCAGCCAACGCGCATTCCATAAACTTGATTTCATCACGTATTCACGTCTCCAATAATCAATCGCACATCTGATGGCAGCGTCAAATCAAATGCCAATGCAACAGCATGCGATACTTTACGCTGAGTCTCTTCATCAACAGCCGTCACACGGCCGCACTCTACATCATCACTGACACCTTTAATATTTTTTTTGCCCATAGATTCGAAACCAAAGCCTTTTCCTAAGTGCTTATACGTTGCTTGTGAAAGAACCACTTCACCACCTTCACCCTGCCCGCCCATACGCGAAGCTACATTCACTGTATCACCAATAACTGTATACTCCAAACGCTCGGCAGCACCGATACTTCCAACAATCACATTGCCACGATTTAAGCCAACACGGAATGATATTGCCTCGCCATTCTGCCGCAATACGCCCAACTGACGGCAAGCAACCGTCATCGCTAATCCAGCCATACTCGCATGTCTCGCATGCTGAGGGTCTTCATTAGGGTGGTTGAATACGGCCATCACCGCATCACCAATATACTTGTCCACATGACCGCCAAAATAGTCAATAATTCGGTGGAACACTTCAAAGTGCTTATTCAATACCTCAACAATTTTAGCAGGCTCTGCACTTTCGGAAAATGATGTAAACCCAACCATATCAGCAAATAACACGGTTACTTCTTGGCTACTATCCTCCACATGAGCCGTACCACCCTCAAACACCTCTGAAACAAGCTTGGGGTTCAAGTATTTACCAAAAACATCTCGAATTTCTTCTTTGTGAGCCAGCTCTTCCACCATGCTATTAAACTGACCTGTCGCATCGCTTACTTCATCATTACCTTCTACAATCAAGCGCACACTATAATCACCGCCTGCCACTTGACCTGCCGCTGCTGCCAACAGCTCCATGGGCCGACTCATTTTCCCTGCAACCCAATACACCAACATACTCGCTAGTATGATAACCAGACCTGCTGCCAAAAGCATGCGTGTGACCAAACGTCCGGCTAAAGATGCCCACGCCTCTTCAGAATAGCGTACTGCCACTGAGCCAATCGTTGTTCCGCCATAATTAATACCTTTGGCAAACCATAAATCATCGCCAGCCAAACGCTTTATATAGCCATGTTCCACAAGTCCCTTCAACATCGCGGGGCTCATCACTGCATTTCCAAACTGTTGATTTTTACCATCAACATATTGCACATGCACAGCCAGAACAGCTGGTACCGTTTGCAAAAAGCTGTGTACAATCACATCCACTTCGGCAGCACTGCCACTCAACATAGGGATTTTCAACGCATCTCCCAAACGATTCACTAAAACTTCCGCCTGTGATTCCTGACTATCGAGCCAAGCATCGCGTTCCATGTCCAAAATTACCAATGCCAACACTAAAACTGCAGCTGTAACAGCAAAGCCTACCAGCATCGTCCAGCGCCAACGCAAAGGAAAGCGTGGTGCGTCACTTGCATCTCTATACTCAGGTATGTCCACAACCTCGTTCATAACATGCACCAAAGTTCGAAAGCCACGTGTTTATTCATCAGTACTCCCTACTACACAGGCACGACCACATTTTTTTGCTTCGTATAAATAACAATCAACTTTTTCCAATAATATTTCGATATGCTGCTCTACACTTTTCTCTTCTTCCACAAGCACGCCTGCAACACCCGCAGAAAAGCTTATATCCAATAGTGCTCCATTTGCTAAAATCACAGGGTCTTTCTGCACGTATTTCAGCCACTTCTGCGCCGCTAGTCGCGCATCCGGCACACTTGTATGCGGCAACAAAACAATAAACTCTTCACCGCCCCAGCGTCCAAGCACATCCGCAGTACGCACGCTCTGCTGCAAATCATGAGCCACTTGTTTCAGCACAACATCTCCCACGGTATGCCCATAAGAATCATTCACACGCTTAAAATGATCTAAATCAATCAACACCAAAGAGCACTCAAACCCATAACGAATCGCTTGACTAAGCTCGCGCTGCAACTGATCCATCACAAAACGGCGGTTATACAATCCTGTCAGAGGGTCATGGCTCGCCTGGTATTCTAAATCTTTCTTAGCTTCTTTTAAATCCGTCACCATGCGCCAAAGAAGTCTTGCTTCAAGCCCTCCGATCACACCTCCAGCTCCTAAAACGCCATAAGCAATCTCCTCAACCATCTCATTATTGGTAAAGTTGAAGGCCACACAAGGCGCATTAGCAATCAATGCCGTCTCCACATCTTGGTATGTTGAAATACCCATTGCCCTAGCCTTAAGAACTCCAAGCGCATCTGCATTATGATCGACGACTGCCACGACTTCAGTCAAAGGCTCATCACACAGCATCTCCAACATAGCTGCGCCACCACGTCCCCCACCTAAAACAACAATACGGCTAGGATCTTCTCTCAAACGCTTCATGCACTTCGCTCCCTATACTTTTAGCAATCATCATGGAACATAAAACATCACTGCCTTACTGTCCATAGCTACCATTCTCGCCATATATTTGTACACTGCCCACTTATTTATTTAACTCATACATAAGAGAGCCACTATGCCCATCAGCAGCAAACAACGCAAAGAGTTGAAATCCAAAGCTCACCACTTGAAACCAGTCATTCGTATCGGTCAACATGGTGTTTCTGAAGGCGTTGTCGCTGAAACCAACCTTGCCCTCAATACCCATGAGCTGATCAAAGTTCAAATTCAACAAGGTGATCGCGATGAACGCCACACCGCCATAGAAGCATTATGCCAGCAAACTCATGCAGAACTGGTGCATGCCATCGGAAAAGTTTTTATCATTTATCGTCAATGCAAAGAGAAAAATAAGAAATGAGTCATCGCTCTGACAAGATACACGCGATTTTAACACAGGCATTTAGCCCTAGCGCGTTACAAGTCGAAGATGAGTCATGGAAACATGCAGGCCATGCTGGTGTAAAAGAAAGTGGCGGAGGGCACTTTGTTGTCCATATCACAGCGGCAATTTTTGCCGATAGCCCCCGCATTGCCTGCCATCGTATGATTAACCAAGCCCTTAAAGATGAATTTGGGGCAACAATTCACGCTTTAAGCATTCACGCCAAGTCAGAATAACAAACTATTTAGTCAATAGTTATATGATTTTATTTGTTACAGGGCACGTACGAGATCAATAGCTAAGAAAGGATATGGCTTCATTCTTGCGTGCAGTTCCCATGAAATATTTTGTAATGGAGTTGACATGAAAATTCATCAGAATCGCAATATCAACACATCAAGCACAGCGCGTCGAAAACAGACCAGCAACAGCAAATTCAGCTCCCTGCTCTCATCGGAAATCGACGCCTCGAAATTAAGCCAAGAAACTTCCCTAGAACAGCCTGACGAAGAAACCTCTACGCCTGCCCAACAGCGCGCAGTATTCAATCAAGCCACAGAGCTATTGGATCAAGCCCTAGAGCAATGGGAGGCCGATGGTTCCCTTACAGAAAACACAATGACTTCCATTCAACAAGCACGCCAACAACTGGGATTACTGTCCTCACAAGACCCAACGCTTGCCCAAGCAGAAACCATACTTGCTGTTGAATCAAAACGCTTACAAATACTAAACCATTAAACAACGATAAATTATATGCAACCACACCTTGAACAAATCCTTGAAGATATGGATACATTGCGCCCTTTGGCACTCCAAAAGCAAGAAAATAATGTCGAACTACGCAGTACCATGCGCCGCATTGTGCAACACGTTGAACACCTTCAGCGCACACCAGCCATTCACCCTGCACAGCATCAATCTATTCTTATGCTTTTATCGCAACTGCTTGATGCTGAACATGGGATTCTTCTCAAAGCTCATGATGATACTGGGCTATCTGAACAAGATAACCAGCAATTACAAGCGCATGTCACTGAACGTCAAAAAATGCTACAAACCATTCAACAAGACTGGCCAGCGCTACAAACATTTTTAACCAGCATCCAAGATTTACTAGGGCAAACACCAAGCTCACACGATGACCTTGGAGTGCGCATTCGCGAGTTAGAAAAACACCTGCGAGAGCACCTTCACCAAGATGGACAGTTGCGCACTGAACTTAATCAATTTATCAATGTTCTACAGGGCTCTATTGGCAGCGTCTTACATATGCTGGATGAAGTGGGTGAGGATGCGCCTGAGCTCAAACAAACCCAAAATATTCTCCAGCAAGATTTACCCGATGACCCCATACAGGCCAAGGCACTACTACAACAGGCCCGCGAAGGCCTAGTGCAAGCAGGCAATAAACTCACCGCTGCCAGCCAGACCATGCGCGACAATATGCAGCAGCAAGTATCGCAAATGACAGACCTATCAAGCCGACTTGAAGAGGCTGAGCATGCCGCCCGAAAAGACCCTCTTACAGGGCTTGCTAATCGTCGAAAATTCACAGAATTTCTAACATCATTGCCCCAAGATATTGATATTAGCTTTGTGATGGTTGATATTGATTTTTTTAAAAAAATAAATGATAGATATGGACACGATGCTGGCGATGATATTTTGAGTGATTTAGCCAATGTTCTAAATGATTGCACCCGAAAAAATGATATGGTCGCACGTTTGGGCGGCGAAGAATTCTGCGTAGTCTTACCCGAAGCTGGGCTTCAACAAGCTGGCACATTAGCTGCCAACTTATGCCAAGCAGTTTCACTACACCGTTTTGTAAGCGGGTCACATCATATTGATGTAACCATTAGCCTAGGTGTAAGTCAAAGGAAGGGCAGTGAAGGATCCGAGTTGTCCATTAAACGCGCCGATAAAGCCCTATACCAATCCAAAAAAGATGGTCGAAATTGCGTTACATTGGCAAAATAATCAGTTAAAGACTTTTTTCAAGATATCAGTGGTGCGTTTTACCGGATTTTTGCGTATAGCTGCTTCTTCATCTGCCATATAATGAAACACCCCACTTAAAGCCAAGTCCAATACATGCTGGCTTAAGTCAGCTTTTACATCCGGCATAAAAGGCAACGATTGATATTGCCCCATCACACGATCGTAAGCCTTTACTACACCCGCTCGTGCCAACGCATGGTCTACGACAGGTCTCATTTCTTTGGCTAGCGGCTTAGACATTTTCTTTTTGAAATATTGCGTCGCTGCATCATCAGGCCCGCGAAGAATAGACTTCGCATCAGTTATACTCATGCTTTTAATGGCATTACCAAAAATACGCTTCGCCTTTGGTGTTGCCGCTTCAGCAGCACGGTTTAGGCGTAATTCCAAATCATCCATCATCGAGCCCATGCCCACCGCTGACAGAGCTGATTTAACCTTTTTCATATTATCAGGTAAAGGAATATGAACCTTCGCATCACCATTAAAACCATTCTTTTTACTCAACTGGCCAACAACATTTTCCGAGCCAACACGCAAAGCATCTTTTAACCCGGCAACAACATCGCTATTACTCAAAGACAGCAGGGTATTCTCTGAGCTCTTAGGAACATTCACTTGACCTTTAGAAACGCTTTCCATCAATCCGCCTAAACCTTGCAAAAAACTATTTGCCCAAAGCAGTGATGTGGGTGCCAGCAAACAGCACAGCAAGATAAGAAGCTTCCCATAATTTCTCGTCATAACCATCTCCTAACCGCCATTATCTCTAAAGCACTTAATATTGCTGTTGAAATGCGTTTTTAAAATTATCCAGCATATCAACAGGCAAAGCATTAATCCCCGCCGCTGCTTTGCGTCCACCACCTGTAGGAAACTGCATGCACAACGTATCAGCTCCCGTTTTATTAATAAGCGGAGCTCGCACACTGATGCGATAGTTCCCATCATCTACAAGCGTCAACAACGCATGTGCACGGCTCGGGTGTTCTCGCGCCAAAGCATTGCCATAGACCCCAGATACACGACGAGCCCACGCTTCATTCGGCAGCATGATCAGCGCAGTGTTTGCATCATTCAATTCAACAGGAATTTGTTCAGCCTTTGCCATATCTGAGGCATAACCTTCAGCAAGCACAGCATAAGAATTTGACTGAGCAATAAAGTCAAAGGGATTCTCAAATGGTTGAATATCACGGTATAAATCCGCAGGGTGAAAATACAAATCATCTTCAGTCATACCATAACCATTATAATTGATCAAAGTGCCAAGGTGCTCCAGCTGTTTTACTTGCGCAGCATCCAACCCCAGTGGCTCGGCAGCTGTTATAGCGGCATCAAAAAGGTTATCACCAAATGCCGCAGCAACTGCCCAAGAAAGGTACTTACCATTTAAGTAGTTATTGACCAATAGACTCGTACAAACATCTGCTGCCGTATTGATATGTGATGTCATGCAAGAGTGTTGGGGAATTTCACCTGCGAAATGATGGTCAAAATAATGAACTGATGCCCCACTGTCTAGCACATTTAACAGTGCATCACGGTTTTTATCCAAAGAAATATCCAAAACCAGGACTTGATCGCCAACATTTGCTTGCACCTGCTTGAGCAATGCAACATCTCTTTTTACACCTGTAATCAGTGTGCTTTTTTGAGGGTTTGCCAAGCGCCATTGATGCAGAGCACATATGCCATCCGCATCACCATTAAAAACATCAAAATAAGTCATCCCGCAAGAATAGTTGATTAAACCCCGAAGGTCTAAAATATTCGCTCAACTCATATCAGCTCTAAGTTGCTTCTTCCTGCATCTTTCTCACACGGATCATTTCACGGTGTCTACGAAACACATATTTTGTCAATGTATCCTCTTCTTCGTCACAACGAAAAACAAAACTCACACCAATAAAAGGTTTACCATCAGGTGTTTTACGCGACCAAACAACTTCCCCTAACAATTCTAATACTGTCGGAGGGAATGCTGGCAACATCATCGTCATGAAAAGAGGATCTCCCTCGCGATAACGCTCATCGCTCACAAAACTTGCGCCTGTTGTACTAAAGTTCACAGGGCGCTCTTGCAAATTACTACGACTCGCATCGTTTAGCATGTTTACGCCAATTAAATAGTTTAACTTAGTATCTAATGCTTCCATTGCATTGGCCATATCCGTGTTTAACTTGCCTCGCAGATCATTGGAAAAAATATCGTTTCCGACCATATCCCGTAACATTGAACTTTGACGTGAACGAATACCCACGTGTTTTCTACGCACTTCGAATTCTTCTGTTGATAACGGTGTGTCATTCATGGGAACAACATCATCCACACGAAAATCTTGGCGACGGTTACTGGCATCTTCAGACATGTAAGGCTCCTGAACTTGATAAATCAGCCGCAGATAACGGCATCAGAACATCCTGCACCGTTGGTGCAGATTTGGCCTGCGTGTGAACCAAGCCGCGTTCGATGACAGAAACTGCAACATCTACCACCTGTGAATCAAATTGTGTGCCAGAACTTTCTTTGAGTTGTTCCACACAAAATGACAGCGGTCTCGCCATACGATAAACACGGTGCGTTGTCATCGCATCTATCGCATCTGCCACACAAACAATTCTTGCTTCAAAGGGTATATCTTCCCCACCCAGGCCGTCAGGGTAACCTCGGCCATCAAAACGTTCATGATGGTGTCTCACCATCAAACGTTCACGGCTCAAGGTGTCCATATTCTTCAAAATCGAATCTCCAATCGCAGGATGAGCCTTCATAATCGCAAACTCTTGATCGGTATAACGCCCAGGCTTAAGCAACACCGCATCGGCAACACCAACTTTACCAATATCATGCAATAAGCCACCCGTTCGAATCACTTGAATAGTCTTATCATCTAGACCTAACTCTTCTGCAAATAACCTTGAGAGCTCGCCCACCCGTGCAGAGTGATCCTTGGTATAACGATCTCGAGCCTCAAGCGAACGCACCAAAGCGATCAGTGTTTCATTCATACTATCTGCCAATGCAGCATGCACCGCTCGATTATCAAGAAGCGTATCTAGCTTTTTAACTAACAAGCCTAATATTTGACGCTCTTCACTCTTCAGCGGCTCAATGCTTTCTCGGTCAGTCAAGCACAACACGCCCATATGCACCCCTTGCAGGGATACTGGAATAGCCACATATTGTCCAACATCGACATTGGGCCAACAAGATTTTGATAAAGAGTCGCTTGGTAAAACCTCAAGGTATTCCTTACTTGTATCAATTAGCGGTTCGAACGGAGTAGAAGATAAATCAACGTTCAACGCAATATCTTCATGTGAAGAAAGGCGCTTTGCGACCATGATCATCTTTTCCCGATCACGCTGAAATAACGCTAAAAAACCACCCTGTGCATGCACCGTTTCCATCGCCAATCCAAGAGCTGCTCTGCATACACCTGAAACATCTTGATGGCGTGGCATCTCATCGAACATTCGATACAACAAACCCAAGCGCCGATCCATTTCAAACAATTCAGGCAATCGCCGATCGTTTTTATGTTCACTCGGTTTTTTTACTGCTGTAATATCAGCATCAGGAAGCAGCGCCTTGCGCATGCAGTCTAACAAAATTTCTGAATCAAAAGGCTTGGATAAAATATGTTTAATATTTAATTTTTCAGCTTCCTGCAAGCGCTCCTGAGACAAAAAACCACTTACCAAAATAATTGGCATCGCCGCATGGTTCTCTTGTAATTCAGAGATTAAATCCAAAGAAATACCATCACCTAAACTTAAATCGGTTACCAAGCCATCCCAATTCTGACCCTTCAAAAGAGCCCGCGCTTCTGACAAGCTGGCCGCTTGCCCAACATGAACAGGCACATTCAGATCCTCTATAACTTCAGCAATAACCTCACGAACAGCGGGCTGATCTTCCAGAACCAACACTTCTAGCATCTATCTTCCCTCTCTCCGTGCATAAGCCCGCATAGCAGCAATATCTGAAGGGTGGTTTGCCATACCTTGCATTTTAAGAGGTGCAAACACATCACTTACTTCATTCAGACCTGCCGCACCACTTATCGCTTGAAAGCGGCGTAGCAGTGCCTGATAACGAGCAGCATTATTCAAGCGAACACGAATTTCAGGTAGTTGAAATGGTTTACTCACAAAATCATACGCACCTTGCTCAACAGCATGCAAGGCATCTTCAATTCCAGAGTAACCTGTCATTAAAATAACCAAAGTACTGATGGGATCTTTATTGGCTGCCGATAAAACCGTCAAACCATCGGCTCCTGGCATCACAACATCCGTCAAAACAATGTCAAAATGTTCTTGGCTTATTTTTTCTAAAGCATCATCACCGCGATGGCATAATGTAATATCATAACCACCCTCGGACAAATACTCATCAAGTAATGCGGCTAAAGCCTCATCATCTTCAGCAATGAGTAGCCTAGCCCCATTCATGACTTATCATTTCCAGCATCACTTGAGTTGCTATACATACGTAATAACCGGGCTTCAAGATCTGCCTGTTTATGCTCTGAGTTATAACTTGTAGGGGCGTAACTTTTCTTTAATTCACTACTCTGCTCAGGCGATTTTGCATCGGCAGAGATACTCACATGATCAGTTGGCACCTTGGCTTTGGCCGATGGTTCATGCACATCATTCACCTTGCTATTTTGTTGTAATAGGCGATGAATAAGTGCATCTGTAGGACGAATGCTTAAAGCCATACTCACCTCCTTTTAGAATTAAAGTAAACCCACTTAACCGTGAATTATCACCCTTTAAAAAACACCTTATCGGGTTACTACATTCTATCGGCAAGATATTCGATAGCTTTAGTAAAATATTTCATACCGCAGCAGGTGGTTGAGGCATCCAACGATAACGAAGCTCTAGACTTGTATCGTGCCGAATGCACTGTATGCCACGTCCAGCATTTGCATGTAGCGCAATGGGTGCGCGCATATTAGCGGTAACCCACTGTTGATCAGCGAATGGATTCAATACCAGCATCCACATAATTGAATTGGCCTGCTCTTCATCATTATTTAGGTGCAAACAGTCTATTTGTTCCGCGCTTAATTTAGGCACAGTACCAAGCCGTTGCTCATCCCATGGCGTCAAAATAAATGCTGCTTCAGGGGTATCTAAAGATTGCATACAAATCATGTCACCTTTGCCTTCATAAACAAACCCAAAGCGATGTGCATCACCAAAACCAGCTAAGCCTTGGGGAAATACAAACTCACTCTGTTCAGGCGCCTCATTTTTCTCCATTGTTTGCTCCATGGTCATCCCCCTCCTTTCAACCATATCAGCGCATTGCCCCGATTTGCCGCACGATTTTCCTGCTGAATAATACTATAAATTTCCAAGCGATGAACTGCTATATTAGCGGGTGCATCAATAGCAAAACGAACGCTGTGCCCACCCTGAACATCCTGAATAACAATACGGATATCATCGTTTATACGAATCGCCTCACCAATTTTTCTCCGTAGAACCATCACCGTAAGAAATTAATTAAGCTTAATGACTTCATCTTCGATATTTGACTGTACGAGGCCTGCAAAGTAATACTGGACTGCTGCAATTGCGCTACAACTGCGGGGATATTCACGCCTTCATGCGCATCAAGGCTCTTACCCAGCGTGAATTGCATATCTTCAAACGATGTCCGTGTTACCGCCAAGGCAGATAAACGCCCTCCCACCTCACTGGTTAAGCTAATCATACCATTACCCGCATTACTCAAGCTGCCCAAGGCTGTTTGAATAGCTGCCTGATCATTTGCCTGAAGTGCCGCTTTAAAATCTTGTAGTGCTGTAAATGAAGCGGCGAATGAAGGGTTGTCGCCACGAATATTACTCGTAACTTTTAGTGTATCACTAATAGCAACAATTCTATCCTGATTACTACCCGTATAGGCATAATTCCCGAATGCATCACGCGTGAATGATGTTTTATCTACCGCTGTTCCAGCAAACAATGATTGCCCGTTCCACTTTTGATTCGCATCATTGGCAAACTGCGTCAGTAAATGATCAACCTCAAGTGCTGCTGCACTCCGCTCAGCCGCGCCCAAACTTACTGAGCTTTGCTGCACTGCCAGCGACTGCGCACGCACCATAATATTTTGCATACTATTGAGCATCGTTTGCGATGAACCCAAACGTGACTCGACAGTCTTTACTGCATCAAGGCTACCGGTAACTCCTGCTTGCGCATGGCGCAAATCCAAACTCATTTTATAATCCAAGCCAGCGTCCGCAGGTCGCTGAAAGCGTTTCCCAGAAGATATTTGCTCGTTTCCTTTTGCCTGAATTGCTAGTTGCTTGTTCACACCAGTCAAAAGATTATCATACATCTGTGTCGTTGTTACTCTCATCTGATTAACCCCATCAAAGAATCTAGCATCCTATTGCTGGTTTGAATCACCTTAGCAGAAGCCTCATAGGCACGCTGGAACTTAATCATCGACACAAGCTCCTCATCAGTATTAACGCCTGAAAAAGCCTGTCTCTGTTGATTTAAAGAGTCAGCTTCCGCCTTAAAAAATACCTCTTGCTGACTCGCTAGAACCGCATCATTACCATACTTTGTAGATAAAAGTGATGTACGCTGACTCAATGTCGTTGTTGGTGAGCCATCAATAGACACTGCCTTATTTTGTAACCCCATTGTTAATAAAGCCGCACGGTTGTCACCAAGAGTAATGCCTGAGGTTAATAAATCGATTTGCCCCGTGCTAATCAGCCCTGCATCAGCTTGCACGGCATTAGACACGCTCAAACTAGCTGCATCAGCACCTTGAAAAAGGCTATTCACTTGATAGGCAGCAAGAAAATTACTGCTGTCATCAGAAAAACCAACCGTATTCACCCCTCCATTAATAAGAAGCTTACCAGAAACATCCACACTAGCCGTCACCCCAGGGACAAGCGCCGTGATATCTGCAGCAATGCTGGCCATAGTGCTTACACCCGCCGTAACGGTGATTGCTCCCTTGCTCACGGGCGTTAATGGCGCACCTGCCGCATCATAAACATGCATGGTAAATGTGCCATTTTGAACCTGCCCAGAAAAAGGGTTGTTTTGAGCCACATCGCTAACTGGCAAGGCGGTGTTCACAACACCCAACCCCGATTGAACTTGAGACAAGCGACTAGAACCAACACCCGATGCATTCGCCTGATTCACCGCAAAACTTAAGTTCACAGCCATACTATCTAAATCTTTTAGATAGCCTGCCACACGGTCATCCCTCAAGGCAATAGCACCACCAATTTTTCCGCCTTGATCTAACCCTCCAACAGGCCTGTTAGAGCCTGCAATAACTACATTCTGAAAACCCGAGGCTGTTGCAACCCCACCACGCGTTAACTGTTGTGCCACACCATCTTGCAATAACAAGTCACCGCCCAGCGTTTGCAATAAGACCCCACCATCCGAAGTTCGCACATCTTGTATTGGCATAAATGCCGACAAATCACGCACTGCTTGATCACGTTGGTCACGCAAGTCATTGGCCGCACCAACAACCCCTTTCGAAACAGCTTCATGCTTGCTGATTTGAGTGTTTAATGATGCTATTTTTGTCAATAATGTATTGGCAGACTGTAAATTTTGATCAATGCTAGCATCTGCATTCTGTTGCATTCCCTTCAGCTGGCTACTCATGCTAGAAAACTGTGATGCCAACGTCATACTTTTCGTGCGCATATCAAATTTCAGAGCCGCATCTTCAGGCGCATTCGCCACCTTTTGGGCAGCCAAGAAAAAACCATCCATTGATGCCGATAACCCTGTGCCTTGCAAGCTACCAAAAACATTTTCAATACTTTTTAAGCCCGTTTGAATTTCATTCCAATAAGTTTGCTGCGGGCTATTTCTCAACAGCGCCTGATTCACACCTCTATCCACCGAACGTGATATATTATTTAAATCTACACCTCGTCCAAAATCAAAGGCATTGGACTGATTCGGTGCCACAGCTCCCAGCTCAGCTCTTTGACGCGAATAACCAGGTGTATTTACATTGGCGATATTATGCGATACCACATCAATAGCCTTTTGCTGTGTCTTTAGGCTGCTCGCAGCGACATTAAGTGCAGCGGAAATCACCGTGCAACTCCTCGCCCATAACCCTCTTGTTGAGGCAATGCCCCCACTTCCTGTAAAACATGCATTGTCACACACCACGCTGCGTGCAAACGAATTCTATTTTCTTCCATGGCATTATTCATGCGTTCCATGCGAAGCAAGACTTTCTTACGCTTACGTTGCAACAATGATTGTTCTTTTTTTCCTGTATAGGCTGTAATGAAGCCTTCTAACCCCATATCATCAGGTGCATCATATTGTTTAAGAAGCCGTCGGCACTGGCTTTCCAATTCAACCACTTTACTCTGACTCCGTGCTCGCTGCTCAGATAACTGCTCTAGCACCTCTCCATCAAACTGATGTGCCGCTTGCAATTCTTGCTCTACAATATCTTCCATGTTTTTCGCACAGTCATCCATTTGCTCAAGTACTTTCTGAAGCTGATCGTGCAATGTGTCTGAATTTATTATTCCCATGAGTGCTCCGCCATGGCATTGCGCACAATCTGCGTTGCCACTTTTTTACTGCTGTAATTCGCAGTGCCACTTTCCAGCGCATCACGAATCTCTTCAATACGCTCTAAGCGCACCTCAGGCATATCCGCCATCATGGCATGTGCCATTTCACGCAATGTTGCAGCATCACTCACTTGCACACGATCGCCACCGGACTTCTTTCCCGATGACGCAGCCTTGGCCTTACCACCGCTGGCTTTGACCTTCTGAATCGCTCCTGTAGCTCCACTGCCACTAATGCGCACCATCGACATCTCCTCGTAGCCCTGCATACACGCTCACATCCTCTCTATCGGAAGCTTGGCGCATTTCTTGAATTCCTTTGTTCGCATTGTTCCTACTGCTTGGGTCACTTTGTTCCAATTGACGGTAAATACTCTTTGCAATACCTAAACTTCCACCCTTACTTCCCGCCTCGGCAATCGCCTGATCAAACATTGATTCCTGCACGCCTTCTGCAAAACCATGCGGCAAGAGCCCCGATTCAGGCACCGTCTTACGCATTGCCGACATCATTTGCTGAAAAAGTATGCCTTCAAACTTTACACTGACATCCCACAGAGCTTTGTTTTTAATTTCCAGCTTACCACCTTCCTGTACAGCGGGTTTATTATTTAGTGCCTGCACAAAACGGCTTTTAAAAGCCTCTGGGTCAGCAGAGGGTTGTGCCGTCGGCTTGTCTTGTGCCAGAACCTGCCCAATGACTGTTTCAACCAAATCACGCATCAGATAACCTTCAAATCTGCATGTAATGCGCCAGCAGCTTTAATGGCTTGCAACACAGCAATCATATCACTGGGTGAGGCACCAACAGCATTCAAGGCTGCAACCAAACTGCTTAATGTGGCTGTTTTCGGCAGTACAACTAATTTAGCCTTCTCTTCTGTCACGTCCACAGTCGTGCTATCAACTTCCGTCGTTTTCCCATCGGAAAAAGCGTTCGGCTGTGAGACTTGTGCGTTTTCACCGACACTGACTTGAATGCTTCCGTGCGCGACGGCAACCATATCAATGGTTACCTCTTGCCCCATCACAATCGTTCCCGTGCGCTCATCCACAACAACTACAGCGCGATGATCTGTCCTAAGCTCAATTTGCTCCAAATCAGCCACCAACATAGTCGCGTTATTTTCAAAATTAATGACTTCAACTGTTCCTGCATCAACAGCTCTCGCAACAGGTTGGCCAAACGTCTGATTAATTGCCTCTTGCATGCGCCGCACAGTCGTAAAATCAGCGTTGTTTAATGATAAAATAACCTTATTTTGCGTCGCATTCATGCCCCGTGGCGCAGCACGCTCAATACGTCCACCATTGGGTACTTTACCTACAGTCGGGTGTCCTTTGGTTACCGTTGAAGTTTTCCCACCTAGGCTGAAACCACCCACGGAAATAGGTCCTTGTGCCACTGAATATACTTGCTTATCACCACCTAAAAGCGGCGTAATCAGCAGCGTTCCTCCACGCAAGCTTGATGAATCGCCCATGCTAGAAACCGTAACATCAATCTGCTGACCAGGCCTGGAAAAAGCAGGCAATTCAGATGTCACCATCACGGCCGCAATATTTTTAGGTTTCATCTTACTTATATTGGCGCGCACATTCACACCAAAGCGCTCCAACATGGCTGTAATGCTATTAATCGTAAAGGGTGATGAATTGGAGCTATCCCCAGTACCACTAAGTCCCACCACTAAACCGTAGCCGATCAACGCATTACCACGGACACCTTCTACAGTAGCAATGTCCTTGATACGCTCGGCTTGTGCCGATGTAACAAAACAACATATACATACAAGCAAAAGAAACATTCCCCTTTGAATATTTTCTAGCATCATATTTCCCATAGAATTTAACCTTAAAATGGCCATAAAACATCCAATGTCTGACCAAGCCAACCCTCATGGGCCACACTTGCCAAATCTCCACCACCACCATAACTAATGATGGCTTGAGCCACCTTCGATGATGGGACGCTATTGTCAGCAGCTATATCCATAGGGCGAATAACACCACTAAATGTTAAAGCCTGCGGCTGGTTGTTAATCGTAAGTTGGCGACGACCAATAATCCTCATATTGCCATTGGGAAAAACCTCAGTCACTACTGATGTAACACTCGCTGTCAAAGTATCTGAGTTGGTGGTCTGACCCGAGCCATCAAAACTTTTACTATTACTCAAGTCCAAAGCACTTGATGGATTAAAATTAGGGTTTTTTGCAGATAATGAGGCTTCATAACCTAATGCAGCCGTCACAGCTGTCTTATGCGAAGAATTTTTGTTCTTTTTTGTGCCTAAATTTCGTGTTGCACTTGCCTTTTCAGAAACCAGCACCGTTACCAAGTCACCAACTGCATTGGCTTTCGGATCAGCAAAGATAGTTGCCCCTGTGTTATTCCACAAAGAGCCTGTTTCGGTATGGTTCTCTCTTGGTGCATTCATGGCTTTTTCCACCATCTCAAGATTACTATCCGTCGTGATTGTACGTGCCATCGGCGTACAGGCGCCCAGCAAAGCCAATAAGCTTCCAAATACAATAACTTGCTGAATTTTTTTATACATGACAATCACCTTCTTACCTCTAAATCTGTACCCTTACGGTATAGGCATCTACCACAATCGCCTCTACTCGCTTTTTACTACGCATATTCTGTACCAAGATTTTCTCTCCCAACCCTGCTGACTTCATAGCTTTACCTGCAGCGCGCACTAAGAAGCTGCCATTCCCCACAATCATCGTCACTCTGTCACCACGCTTGATTAACGGCGGACGCCTTACTGCGTTAGAAAAAACCACATCCTCGGCATGCAAAGGTCGCGTTAGACGCATGCCTTTCAACTTCATAACCTCGTTCCACCAAACACCCATATGCCCCGCTATATCTCTTCGCTGCACCTGTAACATAGATGGTTGCAATAGCGTCCTCGCCGGCAACTCTTGCCGCACAGAGACAACATTTGCCCACCAGTGTAGTTGCACAGGCACATACCAACGGCGTAAAGACGTACCAGCGCCTTGCTCTGCGATGAGCGATACCCGTTTGGCATGACGACTCACGATTGGCATTCGCCAACGCAATGCTTTTTTTGTATTCGGCCAACGATCCACCTGAATCAACTCCGCCTTTGCTCCTTGATAATGAAGACCCTGTGCAAAGAAGTCATTTAAAGATTTCTCAAGTGCCGATCCCCACACCGATGCAGGATACAGCATCGTAAATACCATCAAGGTTTGAAGCAGGTATTTAAATTTAAGAGTCATACTGCACTATCTTTTCACAGCATTCGCTGTCTGAAGCATTTCATCTGAGGCCTTAATGGCCTTGGAGTTCATTTCATAAGCCCGTTGCCCAGCAATCAGATTCACCATTTCTTCAACAATATTCACATTAGACATCTCCAACATGCCTTGTCCAATCCCTCCAAAGCCATTAATCCCTGGTGTACCAGCAATCGCTGCTCCTGAAGACAATGTCGGTGAATACAAAGACCCTCCCAACAGCTTCAAGCCACCAGGATTGCTAAAATCTGCTGTTGTAAGCTGACCTACAATCGAAGTCTGCGCACCCTGCTGATCCACAGACACAGTTCCATCTTCAGAGACATTGATCGCCAAAGCATCAGGTGGGATAGTGATACCAGGCTGTACAACTTCACCGTTAGCCGTTACCAACTGACCTTGAGAGTCTCTGCTAAACGATCCTCCACGGGTATAAGCCAAGTCACCATTCGCCGTCAATACTTCAAAAAAACCGCGACCCTTAATTGCGAGGTCAAGTGGGTTCGTCGTTTGCTTTAAACTGCCCGCAGAAAATATACTGGTAACACTTGATGTCTGCACACCCAAGCCAACCTGAATCCCAGATGGCAATTGCGTACCTGCCCCACTGGCTTCTGAGCCAGGTGTTTTAACCTGCTGATACATCAAATCCTGAAAGTTCGCACGCCCACGCTTAAAGCCCGCCGTATTCACATTGGCTAAGTTATTAGAAATAACAGCCACATTCGTAGTCTGAGCCGACATACCTGTCGCTGCTGTCCACAATGCTCTCATCATAATAATTTCCTCCAGTTCTGTTGTTCAATTTTTTTCAATTTTTCTTAGCCTGGCAAGCGCCCAACAGTCTGGGTAATCTGACCCTCTTGTTGGTTGTATTGCTCTAAAATTTTCATCATTGATTGATTACTACGGGTGTTCTGCATCATTTCTACCATCATCAATACCGCATTCACGTTCGAACCTTCAACCATGCCTTGGTGCACCGTCACATCCCCTGTAGCTTCACCAACATTTGCTTCGTTTGTCTTTAGAATAGTTCCAGAAACCTTACTCACCAATGACAAGTCTTTAATTTCATACACTCCCAAATTCGACACTTCCACATTATCCACAAGCAAGCGACCGTCTGTAGACGCTGATATCACACCTCTGCCGAGGGTGATCTTTGCGCCTGATTTGTCCAACACAGGCAAGTTACCTTCGGTCACCAGTGTACCATCCCCATCCAGATGGAAGTTACCTGCTCGGGTATAAGCTTTTTCACCATCTGAAGTCTGCACCTGAAAGTAACCATTACCCCGCAAAGCAAAATCAAGGTCATTACCTGTCTGTCGAATCATGCCCTTTTCACCATTTATATACTGATGATCCATCGTCATATAAGCGGAAGGCAACTTACTTGAATTTTTCCCCGCATCATTAACATTTGCCAACATGGTTGAGAACGCAGTACGATCAAGCATGTAACCCGCGGTATTCGCATTAGCTAGGTTGTGTGCAATGGTGTTTAACTTTTTAGCTGTCATATCTCCAGCCACACCCGAAACAAAAAAACCACGATCCATACTCACTCCTCTAAAACCAGCTTGACAGTTTATTAGAGCATGGATGATGCCAACATGCAGATATTCTTTTAACCAACTGAATTATAAGGATTTAAACAAACTTCATATTATGCAAGCCTTGGACATTACGGCATTTATTACCGTTCTATGGGGGATAATTTTTCCGCCAATTTGCGATCGCTGTTGTACAAGAAAGATAATAACTCCGCCACCAGTTGATACGCTTCCTCAGGAATATCTTGCCCTACAGGAACCTGCGCCAGCAATGTTGCTAAATTATCATCTTGGTGAATATGAACATCATTCTCACGCGCTAACTCAAGAATTTTTTTTGCCACTTCACCATGTCCCGAAGCCAGCACCTTAGGTGCGCCCTGACTATCTGGTGTGTAGCCTAAAGCCACCGCCGCATATTGGTTACGCACACATAGCTCCAGAACGATGATATAAATAGTGAGACATAAGATTCACTATCGCCGTATAAGCGCCATACTTAAATTAATTTAAATCATTTATCGAAAATTCCCATATGAGTTATGGCAACCAAAGCTCAGCTTTACGCTTTTAACTTCCTTAACATATCAAAATCATCGGGCATTCCATAGAGTACATTGCCATCTAACTCTTGCTTCACAATGCCCTTTGAACCCGCAAGGTGCCGCGCTTCTAACCAAGCTGAAAAACCATGCCGCAAATCATCGATATGATCGCCTGAATTTACATATAAGCTCATCTTCCAAGGCACATTATTCTCACCATACAGGCTGAATGCTACGGCGCCTAGATGCTTCAAATCTACCCGCCCATGCAAACGAAACTGATCACCAGATACTTGTCTGTTCAGCATACCACGCGTTCCATCATCTTGCTTATCCCGTAACATCAAATATTGATCAGATAGTCCCACATCAGATCTTACAGGAAGCCCATCCATATCCATCTTTGGCCAAAGATCAGAGCTTTGTTTGCTGCCATGTTTGGCATGTTCTTCTACAACAGCAGTCTTTGTTTTGCTTAACATTTCGCTTAACAGCGTTGCAGCCTTTGCATCACTTAACAAGCGAAACTCCACCGGTAAATCACGACTCAGCAACTGCAGCCAGATATTGCCCATCGGTGTATTAGGAGGCACTTTCGCTCGCATGCGATAACCTCCCAATGATAAAATAACCGAACCATCTGAATCTGTAGGCGTTAATTTTGCAGTGATAATACTACCATTTGGCCAAGGCAGTTTGGGCGCAACATCCGACTTCGCACCTTGCGGGATGCTTAGAAGTTGTGCTGCATGCAAATTAATCATTGTGTGATTTCTGCAACATCAACATCAACTTGACCTGAGCCAAAGGAATGTCCATTTTTCCAGCTATGCTTTGAGGGGATTCACCCTCACGCTGCATACGTGAAATTTGGGCTGACTGTGATGATTGAGAAACATTTTTTACAGGCTGAACCACAGTTTTTTTTCTGCTCGAAGAGCGTGGTGCTTTCTTTTTCTCATGTCTTTGAGACATGGCTAGTGATTGCGTACTAAACGACACCTTTACATCATCATTTACTTCGAGCTGAGGCTCAGTCTCAGTGTGCGACTCATGTTCCTGTAAATGTGCAATTTGGCGCAAAGCTTCATCCAACATTTGGGTAGCCTCTTGCAACTGACTGGCTGCTTCACCAAGTTTTATTTCAACATGCTTGCGCTGCTTAGCCTGCTGCCACCATAACCACCACAGCGCCCCCATCACCAACAAAAGAAGTCCATCCAGCAACATCGAAAACTCGTCTCTTGATACGCTTACACCCCATACTTCAAACATGACTACTCGCCCAACTTAAGGGTGCTACGCAGGCGCACCACCATTTGACTATGAATCTGCGACACACGCGATTCGGTTAATCCCAAAACCAAGGCTACTTCTTTCATCGTTAATTCTTCGTAGTAGTACAATGTTACCAAAATACCTTCCCGCTTAGGCAAAGCATCAATAGCTCCTGCCAAACGATTAACAAACTCATTCACTAAAAACTGTCTTTCGGGCATCAGTTCTGGATCGCCTTCGAGCACATCCAGCATATTCATTTCATCGTCTTCGCCCATCACAGAGGGCAAATCATCAAAATGAACAATCGACATGGTACGCACATGATCAAGGCGCTGGCGGTATTCCGGCAAGCTAATCTCTAGATATGTGGCAATTTCTTCTTCTTCAGCGGGTCTGCCTTGCTGCTGCTCAACCACCATCATCGCATCTTGCAAAGCCTTGGAAGTATCTCTCAAACCACGCGGCATCCAGTCAAAAGCCCGTAGATAATCAATCATCGCGCCACGCACTCGATAGGATACAAAGGTTTTAAACAACACCTCTCTTTCGCTGTCAAAACGCTTTGCACCATCCAGCAAGCCCAGTACACCCGCATCAATCATATCATCCAATTCAATAGAATCTGGCGTACGGCGCATTAATTGATCTGCATGGTAGCGAATCAACGGCAAATACTCTTTTAACAAAGCTTCTGGATCATTAAGAATCGAGACCTGCTGCTCCACATAGCTTTTCGCGGCACTCACGATACGTGCCCCTGATGATCATTCGTATTATCTTTACGCTTCGGTGTCAGCATTTGATCAAGGCACGCAAAAAGCATTCCCATCCATGCACCACTGGCACCCAGCACAAAACATCGAAATACCGAGTCAGGCAATGAAATTTCCTGAATTAAACAGATAGAAACTCCAATCAATACACCTGCAAAAGCACCACTTGCGGCCGCAGAACTCACCCGTATCACACCCGCACCTCTGAGTTCGTACCTGTCTCTAGGTCTTGACCCAAGCTGTGTTCCCAGAAAAATTGCAAACCGCTGCTGCGAGACTCATCCCGCGGTCGCGCTAAAACTTCGCCTAATACCGCATCCAAATCTTTCTTTGCCTGAATGCCATGCAACAAACTCTGCTGCTGAATGGCCTGACGTACTTCTTTATGGGCGGGCATATTGCCAACATAATCCAAGTGCACATCCAAATAACGGTCTGCCACAGACATCAAACGTCTAAATGTTAGTTCACCCTCCACCTTATCGGCTTGGTTGATCGCCACCATAAAACGGCGCACATCTCTTTGTTGAGATAATACTTTAATCAAAGCATAAGCATCCGTCAGTGACGTCGGGTCAGGTGTGAGCACAACCAAACAGGACTCTGATGACGCAACGAAAAATAATACATTGTCACTAATTCCCGCCGCGGTATCAATAATCACCAGGTCATAATCTTTGGCCGCCTCGCGCATTTCACTCATCAAAACCTGCTGCTGAGTGCCACTCAAGGCGGTAAGATCTGCCACACCGCTACCACCAGGTAATACATCAAACCCTTCTTTTGCCGGTAATAACATATCTGAGAGACTGGCTTCACCACTCACCACTTGTTTCACTGACCCATGGCCAGATAAACCCAGCATCACATCCACATTTGCCAAACCCAAATCTGCATCCAACAACAATACACGAAGCCCCTGCTTGACTGCACTCGCTGCCAAATGAATGGAGAAAAAAGTTTTCCCTACACCACCCTTACCGCTACTGACAGCAATAACACGTGGAGATGACTGATCTGTTTCACCTGTTGTCATGTAATCTCCTTCACCTTACAAAACCTTTGAAATTCATCATACTTTACGCTGCCGCTCTAGCAACGCTGTCAATGCTCTTGGCGTAAGCCACCCCATTTGCCCAGGCACGTCAGCACCAAACACACCGTATGAAAGTCTGAATTTGGATGACATCGCCCAATTGATAATCTTGCCAGGGCGAGATGTCTCATCCAGCTTTGTAAAAGCTATTTCACTCATCTGAAATGTTTCCGCCGCCAATAGAAGTTCCATGCCATCGGACTCATCCATATTTGCAGGAACCACCAAAACACGATGCGTACAATGCAATGCATCCCACACCACGCTTTGCTTTTTCATCTTTGACAAACGGTGAATATTCCAACCTTCACTATCTACTAGCAGGAGCTGTGCCGAATCAGTGGCACTTAATGCTGCTGGCACATCGTCCACCCCTCTTAATGTCGCAAATGGTACGCCCAGAATATCCGCATAGGCTTTTAACACATCACTTCCACCCATGCGATCCACATCTGTACTCAACAAACCAACCCGTACACCACGCATGCTGTAATACGTTGCCAATTTCGCGGCCAACAGTGTTTTACCTGCTCCTGATGGCCCAGCCAAAAGCATTACCACGGGCTTATCACTCGGTTTAATGCGTTCACCCCATTGTAGCATTGCTGCACCTGTCGGTTCGTGACTGGCATAATCTTCTGCCAAATCAAATGCATAAGCAGGTGCTACACCCAAGGTCACAAGGTGGTCAAAGGCCGCTTGCGTGGCTTTATCAGGCATAGCATGCCGCAAATGTTCCTCTTCTTTACGACCAAGCCCTTCAACAATCCGCTCCAAACGGTGCATGGAAGCTTCCATTTTATGTATGTGCGTTGTTTGAACCTCAGGCTTGGCTTTATTCGTCCTGTCATTTTTTTGACGACTAACTTCTTCGCCATCCAACGCTGCATGCACATGCCAGACCTTCTCTCCATCTTTACCCACGCCTTCCATACGATCCAAGACAATCGCATCAGGCCCAAGACCTTGTCGGACCAAAGCCAAGGCCTCATGCAAGCGAGATGCAGTGAAAATTTTAATTTGCATCGTGCAAACCCAAATTACTCAATGTTCTAACAGCCATTTCTGGCGGCACTTCTCCAACAGACAACACTGCAACACGATTCATAACTTTCGATAAAGATTGCGCTAACAAAGGGCGCAATTGCGGTGTCGTCAACAAAACAGGTGTATCAATATCATGTGCCGATGAAGCTTCATTAAAGCGCATAACAAAGCGCTGCCATTGTTGAATATCCAAAGGCAGCATTGATGCACCTCCTGGCTGCCCCACACGCTCTAACATCACTTGCTCCAACTCACCTTCAAGCGTAAACACGGACAGTTCGCCTTGCGCATTCACATAACGCTGCACAATACTACGCCCCATGCGATGCCGAACCATTTCAACCAGAGTTCCAATATCACGCTGTTCCGTCATGCCATCAGAGAGCGTCTCAATAATCAAAAGTAAGTCCCGCACAGATACCCACTCAGATAACAGTGAGCGCAATACGTGTTGCAACACACCCAAAGGAACCTGTGCAGGCACAATATCCGCAATAACTTTAGGGTAACGCTCTGCTACACCGTCAACCAATTCTTGCACTTGCGCACGATCCAACATTTCATAGGCATGGCGGCGTAAAATTTCTGTAATATGTGTAACAATCACCGTTGGCGCTTCTACAACAGTATAACCAGACAGTTCTGCTTGTTGACGTTGATCAGTAGAAATCCACAAGGCTGGCAACCCAAATGCAGGCTCTTGCGTAGCAACGCCTTCAATAGGCTGCCCTCCTAGCTGCCCTTCCAGTGCTAACAAGTGGCGCGGACGAATCTCCCCGCGACCAACTTCAGCACCACGTACCAGTACGCAATAGTCACCCACACCCAGTTTCAAATTATCCTTGATATGAACAGGAGGAAGCACAAAACCGACTTCTTGTGTCATTTGCCGGCGCAAGGCTTGTAGACGCCCAAGTAAACCACCATCACGCCCCGCTTCAACAAAGTCAATCAGACCATACCCTACTTCCAAGCGAATAGGGTCAACAACCAAGAGGTCTGATAATGGTTCTTCTTCAGGCTTCTCTGGTGGCGCAACCTCTGCATCAGAAATATCAGGCGCCGCGGCTTTTTCTTTTTCACCCACCAATAAATACCAACCACTAAAACCTAAACCTATCGATATAAATAGAAATGGAATAAATGGCAGCCCTGGCACTAGCCCCATAAAGAATAGAGCCCCCGATGCAATAAGGTGTACTTTGGGATGCTGTGTAAACTGCACGGTAATTTCATCCGACAGCTGTTCACTACCGCCAGCACGCGTAATCACAATCCCTGCCGCAGTTGAAATAATCAAAGCAGGAATTTGCGATACCAAGCCATCACCAACCGTCAACAAGCTATATACTTGCATTGCATCACCCATGTTCATGCCTTGTTGCATTGTGCCAATAATCAAACCTGCAATTAGGTTAATTGCAGTAATAATCAAGCCTGCCACTGCATCACCACGCACAAACTTCGCAGCACCATCCATTGAGCCAAAGAATTCCGCTTCTCGTGCAACTGCCGTACGTCGTTCACGTGCCTGCGTTTCATCAATCATGCCTGCATTCAAATCAGCATCAATTGCCATTTGCTTGCCGGGCATGGCATCTAAGGTAAATCGCGCCGCTACTTCAGCAATACGTGTTGAACCTTTGGTGATAACGATAAAGTTAATCAGCACAAGAATAATAAAAATGATGACCCCAACAACCGTGTTTCCACCAACAACAAAGTTACCAAAGCCTTCAATCACATGCCCTGCCGCCCCCGTACCCTCTTGGCCATGCAATAAAATCAAACGTGTGGTTGCTACATTTAAGGCCAAACGAAAAAGTGTTGTAAGCAAGAGCAAGGCGGGGAAAATAGAGAAGTCTAAAGGCCTTAATACAAAAATCGCAGTTAAAAGAATGATAATTCCAATAGCGAGATTAGCCGCCAACAACACGTCCATCAGCCATAGCGGCAACGGCACCATCATAATCAACAGAATACCCAATACTCCCACCGCTAATAATACATCGGTGTGCCGCATCATACTCTGCAATTTCAATACTGCTGTTGCCTGCATATTTATTTAACCTTCTTATTATACTGTTCTAGGGCCACGTATGCGGTAAATCTCTGCAAGCAGAACCGCTACTGCCTCGAACAAATCTTCAGGAATCTCTTCCCCGACCTTTACACTCTTGAACAAGGAACGTGCCAAAGGTTTATTTTCACGAATAGGTATTTTATGTTCACGTGCAATTTCACGAATTTTTTCAGCCACCTTGCCTTGACCTAATGCCACAACTTTCGGAGCAGAAGCACCCGTTTCATCATACTTCAAAGCAACTGCGATATGCGTAGGGTTGGTAATAACCACATCAGCTTTAGGAACATCTGCCATCATTCGATTGCGTGCTTGTTCCATCTGAATTTGGCGAATTTTCCCTTTTAGTTGTGGATCGCCCTCACTTTCTTTGTTTTCATCACGTATCTCTTTTACCGACATTTTAAGTGATTTAGCATGCTCCCAGCGCTGGTAAATAACATCTGCCAAGGCAATGCTAAAAAATAAAAATGCCACAATCGCCGCGATCTGAAGGCTTCCTTGCGCCAATAATTTGGCGATTTCGCCAGTGCTTTGCCGTGGTGAAGCCATCACCTCTGGAAACAAATCCATCAAAACAAACCAACACACAGATGAAATAACCACTAGCTTTAAAATGGACTTAACAAATTCCGCCAATGATTTACTTGAAAAAAGTCGTTTAAAGCCTTTCATAGGACTTACTTTTTCAAATTTTGGTTTCATGGTTTCAAAGGTGAAAACAGAGCCTGTCACCAAAAATGATATTAACACCCCGATTAACATCACGGGCACGGCCAAAGGCAAAACCATCATCGCCATGTCAATGGTTACCGATGTTAAGAGCTCCTGCATGCCTTTGGGCGTGGCATTCAAAATCACCTTTCCCGACAAATAATCACTTGTTAAATTCATGATATAAGAAACAATCCAAGCACCAAGCCCTGTTACAGATAACGAAGCAATCAATAAAAAAGACAACGCCGTAGATGGTTCCTTGCTGGATGCTACCTGTCCTTTTTTGCGCGCATCTTCAATGCGCTTGGGCGTGGCATCTTCCGTTTGCTGGCTTTTATCTTGGTCGTCAGCCACCTTTTAAGCTCCGCATCATGGCTGGCAGCTGATCACCCAGTGAGGCAAATGCATCATACGTCAAAGAGATGATGCTTGGCATGGAAAGTGCAAAAATGACCAGCCCTAAGCCTACGGTTAAAGGAAAACTAACAAAGAACACCTGAATCTGTGGCACAGCTCGTGACACCAAGCCTAAAGCCACATTGACAAAGAATAATAATAATAACACGGGTGCAACAAGGCGCAGTGCCAGCACAAACATTTGTGCAGCAGCATCATTCAGCATATCCCAACCACCAAACGCCCAAGCCTGGCCAATAGGTAAAATGTTAAAAGAATCAGATAGCGCCAATAAAAACACATGGTGTGCACCGGCCAGCAACCACACCAACATCGCTAAGACACTGGCTAACTGCGCTGTAATAGCACCTTGCGCTGAGGTTGCTGGATCAAACACATTGGCAATTGCCATACCCATTTGAAAACTCATCAGTTGCCCTGCAAATTGAACTGCTGAGAAAATAAGGTTTGCCAATAATGCCAAAATACCAGCCAATATCATTTCCTGTGCTGCCAATAAAATAAACACAATAGGCTCAGGTGAAATAGCGGGGATAGAAGGCGACACAACGGGATATAAAAGAAATGTAATCAACGCAACCAAGCCTGTTTTTACGGGAGGAGGAACAAGATTATGCCCCAAAACAGGGATCAAAATAACCAATGCCCCCACGCGCAGCAACACCAGTAGTGCGACCATCACATCCTGCATCTCTAGCATCGGAAATAACATTATTTTTTACAACGTATCAACGTTAATTGATCAGCATCGGGATACTGGCAAACACCTGTTCTGTATAAGTGATCATTTTTTCTATCATCCATGAGGAGGAAAGCACCAGAACCAAAAACACGGCAATAATTTTTGGTACAAATGTTAAGGTCATTTCTTGGATTTGTGTCACTGCCTGAAATAACGAAATCAATACCCCTACAACTAAGGCTGTAAGTAACATTGGCATGGATAACCATAATACCATTTTCAGCGCTTCAACACCGTAGTGAATAACCATATCAGAATTCATAGGTAAACTAAGAGCAATATGCATACCACATTCAGCAGCTTTTATTATTTGCTAGAACGAAGGTTTAAAAGATAATCCACAACGTATAAAAATCATTGAAGCGTAACACTGCTAAATACAACTGCTGACGTAAGCATCTATAGGAAGCACCCATCACTTAATCTGAATAAGGTGTTTCCTGCATATCCTCAAAAACATTTATATCTATAAAGTTATTATTTAAAACTCTGTAATAATGATGCCGTAATCAAGTGCCAACCATCCACCAGCACAAATAAAATGATTTTCAGAGGCAGTGAAATCATCACAGGTGGCAACATCATCATCCCCATACTCATAAGCACTGAGGCGACCACTAAATCCAACACCACAAATGGAATATAAATTAAAAATCCAATTTCAAAAGCAGTTCGTAATTCACTAATCACAAATGCGGGGATTAACACATGCATCGGAGTTTCACTTGATGTCTTTGGTTTTTCAAGTCGTGCAGCATTAAGAAACAGCAGCAGATCATCTTCCCTTGTTTGCCGAAGCATAAATGACTGGAGCGGAGCTTTTGCTTTTTCAAAAGCTTCTGCTTGCGATAACTCTTCCGCCAAATACGGCGTGATTGCATCAGCGTCAATTTTTTGCCACACGGGCATCATAATAAACATGGTCATAAATAATGCCAAGCCAACAATAATCTGATTCGGAGGGCTTTGCTGCGTTCCCAATGCCTGACGTAAGAATGCAAAGACAATAACAATACGAATAAATGATGTCATCATCATCAAAATCGATGGTGCTAGTGTTAAAATTGTTAAAAAGGCCAGTATTTTAAGCCCTGTAAACCAATCATCAGGATTATTTCCTTCGCCTAAACTAAGCGAAAGAGTTGGAATATCGGCAGCCCATGACACTTGCGGTAGAAGCAACAACGCTACAAAAAGAAGCTTAACCATCGGATGTTTCCACCTTTATTTCAGCGCTTGCAACAGCATCTCCCTCAAATGATTCAATCATGCTGACACCAGCCGCAGAAGATGTGGATAAAATGTAATGTTTATTGCCCCGCTGCACTTCAATAAGGCTATGGCGCGAGTCCAATGATAGACGTTGCAGCACGCGCATATTTGGGGTGTTATTTGATAGCGTGTGCTTCTGAAACCGTTTCATTCCCCATACAAACACTGCAAACAGTGCCAACACTCCTGCCAAAGCGGCAATGGACTGCAGCAACATCATTGTTAAATTTTGTTCCATAAAAATTTAACTCAAGCTTCGGATACGCTCGCCAGAAGGTACAATATCCACAATACGGACCCCTAGTTTTCCATCCGCAGACACCACTTCTCCACGTGCAAACACTTGCCCATTGGCTAAAATTTCAACTTCCGCATCCGCCTCCTTTTTCAAATCAACCACGGTTCCCCGGTGTAGTCGCGCTACAGCATGCAACGGCATTTCTACCCGCCCCAACTCTACGCTAACCTCCAAAGGAACATGCATAATTGCATCTAAATTAGGACGCGCGATGTCCTGCTGATCAATCGCTGTATTTGTGTCATTGGCATCGCTCATGATGCACCTCCGTCGTGTACCTTATGAATCAATTCCGCAGCTAATACCCCATCTTGACTACCTACCCGTGCCTGAAACATCGGCATACGATCAACCCACAAAATGCTTGGCTCAGACTCACCAACTTTTAAGGGTAAATAGTCACCTGGTGACAGGCTTAAAAACTGTCCCACGTTCATTTCACACTGCCCCATCTCCAAACGCATGGTGATGGGCACATCATTCAAAGAGTCCTGTAGTTGTTGCTCCCAGTCTTTATCCACAGATGTTGGTTCATCACTCATAGTGGAACGCAAGTTATCCAATATTGGTTCAAGAAAAGTACGCGGATAATGTAGAGCAAATACGCCTTTCACACCCTCATCTAATTGAATTTCAAAAAACATCGAAAAACATGGGTCATATGAACTTGCCACAGCTAAAAACTGTGGGTCCGTATCAAGTTTAAATAGTTCAAAATCTAAAACAGCAACTGGTTTCCATGCACCTTCTAAATGCATTTCGAGGCTCTGAGCAATACGTTCCGACAAACTTCTTTCTATAGGAGATAGTGTAAGAATTTCTTCACCATATGACTCTCCACTTCCCCCCAGCATGGCATCGACATGCGCCACTATGAGAGATAAGTCAAAGCTCAACATCATCTTGCCAAAGCCTTCCACTGAATACGCAAAAAACACCTGTGAATTTTCAGCATTAATTACATCACTATAACTCACCTGATCCATGCTTTGAAAAGTTACCGTGACATTGCGGCTAAAAACATCCGTCCACTGCTCCTGTAAAGCCTCAGCCATACGCTCTTGTAAATTAACAAATAAAGGATAACGCCCCGGGCCATCCCCACCGGTACTCTCAAATGAAAAGTCCTCAACACTCTCCGGCTGCTTTAAAGCAGGCAATGTTGCAAAAAGGGCTTCAACAGTTTCCCCTGGCGCAACGCTTGCAACCAAAGCCTCAATCTCTTCAGGCTCAAGTATAGGTTTTGCCTGCACTTCTGGCTCCAAGCCAGTGTCTTCTACACTCGCACCTGATGTCGCATCATTCGTCATTGTGATACAAAGTCAGTAAAAAACATTTTCTTCACAGGCTTATATGGAGGAAATTCTTTGTTTATACGAAAAACCAGTTCTTCCTTCAGATCTGTCTTACCGGCAGGCGTCTTAATATCATCAAATTTCTTGCCCGATATAATCGTAATGATCTTATCCTTCACCGCTGCCGAGCCTACTGTAGAACTCAATCTCACCTTGTCTTCTTCAGTCCGCAGAATAAATAATATTTTAGTCCGTAAAAAACGATTACTATCAGCTAAATTAATAGTTAAACCATCAATCTCCAGCTCAATAGGAATTGCATCAGGATCTTCTACGCCTGCTTCAGGCAACTTAGTTTCCGCAGTTTCCGTAGGTGCTGTATCGCTAGTCTCCAGCGGTTGATTGTTTTGCATCAATGTCCACGCAACAAAACCACCTACACCTAAAACCAATATCAGCAATACCGTATTGATAATGGGCAATAAACCACCTGATGATTTTTTACTGCCTTCTTCCTCATCAGCCATTTGAATGCTCCTTAAACTTTTTATCTTTTTTTACGCGTACCACAAGATTCACATCACTTGTACAAAACAATCTCAACGCGTCGGTTTCGGTCGCGCCCAAAAGGTGTTGCATCCGTTGAAATGGGGCGTGATGGCCCATAGCCTGCTAATGACAATCGCGCTGAACTAACACCCTCTTCTTCCAAGATACGCAAGACTGATGCCGAGCGTGCCAGCGTAAGGTTCCAAGGGTCTTGATACTTATTCCCAACTTGTTTTTTAAAGTGCGTATCCGAATGTCCATTGACTTGTATTTTTCCTGGGGACATCGCCAACATACGTGAAATTCGTCGCAAAGCCTTAATATTTTCAGGTTTGAGTTGCGCTGAACCCTTATCAAACATCGCCGCATCCTCAATTCGCAAGTACAGCTTATTTTTTACAATAACTGCTTTTACTTTGTGCTCCAAAGTACTGTCTTGCAAAACAACATGACTATTTTGACGCATCGCTAACATCAACTCACGCGGAGTTACTGCACGCTGCAGCTGTGCAGGTGGAATTAAACTAACTTCGGTTCTATGACCAGCATTTAAAACCGATACTGCTCTTTGAAAGTATGTGGAAATATCTTGTAGCCCCGTTTGATCCAGCGTCGACATCGATACTAATAGAATAAAGAAAGTCAGCATCAAGCTCACCAAGTCCGCAAATGTCGTCATCCACGCTTCTGGATCAGGCTTGTATACAATTGGCCATTTCTTTTTCCTAGCCATATCAGAATCCCCTCTTCGGTGGAGCTACGGCAGCACGATCACCTCCGGACAAACGAATACCACTCGTGTTCTCATGGTTGGCTGTAACAGGTCTAAATTTTAAAGTCATTTCCACACGCCTGCCCATCTCAGGATGATTAGCAATCGGATGTTGATCTCCCATACCTGCCGCAACCATACGGCCATTTGGCACGCCTCGTTCTGATAACGCGTGAAAAACACTCATAGCACGTGCCGCAGATAGCTCCCAGTTAGATGGGTATAATGCACTGTTCACAGCCGCCTCATCTGTATGACCTTCAATACGAATTTCAATGACTTCAGGGTGCCTAAAAATAGCTGCTAATTTATCCATCAATGGTTTGCTTGCAGCCGATAAGTCAACACGCCCGGATGCAAACGTGATTTCCGCGGGAAGCCGGACACGCACCTTATCTTCATCCAATGGGATCGCATTCATGCCATCAATGCCCAAGGCCTTTGATACTTCCGTCAATTCTTTGGCGGTTCGCTTGGGCGCATGCGAGCCTTCAATAATATCACGGGCAGGCATAGCAGGGCCTTTGCCTTTACTGAGGTTTGCGCCGCCTTCCAAAGGGCTAAAGGTTCCTGCCAATGAACCCAATGCCGCTAACCGCTTTTCTTCCACAATCACAGCCATCGATGTCAACAAAATAAAAAATGCCAACATTTGCATCATTAACTCAAGAAATAAGGCGGCTCCAATATCCTTAGGGCGGTCAAGGGGACTAGGTTTTTTCTCTCGCTTAGCCATGACTTAATCGAACGCGGACGAACGTTCCTTCGGAGGTAGGTAGCCCAGAAGCTTTTGCTCCATCACACGCGGATTTTCTCCAGCCACCAATGATTGAATGCCTGTTAAAATAATTTCCAATACCAGCATCTCTTCTGTGCTACGCGCTTTTAACTTTCCTGCCCAAGGTAAAAATAAAATATTGGCTAGCAAAGCACCATAAAAAGTAGTTAACAGTGCCACCGACATTGAAGGCCCAATGGATGAAGGATCTTCCATATTGGATAACATCAAGACCAAGCCCACTAAAGTACCAATCATTCCCATCGATGGCGCATAGGTTCCACAGGCTGTTAACATATCTGCACCTTCAAGGTGCCTCCCCGAAATTTTGTCCATTTCCATATATAGAATGTCTTCTATTTCAGAAGGTTCTTGGCCATCAATCGCCATTTGCAGACCCTTCGCCATAAATTTATTATCAACCTCCCCCACCTTACTTTCCAGGGCTAAAATACCGTCTTTACGTACCACCTGCGCCAACTCAACAAGCTCAGCAATCACGTCCTTACCAGCTTGAACCTTGTACATAAACGTCTTAAGAATAATGCCCACCAGTCCAATCACCTTTTGCAGTGGATAGCCAACCAAGATCACCCCAGCTGTTCCGCCAACCACAATCATAATCGAAGGCACATCAACAAATCCCATTAGCCCATCACCAATAGCAAAGGCAACCAAACCAAATGCGACTAAAATACCTATGACTGTTGCAATATCCACATTTTCCTCCAGGGAAAGCGTTTAAAAGACCATTTCCCGCACCAACATGCTATTTTTTCAAAATCTATATTGGCCTTAGCAAGAAGCATGCAACTTTTGTCTCTCTAGTTTTTACCACTCTTTATTACGGTGCTGCAAACAAAAAAATACCCGCCACAAGGGCGGGTACTTTCATCTCAAAAAAATAGCCATCGCTGCTTGTTAAGTTACGTTATTAACGTTTCACCTGCATCAACGATGAGAGCATTTGATCGGTAGTAAGAATGGTTTTTGAATTGGCTTCATAACCACGCTGAATGATGATAAGCTTAACAAACTCAGCCGCCAAATCCACATTCGACTGCTCCAGTGCAAAAGGTGAGATGGTGCCCATACCACCTGCCCCTGGAAGACCCAGCACAGGGGTGCCAGATGCAATACTTTCTTGCAGCAAGTTATTACCAATATGGTTTAACACCGCATCATTTGGAAAGTTTGCAAGAGCTACCTGATACAGACCACGACGCTGCCCGTTGGTAAATACACCAAAAATTTTACCCGATGAATCTGTTTCCAGCTTGTCTAGAAAGCCAGATGCAAAACCATCACGTGTCATCTGGCGGGTGGCGAATGAACCTGCCACCTGCACTGTCGCTTCAAGACCTGTACCTGTAATGCCTTGAGCATCAGCTGCAAGAACGGGATAGAGAGTCCCTTGACCTGCTGCATTACCAAAATCCAAGGCTACAGTACTTGGTGCCGCTCCGTTCCAGTTGAACGTTAGCGGTGGTGAGTTCTCTTTTATCAATTCACCATTTGGACCGAAAACAATCGATTGCGGGCCAACCGCAGCCACTACAGCTGGAACTGCCGCAGTACCGCCAGTAGAGGCCGCCTGCGAGCCTGCGGCACCACCTGCGTTCGCCGCACCATAGGTTACAGTAACGATCGTCCCATCAGATAAGGTGATCGGTTGAGTGCCATTCGCCACAAAGGTTCCCCTTCCAGTAACACCCGGCGAGCTAGATGTTACAGTTAAAACGCCAGCAGTATTCGTGGCAAATGAGTAGGTCGCGCCCACAGCTGTTGCCTGAAAATTCGAAGTCACGGCTGCAGTAACGTCACCACTGGCACCGGCAGTGAATGCGCCTGAAGTATTATCAGCCACTGCAGGAACAGCTGGCGTGATTGTTGAAGCTGCGCCTGAACCTCCACCAATGGGTGTTGCGACACCAGGCGTTCCTCCTGCAAGCTCTCCGCCATCAACAGATGCGTGCCAATCCCAGACAATATTGCCTGCAGAATCTTGCCCTACTTTGGTAAACTGCATACTTGTGGCATGCGTCTGACCTAGAGAATCAAACACATTCACCTCTGTTTTGTAGTGATAAGTGCCAGGATTCGTAGCATCGAAGACCGTACCAACAGCCAGTGGCGTCGCATTGGAATCAAGTGTAACCGCTGCAGTAATCGCAGAGGTAGCTTGCGCTTGAGCCGCAAGATTCGCAAATGTAATATCACCAACATTACCCGTGGCGACATTGCTTACCTGATCCACGGGAAACCCTTGAACCACGTTACCCTGCGCATCAATCAGATTAAAGTTCTTATCCAGAATGAATGCACCTGCACGGGTATAAGATAGCTGATTGGTAGCTGGATCACGCATAGCAAATAAACCATTACCATTAATGGCCATATCCGTGGGGCTGGTCGTATTTTGCAACGAACCCTGTGCCGCATCACGCGTGATTGAACCGATACGCACCCCATTACCTACCTGGTTGGCAATATTGGATCGAGATACACCCACAGTTTGTGAAAGTACGTCTGAAAAGTTTACATTCTGGCTCTTAAAGCCCAGAGAGTTGACGTTGGAAATGTTATCACCAACAACACGCACTGCCTCACCGAAGGATGAAAGGCCAGATGCGCCAATATATAGTGCATTATAAATACCCATGATTTACTCCTTTAATTTTTTTCTATTCAAATTATATTTTACAGTCTAACTGCGGTGACATCTGACAGGCTTGCTGGAATACCACCCACCATCAATTGCACTTTGCCCGATGCCAAACGAACCGCATCTACCAGCCCTGAACGTTGGATACTTGCGCTAATATCAGCACCTTTCATATCTACTGCCTTCATATCAATGGTATATGAGCCCAATGGCGAAGCCGCGCCAAGATTATTCAAGCCGTCCCAGTTCATCGTATGAAGACCCTGTCTCATTAGCCCCATATCCATCGTGCGAACAATCTTGCCAGCACTATCACGCACGGTAATTTGTACCGATGCGGCATCCACAGGTAAGTCCGTTGAAAAACTTGGGCTACTACCGTTGTACTGCACCGTGTTTTGATTCACGGTAACCGTGCGGCCCAAATAACCAGCCGATGCAGTATCCAAGCTGCCTGAACCAACACCACCAAGGCCGCCACCATTACCCGCCATTTTCTCTAGCCACTTATTGGTATTGGTCTGCTGCTCTACCATATTAAATTGCGCCAGTTGGGAAGACATTTTAGTTGCATCTTGTGGCTTCAGAGGGTCTTGGTTCTTCATTTGAGCAACCAGAAGTTTTAAGAAAATATCTTTTTTCCCTAAATCCTTATTTGTAGTTCTTGTTGTTGCTGTATCCCCAGTTGTAGCACCTATCTGTAAAGCCATATTCTTCTCCCATACATATGAAATATTTTCATCCAATCACATTATTCAAATCACGCCAAAATACTTAAGCTTCCGTCATCCGCTATATTTACACCCATACGCAACGAGGATGTCTGCGACATAACACTCTCAGGCTCACCGTGGCTATTTATGTGCCCCATGTCCGCGACATGATCCGATCCTTTTCCATCATTCTGCTGCTGCGAATTCATATCCATAGTGAAACCTGCAAGGTTCAAACCTTGGTCCGCCAATGCTTGACGTAGTTGCGGCAGTTGCTGCTCCAAGACCTGACGTGAAGCCTGCTGGTCAACGACGACATGGACTTGCATTTGTTTTTGAGCATCCGTTTGCAAACTAACTTGGATTTTCCCCAAGGTCGCTGGCTCTAACATCAATTCCAACTTAACAGTGCCATCTTTGGCCGCTTTGGATATCTCAAGCATGGCATCACTCGGTTTAAATGATGCCGCACTGCGGTAAGCCATCTGCATGGCAAAATCACTACGTGTGCTACGCGCGTCTCGAACAGTCCCATCTGCCATCAATAACTCAGCCGCTGGACGCCCCATACCACGATCATCACCTGCCATACTGCTATCTTGTCCAGCAGATAGTTTAATGGAGGCATCACTCCGAACACTCGCTACTGTCGATATGGAGGCCTGTGCTTGCACTCCAGCTATTCCCGAACGGTTCGCTGCTCCAGATTTAAGATCCGACTTAATTTTAGACACCTTCTCCTCTGAAGCTAATTCCTGCTCAATATGGCTGCCTTTTACCTCTTTACCTTGCAGTAAATTAGTATTCAGACCTTGCCGTGCATCGCCTTCTTCTTGAGATGCCAGCTTAGCACTATCATTGCTATTTCCTGCCGATGCCAACAACGCCGACTTAGCGGAAATATTCTCACCCTTTGCTTGACCCTTAACGCTCATAACTTCATCGCGTTTGGTTAGTTTCGATGCCTCAGTGGCATTATCGATAACAGTCATATCTTTCAAAGAGAAGCTACCTTGAGGAGCCTTTTTGGCACTCGCCACATCTACTGTTTTACTTTCAATTACAGCGGCTTCTCCGGCTAATTTTTCCGCTTTATTTTGCCCTACAGGCATATCTTTCTGCTCTACTGAACCTTGATTGTTTATCACCAAGAGAGGGGATTTTCCAGTGTTTCCAGTGTTTTTATTATTTTTCCCTGCAATACCAGTAAGAATTTCCTCTTTAGACTCTGAATTTCCCACTAGCTTCGAGGTAGGGTCTCGTAACTCCTGCTGAAAAGCACCCAAGCCAATTGCGGCATGTTTTTGTAATTTTTCTGTATCAGATTTATTCGTATTATTGATAACAAGCTTTTCCATATTCGAAACATCTTGCTTCTCACTACTTTTTGCCGCCAAAGCTTGAGCCTTTGAGTCCTGTAGTAGTGATTGAGCTGATAGAGTTGCCTCGCCCTTAACTTGCACACCCTTCACAGCTTGAGCTTTAGCGCTTTCAGAGGCTTTATCTGCCTGACTCACCTTTAACGATGCTTTTACCTTGCTTATCTCTCCCACACTTTCAGGGTTTAGTTTAGGCACCCCTGTTTGCAAGCTATTCAACGCAAGTTTTCCGGTGACTGATGTTTTCTTTCCATCAACTTGAGAATGGGCCTCAGACTGTTTAATATGCTTTTGAAAAGATGCAATCAACTTCGCAAAAACACCTGTTTTCGCATCGCCTTTGCTCGCTTTACCAGCTTTGAGCAACGAGCCAGTAACACTGTCTTGTGTATTGATTGTTTGATTTGCCATGCGCTACATAGAGCAGGCTTTGTGCCACATAATTTATTGTTATATTTCAATATGTTACAATAATCATATCGCCCAGAAGAGGAAAAATATACCCTCTCAACCGGCAATATTTTCCATCGGTGGTATTAAAAGCGTGTGTATTTACTCAGCCTTCGCCTATTCATTGCTAGAAATCGCTCAACACTGCTTTTTAATTAAAATTATAAACCGCTTGCATATAATAACGCTGCTGAATTTTAGACTCATAACCCATAATGCTATCGATATTACTTTTATATGAGGCTTTTAACATATCTTGCCCAACCAAGCTTATTTCAAGCTCTTTGATAGGTTTCCATGCCACACGCATATCAAGTTTATGATAACCATTTACATCACCTTCGCGGAAGGGCCCTGTAAAGTAGAAGTTCGTATCAAATTCAATATTTTCAAAAGGGTTCAAACTCGCACCGATATGAAATCTACTCTTGGGATCCTGACCTTTATTTGATTTAACAGTCCAAATTGTTTCGCTATCCTGAATAGGGTAATCAATATAATTTTGATGCAAATAAGTATAAGAGCCCTTTAATGCTATCCACTCAGCAGGCTGATAACGAAAGTTTGCTTCAAAGCCATCACCCTTCCCATTTAACACATTGGTCAAGTATTCAGGCACAATGCCGTTGATAATAAAAGGGTTAGTTGCGCTACGGTTCTGCCAAGTATCCAGCACACCCTTATAAAGTATTTTAAATCCAGTCACTTCAATCAAGCTATCTTTATTGGGCCGTAAACGTGCTCCCACCTCATAGGAAGTCACTTTTTCCTCTTTTGCTCTGCCATCACCCACTTGCCTTAAGACTTTTCCCGCAGTCCGCCTTAAATTCCAACGTAAGCCGTTTTCCATATCATTAGGGGTTCGTGCAGCTCGAGATGCTGCAACCCAAAGTGCCCAGTTATCATTGGACGCAACCGCTCTGACACTCGGTTGATTTATCCACTTGGTATAAGAATTTCGCTCTAGCTTAACACCGCCGATAATACGTAGGTGACCATCCAACAATGAAAGTTCATCATTGATAAAGAATGAGGCCAGCCCAGTCATACGACTCGGCATCTGAAATTGCGGCGTATTGTCATAGCGCGAGCGTAAACGACGTAAGTCCATTCCTACTGAAATATTTTGACTTAAAACATCTGCAACATCAAGTTGAAAGTCACCATCAAATGTCTCTTTTTTTTCATGAATAACTTTTGTATCTATTGTAGACTGATCGTAAAGAAGCTGGCCTATAAACTTTATGTCAGTTGTAAGCTCTTTTTCCATCCGAAAAACCAGATTTCTGCCAGTAAAGTGGTTTAAGCCCTGATAGTCTGCACCAGATTGTGCCGGCGTAGTTACAATAGGCATCCAAAAACCAGCCACACCAGTAGTCACTCTATATACATCACCATGCAGAGACATTTGGGTTGCATCATCAGTATTCCAGTCTAAGCGAAAGCCCTGCTGATTCATGCGTCTAAAATCAGGACTCGCTTTATCTTTTGGCAAAATCGCTTGATTGCCCGTTCCTAGGCCTCCGTCGCGAAGCTCATTCATACCATAGAGCCTATAATTCACCCCCTTCAATTTTGAACTATAGCTGATATTGCCAAATCCTTTATCTTCTGTGCCTGCCCCGCCACTGATTCGAAGCCCTTGCTGGGTATCGGCATGTTTGGTTATAATATTAATCACACCATTCACAGCATTGGAGCCCCAAATAGCACCACCCGAGCCGCGTACAACTTCAATGCGTTCAATATCTTCCAAAGGATAGTTCTGTGCGACCCACCAAACACCAGAAAAGGTTGTTGTATAAATAGGCCGGTTATCCACCATCACCAATAAGAGATCCGTGAAGAAATCCGTCTGCCCACGTATACCAATTTGGTACTGATTCATATTGGTTTGAGAAACCTGTAGCCCCGGAGCCAGCCTTAATGCCTCGGGAATACTGCGAGCCCCTGAGCGCCGAATATCATCCTGACTGATAATAAACACTGCTCCTGCCGTAGACATATACTTCTCTTCATGCTTAGACAGGGTTGTAACCTTAACATTCACAAGCTCTTCAACACTCATGGCAAGAAGGTCATCAACAGAATAGCGATCTGTAGCCATCGCAACGGGCATGTCAGCCACTATAATACAGCCAAATAATGCAAAGCACCTCATCCAAGCACTGTTATTTAACACCATTCCTCCTCCCCCTTTTTTTTCACCAACAAAGCACCGCGCAAAACAAAAAAACACGACCCTAAATAAGCACCATTCCAGCAATTGCCTTTAATTAAGGCCTTACCTTAAAAAAGCTCAAAAGCACTAAGAAAAAAAATGACCCCTCACTTTTCTTGCCCAGCTTTACTCATCAATATGGTAGAAACAATCATCTCTGGATCGGCGGGTTTACTCATAAAATGATCCATGCCAGCATCCAGACAATCTTGAATAACCTCATCCAAAACATGCGCGCTTAGACCGATGATAGTCAAGTGCGATCCATGCAAACCTTTCTCCATTGCTCTTATTCTTCGTGTCAACTCCAGCCCATCAAGTCTGGGCATGCGAATATCAGTAAGCAGAAGGTCATATGAATGACTTTGAACTTTCAGCAAAGCATCTTCTCCATTATCCACAATGTCCACATCCATACCTGCCTTAGAAAGTCGCTTTCTCGCTATACGCTGAGCAATGGGGTCATCCTCAGCCAAAAGGACTCGCAACCGTAGAGGAAAAGCTTCTTTTTCAGCGCTATTATCAACTATTGGTGAAAGTTTACATAAGTCAGTGTTTGAGTTTATTTCACAGGAAATCAGCGCCAACCCAGCAGGATAACAAGGAATATGAAATGAGAAGCTGCTGCCCTCACCTAGGGCGCTCTTGACCTGAATTTTCCCTTCCATAAGCTCTACAAAGCGCTTTGCTATATTTGTACCAAGCCCGCTACCAAAATATTGTGCATGTTGCTTTGAAGTTGCTTGCACAAAAGGTTCAAAGATGTGTTTTAAATCCCCATCAGCTATCCCAATACCTGAATCTTTAACTACAAAGAACAATTTCCCACACTCTTCTTTTACATAAATAGAAACCCCACCTCTTTGCGTGAATTTCACTGCATTTCCGATAAGGTTCAATAAAATTTGGCGCAGGCGCGATTCATCACTTAATATTTTTTGGGGAGCTGCATCGATATGTAAAGAAAGCACAATACCTTTTTTAATCGCCAATATTCTAAATGGAATAATGGCATCACAAATACACTGCTTAAGATCAAACTCCTTTTTAACCAGATCCATTTTACCCGATTCAATCTTAGCAAGGTCTAATACATCATTAACCAGAGCTCGTAATGATCTGGCTGATTGCTGTGCCAGCTTGAGGTTCTCTCTCTGCTCTGCGTTTAACTGCTCTGCACCCTCACTGATTAATTTTTGGAGGCCAATAATACCATGTATCGGTGTGCGTAACTCATGGCTAATGGTTGAAAGAAACTCGCTCTTTGCACGATTTGCCTGCTCAGCCTGCTGAATAGCTTGGTGCAGTTTAATTTCAGAATCAGTCAGCTTATGCTGCAACTTTCTTAGCACCAATAAACTAAGTAGTAATATCCCGGTTATAATAAATAAAATATTTGTGATATCTGCATCTTTATGCCCAATAAGATCACTCAAATCAAATTCAATATAGATGATACCTACAGGAAGACCTTTATGAGAAACCGTTCGACTTACTCCAAGGTAATGATCTTTATAAAAGGCCGCTTGAGACTGAGGGTTTTCAAGGTGTTTTAAATCAGTCTCTATCTCTTTTTGAGGAAAACCAGCAAGAATAGTTCCATCTACATTTAAAAATTGAAGTATGGAAATATCACCAAGATTACTGGTAAATTGTGTCATAAGCGTTTGTGCCAGCTTCTTATCAGAAAACATTAACGCTGGTGTTATAGCTATAGCGATGATGTCCACTTGTTTTGAATACATGCGCTCTGCTTGCTTTTCAAGTGTCATGCGGTCATAAACCATCCATATTCCAGCAATGATGATAATCGCAACACTAAATGATATTGTAATCAGCTGCTGCAGCCTTCTTGATGAAAGTTCTTTTGACTGCTTCATGGTTTATTCTCTACAATTTCGGCCATCTGTAGTAGCTGCGAACTTACATACAAATTAGCACGTTTGATGGCTTGTAAATTAATGCGAAATATTATTCTCCCATCATCTCTCTTCAATTCTATCATGCCCCCTTTTTCCACAAATTTAGGGGTGTCAGATATGGTTAATACAGGCTTGTTAGATAATAAGCTGAATATCTTTTCTAAACTTTCATGCTTCGAGCTATCAACGAACAAAGCTTGGCTATCTGTAGTACAGGAAGGCATAACACATGAACGCACGTTCAAACTTACGCCAAGCGAAGTATTTCGAAAAGCTTTCCCTTCAAGGGTTTTAAGTACATCATCATTACCCAAAACAGAAAGTTTTATTGATTTTCTCGCCACGATTGATTGGATTTCTGGCCACTCTGTAAAGCGAATAAAATTAAAAATATAAACAGCTTTAATTTTATCTTCTTGAGCAATAGGTGATAACTCACTGGCAAAAAGTAATGAAGGGAGAAGAAACAAACATGCTAAAAAAGAAATAAGCCCATAGCTTATTCGAAGACCCTTTAGACCCCATAAAAAAAATATCACCGTTTTTATAACACTGGTGATAGATCGCACATAGGGCTTAATGAACCTCATAAGAGTTTCTAACAATTGTATTAACAGTGACAATCGGTAGGTGCTCTCTATTTTTAAAGGTTGCTAGTATTGTTGATAAGTTTTTACTCACCACATCCCCTATCTTTACTTATATAAAGAGTTTTCCACATTCGCACTTATTTATTACAACAAATCAGCAGTCGCATTCACCTTAGAACTTATAGCATCTTTTTCAATTTATTGTCAAATGCAGAGCAAAGCAATTGAAGTATAGCCCTTCGATAGTAGAATATATACTCTTCGCTGCTATGAAAAAATTGCCAGTTCCCTTCAGCTATTTTTTAGCGTCCTGCACGAGCTATATGTACAACCTACATGTACAGGCAGGAGCCAAATTTTGCACCATTTTTGGGAAAGTGTTGCTACTATTGAAGAGAAAGGAAATTGGTGGAGCCAGACGGGATCGAACCGTCGACCTCTACGCTGCCAGCGTAGCGCTCTCCCAGCTGAGCTATGGCCCCAAAGCTTACAAACATGATACGCAAGCGGCGCGAATTTAGCCATGCGCCTTCCGCACTGTCAACTATACAACCTTAAATTACCCAAAGAGGAACTGTGAAACTATTTCGTCGAACTCTATCTGCTGATTGCAATACACCTGTCCAGCTTTTTTCTTGCCTACGCGGTGAGAAGGAATGCTTTTTATTTGAAAGTGCTGAAGGTGGCGAACATTGGGGGCGTTATAGCATCATCGGATTTGAGCCCGCAGCGGTCGCTGTTGAGAAAAATGATCAATTACATATTCGTTACCGTGATGGCTCACATGAAGTCTCTGATGCCGACATGCAAACATGGTTGCGCCATGAAGTGATTGCTCAATCTGTTCCAGAACATGCAGATGACCTGCCATTTGCAGGTGGTGCGGTTGGTTATTTTGCATATGATATGGTTTATCGTTTTGAGCCTGGCTTGAAATCCCATGCATCGGATACCAACACTGCTGCATATATGATTGTCGACCGTTTCGTCATCATGGATAGCCTGCATGGTGTCATGCACCTATGCGTTATCGATGATAATATAGCTGCCGCAGCCAAACAACTTGATGCTATGGCAACGAGTATTACGCAAGCCAAAGTACCTGAAGCCATGCGCTTGGATGCCGATACCAGCCAAGCTTCCGAACCTGAAGCCCATATGCCGCAGGAAGATTATGAGGCGATGGTTGAAGAAGCCAAAGAATATATTTTGGCTGGTGATATTTTTCAAGTCGTCTTATCACAACGTTTTTCAGCACCGTTAAGTTGTGACCCGCTCACCATTTACCGCGCAGTACGCCACATTAACCCTTCACCATATCTGTTCTACCTGCATGTTGATGATACTATTTTGATTGGTTCGTCACCTGAATGTTTGGTGAAAAAAGAGGCTGATAAAGCCATTGTCCGACCCATTGCAGGCACCCGTCCTCGCGGCGCAACAAGCGTTGAAGATTCGGATTTAGAGAAGGAACTGCTCGCAGACAGCAAAGAAACCGCCGAACATGTCATGCTTGTGGATTTGGGGCGTAACGATTTGGGGCGCGTATGTGAATTTGGTTCAGTCAAGGTCACCGATTCCATGTTTATCGAACGTTATTCGCATGTCATGCACATCGTATCACAAGTTGAAGGCCAGTTGCGTAAAGGCATTGATGCGCTGGACTTGCTCGCAGCAACCTTTCCTGCAGGTACATTATCAGGTGCTCCAAAGATTCGAGCTATGCAGATTATCCACGAGCAAGAATCCGAAGCACGCGGCCCTTATGGTGGCTGTATTGGTCATATTTCTTTTGGTGGTGAACATATGGATACGGCAATTATTATTCGTACCGCCGTCATTCAAGATGACACCATTTTCGTGCAAGCTGGTGCAGGTATCGTAGCTGATTCGGTGCCCGCCAATGAACATCAAGAGTGTGTAAATAAGGCAACTGCCATGTTCCAATCAGTCACTCTAGCACAATCGCAAGATAATCGGCTCAACAACGGACAGCATGATAAGCAGAAGCATACGCAAAAAAACAAAGGGCAAGCATCATGAGCATCCTCGTTATTGATAACTACGATTCATTCACATTCAATTTGGTGCAATATTTGGGTGAATTGGGCGAAACCCCAATAATTTATCGCAATGATCAAATCAATATTGATGAAATCCGCGAGCTTGCACCTGCACGTATCCTGATTTCTCCAGGCCCCTGCACACCTGATGATGCAGGCATTTCAATGCAGGTGATTCGTCAGTTTTCAGGAAAATTACCCATTTTCGGCGTGTGTTTAGGTCATCAATCCATGGCACAAGTATTTGGTGGCTCCGTGATTCGTGCGCCACGTTTGATGCACGGAAAAACCAGCCCAATTGAACATAACGGACAAGGTATTTTTACAGGTCTACCAAACCCCTTTACTGCTACCCGCTATCATTCCTTGATTGTAGATGAGCCATTACCAGACTGCCTACTGCGTACTGCATGGACTGCTGAAGGTGAATTAATGGGCTTGCGCCATAAAGAACACCCTACCTTTGGCGTACAATTTCACCCTGAATCAATTTTGACGGAGCATGGCCATCAAATGTTAAAAAACTTCCTTGAGGTGTCGGCATGAGCCATGTCATTTTAGCGACTATTCAACAGCTTCAGAATAATAAACCCTTGAGCCAAGAGCATAGTGAAAAGGTGTTCTCTGCCATTATGGCTGGCGAAGCTACGCCAGCACAGATCGCTGCCATTTTGATGGGCATTTCCATACGTGGTGAAAGTATCGAAACTCTCACAGGTGCTGCCAAAGCCATGCGTGCTGCTGCTACCCATATTCATCCCAAGACTACAGGTTTATTGGATACTTGCGGAACGGGTGGTGATGGCGCTAAAACTTTTAATATATCCACCGCTGTTGCCTTGGTAACGGCTGCATGTGGTGTGCCTGTTGCCAAGCATGGCAACCGTGCGATGTCCTCCAAGTCGGGGGCTGCGGATGTATTGGAGGCATTGGGCGTCAACCTAAATATTTCAAGCAAACAAGTTGCACGATGTCTGGACAAAGTCGGTATAGGCTTTCTATTCGCCCCCAACCATCACCCTGCCATGAAGTATGCCGGCCCAGCACGCAAAGAGATGGGTGTGCGCACGATTTTTAACTTACTTGGCCCATTAACTAATCCTGCATCTGCCGACTATCAAATCCTCGGTGTCTTCAGCAAAGAAAAGATGCCATTGGTTGCGGGCACACTTCAATCACTTGGCATTAAACGCGCCTTGGTTGTGCATGGTCGCGATGGATTAGATGAAATCACTACCACAAACATCACTGACGCGCTCTGGATAGAGCAAGGTCGTCCACCTGTGCCATTTGAGATCGATCCTGAAGCTTTTGGTATCCCCTTTGCCAGTCAGCAAGCTTTAGAAGGTGATGATGCAGCAACCAATGCAGAAATTTTACGGCATATCTTTGCAGGCTCACAAGGTGCGGGGCGTGATATTGTTTTGCTTAATGCAGCTGCTGCGCTTTGGGTTGCAGGTAAAGTCGATGGTATCGCTGATGGCCTTTGCATGGCTTCTCAAGCCATTGACTCAGGAAAAGTGATGGATACCCTGAATGCATTGGTTTCATTCACACAAGAGGCTTCAGCATGAGTTCCATCCTTAATGAAATTGCAGCCTACAAACATCAATGGGTCAAACAGTGCAAAGAAAAAGTCTCCGAGGCAGATGTTTTGAAGCAAGCCAAAAATTACCTGCCCATGGATTTTTCTGCGGCTTTATCTGCAACAACAAGCAAGCATAAAAATGCCGTCATTGCCGAAGTAAAAAAAGCATCGCCGTCCAAGGGTGTTATCCGTGAGGATTTCAATCCAGTAAACATTGCAACATCTTATGAAGAAGGCGGTGCTACATGTTTATCCGTACTCACCGATGTAAAATATTTTCAAGGTGCCGATGATTATGTGCGGGATATTCGCAAAGCTGTAAATATTCCTATCTTGCGTAAGGATTTTATTGTTGATCCGTATCAAATCGCTGAAGCCCGTGCCATGGGCGCTGATTGCATTCTGATTATTCTTGCGATGGTAGAGGATAGTCTGGCACATGAACTCAATGCAGCTGCACAGGAGCTCGGTTTATCTGTTTTACCTGAAGTACATAACGCTGCTGAACTAGAGCGTGCAATGGATTTAAACACCTCTTTAATGGGCATTAACAATCGTAATTTACATACCTTTGAAACTTCCTTGCAAACCACACTAGACTTACAAGCTAAAATAAGCTCAGAACGTACTATTATTACCGAGTCTGGTATTTTTGAGACTGATGATATTAACTTGATGAACAAGGCTGGCATTTATGGCTTTTTGATTGGTGAGTCACTCATGCGCCAGAAGAATCCTGGGCAGGCTTTGAAAGAACTTATTTGCTAAAAAACTGCGCTATTAAAACACTTCACAGGCTTTAGAAAACGATATTCACAATAAATATTTTTATAGCATATTCATGCGATATACAAGGTAATACTATTACCTCACATTTACGACCATGATTCATATTATTGATGACGACCCATGCATTCTTTCCATATTATCTGAAATTATGAAAGCCCTAGATTACCCTGCCGCAACTTTTTCCTGCCCAAACAACTATTGTGAGTATGCAAACAGCAATAACTATGAGCACCCAAATATTATTATCACAGATGTGACGATGCCCGAACTCAATGGTTATCAATTAATGAAAAATGTTTCCGCTATACATAAAGAAGTGAAATTCATTGTTATGACTGGCTATCAAGACACTACAAATGAGCTCTCCGAGCATCCGCATATATTTATGAAAAAGCCTTTCAGACCCAAGGAGCTCGACATGAATATTCAACAGCTTATAAACGCTGCTTAAAGCTCACACCGATTTTATCTTCACTTTAACAGTAAATTATCAGCCTTTTAAAAAGTTTATAAAAAAAAAGGGCCGCACAATGTGCAACCCTTTTAAAAAAGACTTCTCAGTAGCTAACTTAAGATTCAGCCGGCTCATCAGCAGCTTCTACTGATACTGCTGGTTTATCAACCAACTCAATCACTGCCATCGGTGCAGCATCACCATTACGAAAGCCAGTCTTAACCATGCGTGTATAACCGCCGCAACGTTCTGCAGATGCTTTCGCAACATCATCAAACAAACGGTCAACAATTGGCCTGTGACGTAGTTTAGCCAAAGCTTGGCGACGTGAATGCAAATCACCCTTCTTAGCTAGGGTAATCAACTTTTCAACATAAGGACGCATAGCACGTGCTTTAGGTTCTGTTGTTTCAATACGGCCATGTGTAATCAATGCTGTTGCCAAATTAGCAAGCAAAGCGCGGCGGTGACCAGTTGGGCGATTTAATCCGCCGTGATGTTTACGATGTCTCATCGGTAATTCCTCTTAAATCCTTGGTAGTCAATGATTAAGCTTCAACAGCTTCATCGTCATCTAGTGGCGGCCAGTTTTCCAACTGCATACCTAGACCAAGACCCATGTTTTCCAATACTTCCTTGATTTCATTCAAGGATTTGCGTCCAAAGTTTGGCGTACGCAACATTTCTTGCTCGCTGCGAAGAACCAAGTCACCAACACGAAAAATATCATCACTCTTCAAGCAGTTCATAGAGCGAACTGACAAGTCCAAGTGGTCAATTGGTTGCGCCAAAATATTTTCAATTCCTTCATCAGCCACATCTTCAGAACTTTCAACTTCCAAAGCTGTAAAATCTGAGAATACAACGAGCTGATCCTGAATAATTTTCGCAGCTGCACCAATAGCAGCTTCAGGCGTAATTGAACCATTGGTATCAATTTCAATAACCAGCTTATCATAGTTCGTCTTCTGACTAACACGCGCATTTTCAACGCGTGTTGATACACGGCGAACAGGTGAGTATGAGGCGTCCAGCATCAAAAATCCGACAGGACGATCATCTTCAGCCCGTTCTTGAGCAGGGTCATAACCAAGACCCTTTTCAACAATGGCTTCCAACTTCAAGCTTCCATCATCATTTAAATGAGCCAAAACTAGTTCAGGGTTTAAAACACGCAAACCTGTTGGGCACTCGATATCTCCAGCCGTAACTAATGCAGGCCCTTTAACATTCAAAGAGAATGTCATGGGTTCATCATCATCCATAGAAAGATCTAACTCTTTCATAGTCAGCATGATATCCATCACATCTTCACGAACACCTTTGATACTATCAAATTCATGCGTAATGCCATCAAAGCAAACCGAAGTCACCGCCACACCTGGCAATGATGACAACAGCATACGACGCAAGCTATTGCCCAACGTAGTGCCATAACCGCGTTCTAACGGTTCAAATACAATCTTAGCTGAACGACCTGCTACAATTTCATGTAGTAAAATTGAACGTGGTTTAATCAAAGCCATAACATCAACCTCACTAATTATTTAGAGTACAATTCAACAATCAATTGTTCACGAATATTCGGATCCAATTGATCGCGTGCTGGCAACTCGCGGAAAACACCTTGTAAGGTTGTCAAATCCATATCCAACCACTCAGGCAAACCACGTTGTCCAGCATCAGCTGCTGCTGCAACCACACGCAAGTGCTCTTTCGCACCATCTGCAATAGCAATGCTTTCACCTGCACGAACACGGTAAGAAGGTACATTCAAAACTTTACCTTTTACTGTTACTAATTTATGACGAACGATTTGGCGCGCTTCAGTCCGTGACGCAGCCAAGCCCATGCGATAAACAACGTTATCCAAACGAGACTCTAGCAGCTGCAACAGGTTCAAACCTGTAATACCTGACATATTGTCTGCAACTTTAAAGTAACGTAGGAACTGCTTTTCTTGCAAGCCATAAATACGCTTAACTTTTTGTTTTTCACGCAACTGAACGCCATAATCAGATACTTTTACACGACGACCTTGACCATGCATACCTGGAGGGTATGGGCGACGTTCAATCGGGCACTTGTCTGAATAGCATTTGCCGCCTTTTAAATGTAGTTTTTCGCCCTCACGACGACATAAACGACATTTGGCATCTAAATAACGAGCCATCTTCTAAACTCCTAAACCCGGCGTCGCTTCGGAGGGCGACAACCATTATGCGGAATTGGGGTAACATCACGAATTGCAGTTACATTCAAACCTACTGCAGCAATTGCGCGTAATGCAGATTCACGTCCTGAACCTGGCCCTTTAATCAGCACTGATACGTTTTTAACACCGTTGTCCATTGCTTTGCGCGCTGCTTCTTCCGCAGCTACCTGTGCAGCAAATGGGGTGCTTTTACGAGAACCTTTAAATCCAGAAGCGCCACTGGTTGCCCAGCTAATAGCATTCCCTGATTCATCGGTAAAAGTAATAATTGTGTTATTAAAAGAAGCTTTAATGTGTGCAACAGCGTTAGAGATATTCTTACGAACGCGCTTCTTATTGGTTTTTGGTGCAGCCATTATAATCCCTCAGCCTCTACTTCTTCTTGCCAGCGATAGCACGACGTGGACCTTTACGCGTACGCGCATTGGTTTTGGTCTTCTGTCCACGTAAAGGCAAGCCCTTACGATGGCGAATGCCGCGATAACAACCTAAATCGGTTAATCGCTTAATATTCATACTCACTTCACGACGCAGATCACCTTCAACGGTATATGCATCGGTATCAATGATATTACGAATAGTATTCACTTCAGATTCGCTTAAATCTTTCACACGCGCCTCTGGATTCACCTTAGCTTCTGCAAGAATAACCTTGGAGCTACTTAGGCCAATGCCAAAGATATATGTCAGAGCGACTTCAACACGCTTCTGCGTCGGGATATTAACACCGGAAATACGAGCCACTTGAGCCTCCTACCTAACTACCAAACGACACATCAGCCTTGACGCTGTTTATGACGTGGATTTTCACAAATAATACGAATAATTCCCTTGCGGCGAATTACTTGGCATTTACTACACATTTTCTTTACTGACGCACGAACTTTCACAGCTCATTCCCCCGTCGGTTTATCATTTTGCACGATAGCTAATGCGACCGCGACTTAAGTCATAGGGAGAAATCTCCACTGTGACTTTATCACCAGGAAGAATACGAATATAATACTTCCGCATCTTTCCAGAAATTGTACACAACAATTCGTGACTATTTTCCAAGCGAACTTTGAACATCGCATTTGGAAGCTTTTCAACCACTTCACCCTGCATTTCAATAATATCTTCTTTCGCCATTTTTTTCCTTAGCCTTGAACTGCTTTTTCTAATTCTTTATACACATCTGCCACTTCACCAGATGCATCAATCTTAAAGAAACCATCCGTACTTGAATAAAAATCAAGCAGCGGCTGTGTTTGATCTTGATACACACCCAAGCGTTGAGCAATCACTTCTTCCCGATCATCATCACGCTGATACAGCTCACCAGAGCAACGATCACAACAGCCTGATTCACGGGGCGGCGAATAATGCCTATGAAATCCAAAACCGCAAGCCTTACAAATCAAACGTCCAGATAAACGCTCTAAAAGCATTGATTCTGGCGCATCCATAAAGATAACACGATCAACTTTAAGCCCGTGCTTGCCCAACATTGCAGCCAAAGCCTTGCCCTGAGGAACATTTCTAGGGAAACCATCCAACAAAAAACCAGCCTTCGCATCATCGGCCGTAATACGCTCTTCAATCATAGCAATCACAACTTCATCAGGAACTAGCTTGCCTGCGTCCATAAATGCTTTGGCTTTGACACCAAGGTCTGTGCCTTCTTTTACTGTTGCCCGCAATAGATCGCCCATTGCAAGTTGAACAATCCCTAGTTTTTCAGATATCTGTACACCCTGTGTACCTTTTCCCACGCCCGGTGGGCCAAACAAAACAATATTCATCTTAACGTTTGGTTTTCAGACGGGCTTGTTTCATCAAACCTTCATACTGATGCGACATCAAATGGGACTGAATTTGCGTCATGGTGTCCATGCTTACAACCACAATAATCAACAAACTCGTACCACCAAAATAAAACGGCACAGACAAGGCACTAATGAGGTACTGAGGCAACAAACAAACTGCTGCAACATAAGCTGCGCCAACAACCGTAATACGCGTTAAAACCTTATCAACATATTCAGCAGTCCTCTGTCCAGGTTTGATGCCTGGAATAAAACCACCATTCTTTTTCAAGTTATCGGCCGTATCCTTAGGATTAAATACAATCGCTGTATAAAAAAAGCAGAAAAATACAATCAACGCGGTAAATAACAGCATGTATAGCCATGCTCCAGGCGATAAAACAGCAGACAAGTCAGCCAACCACTCAAAGCCTTGCGCGTCTTTCGTAAACTGTGCAAACGTTGCCGGCAAAAGGATCAAGCTTGAAGCAAAAATTGGAGGAATCACA
>Ga0316204_10000641_pt1 | contig 120780 bp, 91 predicted proteins | sample 6monrhotite_MG_2_FD_205661 | JGI IMG/M metagenome (GOLD analysis project Ga0316204, IMG submission 205661) | Microbial mat bacterial communities from mineral coupon in-situ incubated in ocean water Damariscotta River, Maine, United States -... | ecosystem: Environmental > Aquatic > Marine >...
GCCTGGCGCCAAGGGCGCCTCGACCCGTTCAAGGGCTCCGACATGCCCTCGGGGGGGCGGCATGTCAGCCCTGGACCGGGCCTGGCGCCAAGGGCGCCTCGACCCGTTCAAGGGCTCCGACATGCCTTTGGGCTGGACGCATCTGGGTCGTGGGTCGTGGGTCGTGGGTCGTGGGTCGTGGGTCGTGGGTCGTGGGTCGTGGGTCGTGGGTCGTGGGTCGTGGGTCGTGGGTCGTGGGTCGTGGGTCGTGGGTCCTGGGTCGTGGGTCCTGGGTCCTGGGTCCTGGGTCGTGGGTCCTGGGTCGTGGGTCGTGGGTCGTGGGTCGTGGGGGTCGTGGGTCGTGGGGGTCGCGGGTCGTGGGTCGCACCACCCCACCCACAGGAATAGACGCCCGTGATGGAGCTTTGGACCCCCCTCGAGCGCTGGCGCTACGGCGCCTGGATGTGTGTCGGCACAGGCGCCCTCATCGGCGGCTTCGAGGCCGTCTCCCTGGCTGCGTCCTCCCTGCTGTCCCTCTCCTTCGTCGGAGCAGCCCTCCTCGGCCTGCTCGCGGTCGGGCTGATGGCCTTGGTGGGAGGCCTGTGCGGGATCCTCACAGGACTCCCCGTCCAGCTCCTCCACCGCGACGAGACGCGCCCCTCCACCACCATCGCCCGACACATGGCCCTTGGCGCCATGCTGCTGGTGGGCTTCTACCTGTGGCAGCGAGCCTTCGACCTAGCCTCCGAAGGCGCCCCCACGGCCGCCTGGGGCGCCCTGGCCGCCATGCCCTTCGGCTTCGCCGGCGTCGCCTACTTCAACGCTCGCTTCTGGCTCCGCAAGAAGGAGTTCGACCGCGAGATGCCGGTGGGCTGGGTACCGATCGCCTTCGGCGTCGGCGCGGTGCTCGCCCTGGGCGCGGCGATCAGCTGGCCCCTCCGCGCTCCCGCCGCCGCAGAGGCCCTGGAGGGCGACGGGAACCTGGTGTTGATCACGATCGACGGTCTCCGCCACGACGACCTCCAGCTCCTGAACGAAGGCGCGTCCACCGCCACCCCCCACCTCGACGCCCTCGCTGCCCGCGGCACCCTGTTCGCCAACGCCGTGACCCCCACGCCCCACAGCCGCGCGGCCAACGCCACCGTGCTGGTGGGACTTCATCCCCTCCGCCTCCGACTCTTGAGCGACAGCGACCCGCTGTCGCGAGGCTACCAGTCCCTGTTCGAGGCCCTCGGCGACGAAGGCTGGGCGACCGCCGCCTTCGTGTCCTCACGTCCCGTGGCCAGCGGATCGGGCCTGGAGCAAGGATTCCGGGCCTTCGACGACGACTTCACGCCCGGCCCCAGCGGGCTCGGCGCCCTCTTCCTCGGCCGCGACCTCCTCGCGGTCGCAGAGGCCGTAGGCGCCCCAGCCCCCTGGCGACCTGCACCGGAGTCCGCGAAGCGAGCAGCACGCTGGATCGCCCGCCACGAGGACGCCCCCTTCGCCATGTGGCTGCACCTCACCGACCCGCTGAAGAGCGCCGATCCTGCGGCTGGCGTGTCCGCTGTCGACGCGGCCATCGGACAGATCGTCGATGCGGTCGCCGAGGCCGGTGCCACGGACCGCACCGTCGTCGTCATCACCGGCACCCATGGCTCCCTCCGCGGCGCCCACGGCGGCGAGGGAAACGTCACCCTCTTCGACGAGGTCGTGCGCGTGCCCCTGCTGGTGGTGCCCACCGACAGGCCGGCCGTGGCGCGGGTTGAGGCCCAAGTCCGTACGATGGACCTCGCCACCACGGCCACCGTGCTGATGGGTCTCGACCCGCTGCCCAACAGCGAGGGCATCGGCCTTCACCAGTACGCGTCCGGACGACGCACCCACACCATCTGGACGCCTTTGGTGGGCCAGGACCTAGACGGAACCTGGCTCGTGGGCATCCGAAACAACGGCGTGAAGGTGTTCCGCAGCGAGTTGGGCAACGAGAAGCTGTTCGATTTGGCCACCGACCCCGGCGAGGCCACGGACATCGCGTCGGAGCAGAGCGTCACCTTGAACACGGCCCGTCAGCTCATCGCCACCGAACAGGTGGCCCTCGACAAGCTGCTGGACTGACATGAAGGTGTTCACCGTCGCAGGCCTCTCGGCCGCCCTCGGTCGGGTCGTGGACCGCAGCTTCCCCAACGTCGCGGTCGAAGGAGAGGTCAGTCAGCTCAACATCCCGCGCAGCGGCCACGCCTACATGGTCCTCCGAGACGGCGACGCCCAGATCTCCGCCATGTGTTGGGCCAGCAACTGGAAGGGCCTCCGCTTCCAGCCCAAGCCGGGGCAGCGGGTCGTGTGCACCGGTGCGGTGCGGCTCTATGCCGCCAAGGGCATCCTGCAGCTGTACGTCAACGACATCCGACCCAAGGGGGACGGCGCCCTGGCCGCCCACCTCGAGAAGGTTCGACGCCGACTCGAGGCCGACGGGCTGCTGGACGCCCGCCGCAAACGTCCCCTCCCCCGCTTCCCCCGCACCGTAGGCATCGCCACATCCCTGACCGGCGCGGCGCTTCAAGACTTCCTCAGGGTGGCTTCTCGACGATGGCCCGCCAACTTGCTGGTGGCGGGCTGCACCGTTCAGGGAGAGCAAGCAGCGTCCTCCGTGGTCCGGGCCCTCGAGCTGCTCTTCGAGGACGGCCGCTCCGATGTCGTGGTCGTGACGAGGGGGGGCGGCAGCAAGCTCGACCTTCTGCCCTTCCACGACGAGACGCTCGCCCGCTGGATCGCCACGGCACCGGTGCCGGTGCTCAGCGCAGTGGGCCACGAGACCGATACCTCCATCGCCGACCTCGTGGCGGACGCGGTGGCGCCGACCCCCTCCGCCGCAGCGATGGCCGTCCTCCCCGATGCGGTGGAACTCGCGAGGCGAACCACCCACGCACAGCAGGCCCTCCTGCGGGCGATGGACCGGCAACTCCGGCGCCGGAAGGACCGCCTCGGCGACCTTCGAGGTCGCCTCAAACACCCACAACAACGGCTAGAGCAAGCACGCCGTCGCGCGGACGACCTGGTCGACCGGCTGCAGCGCGCCATGCAGGCTCAGCTCCAGCGGCATCGCGGTCGCCTCGCCCATCCGCGGGCCCGGCTGGAGGCCTTGTCGCCGTTCGCCGTCCTGGACCGCGGCTATGCATTGGTCCAGCACGAAGGGGCCCTCGTGCGCCATCCGGATCAGGTTCAGCCAGGCGATCCACTGACGATCCGGGTCGCCGGAGGCGCCTTGTTCGCCCGGGTCGGGGCCGCCCCGCCAACCCAGCAGGACGACGGCGTGGAGGCCGTGTAGACTCCGCGTCCGGGAATCCTCCCTCGACCCGTGCTGCGTCCGGAGACCATGGGACTCGACGCCCTCGACAGCGCTGACCGCGGCTTCCTCACGTGGGTGGCCGCGATGGCTCGTGCGCCGCTGCCCGACCTGTGGTCGCGCCTCCTCGAAGCCGATGGTGTCGCATGGGCCGACGACGAGGGCCACGAAGGCCACGCCCACGGAGCGGGTCTCACCCGCCTCGATTTGTCCATCCTCGGGGACCAGATCCGCGAGTGCGTCGGCGCCGAGCGGCAGCTGACGCTCCCCCTCGCCGGCCTCGACAAGCTCGTGCACCTCGACGTGAGTGGCTTGCAGCTCGATGCCCTCGACCTCGCCGGCCTTCCGGCCCTGGAGGTCCTCCACTGTGGCCGAAACCGGCTGCGGGAGCTCGATCTCACCAAGGCACCGAAGCTGCGCGAGCTGCGCTGCAGCGGCAACGACCTCATGGTGCTCGACTTCCGTGGCATGTCGGCCCTCGAGCTGGTCGACGCCAGCGGCAACAAGGTGGCGTCTGCGCTCCTGGAGGGCGTCCCGGCCCTTCGAAGCCTCGACCTCAGCCGCAACCAGCTGATGTCCCTGGAGTTGCCCACCCTGCCGCTCCTCGAGAACCTCCTGCTCGCTCGAAACGCGCTGCTGCACCTGGCTGTGCCGGATCTCCCGGCCCTCGAGGTCCTCGACGTCGCACGCAACGACCTGGAGGAGCTCGACCTCAGCGGCCACCCCAGGCTCCACGCCCTCCGCTGCGACCGAAACCGCCTGGCAAGCCTCGAGATCGGCGCAGTGCCGAAGCTCCGTGACCTGACCTGCAGCGCCAACTTCCTGCCGTCCTTGGATCTTCGTCCCGCCCCCGCCTTGGAGCGCGTCGATGCCAGGGCCAACCAGATCGCGACCTTGCTGCTCGAGCAGCACGACGCCCTGGTCTTCCTGGACGTGTCCGACAACCGGCTCACCGGGCTCGACGTTCGCGGCGCATCCTCGCTCCGGCAACTCCAGTGCTCCGGCAACGAGCTGGCATCCCTCTCGCTGCAGGGCGCCACCGCCCTGTGCCAACTCCATGCGTCACAGAACGCGCTGTCGGAGCTCGACGTCAGCGACGCCGGGAACCTCGCCGACCTGAAGGTCGAAGGCAATCCTCTGACCACCCTGGACATCCGGCAGAACGGCGACCTGTGCCGCCTGCGCACCGACCTCTCCCAGGGCGTCGACACCTTGGACGTCCTCACGACGGAGTGGCAGCAGCACCGCCTCGTCGAGCTACGTCGCCACTTTGGTCGCGCCAGCGGCTCGTCCGACCTGGCGGCCATGACCCCCTACGAGCTTCACGACCGGGCCATTGGCTGCCAAGGCGACAGCGGCGCAGACCGCAAGCTGCTCGACATCGTGCTGCAGCCCCACTGCGATCCGGGCACGGCGCTGCTCGCCTACTGGATCAGCAACCCCCGCTACTACCTGCGCTTCGCCACCCGAGACGACTGCGAGCCCTACGAGCGCACCGTATGGGACATCCTCCGCACCATCGAAGACCGCTTCGACCGCGGCGACTTCCCGCCGGCCCTCATCTGGTTCGACCCCCGCAACGACAAGCAGACCCATACGGTCACCGGCATCGACTGGACGGAGAAGCAGCCTCGCACCGACGCTCCAGGGGTGCGCACCATCCCGACACGGCTGCTCGAGCCCTCGCTGGTCCGCCCCGCAACCTGATCGACGTCTGCCTACTTCAGCAGGTTCACGATCTCCTGCACGTCCCAGTCGAGGCCATCGAAGCGAGCGGTGAGCCGCCCATCGGCATCGAGCACCAGCACCCGAAGGCCATGCACGATCTGGCCATCTTGCTCGAGCACCGTCATGCCGGCGAGCATGGCGACGTTCTCGAGCGGCCCCTCGTCCATCCGCAGCAGGGACCACCGCGCCCCGAGCTCTTGCTGTGCGGCATAGGCGGCCAGCACGTCGGGGGTGTCGTAGGCAGGATCGAGGCTGATGGCCGCTAGCCGCGCGTCGTGGCCGGCCGCGTCCAGGGCCTGCTCCACCGAGCGGAGCTTCAACATGACCGCTGGACACGCCTCCGGCAGCGGGCAGCGGGTGTAGACGAACGTGAGGACGGTGCTCTGGCCCTGCCCCTGGCCCACCCGCTCGGTGGCGCCTCGATGGGAGACCAGATCGTGCCCCGGCAGCACGTGTCCCGGTTGCAGGGGCATGGGGCCTCGAGCGGCGGGGGGGGTGCCATGGCCCGTGACCCGGATCTTGGTGAGGGCTCCCCCAGCCTCCTTGACCTCGTAGCGGGCGTACACCCGGTCGCCCGCCTGCAGGCCCTCCAGGAGCGATGGCTCGGCGACGTCGAACGGCATGGTCATGGCTGGCATCAAGCCCGCCACCTCTTCGTGGTCGAGCACGACGCGCTCCCCGTCCACGCGCACGACCGTGCCCTCCACGATGTAGGCGTTCTGCCCCCAGCAAGCGAGCAGCAAGCCGAGCAGCGGCGCGAGCATGGACACCTCCTCGTGGGCCCTGCTATCGCGCCGGGTCCGCAGCCGGGGCCCCGGGGTCCAGCTCCCGGGCCACCTGTTCGGAGAGCTCCCGGGCCTTCGAGCGCACCTGCTGCGGGGGCACGCCACCGAACACGACGTCGTAGTGCAGCCAGGCGAGCGCCTCGAAGGCATCGGCAACGTCATCGGGAACGCGCCCCCTGAGCCACCGGGCGAGCTCCACTGGTGGGGCGGCCGGCGGCGGCGAGAGGCCGGCGCCTCGCACCGCCGCCTCAGCGCGCTGGAGGGGCCCCGCCAACCCCGTGGGCACCGAACGGCCGGCCCCAGGGAGGCGCCGGCGCCAAATCCGAAGCAGACCGACCCCGAGCGCGAAGACGGCCAGGACGACCAACCCCAGCCCCCCAACCGTTCTCAAGGGGCGCGCCAAGGCCACCTGCAGCGACGCCCCCAGTCGCGCCAAGCTGCCTCGTTGGGCATCTCGGTCGTAGGCCACGACGGACCGGTGCCAGAACGCGTCCATCGCCTCCGCCAGCTGCTGTCCCGAGGCCACGTCGACGGGAGCCAGCACCGGCGTGGCATCCAACAGCACCCACTCCCCATCGAGCAAGGCCTCCGTCCAGCTGTGGGCATGCAGCCGTCGCACGACGAGCTCGCCCGTGAGCGGGTCCACCTCGCCCCCGAGAAAGCCATTGACGACCCGAGCGGGAATGCCCTCGCTTCGGAGCAGCACCGTCAACCCGGCCGCGACGTACTCGCAGTGGCCTTCCCGGCGCTCGAGCAGGAACGACGTGAGGGGATCCGGCCCGTGGTCGCCGCTGGCGCGGGTGTAGGTCACTTCCGACGCCAGCCACCCGCTGAGCCGCTTCGCCCGAACCGACGCGGCCCCCTCCCCCGCCACCCACGAGGCGAGCTGCGAGACGCGCGCATCCTGGGCCGGAAGGGACAACCACTGCTCCGGGCGCGGCGAAGGCTCGGAGAACCACGCGTCCCCCGCACCATGGGGAAGCACCTCGACCACGTACGGCGCCGATGAGTGCTCCGGGGGGACGAACCAGCCCCCCTGTGGATCGCCGCGGACCTCTTCTCCTTCGACGTGGAGCACCGAACCCGGGGCGAACAAGACGCCGTCGGACGGCCCCGCTGGCACCACGCGAACGCGCACCCCTCCCGCTCCGGGATCGGTGGCCGTGGGAACGGGGGGCGTCGAGCTGAACCATCGGCGGCCATCGAAGCCATCCAATGCGAGGCCACGCCAGTAGATGCGTTCCGGAAGCGTGCCCTCGACGTGGGCGCGGAACACGACGGCGGGGTCGTCGAGGAGCGCGTCGAGTGCGCCGAGCTCTACGTCGGGGGCGAACCCCACCAGCTTCTGCGCGTTGGCGGGGGCCTCGGCACCTCCGCCCGTGCGGGGCAACATCACGAAGAACAAGGCGGAGGCCGCAAGGTGCACGGCACCGCCGGCCACCAGATGGGCCGTCCCGGGGGAGGTCTTGCGCCCTTCTGGAAGCAGCGCCACGGGAAGTGCCAGGGCCCACAGGAAGGCGATGGCCAGAAACCCAAGCTCCGTGGTGCGCCCGGCGGTGACCACCAGCATCAGGCCCGCCACCACCACGGTGACGCGATCGTCGACGGGTCCCCGCCGGGTGAGCCGGCGCTGCAGTTGCAGGAGAACCAGGCCACCGACGACCGCGCTCTCCAGCGACATCAGGCCCCCGGCGCCGCCGCTCGCGAGCACCACAGCGCCCACGACCAACAGCAGCAGCCCCGGGGTTCCTCGAAGCCGAGGGCCAGCCACCCGCGCGGCCACCGACAGACCCCAGGCCAAGGCCGACGCCACAAACCAGGCTCCCCCGAGGAGGGCCAGCGCCAGAAAGCCCAGCGCCACGCACGCCTCGACCCCTGCGCGCCGCATCAGGGACGCTCCGGGAGCATGGCCAGGGTATCGAGCGCCCGTCGACGCCCCTCGAGCCCTCCAGCCGGAGGCAGGCTGAGCACGATGCTGCCGTCGATGCCAGTGACCACGAGCCCTACCGCCTCCCCGGACCGTGTCGCTCGCTGCACCTCGCCGCAAGCCCGGCGCAGCTCCCGCTCCCAGCGGGTCCCCTCCGCTGCGTCGACCCGCACCCGGACGGCGCGCTCTTGCTCCAGGCCGCGCTCCACGACCAGAGGCCTGCCCATCCGAGCGCTGGCAGCCCAGCTGATGCGCTGGGGCGGGTCCCCTTCCCGAAAGGCTCGCAGCCCCATGAAGTCCCCCGCACCCCCCTTGCGGTTCACGTCGTCGGCGCCCGACGCCTGGTGGGGCCGTGCCTCCCGCTCGCCCGGAAGGGGACGGGGGTACACGAGCACCTCGGCCGGACGCTCCACCACCCGACGGTGCTCCACCAGGCCGAACGGCCACCGGGACCGCAGCTCGATGGCATCCAAGTGGGCTCTACCTCGGCGAGGGAAGCGCCAGGCTCCGTCCACCCGTCGGCTGTCCCCCGGCCCCACCGCGTCCACCCGGCCCGGCACGGCCAAGCCCTCCAGTACCTCCACCGCGTGGCTTCCCCACCACCGACGGCGATTCGCCAAGAGCCAGGCGCCGGCCGCGTCGTGCTCAGCGTACAGCTCCGCAGGGAGCACCCGCCGGACGTCCAGGTCCATGAGGTTCCAGGCCCCCAGGGGCCACTGGACGAGCCAGAGCGACCACATGGGCGCGGCCAGCAACACCAGGAGGTTGTTGCCCGCCACCAAGGCCACCACGGTCAGCGCCATGGTCAGCACCAAGTACAGCAGCCCATCGGCGGTGAGGCGCATCCCTACAGGGGCCGGGGGAGCTCGTCGAGCAGCGCACGCAAGGCCAGAATGCCACCGTCGCCCTCGAGGCCCACGCTGCGCACCAGCACCCGGTGCGCGAGCACGGGCACGGCCAAGTCGCGGACGTCTTCCGGCACGGCGTAGCGACGGCCGGCGAGGAAGGCCCGCGCACGGACCGCGCGGTGCAGGGCCTGAGCGCCCCGGGTGGAGACGCCGCGGACGAAGCGAGCGTCGCTCCGCGTCGCCACCACGAGGTCGAGGAGGTACTCCTCCACGAGCTCCGGCACCTGAGCCGCCATGGCCCGCGAGGCCAACGCCTCCAACTCCAGCGGCTGCATCACCGTGTCGGGCACAGGCCGCCGCGCGTGCTTCAGGATGGCCCGCTCCGTGGCCCGGTCCGGGTAGCCCAGCGACAGGCGCATCAAGAAGCGGTCGAGCTGGCTGTCGGGCAGCTGGAAGGTCCCGTGGAGATCGAAGGGATTCTGAGTGGCCACCACGAGAAACGGCCGAGGCAGCGGCCGACTGGTGCCATCGACGGTGATCTGCCCCTCCTCCATGGCCTCGAACAACGCCGACTGCGTCTTGGCCGTGGTCCGGTTGATCTCGTCGGCGAGCACCACGTTGGCGAACAGCGGGCCTTCCCGGAAGCGGACTTCGCCGCCGCTCCCGAGCACGTTGACCCCGGTGAGATCCGCCGGAAGAAGGTCCGCCGTGAACTGCACCCGACGAAAGGACCCCCCGACGGCGGCTGCCAGCGCGTGGGCGAGGGTCGTCTTGCCGACGCCAGGCACGTCCTGGAGGAGGAGGTGCCCTCCCGCGAGGATGGCCGTCAGAGCGAGGTCCACGACCTCCTGCTTGCCCTGCAGCACGGCGCCGACCGCCCCACGAAGCGCAGCGAGGTGGTCCCGCGACGACCCGCCGTCCCCGCGCCCAACCTCCGTAGCGCCTGAGGCGACATCCATCAGAGCTCCTGGAGCCAGGTGCCCGTGACGTCGAGGTCGTAGGTGCATCCTGCCGCGATGTCGGGATGGTCGGAGACCAAGATCACGAAGGACTCCGTTCCCGCCCAGTCGCCGTCCTCGACACAGCCGGACCCGCCGCCCGTGTTCACCCGCGCCTGGCCCTGGATCTGCCACTTCACGAGGTAGTCATCGATGGGCTCTTCCCAGACGATCGATTCGTAGGTCACCAGGCAGCCATCCGCCGAGCCTGCCGCCCACAGATCCTCCCCGATCGACAGCTTCACGTCCTGGACGTCGACTTCGAGACGGTACTCGTACGAATCAGAGTAGCTGGTGCCGTCGCCGGTGCAGGAGTTGGACGCGCCCGCCACATCGACGGTGTAGTAGTTGCCTGGCAGATCGTCCCCACCACAGGCGCTGGCGGCGAGCACCAACAAGACGGTGCCAATCGAGCGAAGGGACGGCGTGAACATGGGGGTCCTCCAACCGGACAGGGGGCCATTGCGCGCGCACCCCAGCGCCCATATATACCGGCCTCTCAGCCTGGCCTCCACGAAGGAGCCTCGCCGTTTTCCGTCCCTTGACGCTGGAGCTGCACCTTGTCCGATGATCGTCCGCTGTTCGTGGCCCGTGAGTCTGATGTCGACGCGCTGAAGGCGTGCTGGGCAGCTGCTCATGAAGGCAAGTCCCAGGTCGTTCGCCTCCAGGCACCCTTCGGAGGTGGCCGTCGTGCCCTCTCCGCCGAATTCCTCCGCCGCGTGGCAGGATCGGAAGACGACGCCATCATCTGGCGCGTCTCGTGCCTCGATCAGGAGAACGGCCTGCAGTGGCTCGTGCGGATGTACGGCTCCCTGGTCGCCACCCTCACCCGCGACGCCCTCACCCGCGGCAAGGTGGAGATGGTGCTCAATGCCCAGCTCCCCTCGCAGCCGAAGCGCGTCCAGGACTGGTACCAGCAGTTCATCTCGGCGGTGAAGGACGCGAAGACCGACGACGAGAAGGGCCAAGTCCAGCTCCGTCTTCCCCAGGACAACCCCCTGCTCGGCCTGGTCGAAGTCGTCGCAGCCATCTCCCGCAAGCTGCCCCTGATCGTCGAGCTGCAGAACCCCTACGCCGTCAACAGCCTCGGCCTGGCGATGTTCGTCGAGGCCCTGCACGCCGAGACCCAGGAGGACTCCAACCTCCTGCAGATCATCTTTGACGAGCAAGAGAGCGACATCACCAAGGCCCTCTACCCGATGCCGCTCCTCGACCTGTATGAGCGCCGGAACGACACCTTTGGCGTGCACGTCATCGAGCCGTGGGGCGACGCCGAGGTGCAGCAGTACCTCGACAGCAAGGGCCTCAAGGGCAACGCCACCCGCGTCGCCGAGATCGCCGGTGGCCGCCCGGGCTTCGTCGCGGAGCTCGTCGACCTGCTCGTCGAGCAAGGCACCCTCGATTCGGATTTGCCCGACGTCTCCTTTGCGAGCCTCGTGCCCCTGGCCATCGACGAGTCCGAGCTCGAGCTGCCCGAGACCCCTCCGGCCGAAGGCGAGAAGCCCCACGCCGGCCCCGACGAAGCGGGCCGCGTCACGCACCTCGCCGCGCTCCTGGGCGCCGCCTTCCCCAGCAACCTCGTGGCCGACATGGGCGGCTTCGACCGGGAGTCCGTCGACGACCTGCTCGACGCCATGGGCGACTTGTTCGAGGAGGTCCAGTACAGCCAGGAGCTGCAGACCTACATCTACCGCTTCCGCCGCGGCTGCTACCGCGAGGGCGTCATGGAGCGCAACGACAGCGAGGAGGGCCACGAGCTCGCCCGCCGGGTCGGCGTGTACATGGAGCGCTTCCTGGTGCCGCGGGGCTACGGCTTCATCGTCAAGACCGCCAAGGTCTACGCCGAGCACGCAGCCCCGGGTCGTGCCGCGCTGATGCGGGCCCAGGCCCTGTCCAACGACCACGCCGATGTGTGGGGCCTCGCGTACGACTTCATCACCTACTTCGACGAGCTCCCCTACCCGGAGCCGCTGAAGCGCACGGTGTACATGAACTTCCTGGAGCGCTTGGCCACGGGCGGGAACATCGCAGCGGCCGAGAAGGTCCACGGCGACATCACCGAGTGGGCCACTCAGCAGGACGACAAGGAGCTCACCGCATGGCTCCTCTACACGGGCTCCCGCATCGATGCGCGCCGGCAGGACCTGTTCCGGGCCCGCGACCGCGCCCGCGACGCACTCAAGATCTACGAGGGCCTCGAGAACCGCGCCAAGATCGCCGAGGTCCACAACCACCTCGCCGGCATCGAGATGCAGGACGGCAACCCTCAGGCGGCCCTCGACGCCGTCGAGAAGGCCATCGAGTTCGGCACCCAGGAGACCGAAGACGGCAAGAACGCCGTCCTCCCCGGCGTGCTCGCCACCGCTGAGCAGATCCGCGGCCTCGTGGCCCGTCGCGCCAACAAGCTCGACGAGGCGGCCAAGCACTTCCAGCTGGCCAACCAGGTCGCCGGGCAGACCGGCCTTGCCGCCATCGCCCTCGACAGTGGCTTGTCCTACGGCGAGGCCCTCCTGGCCGGCCGCAAAGTGGAGCCGGCACGCAACGCGCTGCGCCGGGTCCTGCAGATCGCCCAGCAGCTGCGCAACCCCGTCCGGGAGCGTCAGGCCAGCGAGCTGCTCGCCCAGGCCGAAGGCGCCCTCGGCAACTTCGCCGACGCCCTCCCCTTGGCCGCTCGCACGGTGCAGCTGTCCCAGTCCCTCAAGTACGACCACCTGCTGCCCATCGACCTGTACAACCTGGGCTTCTTCCACCTGATGACCGACAAGCCCAGCGAGGCTGTGTCGTTCTTCCAGCAGTCCGAGCAGCGCATCTCGGCGTTGGGCAAGCACCCGGTCGTCAAGGAGCTCCACTACTTCAAGGGCATCGCCCACCTCCGCACGGGCGACCTCGACCAAGCCAAGCAGTCCCTCCGCACGGGGCTGCGTCCCATCCAGGAAGCGAAGGATTGGCGCAAGATGTGCTCGGCCCTCGACAACCTTGCTGGCATCGAAGAGCGCCAGGGCAACAACGAGGTGGCCAAGAAGCTCCTCGCCGACGCCATGGGCTTCGCCAAGCAGGCCGGCCTCAAGGAAGAGCGCAAGGCCCTCAAGAAGCGGCTCGAGCGCCTCCGCTAGGCGGCGGGCGAACGCCTCGCCTCACCCCCGCTCGCCTCCAAAGACGCCCGGCCTGCCATCGCAGGTCGGGCGTCGCTGCGTGGGGGCTCACCATCCAGCATTGCGGGGGGCCACCGCGGTCACCACGTCCGGCCCCAGACGCACGAACGCCCGGCGTGCATCGAGGCAGACCGGGCGTCGTCGTTGGGAAGGGCCCTGGCGGGGCCAGCCCCCTACAGCTTCTTCTGCACGTAGTTGATGCCGCCGCTCCAGCTGGCGAAGCGCCCGCCCTTCCAGCCCACGGTCATGTCGTCCTTCAGGACGATGATGGTCGGCCAGTAGGCGAGCTCCGCGTGGAAGGCGACCTCGTAGTTGTTGTCGGGAATGATCGGGATCATCGGGTTCGGGTAGGCATCGTGCCACCGGCCGATGGCGGCCGCGTTGGCCACATCGCCGAAGCGGTCCTCACCGAGGATGGTCACCCAGCGGACATCGCCGTTGTCGATGGCCTCGCGGACGTCGAGCCACTCCGCGTCGAAGGCGGCGTAGTCGCCCTCGAGCCAGCTCGAGACGGCCTGACAGGGGCCACACCACTCCGCCGAGATGTCGACGATGGTGTACTTGCCTTCGTCGTTCTTGAAGTCCCACAACTGGAACTCCTGACCGAACTGATCCGTCGCGCGGAAGTTCATGAACAGCTCGCCTTCTGCGGCGATCTCGGGGACGTCGGCCTCGTTCAGCTCGCCCTTGGTGGCGGAGTACGGCCAGCCGCCCTCGTAGATCACCGATGCGTCGTCGAGGGGGTCGGTGCCCTCGGTGATCTCGTCGCTGTCCCGGTAGCCGTCGTTGTCGCTGTCCACGGACAGGGGATCGAGGCCCTGGTCGATCTCGTCGCCATCTTCGAGGCCATCGCCATCGGAGTCGCTGGAGTCGGGGTCGAGGCCCAGCTCGTCTTCCTCGGCGTCGGTGAGGCCGTCGCCGTCGCTGTCGACGTCGGATGCGTCGTCGTCGTCGCCGGTCTCACCGTCCGACGAGCCGCCAGAGCATGCAGTCAGCGTCAACGCGCCGACAGTCAAGAAAATGCGCCAGTTCATGTCCACTCCAGGTCCGAATGCCCGTGAGGTGTCCCCTCGGGCGATTTCGTTACGTTGGGGTCGTAGATTTCTCTACGATGCCGGCTGAACCGACGCTGACACAGCGAACCGCAATGGCGCGCAGCCTACAGCCACCCCCCCTCCCCTGAACCTTCACCGATTGAAGGGCGACCTGCCACACTGGCACGCAAAGTCCCTGTCGAGTCCATCAGGCCGGGGTGACGCGGACCGCTCGCTTTTTGCCCACCCGCAGCACCACGCCATCGGCTGGTAGGCCGTCGAGGGTGGTGTCGATGTCCGTGACCTTCTCGTTGTCGAGGCGAACGCCTCCTCCCTGGACCAGCCGCCGGGCCTCTCCCCGAGACTTCGCGAGTCCGGCCTCGGCCAGCGCGACCACGACCGGTGTGCCATCGGCCACCGCATGGGAGGGCATCGACGCATCCGCGGCCCCAGCGACCATCGCGCGAGAGGCCTCGTCGGCCTTCGCCGCGGCTTCGGCGCCATGGCAGATGGCCGTCACTTCGTTGGCCAGCACCCGCTTCGCGTCGTTGATCCGCGCGCCCGTGAAGCCGTCCAGCTCCTCGATTCGCTCGAGAGGCAGGTAGGTGAACAGGCGCAGGAAGCGCCCCACGTCACGATCGTCGGTGTTGTACCAGTACTGCCAGTAGTCGAACGGAGCCAGCTTGCCGGCGTCGAGCCACACCGCGCCATTGGCGGTCTTCCCCATCTTGGCGCCCGACGCGGTCGTCAGCAGCGGGGTGGTGATCCCCCAGGCTTGCGTCTGCTCCAGGCGACGGATGAGGTCGACCCCGGCCACGATGTTGCCCCACTGGTCGTCGCCTCCCACCTGGAGCCGCACCCCATGGCGGCGGTACAGCTCGAGGAAGTCGTAGGCCTGCAGCAGCTGGTAGTTGAACTCGATGAAGGACAGGCCCTTCTCGAGACGCTGCTTGTAGGCCTCTGCCGCGAGCATCCGATTCACGGAAAAGTGGCGCCCAATCTCCCGCAGGAAGTCGATGTAGCCGAGCTGCATCAGCCACTCAGCGTTGTCGACCATCACCCCTTTGTCCCCATCGAAGGTCAGGAAACGGGAGAGTTGCTCTTTCAAGGCGCGGGTGTTTGCGGCGATGGTCTCGTCGCTCATCATCTTGCGGAGCTCAGACTTCCCGCTGGGATCCCCGACCCGGGACGTGCCACCGCCGACGACCGCCACCACCTTGTGGCCCGCCCGCTGCAAGAAGCTCATCGCCATCACTTGGACGAGGGACCCGGCATGCAGGCTGTCGGCTGTGGGGTCGAAGCCGATGTAGAAGGTGACCGGACCTGCCGCCAGCGCCTCGCGGATCTCCGCTTCGTGGGTCGTCTGCTTCACGAAGCCGCGGGCTTCGAGGGTCTCCAGGGCCGGCATGGCATCCTCCAGCGGCCGCCCCTAACACCCAGGTGCCGTATGGGTGGGCCGCCGGACGAGCCCGCGAGGCGCACCGCCCCAGGGGCGCCGGAATCCGTCGGGCCGGCGGTGTACACTCCCGGCCCACACCGCACCGCGACTGAGGCCGATGAGCACCGACCGTTCGAAGGGGGCCGATGCCCCGCCCAAGGGGTCCGACGCCGACGAACTGCCCGACGAGGCTCGGGTCCACGACCTCCTGCCCCCGAGCGAGGAAGCCTGGTCCCCGCCGGTGAAGAAGATCGCCGAGCGCCGCGTCGGAGGATGGCAGACCAGCAAGCGCCTGTACGAGCGCCGGACGTTCCGGCCCGCGGGCAACAGCCGCAAGTTCTGGCGCAACGTCGAGGACGACGACCCCTTCTTGCCCAAGGCGCCCGGTCGCCGCGTCGCCCAGGAGTCCAGAGAGGTCTACGCCGCGGACCGGCTCGTCCGCATGCCGACCACCCCCAAGGCCGACCGGCCCACGGAGTACGCGCCGCCCCAGCCCCAGCCCCGTCGCGTGGTCCCGCCCCAGAACCAGCCACCGCCACAGCAGAAGCGCCCCGAGCCGACCTACACCGAGGAGCCGAACCCGGCCCCGCGACCCCGCTCGGTGCCACCTCCCCGCCGCAACCCCGTCGAAGAGCAAGCGGCGCCCCCGCCGATCGACCGCCGACCGCCCCGCGTGCCGCACACGCCCAAGAAGAAGGGAGGACGCCTGCGGGTGGGCCCGGCGAACGCCGCCCCTCGGGAGACCAAGGTCGTCGACAGCTCGGGCCGCTCGGCCACCGAGGTGCGCAGCGAGCGGGAGGAGTGGCGCAAGGACGCCAAGGGTCCGAAGGCACCGCCGAAGCTCCGCGGGATCGACGACGTGCTCGCGGTGCTCGGGGATCTGGCCGCATCCCAGAAGCTCTACGAGCAGGGGGTCAAGGGCCCCACCGACACCGACCGGGTCGACGCACCGAGGCCGAAGCCCAAAGCGTACGCCGAGCCTCCGCGCCAGGCGAGCCCGCCGCCACAGCAGGTGGACCGTACGCCGCCGATGCCCAAGCCCAAGCCCAAGCCCGCCGCACCCATCGATCGATCGCCGTCGGGTGGCAAGAGCGGGGGGATGGACGATCTGTTCGGCGGAGGCCCATCCGAGGGCCGTTTGCGCATCCCGAGACGCTCGAAGAAGCCCGATAATCCTGAAGAAGAAGAGGAATGATCGTGCTTCGGAACGGAGAGCGACCGGATCGGGCTTGAACGGAAGAGGGCGTGGGCCGATGGGAGAAACGACTCCACGACCACATGACCCGGGACGGCCACTATGCACAACATCAGCCGCGATACGATGCTCCGCATCCTCCGTGACGCCTCCGAGCAAGGGGCCGTCGAAGTGCACTTCAAGGTGCCCAACCGGCCGCTCCTACGCATGGAGAACGGCACGCTGGTCCCGACGAGGCTCTCGGCGCTCACCCCCGCCGACACCAAAGCAGCGGTGTTCGCGCTGTGCGCCCTCGGGCATCTCGAGCTGCCGGTCGCCCAGATCACCGACCACGAGTTCAGCTTCGGCATCAACGGCCTCGGCCGCTACCGCGCCTACATCTACCGTCAGCGGGGATCCCTCGGCGCGGTGGTCCGGCGGGTCATCTCCCAAGTCCCGCCGCTCTCCGAGCTCGGGCTCGACAGCGACGTCGACCGCCTGGTCGGCCAGCCCGGCCTCACGCTCGTCAGCGGCATCGCCCGCAACGAGCTGCTCCACTCGCTCATCCAGGGCTACAACGCGCGGGCTCGCTCCGCCGTGTGGATCCTCGAGACGCCCCTCACGTACCTGCACCGCGACGCGATGTCGGCGATCAGTCACCGAGAGGTCGGCACGGATCTGCCCACCTACGCCACCGGCATCCAGCAGGCCCTGCGCCTCGGCGCAGACCTCATCGCGGTGGGCGATGTGCCCGACGCCGCCACGGCCGAGCGGGTCCTGGAAGCGGCTGAGCGACGCGTGCCGATCATCGCCTCGGTCGGCTCGCCGGACGCCTCCCAGACGCCGTGGTGGATCCACCGGCTGTTCTACGGACAGCAGCGAGACGATGTCGAGCGCCGCCTCGACTCCGTCCTGCGAGCCGTCATCTCCGTCACCGACACCTCCCGACCCGAAGTGGTCGTGGCCGGTGCCCCCACCCTCACCGCCGTGGGCGGCTGAGGGCCGGTAGCACCTCGGCGAGGGGTGCATCCAGCTTGACCGTCGCCAGCGGGTCGGCTCGGGTCGGTCCGAGGGTCGCGATGACCACGGGGCGCCCCAGCGCATGGGCGCGCTTCACGAAGCGGTAGCCAGAGAAGACCGTGAGGGACGAGCCCGCCACCAGCAGGGCATCCGCCTCCTCCACCGCGCGGTAGGCCTGGTCCACCCGGTCCCGCGGCACCGACTCACCGAAGAACACGACGTCTGGCTTCAGCGGCCCGCCGCAGCGCAGGCAGTCCACGACGCGGAACCCCGACACGTCGTCCAGCTCGGCGTCCCCGTCGGGCGCCACCTCGACCGGGCGGGCCGAGAACCCCGGATTGGCCAGCTCCAGCCGCACCTGCAGCTCAGACCTCGCCTCAGGAGTGCCGCAGGACAGGCAGATCACCCGATGCAGGCTGCCGTGAAGCTCGTTGACGTTCTGGCTGCCGGCCGCCTGATGCAACCCGTCGACGTTCTGGGTGATCAAGCCCGACATCCGTGGCTCCATCTCCATCAGGGCGCGATGGCCGCCGTTGGGCTGAGCCTCCGCGACGCGACGCCATCCGACCGCGGCCCGGGCCCAGTAGCGCTGTCGCCACCGAGGGTCTTCGACGAACTGGGCGAAGCGAACCGGGTTGCGGGCCCGACGCGCGGTCTCGGGCCCCCGGTAGTCGGGAATGCCGGAGTCTGTGGACACCCCAGCGCCGGTGAGCACCGCCAGGCGCCCCTCGAGCATGGTGCGGGCTCGCTCGATGTCGTGCATGAATACCCGGTAACGATGCAGCCCCCCAGCGGCGGCACTCGGTGCGATAGGCTTGCCCGTCAGGAGGTCCCTGTGAAGCTGCAAGCCCGCCACGCCTTTCCCTGCCCGCCCGAGCACTACTGGGACATGTACTGGTCCGATTCCTTCGACGACCTGCTGATGGAAGGAGCCACGTACGACCGCGAAGTGCTGGAGGACCGGGAGGAGCCTGGCGGCGTGCGGGTGCGCCGGATCCGCATCACGCCCCACCAGGACCTTCCTTCGGCCGCGTCGGCGCTGCTCGGCGCCTCCAAGCTCGTCTACGAGCAGGAGAACCGCTTCGACCCTGCGAAGGGCGAGGTCACCTGGAGGGTGATCCCCACCATCCTCCCAGGCAAGCTCGACGCCAAGGGCTCCTTCCGCATCGTGCCGACCGCGACGGGGTGCGAGCAGGTCATCGACGGGGACATCACCGTCGCCGTGCGGTTCATCGGGAGCCGCATCGAAGGCGCGGTCGTGGCGGAAGTCGAGAAGTCGTACAGCAAGACGGCCGAAGCCGGTCGTCGCTGGCTCGAAGCGAAGCACGCGTGACCTCACTCCTCGCGCTCGTCCTCGTCGCCCATGCCGGAACCCGACAGGGCGTCACGCCGCCGGACCATCCGTGGGACATCACCCACCTCGACCTCGACCTGTCCCTCGACCTGGACGCCGGTCACGTGACGGGACGGGCGACCCTCGACGCGACCCGGTTGGGGGCGCCCAGCCCCGTGCTGACGCTCCACCAGCGCTACCTGCGCATCGACGAGGTCCATGTCGACGGCAAGCCGGCCTCCTTCCGGACGCGGCTCGACCGCCTCGACATCGACGTGCCGATCGACCGTGCCTCCGTGCAGATCGCCATCCGGTACGAGACCGAGCCGCTGGCTGGCCTTCACTTTCGCGGCCTCGACGACGCGCCGAAGGGCGAAGCCAAGGTCGTGTGGTCCCAAGGGGAGGCCGAGCAGCATCGCTACTGGTTCCCCAGCTGGGACCACCCCACCGACCGCTTCACCGTCGCCACCCACCTCACGGTCGACGGGGACCATTCGGCCTACGCCCTCGGCACCCTCCAAGAGAAGACGCCGCTGAACAACGGGCGTGTGCGGTGGTCCTATCGCCTCGACGAGCCCGTCGTGAACTACCTCGTGGCCATCATGGCCGGAGAGGTCGTGGAGGCCCCCCTCCCCGGCGAGGCCTCCGTGCCCCTGACGCTGCTCGTCCCCGAGGGGCAGTCGGTGGAGGCCGCGGTGCGCGCCACCGCCCCGACGGCCCAGATGTTCGACTACTTCGAGGGGGTCCTCGACGAGCCCTTCCCCTACCCCACCTACCGCCAGGCCTTCGCCCCCCGCTACCTCCACGGCGGCATGGAGAACCCAGGCTTCGTCGTCCTCGCCGACCACCTGGGCCTGCAAGACGACGAGGAAGACGCCCGGCGCGCCCACCGCATCGTGGCCCACGAGCTCGCCCACCAGTGGTTCGGCGACCTGCTGACCTGCCTCGGCTGGACCGAGCTGTGGCTCAACGAAGGCTTCGCCACCTACTGGGCCGGCCGCTGGGAAGGCGACGCCCACGGGGACGCTTGGCTCGCATGGCGCACCCACAGCTGGCATCGTGGGGCCCTTCGCGACGCGCGTCCCGTCGCCCCCGACGCATCCACCTATGGGGGGGCCGACAACGCCGGGGTCTACGTGCAAGGTGCGAGCGTGCTGCGCATGCTGGAAGCGCACCTCGGACGGGAGACTTTCGACGCCGCCGTCCGCACCTGGATCGACCGACACCGCGGCGAGCAGGTCAGCTCAGACCAGCTCCGACGGGTGTTCCGCGACGTCAGCGGCCGCGACGTCGGCCCTTGGTTCGACCTGTACATCCACGGCGCAGGCCACCCGGCGCTGACGAGCTCGTGGAGCTGGGACCCTGATCAGAAGCAGCTCCGCGTGGTCGTGGAGCAACCCGAGGCCGAAGACACCCCGGTCGCACGGCTCCCCCTGCGGCTCTCCATCGGCACCTCCGAGGGCCCGGTGGACGCGCAACTCACCCTCGGGCCGGGGCGTACCGAGCTGGTCCGCCCCCTCAGCGAAGCGCCGCTCCACGTCGCCGTGGACCCGGTCGGCGGCGTGCTCGCGACCTGGGAGCGAAACCAGTCGCCCGCCCAGTGGGCCCATCAGGCGCTCCACGGAGCCACGCCCTACGCGCGCCTCACGGCCATCCAGGCGCTCCACGAAGCGGCCGACGTCGAGCCACTGGACGCCCTCACCTCGATCGTCGCAGACCGCAAGGAGCACGACGCGCTGCGGATCACTGCTGCAAAGGCCCTGGGCACCATGCCCACCGACGCGGCCGCGAACGCGCTGCTCGAGGCCCGCGATGGCGCCACCCCCACGCTACGGTCCGCGCTGTACGAGGCCCTCGGCGCCCTCGGCGACCGCGTCGACGTCGAGCCGCTGCTGCGGGCCGTTCGGAAGGGCCCCGGCGAAGAGCGCCTCGAGGCCCTCGATGCCCTCTCCCACGTGGCTCCCGAGCGGGCGGGCGTGGTTGCGCGGCGCTGGCTCTCGGCCCGCGACCCCCATCCCGAGGGGCACGCCCACGCCATCGCGCTCTCCGCGCTGGCGGTGTTGGGCGACCCCGACGATGCCAAGCTCGCCTTGCCGTTCCTCCGCTTCGGTGCCTTGCCGTGGCCGCAGTCCCGGGCGCGGGCGCTGCTCGGATCGACCCTCTGGAAGCTCGACGACGACGATGCCATCCGCCGCCTGGCCCTGCGCCGCGTCGCCGCCCTGCTGGACAGCCGAGATCTGCGCGCCCAACAGCGGGTCATCGCCTTCCTCGGCAAACACGGCGACGCCGACGCCGCCACCGACCTCACCCGGTGGGCGGCCGGCCGACGGTGGGACAACCTGTCCGACGTGGCCCGAAATGCCGCGAAGCTGATCCGCACCCGCACGGCCCCCGAGCCGGTCGCCGACGAGGACGTGCAGGCCCTGAAGGATGAGCTGGAGGCTCTACGCAAGCGGGTCGAAGACCTCGAGCGCTTCTAGATCGGGGGCGTTCGACCTACAGCGTCGTTCCGAGCACTCCATCCCCCGTCGCGGGAAGCGACGCTAGGATGGTGGGACGCAGTCCGTCGACAGGCCCCCGCCACTGCAGCACGCACGACGCGCCGGAGAAGCGCGTCACCTCGGCCTCGGCATCGGTGGGCCCGTCGGCCACGACCCCGGACACATGCTCTGAGCCCCACCGGTTCGCGGCCACCAGGGCCGCGCGGCTCCCGTGCATGCGCCACGCCCAGTAGGGCCACGTGGGCTCCCCCTCGTCGACCCAGTTGGTGGGAAAGGCCACCATCTCCACACCGCTCTCTCGGATCCACGCGGTGAACGCGTCGTCGTTGAGATCCATGCAGATCCCCACCGTGAAGCGCCCGCTCCCGGTGTCCACCAGGGGGTACGGCCGCTCCCCCGGCGTGGCCCAAGGGCCATCGGCACGGAAGAGCAGCCGCTTCCGGTACACCGCGACGAGCTCCCCGTGACCGTCGAGGACGGCGGCGCTGTTGTAGAGCCGGTCACCGGCGCGCTCAGGGAAGCCCACCACCACATGGCAACGGTGGGCCCGCGCCAGGGCCGCCACCGCTTGGACGGTGGGGCCGTCCTCGGTCTCGGCCACCTGGCGGACCGCGTCCGGCGAGGGGAACAAGTAGCCGCTCGCCGCCATCTCTGGCAGCACGAGCAGATCCAAGGGTCCCTGCGCGAGCACGGACGCCGCGTGGGACGTCAGCTGATCCCGGCTTCGAGCCAGCGCCCCCAACACGTCGTCGGGGGCGCGCTCAGCTCGGTATTGGACCGCCGCGACCTGCATGGATCAGTAGGTCGGGTTCCCGAGGCCCGGGTCGCGTCCCGCGTCCTGGATGCCCTCGTAGAGGCCCTCGTTGTGCTTGCCCACGTACGTGGCGGTCACGTCGGTGCTGCCGCTGCACTTGGTCGACACGGTGATCTCACACTCGTCGCCCGAGCACTCGTCGACGTCCCACTCGTTGGTGTTCATGTCGCCGACCAGCAGGAACGACGGGATCTGGCCGGTGCCGATCTGCACCTCCGAAGCCTCCCACTCGTCGGTCTCGAGGTACTCGACCGAGCTGTCGGACGAGACATCGACCGTGCCGCTGTACACGTTCTTGTCGGTCTTGGTGAGGGTGATGGTCTCGGTGACCTTGCCCGACACCTTCTCCTCGTAGACGTAGCCGGCCTCGTGCTCCTCGTAGTCTCCGCTGTCCTCCGAGGACTCCCAGGTGAGGGTCAGGGTTTTGCCGGAGACTTCGCGCCCGACGTAGACCTGATCGTCGACAATGCCGAAGGCCACGCCGTCCTCGAAGAGGACCTGCATGAAGAAGCCGCCGTTGCTGCCCTTGAAGTCCTCGGTGTAGGTCCACTCGCTGTCGATGGGGTCGTCATCGTCGGGGACGTTCGCCTCCTTGAAGTTCTCGTCGATGTCTCCCTCGCACTCATACGAGTCGTCGACCGGAACCTCGATGAACCAGATTCCTTCCCAGGAACTGGCCGTCCGAAAGCATCCTGTCAGACTCATCAGTGCCACCAGGCAAAGCGTCTGTCGCATGGTTGTCTCCTCCGTGGTGCCCCAGGTGTAATCGCCCGTTGGACCTCACGTACCCCTGACCCTGTGTCAGGATGTTTCGCAGCTCATGGGACCGCCGACGAACCACCCGATGCCAATGCGTTCCCCGTGGCTGTGCCCGCCCGTGCGACCACCTCTGGGGTTCCCTCCGCCACCAGGCGGCCTCCCGCCGCTCCGCCGTCGGGGCCGAGCTCCACCAGCCAGTCCGCCTGCTGCAGGATGGAGAGGTGGTGCTCGATGGTGATCACGGTGTGTCCTTGCTCCACCAGCCGATGGAGCACATCGACGAGGCGCGCGACATCGGCGAGGTGCAGCCCCGTGGTGGGCTCGTCGAGCACGTACACGGCGTGGCCGCGACGGCTGGACAGCTCGCTGGCCAACTTGACCCGCTGCCCCTCCCCGCCCGACAGCGTCGTCGCCGGCTGGCCGAGCTCCAGGTAGCCGAGCCCCACGTCGACCAGGGCCTGGAGGATGCGCTTCAGGCGACGATGGTTCTGGAAGAGCTCGAGGGCCTCGTCGCAGCGCATTCCGAGCACGTCGGCGATGGAATGCCCACGCCAGCGCACCTGCAGCACCTCCTCGCCGTACCGGCGGCCCCCGCACCCTTCGCAGGGCACCCACACGTCGGGCAAGAAATGCATTTCGACGAGGATGGCCCCTCGTCCTTCGCAGATGGCGCAGCGCCCCCCTCGGGGGGAGTTGTAGCTGAACATCCCCGTCTTCCAGCCACGCTCCTTGGCACTCCGGGTCTGGCTGTACAGGGTGCGGAGCGCATCCATCGCGCCGGTGTAGGTCGCCGGCGTCGAGCGCGGGCTGCGCCCGAGCCGAGCCTGGTCGACGACCACCACTTTGTCGACGGCCTCATCGAGGGAGAGGGCATCGTGGGGGGCCGCGAACACCTCGCGCCCCCGAGCGGCCTGCAGCGCCGGAGCCAAGGTGTCCATGATGAGGCTGGACTTGCCGGACCCCGAGACCCCAGCGACGGCCACCCACACCCCGGTGGGGATGCGCACGTCGATGCCTCGGAGGTTGTGGGCGCGGGCGCCGGTGAGGGTCATCCAGCTCCGGGGCGTGCGCCGTACCGGGCGGGCGGGCATGCGATCGACCCCTGCGAGCCAGCGGCCCGTGGGGCTCGCCGGGTCGGCACGGATGGCGTCGGGGGTGCCCTGGGCCACCACGTGCCCACCGTGCACCCCCGCCCCAGGACCCATGTCGATGACGTGATCGGCCCGCACGATGGTGTCGGGGTCGTGCTCGACCAGCAGCACGGTGTTGCCCGCATCGCGGAGGCCCTCGAGGGTGCCCAAGAGCCGATCGGTGTCGCGGGGGTGGAGCCCGACGGTGGGCTCGTCGAGCACATAGGTGACGCCGACGAGCTGACTGCCGAGCTGCGAAGCGAGTCGGATGCGCTGAGACTCCCCGCCAGACAGGGTGTCGGCCTTGCGGTCGAGGTCGAGGTAGCCCAGCCCCACGTCGTGGAGGAAGCCGAGCCGACGCTCCAGCTCTTCCAGCGGCCGCTCGGCGATGAGGCCGCGGCTCCCGTCGAGCTCCCACTCCGCCACCCGCGCCTTCACATCGTCGACAGGCAAGCGGCACAAGGAGTGGATGTCGATGCCGTCGATGGTGACCGCGAGCAGCGCAGGCCGCAGGCGCCCGCCCCTGCACCGAGGGCAGGTGGATTCCGCCATGAGCCACGACAGCCGGCTGGACCAGTTGTCGATGATGCCGAGCAAGCCGGGCCAGACCCGGTCTTCCTGCACGTGGCGCTTGCTGCTGCCCCACACCTTGGTCCACGTGAGGTGCATGGGCGCCTCGACGCCCTCGAGGACCGCGTCGAGCAGGGGCTCGGGCCAGCTCCCCACCGGGGTGTCGGCGGCGACATCGAACAGGACCAGCAGCGCATCGATGAAGGCGCGATTGCGGGCCGAGCGGGACAGCACGCCCCCGACCCGAGGATCGACGGCGTCCCAGAAGGGCTGGCCGGGCTCGGGAAGCAGCCGGTCGCGCACGATGGTGGTGGTGATGCCCACGCCATCGCAGCGCGTGCAGGCGCCGAGACGGCTGTTGAAGCTGAAGTGTCGGGGGGTGACGGCACCGTCGTGCACCACGCCATGCTCGGGGCAGGTGGCCCGCTCGGCGAACGAGACCCTCGCCTCCACGCCCTCCGACGGCCGCCGCTCGACAAAGTGGCCGAGGCCATGGCCGAGGGAGAAGGCGCTGGTGAACGCCTCGGCGATGCGAGCCCGACTGTCGCGGGCAGGGTTCAGTCGGTCGACCACGAGCTCGGCGCCACGGCGGAGCGCGTCGATGGCGGCGTCGGTGCTGAGCTCGACTTGGTCCCCATCGACCAAGAGCCGCTGCCAGCCGTCGAGCACCAGCCCGTCGCGACGGGCGACCGGCTCGTCGGCAGGGAGCATCCGCGCCACGACCCAGCCGGCCCCGCGGCCCGACGCCGCCAGCTCCCCGGCGACCGCGGACGGGTCCCATGGCCGGATGACCCGCTCGCACGTTGGACAGTGGGCCACGCCGACACGTGCGTACAGTAGGCGCAGCACGTCGTGGATCTCGGTGACCGTGGCCACCGTGGAGCGAGGGTTGTGGCCCCCGGCCTTCTGGTCGATGGCGATGGCGGGCTGGAGGCCCTCGAGATGATCGACCGGCGCCCGCTCGAGGCGGCCGAGGAACCGACGGGCGTAGGTGGACAAGCTCTCGACGTACTGCCGCTGGCCCTCGGCGAAGATGGTGTCGAAGGCGAGGGAGGTCTTGCCCGAGCCCGAGAGGCCCGTCACCACGGTCATCTTGCCGTGGGGAATGTCGACCGAGACATCGTGGAGGTTGTGCACCCGTGCGCCTCGCACGGACAGCATCGACGGCCGCCCGCGAGCCTTGCGCGCCCGAGGCACCTCGTAGGGAACCACGGCATCGGCCGCGAGCTCCCGCCCCTCCACCCGCGCCTGCAGCTCGGGGAGCTCCGCCAACACCCGACCCGTGGGGGTGTCGAGGCAAGCGATCGCCTCCGGTGTGCCCTCCCCCACCACCAGGCCACCTCCGCTGCCGCCCTCGGGCCCCATGTCGATGAGCCGGTCGGCCACCTTGATCACGTCGGTGTGGTGCTCGACCACCACCACACTGTTGCCGGCGTCGACGAGGCGCTGCAGCGCCCGGATGAGCTTGTCGACGTCCTCGAAGTGAAGCCCAGTGGTGGGCTCGTCGAGCAGGTAGAGGGTGTTGCCGGTGGCGGGCCGGTGCAGCTCGCTGGCCAGCTTCACCCGCTGGGCTTCTCCACCCGACAGGGTCGTGGACGGCTGGCCGAGGGAGACGTAGTCCAAGCCCACGTCGGAGAGGGTCTGGAGGATGCGAGACAGCTTCCGGTGGTTGGCGAAGAACTCCAGCCCCTCCGCGATGGTCATCGCCAAGACGTCCGCGATGGTCTTGCCTCGGTAGGTGATCTCCAGGGTCTCGCGGTTGTAGCGGGTGCCCCCACAGACCTCGCAGGGGACCTCGACCGACGGGAGGAACTGCATCTCCACCGTGCGCACGCCGGCCCCTTCGCAGGCCTCGCAGCGACCGCCGGAGACGTTGAAGCTGAAGCGACCCTTGGCGTACCCCCGGGCCCGGGACTCCGGCACCATCGCGAACAGGTCGCGAATGCGGTCGAATGCCCCTGTGTAGGTGGCGGGATTGGACCGTGGGGTGCGGCCGATGGGGGTCTGGGAGATGCGAATGAGCTTGTCGACGTCCTTCGCACCCTCCACTTCGTCGCAGTCGACAGGCCGACGGCCCTCGAGCAGGGCCCGCATCGACTCCTGGAGCGCTCGGAACACGAGGGAGCTCTTTCCGGAGCCGCTCACACCCGTGACGACGGTGAGGCAGCCGAGAGGGATGTCGACGTCGACCCGCTGCAGGTTGTTGGCCCGCGCACCGCGCAAGCCCAAGAAGCGCGACGGCACCCGCCGCTCGGGGAGCTCGATGCGCACTTCGCCGCGGAGCCACGCGGCCGTCCGGCTCTTGCGGGACCGAAGCAGGCGGCGCGGCGTGGTGGACGCCATCACCTCCCCTCCGAGGCGACCGGCCCCCGGGCCCACGTCGACCACCCAGTCTGCCGCGAGGATGGTCTCTGCGTCGTGCTCGACGACCAAGACGGAGTTGCCGCGATCCCGAAGCTGGCGCAGCGCCTCGAGGAGTCGGCGGTTGTCGCGGGCATGCAGCCCGATGCTGGGTTCGTCGAGGATGTACGTGACGCCGTGCAGGGACGATCCCACTTGGGCAGCCAGCCGGATGCGCTGGGCCTCTCCCCCCGAGAGCGTGGCGGCCGACCGGTTCAGCGTGAGGTAGCCGAGGCCGACCTCGTCGAGGAAACGGAGGCGCCCACGGATCTCCTGGAGCAGCGCAGCGCCGATCTCTTTCTCCGCGCCCTTCAACCTGAGACCGTCGAAGCGTTCTCGAGCATCCGCGATGGACGCCCCGGTGAGCGAGGTGATGGGCTCGTCGCGGAAGGTGACGGCGCGGGCCACGCCGTTGAGCCGCGCTCCGTGGCACGACGGGCAGGGCGTCTGGGTGCGGTAGCGCTCCAGCGGGGTGTGTTTGGTGTAATGCCACACCATCTCCACCATGGGGAGCAGCCCCTTCCACACGCGCTCCCGCTGCTCGGTGCGCCCCCCCTTCACGAGATGCTGTGTCCAGCGGAGGCTGGGGTCGCCGTGGAGCAGGCGCATCCGATCGACGTCGGACCATCGATCCAGGCGATCGCTCAACTTGTGCTTCAGGGCACGTACCACCTGCTTCAGATCGTCCCGGTCGAAGCGGGCGAACGGGAGCTTTCCGTCGTCGTTGAAGGCCTGGAAGCCCTTGGTCGGAGGCTTGGTGTCGTCGATCAAGCGATCGACAGAGAAGCCCTCGAGCCGCCCGAGGCCATTGCACGACTCGCATGCACCCTGGGGGGCGTTGAACGAGAAGAGCCTGGGCTCGAGCTCGGGGATGGAGACCTCAGGGTGGTGCGGGCAGCTACGCTCCGTGCTGAAGACCAGCTCCTCGCCGGTGTCCGACAGCAACACCCCAACCACACCCTGGCCGAGCTCGGCGCCCCGGGCCACCGCCTCGTACAGCCTCGTTCGATCGGCGGAGTCGATGCGAAGGCGATCGACGACCACCTCGATGGTGTGCTTCTCGTAGCGAGCCAGGGTGGGCAGCTCCCCGTCGAGCTCCACCACCTCGCCATCGACCCGCGCCCGGGACCATCCATCGCGACCGAGGCCCTCGAGCTCCTTGCGGTACTCCCCCTTGCGATCCCGGACCATGGGGCCCAGCACGAGCGCCCTTGCCCCTCCGTGGGTGGCGAGGAGCCGGTCGACCACCTGCTCGACACCGAGCCGCGCAACCTCGGTTCCACAGACCGGGCAGTGGGGCGTTCCCAGCCGTGCATACATCAACCGGAGGTGATCGTAGAGCTCCGTGACCGTGCCCACCGTGCTTCGGGGATTGCGGTTGACGGTCTTCTGGTCGATGGCGAGCGTGGGGCTCACCCCCTCCACGGAGTCGACGAGCGGGCGCTCCATGTCGCCGAGGAACTGCCGTGCGTAGGCCGAGAGCGACTCCATGAAGCGCCGCTGGCCCTCCTTGAAGATCGTGTCGTAGGCCAGGGATGACTTTCCAGACCCCGACACCCCCGTGAACACCACCAGCTGGTGGCGAGGCACATCGAGATCGACGCCGCGCAGGTTGTGGACGCGAGCGTTGCGGATGCGGATGTGGGTGGGCTCCATGGGGCGGGAGCTATCACCTCTCCAGGCCACCTGGACGCCGGGGGACAGAAGCTGTCCGACCAGATGGTCTAGACCTCGTCGAGCATCTCCAATTCCCGCAAGGCGTCGCCGAGTCGCCGAGCTGTGGGGGGCCGCAAAGTGCGCACCGCCAGCCGCGGAAGCGACAACGAGGCCCCGCCCAACACCACCACTGGCACATGGTGCCGGCCGAGCTCACCAATGAGGGCCTGGGCCCCCATCGCTTGCCCATCGACCACCGCGATCTCAGGCCGTTCAGCCTCTCGCGCGAGGCTGCCGCTGGCTGCTTCCCCTACGTGGACCACGCGGTAGTCCCGTTCTCCGAGCCAGATCGCGACGCCGCGTCCCTCCGCCGTGCCGTCCACCACGAGGATCGAACGCCCATGGCCTTCGGGGATCCCGTTGGACTCCACTGGGGTGTGCAACGGAACGCCGGCAAGGCGGCGAGGGATCGGTGGCGGGGTGGGTTCGCGCCGGGCCAAGGCGGCGGGTGCGGTCCGGCCGGGCGCGGTGTCCGGGGTCGGCTCGTCGGGCGCAGCGACGCGACGGGGTGGCGCCATGGGTGTCGGGATCAAGTCCTGGGTGAGAGGCGGGGCCGGAGGAGGGGTCACGGCCGGTGGCCGCGGTGGAGGCACGATGCCCGACTCCGCGGGCTGCAGCAGCCTCGGCGCATCGAGCATGGCCAGCCCGAGCACGATGGGCAGCGCGTCGACCACCCACACCGCCACTGAGGAGAGATGGAGCTGGAGCGGGCTCCGGCCCCCGATGATGGCCTCGACGGCCCACACCGCCAGCATCACCGCCGTGCCCGCCGCCACGCCCAAGACGCCCCGGTTGGAGGCCCCTCCGGAGCGCTGGCCCGCCCCGATCTCCGTGAGGCCCCTTCGAGCCTTCGGTTTCGCTCCCCGCGAATCGGTTAGCTTGGCGCGCGATTGCATCCGACCTCCCATGCAGATGCCCATCTGCCCGACCGGAACGTACCCCTGCAACCTCCTGTTCTCAATGCCACGCAGCACCACGGCGCATACCGCATCGACAGCTTGCTCCATCGCGAGTCGACCGCTGAGATCTACTTGGTGCAGCGCCACGACGACGACAGCTGGTGGGCCCTGAAGGTCCTCACCGACAGCAACCCCCGCCACCTCGAGCGCCTGGAACGAGAGGTATTGGTGCGGGACGGCCTCCGGCACCCCCACATCGTGCCCGCGTACGAAGTGCTGTCGATCGTGGGGCATGCGGCGCTCGTCATGGACTTCGTGGAAGGGCCCTCCCTGCGCGCCTGGTTGCGTCAGCAGCGCCCCACCGTGGCCCAGGCGCTGCAGATGTTTGCGGGCATCGTGCAGGCAGTGAGCCACGCCCACGACCACAACGTCGTGCATCGCGATCTTCGCCCCGGCACGGTGCTGTTGGCACCCACCGGCGCCGATCGGTTCACGCCCCGGGTGGCCGACTGGGGGCTGGCGAAAGTCCGCGCGGATTCCGTGGGCCCGCTCGGGGGCCTCACCACCGTGCAGCGCGGCCTCGGCACCGCCGGATACGCCGCACCCGAGCAAGTTCGGGACGCCTCGAGCGCGGGCCCAGCAGCCGACGTGTTCAGTCTCGGATGCGTGCTGTACGAGCTTCTCGCCGGCCAGCCCCCGTTCCACGGGCGAGGGGAGCTCGACGCCGCGATGGCCGCCAAGGAAGAGGAGTACACGGCGCTCGACCGCGCCGTGCCCGGCATCCACCCCGCCCTCGCCGCGCTCGTGCACCAGTTGCTGGCCGGCGATGCCCAGGAGCGCCCCCCCAACGCGAGGGCCGTATGGGAGCTCCTGATGGAGCTTCCACCCGAGCTGTCCACCCAGCAGGCCCCTGCACCCCCGTGGAGTCGCGCCGTCCTTCTGGGTGCGCCCCTGCTCGTCGCACTGGGCATCGGGGCGCTGGTCGTCGGCCTGTTCGGCTGACGCCGCCCCGAGGGCGAACGCGAGCGCTCAGCCCTTCTCTTCTTCCGGTTCGTTCGGAAGGGCGCGGAGCTCGATCACGTCGATCTCGGCGTTGGTGAACTCCTTGCTCTCCAGCTCGACCTCGACCCCCGAGGTGTAGAGCGCCTCCAGCTCGACGTTGTCCTTCATCTCTTCCTCGAAGGTGTAGGTCGTGAGCTGGCGCTTGGGCACCGGCTCGCCCTTCCGCTCGAGCTCCTCGGCATCTTCGGGCACCAGCGTGCCCACCATGGTCCGCCCATCGGTGGGAATGATGCCCTCGATGGCGATCTCCACCTGCTCCAGCTCTTGGCCCTTCACGTCTTTCACGGTGACCAGCACCACGAGACCCGTCATGTCGTACTGGGAATCGTTGGCGAACTGCAGCTCGAAGATCGTGATGTTGCTCTCTTCGTCGCCCGGCTTCTCGGGAGGCAGCTGCATCCAGCGGGCGTTCTTCACTTCGACGTAGCGATCCGGGTTGTACAGCGGGTCGAACTCGTCCCGAACCGCGCTCCCCCCCAGCTGGTACATCGGGATGACGTGGGCCACGGGAATCCAACCTTCGGCGCCACCGGTGGTCTTGGCCTTGTAGAAGCTCCCCCGCTTGGTGATGAGCTCCAGCACGGAGTCCTTCGCGACCGGTGTAGCCACGCCCGCGTTGGCGCTCGGCTCGCTCCGGAGTCCGCTGTCGGGCTGAGTGACGATCATCTGGGTGTAGGAGAGTCCTCCCTCCCCGACGATGGCCTCGTCGCCGCTGGGCAGCTGCTGCACGAAGTAGACGATGAGGCCGACGCCCACCACGCTCACGAAGCCCAGCACCAGCAGCATGGCGCCGGTGATCACAGCGGCCGTGAGCCCCCGGCGCATGCCGAAGTCGTCGTCGTCGTCGTCGTCGTCGGGCAGCAGCGCTGCGAGGTCAGGGACCTCGGCGGCGTACACCCAGTCGTTGGCCCCAGGGGGCTGGATGAGATCCCCGAGCCGCAGGCTGCCGGACTGAGCGAGCTCCTTGAGCTCGCCGATGCCGTCGACCGGGAATTGGTTGTCGCCTTGGGTGACCAGCCACTGAGCCATGGGGAATCCTCGCCCCGTCCATTACCGGCTCCCTCGGCGCCGTGTGGCTCGCGCCCGCGGCCTTTGACCGAACCGTGACGGCTGCGCATCGGCCGTCAAGACCCCGCAGACCCGAGTTTGCTCGCCCAGGAGCGGCGAATCCGGCCCCTTGCCCGTCGCTAGTGGTGGTGGCGCGGGTTCGGGTGGGCGATCTGCGCCAGGCCGACCAAGGGGTCGTCGGACGGGCACATCTCGGCTTCCTGCTTTGCGCAGCCGCCACAACTCAGGGCCTCGCCATGGGGCCCCACGTGCTCTGCGCCTCCGCACGACCCCTTGAGGGACCGGTCCGAGAAGATCACGCCAACGGCCATGCCGGCCATGGCGAGACCAAAGACGACGATGGTGAGCAGGACTTCCATGGGGGCACTCCTAGCAAGTGAGGGTAACGACGGGGTCAGTCCCTCGCCAGCCAGTCCCCGAGGCCCGACGAACGTTGCACGGTGACCCCCGCATCGGTGCCGAGGACCCAGAAGGCCTCGAGGTCGGGACGGGCCTCGATCGCGTGGAGCCCCACGTCGGGCGGCAGGACCATCAGCGCGGTCGCCCAGCCATCGGCGGCGCGGCAATCGGGCGCCACCACGGTCGTTCCCAAGACCGACGACACCACCGGGCGACCCGTTCGGGGGTCCATGGTGTGGGCTACACGCTGCCCATCGACCTCGTAGACCGTGCGGTAGTCCCCTGACGACGCCACTGAGATGTTCGTGAGCGAAAGGGTGGCGGCCGCCTCCTCGCCCGGTCCCTTCGTGGGGTCCGGCGCGTCCACTGCGAGCCGCCACGGACCGCTGGGGCCGCGGCCGGCGACGCGCACTTCTCCCCCGACCTCCACGAGGTGGTCGGCGGCACCGAGGCGCGACAGCGACAACGCGATGGCGTCCACCGCGTGGCCCTTGGCGATGGCGGACAGGTCCAGGGCCGTGCCATCGCCCTGCACCAGGGGCACCCCGCCATGGCGAAACACCTCCACACGATGAAAGCCCACGCGCGCTCGGGCGGCTTCGATGGCCGCATCGTCGGGCGCATGCTCGAGACGCCCCCCGCGGAAGCCCCACAACCGCATCAGTGGCTCGACGGTGGGGTCGAAGGCGCCATCGGTCGCCGAAGCGAGCTCCAGCGCCGCCTGGACCACCTCGGCGGTCTCCTCGCTCACCACCACGGGCCCGTCGCTGCGGCGGATCTCAGACAGTTCGCTGTCCTCCCGCCAGGACGACATGCGCTCGTCGACCCGGGCGAGGGTGGCGACGACCGCCGCCTCGACCTCCGGTACCGCTGGCCCTCGCCACGTCACGTGCCACGTGGTGCCGAAGGCCTCGCCGGCCGCTCGCTGGTAGGGTTCCTCGACAGGAACGGGGGCAGCACAGGCCCCCAGGCAGAGGACCGTGACGCTCCCTCGCAGGAGGGTGGTCACATGCAGCAACGCCGCAGCCCCACGAAGGGCCACGGCGTCGCGTGCAGGAGCGCAGGCGCCCATCAGCCGAAGTCGTCGAAGCGGACGCACTCGTCCGGCACGCCGAAGTCGTCGCACATCTTCAGCACGGACTTCAGCATCATCGGCGGACCACAGAAATAGAACTCGCAGTCTTCCGGCGTGTCGTGCTTCGAGAGGTACTCGTCGATCACGATGTTGTGGATGAAGCCCACCGGGCCTTCCCAGTTGTCTTCCGGCTGCGGATCCGACAGGGCGATGATGAACCGGAAGTTGGGGAAGTCCTTCTCCAGCTGCCGGAACTCCTCCTCGTAGAAGATCTCGCGGACGGAACGCGCGCCGTACCAGTAGGAGATCTTCCGCGTCGACTTCTCCGTGTACAGGAGATGCAGGATCTGGGAGCGGAGAGGCGCCATGCCTGCGCCGCCGCCGACGTAGATCATCTCGCGCTCGGTGTCGTTGATCTCGAACTCGCCGTAGGGGCCCGACATGGTGATGCTGTCCCCCCGCTTCAAGTTGAAGACGTAGGACGAGCAGATGCCAGGCGGGAGGCCCGTCGTGCGAGGAGGGGGGGTCGCGATGCGGATGTTCAGCATCACGATGTTGCCCTCGGCAGGGTGGTTGGCCATCGAGTAGGCGCGGAAGACGTCGTCCTCTTCGTTCTTGGCCTCGATGTCCCACAGCTTGAAGTGGTCCCAGTCCGGACGGTACTCGTCGTCGACCTCGAAGTCGCTGAACTTGCAGCGGTACTTCGGCACGTCGATCTGGATGTAGCCGCCCGACTCGAAGTCCATCTCGGCGCCATCGGGCAACCGAACCACGAGCTCCTTGATGAAGGTCGCGACGTTGTCGTTGGACACCACCTCGCCCACGAACTTCTGGACCCCGAAGATCTCCTCGGGGAGCTCGATGGACATGTCCTGCTTGACCTTGACCTGGCACGCCAGACGTACCTGGGTCTTGCGCTCCTTCAGGGAGAGCTGGCCCACCTCGGTCGGGAGCACATCGCCGCCCCCCTCGGTGATGCGGCACTTGCACATCGCGCAGGTGCCGCCCCCGCCGCAGGCGGACGGGATGAAGATCTTCTGCGCAGCCATCGCGGACAACAGCGTCTGGCCTGGGGCCACCGTCTGAGCCTTCTCGGGGTCGCCATTGATGAGGATGGTGACCTCACCGGCAGCGACCAGCTGGGAGCGAGCCACCGTGAGGATGGCCACCAGCCCGAGGATGACGGCCGAGAACATGACGACCGCGAGGATGAGGGTGATCGGATCCATCTGGAAACCTCAGAGCTGGATGCCGGCGAAAGCCATGAACGCGATGGCCATCAACCCGGTGGTGAGCATGGTGATGCCGAGGCCGCGGAGGCCAGGGGGCACGTTGCTGTAGCGGAGCTTGTATCGAATGGCGGCCATGCTGATGATGGCCAGGGCCCAACCCGCGCCCGAGGAGAAGCCGAACACGAGGCTCTCCACCGGGCCGTACTCACGCTCCACCAGAAACAGCGAGGCGCCGAGGATGGAGCAGTTCACGGCGATGAGTGGCAGGAAGATGCCGAGCGCCGCGTACAGAGCCGGGCTGAACCGGTCGATGATCATCTCGACCAGCTGCACCAACGCGGCGATGACCGCGATGAAGGTGATGAAGACCAGGAAGGACAGGTCGACATCCGCGAAGGACTCCCCCGCCCATGCGAGCGCGCCGGGCCGAAGGAAGAAGTGGTTCAGCGCCCAGTTCACCGGTGCGGTGATGGTGAGCACGAACACGACGGCGATGCCGAGACCCACCGCGGTCTCCACCTTCTTGGACACGGCCAGGAAGGAGCACATGCCGAGGAAGTACGCGAGAAGGATGTTCTCGACGAAGATGCTCTTCAGAGCGAGTGAGACGAGCTCTTCCATCTCAGGCCTCCTCGGTGTAGCCGGACCAGGTCCGCTGGGCCCAGATCATCAGTCCAAGCAGGATGAAGGCGCCGGGGGCGAGCACCATCAGGCCGTTGTTGACGTACCCGAGGTCGTAGAGCGCCTGCGGAATCACCGCGAAGCCGAGCAACGAGCCGCTGCCCAGGATCTCCCGGAAGAAGGCGACGATGACCAGGATGATGCCGTAGCCTAGGCCGTTGCCGATGCCGTCCAGGAAGGACTGCCAAGGCGGATTGGCCATGGCGAATGCCTCGGCCCGACCCATGATGATGCAGTTGGTGATGATCAAGCCGACGAAGACCGACAGCTGCTTGCTGATGTCGTACAGGAAGGCCTGCAGGACCTGGTCGACCACAATCACCAGCGACGCGATGATCGCCAGCTGCACGATGATGCGAATGCTGGGCGGAATCAGGTTCCGAATGAGCGAGATGACCACGTTGCTGGTGCACAGCACCGCGATCACCGCGGCGGCCATGACAAGCGAGCGGTTCACCTGAATCGTGACCGCGAGGGCCGAACAAATCCCGAGCACCTGAACGGTGATGGGGTTGTTGTCCGACAGCGGGTCGACGATGTTCTGGCGCTCCTTCTTGCCGAAGGGCAACAGCGGCGCGCGCTCCTGCTGGATCTCGGTAGCCGGTGAGCTCATCAGAACGCTCCCTTCGGGTTCTTGAGGTAGGCGTCGTAGTAGGTGACCGCGGTGGCGACCATTTCGTCGACCCCTCGGCTGGTGATGGTCGCACCGGAGACCCCGTCGACGCATTGGTCGAGGGTGTCCGGGCACAGGTTGGTGGCTTCGCCCTTCACGACGCGGATGGCCGCCGGGCCGCCACCGTCCTTGAGCTTCTTGCCCTTCCACTGCTCCACGAAGCGGGGCTCCGTGATCTCGGCGCCGAGACCCGGGGTCTCCTTGGGGGCCGAGAAGGTGGCGCCCATGACGGTGCTCGCGGTGGGGTCGAGGGCCAGGTAGCCGCCGATGGGGCCCCACAGGCCCTTGCCGTTCAAGGGGACCGCGATGGCGCCGACGTCGTCGCCGTCGATGCGGACGTAGACGGAGAGCACCGCAGGCTTGGCGCCTTCCTCGGCCCCCTTGCGGGCCAAGTCGACGTCGAGCTGGTCGAGGTCTCCGTCGCCGTCTTGGTCGAGCTCGGGGCCTGCCTTCTTGTTCTCCGGCGTGAAGAACCGCTGCTGAACCCGCTTCTCCCACAGCTCGTCGATCATCGGACCGTCGAGCTGGCCGCCGTCCTCGGGGAGGCCGAGGGCGAAGAGGATGTTCTTGTGGAGGTCGCGCTCGCGGTTGAGCTCTTGCCGATCCCGGAGCGACAGGCTCACCCCCGAGAGGGCGACGCTGCACACCACACAGATGACCGTGGCGAAGCCGAACACATAGCCGTTGCTGAATGCCATGACAGCTCCTAGGCAGCCGCGAGGCGCGCGGCGCGACGACGGGTGGACCGCTGCACGACGACGTAGTCGATGAGCGGAGCGAAGACGTTCATGAAGAGGACGGCGAGCATCATGCCCTCGGGGTAGGCCGGATTGACCACCCGGACGAGCACACAGAGCGCGCCGATGCCGATGCCGTACACGAAGCGGCTCGCGTTGAGCGTGGGCGAGCTGACGGGGTCGGTCGCCATGAAGACGGCGCCGAACGCGAAGCCGCCCATCACCAGGTGGTAGTGGGGGGGCAGGTGGAACAGCGCCAGGGACTCGGGGCCCGCGACGCCGTTGAGCACCGCGCCCATACCGAGCAGGCCCAGGACGCAACCCACCATCGTCTGCCAAGAGGCGATGCCGGTGACGAGCAGGAAGATGGCGCCCAGCAGGGCAGCCACTGCGCTCACTTCACCCATCGACCCAGGAATCATCCCGAAGGCGAGCTCGGAGTAGCCCCAGCCGAGCTCGGCGAGGCCCGCTGCCGGGTCGGCGCCGCGCTCCATGCCGGTCACGGCGAGGAGCGGTGTGGCGCCCGTGTAGCCGTCGACCACGGTGGCTTCGGAGCCCATCGGCCACCACCGGCCGCCCACATCCCACACCTTCGCGCCCGAGATAGCGGCCGGGTAGGTGAAGAACACGAAGGCACGGGCCGTGAGGGCCGGGTTCAGGATGTTCATCCCGACGCCGCCGAAGACTTCCTTGCCGATGACGACGCCGAAGATGATGCCGGCCGCCGCCATCCACAGGGGGATGGTGGGGGGAAGCGTCAACGGGTACAGCATGGCCGTGACGAGGAAACCCTCGTTGATCTCGTGCTTCCGCACGATGCAGAACACCAGCTCGGCGAGACCGCCGGCGGTGTACGAGCAGATGATGAGCGGAATCATGTGCCACAGGCCGCGCACCAAGGCGTCGACCGCGGAGAAGTCGGCCACGCCCTCGGCAATGAAGCCCTGCTGACCGACGTTGTACGCCCCGAACAAGATGCAGGGCGCCAGTGCGTAGAGCACGAAGATCATCAGACGCTTCATGTCCATGCGGTCGCGGACGTGAGCCCCGGTATGGGTCTTGTGGTCCGGCGTGAGGAAGAAGGTCTCCGCTCCCTCGAACAGGGGCCAAGCCCAGCCGAGAGGGGCGTCCTTGCCCTCGAACTTCGGGCGAATCCCGTCGAACATGCCTTCGAGTGCCTTCTGCATGTCAGGCCTCCTGCTCGTAGAGCTCGAGACCCTTCTTCAGGATCACATCGAACTCCACCTTGGACGGACAGATGTAAGTACAGAGCGCGGCCTCTTCCATCGTGATGTCGAGGAGGCCGAGGGTGATGGCCTCTTCCAAGTCGCCCGCGAGGATCGACTTGAAGAGGAAGTCCGGCAGGATGTCCGGCGTGGCAACCACCTTCTGGTAGGCACCGATGGGCACGATGGCCCGCTCCCCGCCGAAGGTCCCGGGGCGAAGATCCACGCCGCCTTCCGGCGCCCCACCGAAGCCCCGTAGGAACGAGCGGTGGAACGACCAGGCGCCGAGGGAGGGCATCGCCCAGCCCAGGATGTACCGGGGAACCTCGGACGGAAGGAGGTGCACCGCGCGGGTGCCGAAGCTGGCCCAGCGGCCTTCGTCGACCGCAGTGCCCGTCAGGACCGAGCCGCGGATCCAGCGGGAAGGCACCTTGGCCTCCCCGGCGATGGCCTTGAGCGGTGCGCCCACCAACGTCTTGACGAAGCGAGGCTGGGCACATCCCGCCCCCACCGCGGCGTACACCCGCTCGTTCGGGAAGCGACCCTCGAGGAGGGCGCGGCCCATCAGAGCCGCATCCCAAGCCTTGATCACCCACACGCGATTCTGCCCACGGGGCGGATCGACGAGGTTGACCTGCAAGCCGGCATCGCCGGAGGGGTGAGGCCCGCTGAAGCGGTGGGTCGTGGCGCCCGTCACCTGCAGCGCAGGGTGGTTGGTGCCGGCCCCCATCGTGAGATGGACCGGAGCGACGCACTTGAGCAGGGTGACCGCCGCCTGGAGGTTCGCCTGGTCATCTGCAGTGAGCAGGACGTCGGCGCCAGGCTGAAGCGGTCCCGACTCAGTGGCGGCGATGAAGATGCTCTGCGGCATCTCCGTCGGGTCGGGGATTCGGTCGAGAGGCCGGGTGCGGAAGGCCGGGAACAAGCCCGTGGCCATCGCGGCAGCGACCGCGTCCTCGGCGGACATCGAGCCGAGCTGGTCTGCGGTGTAGGAGGTGAAGGTCTCCTCGCCGTCGCCACTTCGCTCCACCACCACGTCGGTGATGACGCGTCGGGCCCCGCGACGGATCTCCTTCAACACCCCAGCGACCGGGGACCGCACCACGATGCTCGGGTGCTTCTTGTCGTGGAACAGGACCGTGCCCCGCTGCACCACATCGCCCTCGCGCTTGGCGAGACGGGGGTACATCCCGGACAATTCCTGTGGGTCGTATGCGACGGTCTCCGGCAGCTCCAGCTCGACGACATCGCCGATTGCAGCACCCTGAACGGGGACGTCGAGACCGTTTCGAACAACGTGATCTGACATGGGCATCATCCGCCTGTGGGAGGGCGCTCTTAGGTCATTGAAGGGCCCTCGTCCACCTGCAGACGCGAGGAGTTGCAGGGCATCAGCGGGCCTTGGCGCATTGCCCGCTCCGCAAGGACACAACGCCCTACCCCCCCCCCTGAGCCGTCTCCGCCCTCCGGTGTCATCCTGGTTGCTGGCGCTACGCGGTAGGGTGCCGACATGGACGTCACGAACATCTACGCAACGATCGCTGCCGGCGACACCCCCGACTTGTCCGACGAGGACCTCCGGTGGGTACGGAAGCCTCTCTACGAACAAGCCCTGCGCGAGGTCGATGCCGCCGAACCCGCAGGTCGCATCGCCGCCCTGCGGGTCGCCGCCTGGCTCGGTCTCGACCGAGCCGTGGCGGTGCCCGCCAAGCTGGTACGGGACGCGGACCGCTCAGTGCGAGTATCGGCGTTCAACCTCGCCGTCGCCGCCGGCGATAGTGGGCGACCGTTGCTGCGCGACTTGCTGCTGGGCACCGATGCCCAGCTCTCGGCGGCCAGCCTCGATCTGCTCGGGCGGCTCCAGGACCAGCCGGCCCTCCAGGCTGCTCGGCGCCTGGTGGCCCACCCGGACCCCGCCGTGCGAGTGGCAGCCATTACCCTGGTAGGCCTCGTGGGAGGCGCGAGCACTCGGCCCGCGCTCGCCGAGGCACAGAGCGACCCCGACGCCGTCCGCGAAGCGAAGCGACGCGCCCGGGCGTGGCTCGGCGGAGACGAAGCAAAGCCCGCACCGAGCCCGTGGTGGATCGATGGCCCCCAGCGCATCGTCACCGACGCCGTGACCGTGGGGGCCGACGCGGTCCCGATCCATACCGCGGCGGAGGGCCCGTCCACGCCGCGGAAGCCGGCCCCCGCGCCGGCCGACGACGCCCCCAGCCCCCCCTCCGAGCCCGCCGCAACCGCTCCCCCGCAGGCCAAGGAGGACCACGCGTTGGTTCCGACGAGCCCGACCGAGCCGGCGCCCACAGACAACGCGTCCAGCTCCACCACCTCCAGCGCGGGACTCCCCGATCCGCTGCCCGAGGAACCCAGAGCCCTCGCCAAGCTCTACGGCATGGTGGCCAGCGACGGCCGCGACGCCCTCCTCCCTGTGCTTCGAAACCTCGACCCCGGCGCCCTCGCAAGCGTGTGGGTTGCATGGACGCCAGGAGCCGACCCCGCGGTCGGACGAGGGGTGGCTCTGGCGGCCGCCCACCTCGGCCGCACCGCCTTCCTCTCCAAGGCACGCACGCTGATCCGCTCCGACGAAGCAGGGGTTCGCAGCGCCGCCGTCGAAGCCCTCGGAGCCCTCGGAGGGATGTCGACCCTCAGCGCCATGAAGCCGATGCTGGCCGACCCGGCCCCCGAGGTACGTGCCGCCACCGTGACCGCCCTTCAAGGTCTCTCCATCCGTGTCGACCGGGAGGGCATGGCCCGCAGCTGGGTCGCGAGCCTTCCCACCGATGACGCCCAAGACGTGGTCGACGCCATTGCCGCCTGGCCCGTCCTGTGAGCCAGGACACCTCGCCCGTACCGGGCGGCACCGTGGGAATCGACGAAGCAGGGCGCGGCTGCGTGCTCGGCGATTTGGTCGTGGCCGGCTTCTACGTCGAGGCCGTGGACGACGAGGCCCTGCGCGCTGCGGGCGCCGACGACTCGAAGCGCCTGAGCCGAAAGCGCCGGAACGCCGCGCGGGTCGCGCTGGCCACCCTGGGGACCCCCCGCGTCGAGTGCATCACGCCGACCCAAATCGATGCCGGAAACCTCAACACGCTGGAGGAGGAGGCGATCGTCCGGATCGTGCGCCACTTCCGTCCGGCCACGGTGTACATGGACGCCCTGGGCGCCCCGGCCACGCTGCCGAAGCTCCTGGCACGTCTGCAAGCGGCCCTTCCTGACGACCTCACTCCCGAGTGGATCATCGAGCCCAAAGCCGACGGAACCTACCCCGTCGTCGGGGCCGCTTCGATCATGGCCAAGACCACCCGCGACGACGCCCTGGACGACCTGGCCACCTGGGGCACCCTCGGCTCTGGCTACCCCAGCGACCCCAAGACCCGAGGATGGCTGCTCGACCACGCCCGCAAGGGTGAGCCTTGGCCCTTCTTCGTGCGCACCCGCTGGCAGACCGTGCAGGACCTCGCACAGCAGGCCCTGCTCTAGCTGGGAGCCCCCGGCACGCGCTACGGAATGCCGTAGGCCTCGTGGACCTCGGCGCGAAAGCGGATCGACGGGAACAGCGAGTCCATCGCGGCGGCGTTCTCCGGATCGATGGTCTTCGGGGCGAGCATCCTCGCGGCCATGGCCCGATCTTCGATCTTCTCCCAAGAGTAGCTGATGTCCTTCACCTGGCGAATCGTGAACCAGGACTCGGCGATCCACGGCTGAAGGCGCTTGAACTTGCGCTTGGCGGAGCCTTTCACCAGCTTCTTGAGCAACACCTGGTAGGCCTCGTCGCCGAGGGGCTCGGGGCCAAACTCCCGGGCAAAGCGCACCGCGTCCTGGTGCTCCATGGCCCGCTGCAGTCGCCGGTTGATGACCACGAGATCGATCACCGCTTCCTCGCTGGCGACGTTGACCTCGTAGGCGTCGATGGAGTTGCCCGACAGAGTCGTGATCTCGATCGTGTGTCGGCCAAGGTCCAAGCCGTCGACGCTGATCTTGCTGGTCCCCGGGCTGACCACGTTTCCATCGACCCGAATCCCCACGGGGTTGTCGGATTCGATGGTGACGGTGCCGGCCAGGGCGCTCGCGATGGCAATGAATGTGAACATGCGCCCATGTTGACACGGCAGCGACGCCCAGGCTTCCCCCCCGCGTCACCTTCGCAGCGAGCGCGCCTATTCGAGCTCGTCTTTCAGGCGCTGAAGCTCAGCCATCAGGTCCTCGAAGCGTTCTTGCTCCGGAGGCGTGAGCTGGGCTGGCCGCAGCGCGACACCGTCGTCGAAGCGGCCCTCGAGCTCGAAGACCTGGGGCTTGCTCCCTCCCACGTCCATCACCTTGTACCGATCGTCGCGGACGGCCCGCCACTCGATGTCGTACGGGCCCGGCCCCACCGGCCTGAACTTTTCGGTGTACACGAACCGCCGGCCCCCGACGCCACTGGGGGCGAGGAGGGCCGGCCATAGACTGACGCCGTCCAGCACCAGCGGGGCCCCGCCGCGCTGCAGCCGGCCCAGATCGACCTCCGAGACCTCTGCGACCGTCGGAAACACGTCGACGAGGTGGGCGAGGGCCTTCGTGCGCTGCCCGGCCGGCACCCCAGGCCCCCGGATGATCAGCGGGACGTTGGTGCCCCCTTCGAACAGGCTGCTCTTTCCGTGGGTGGAGTCGAGAGGGGGCCGCACCGCAGGGCGCGTCGTGCCGTTGTCTCCGACGAACACCACCAGCGTCTGCTCCCGTTGCTTCGGCGACATCGCCCCGAGCAGCCGCCCGAGTTCGTGGTCGAGGGCCTCCACGGCCGCATCGAGCAGGTCGGCCTCAGGAGCATCCGCGCTCACCTCGGTGCCCAGCAGCTTCTTCGGCGGCAGATGCGCCGGCTCGTGGGGCGCGTGGTACGCCACGTACAGCAGCCACGGCGAAGACAGGCGGTTCAGCTGTTCGATGGCGTCGTCGGTGGTGTCGACCGTCGCGTAGGTCCGAACGGTCTCCAGCTCGCCATCCACCGACTTCTCGAAGCGTTCGTAGGACCCTCCCCTCTCCGAGAGGTTGCCGAGCGCTCCAGCGTGGTGCCCGAATCCCTGCTCCAGCGGATGCCGAAGAGCCGTCGAGGAGGCCGGCGTCGAGAGGTCCCATTTGCCTAGGGCCGCCGACGTCCACGCCTCCCCAGCCAAGGTGAGCATCTCCGGCAGCAGCACTTCGTCCAGCGGCAACTCGTAGGTGTCGTCCGCGTGGAGGCCGACCCCGAGCCCATAGCGACGCCCGTAGCGCCCCGTGAGCAGCGCGGCGCGGCTGGCTGAGCCTACCGGGTACCCGTACGCGTTCTCGAAGAGCACCCCCTCCGTGGCGAGCTGGTCCAGCGACGGCGTCCGAGGGGGGGCTGGGTGCTCCCCATACGCCGCCACCTTGTCGGTTCCGAGATCGTCCGCGACGACGATCAACACGTTGCGGACCTTCCCCGTGGGGACCTCGGGGGCAGCAGCGACAGGCACCTCTGCTTCGACCACCTCGACGGCCCCATCGAGCCCACCGACGGGCAGCCCGCCACAGCCCAAGACCAGACCCAAGGTCGTCGCCCCACCCACCCACAGCCAGGCTGCGCCTGTCGTCCGCATCGACATCCTCCACGGCCTGTTCGTCGGCCGCCCATGCTACCCGACCGGAGCCCGTGCTGCCCGGCGGCCCGTGATAGACCGAGGCATGCCTTCCCCGCGACTCGGGCCCTTCGAGCTGCTCCACCGCATCGGCCGCGGCGGCATGTCCGACGTGTGGCTCGGCGTACACAACGCAGACGACGTCCAGGTGGCCATCAAGGTCCTCACCGCTGAGCGCGCCCGAGAGCCCCACAACGTGCGCATGTTCCGCACGGAGATCCGAGCCGTGGCCCGCCTCGATCACCCTCATGTGGTGGGGGTGTTCGACGCCGGCATCGTCGACACCCGCGCGGCCGCCCACTCCCACGGGCAGCTCCACACCGGCATGCCGTACCTCGTCATGGACCTCCTCTCCGGGGGCTCGCTGTGGGACTACCGGGGCCGGCTGCCCTGGCGCCACTTGAAGGGGCTGCTCCTCAGGCTCCTCGATGCCTTGGCCCACGCCCATGCCCGCGGGGTCGTGCACCGAGATCTCAAGCTCACCAACGTCCTGCTCACCCACCCCGAGCGTCGGGCGGTGATCACGGACTTCGGGCTGGCACAGCTGCGCAGGGATGACGCTGCGGTCCATCTGCCCGCCGGGACGCCCAACTACATGGCCCCCGAACAGTTCGCGGATGCCTGGAGAGACTTCGGCCCATGGACCGACCTGTACGGCTTCGGCTGCCTCGCGTGGACCCTCGCCACCGGAACCCCTCCCTTCCATCACGAGGACTGGTCCGAGACGAAACGAGGTCACATGGAGGAGGTACTTCCTCCGTTCACGCCGTCGCTGCCCGTTCCTGAGGGATTCCTCACGTGGCTCGAACGCATGCTCGAGAAGGACATCGGCCGCCGGTACCAACGGGCAGCAGACGCAGCCTGGTCCCTGGAACAAGTCGAGGACGACCTTCCCGACGGCAACGACGGGCTCGCAGCCCCTCTCCCCGACCGGCCCAGCGAAGCCTCGACCCTCACCTTCGGGCACACCGGCGACCTGTGGATGAACCCCGCCGAGGCGGTCGGGTCCGGCCGCCTCGACGCACCACCGCCCCCCCCGACGGACTGGAGGGGCCTCCCCTCCCGAACCCGCCTGCACCTCAGAGGGGCCGGCCTCGGCTTGTTCCACGCTCGTCCCCTGCCCACGGTCGGCCGGGAGACCGAGCGGGATCTGCTCTGGTCTTCCGTGGTCTCCCTCCACGCCGAGCGCGCCCAGGCACGCGCCTTGGTCGTGGAGGGCGCTGCCGGAACGGGCAAGACCCACCTCGTGCGCTGGCTGACCCAGCGCGCCCACGAGCTCGGCGCCGCCCACGTGTGGCGCTGCGAGCACCCCCCTGGGGGCGGCCACCGTAGCGGGATCGGAGGCATGCTCGCGTCCCACCTCCACGCCCTCGGGTTGGATGGGGCAGCCCTCGATCGCCGCGTCGCGCACTCCTGCCGCAGCTGGGGCACGTCGGACCCCAAGGACCACCGGATGCTGGCCGACCTGATTCGCCCCAAGCACCGACGGCGGTCCGAGCAGCCCATCTCCACCCGCAGGGAAGCCCTGATCGCCGTGCGACGCCACCTTCGCCATGTGGCGGCGCGCCGTCCCCTGATCCTCGCCATCGACGACGCCCACGGAGGCCTCGACGCCCTGCTCCTCGCCCGTGACCTGTTGCTGCACAGCGGGCCCAAGCCCCCACGGGTCTTGTTGGTGGTCGTCGCGGGCGACCAGGCCGCGGAAGGCGTGGCCTCCGAGCTGCTCCTCGGCATCGCCGCGAACGCGCAGCGACTGCGCGTCGACCCCCTTCCGGACATGGACCATCTCGACATGGTCCGCGAGTTGCTCGGCCTCGACGGCGAGCTGGCCCGCCGGGTCGCTGAACGAACCCTCGGCCACCCGGGCTTTGCAGCGGCCCTCGTCGCCGACTGGGTTGCCCGCGACCTGCTGGTGACCAGCCCCACCGGCTTTCGCTTGAAGGACGGGGTCGACGAGGTTCTCCCCGACGACCTCTTCGCCTTCTGGCAGGCCGATCTCGACCGAGCCATCGGGGGGCGAGCCAAGCCCGTGCGGGCCGCCCTCGAGCTGGCCGCCACCCTGGGCATGCACGTCGACACCCTCCGCTGGCGCCGAATCACCGCGCGCGCCGGGCTGGAGGCGAGCATGGACGCTGTCGAGTCCCTCATTGCCCATCGGCTGGTGGAGGCCCGACACCCCTCCTCCGGCTGGCGCTTCGCCCATGCGATGGTCCGAGAGGCCCTGCTTCGCAGCGCCGACGAGGCGGGCCGCCGTCAGGAGCTCCACCGCTGGGTGCTGGAAGACCTGGAGCGTCAGGCCGACATCGACCCGGAGGAGCATGCCCGGCACCTCCTCGGGGCGGGCCGTGTCTCTGAGGCAGTGGGCCGCTGGGTCGCGGCCGCCCGACGCCATGGCGAGCAAGGACATCCGCACGCCGTGCTGGACATGCTGGACCGAGCGGAGCGGGCGCTGGTGTCCGACGCAGACCTCCACGCTCGCTGGGTCCGAGAGCTGGACGTCGGCCGTGTGCGCGCCTTCCTGATGCTCGGCCGACTGGACGAGGCCGAATCCACCGCGCTCGCCGCCGAGGACCACTTCCGCGACACCCCGGACCACCCCGATCTCGCCGCTGTGCAGACGCTGCTGGCGCGTGTCGCCTTCCTGCGCGGAGACCATGCGGGCGCCGAGCGCATCGCCCGAGAGGTCATCGGGCGACTACGCCCAGCAGACGACCTCCCGCCGACGGATCCCGAGCGTCTCGCCGACGCCCTGCGGGTCGCCGGTCTCGTAGAGATGGGGCGGGACCTCGCCCGCTCAGAGCGCACGCTGCGAGACAGCATCGCGTGGGCCAAGGAAGCCGGGGCCGGGCCTCTGTGGGCCGAGACCGCCGGGTTCCTCGCCACCGCCCTCGGCTACCAAGACCGCCATGAAGAGGCCGCCGCGGTCCTGCAGGAGGCCCTCGACAGCCCCCACGGCGCGTCCCGTGCCCTGCGAGGCAGCCTCCTCAACACCCAGGCCGAGCTGCTCCGCGCCGCCGGCGAGACGGCCCAGGCGGAGCGCTCCTACCGGGAGTCCGTCACCCTCCTCGAGCAGGTCGGCTCCCTGGAGGCGGCCGTCCCCCGGCTCAACCTCGCCATCCTCGCCGCTCTGGACCATCGCTACGACGACGCGTGGTCCCTCGCAGAGCGATGCGGCCACGAGAGCACCGTCCAGGGGCGCCCGCCCCTGATGCTCGCCGTGAGGGCCGTGCTCGTCGTGGCGGCGATCGGACTGGAGCACGACGAGGTCGCCGTCGATCAGGCCGAGCAGCTCCTGGCCCTGGACGCCTCCGGCGTGCGCACCGAGCGGGAGATCTACGACATCCTCCACGACGCTGGCAGCATGCTCGTGCAGCGGGGCCTGACCGACGTGGGCATGCGGGTGCTCACCACCGCAGACGCCAGGGTCAGGGAGCCCCGTGTCCCGGTGTGAGCCGGCTCACTTCGCGGCCTGAGGCTGCACCGCCATCGACACCGGGTCGACCCCGAACTCCTGGCTTCGCCCGTCGCGCCATTGGCACAGCATGGCGCGGGCCACCGTTCCAGCACCGGTCCGCGTGCGGGTGATGAGCACATGGGTGAACGCCTGGAGCCCTTCGCCGTGGGGTACCCACGTGCCGGTGTTGAAGTAGGCGCCGTCGTCTCCGACCTCGGCGCACGGGTCGTGGCTGTGGCCCATCACCACGATGGGGACCTGGACGGCGGCGCGAATGCGCGTGGCCATCCTCCGCATCGACTGCCGCGGATCGGTGGACTCCCGCTCGACGAGGCAGGCCACCCCCCACACACCCCACACCGCGAAGGCGATCGACCACGACCACGGCATCCACGCCCACGGAAGCAAGACGGGCAGGGCCAGCAAGAACGGCGTGGCGAAGAGCAGCAGGAGCCGATCCAGCATGACGGCCTGCACGATGCGGCGGAGGTTGGTCACCACGGGCTCGTGACGGTGCGCGGCGAGCCTCGCCAGCAGCTCGGGGGTGAGCCGGAAGCGCTTCGCCAGCCTCGTGAGTCGGGTCCGGACCCGTGACCGGCGCGCGGCGAGACGCTCCGGGCGACGCGCCCACCAGTGGGCGACCAAGGCGAACACCATGTCGCGGTAGCCCCCCAGGATGTCCAGGGCCTTGTCCAGCCCCTGGCCTACCCACCAGCCGAGGTAGCCCATGAAGCCAGAGCCCCAGTGCTCCGAGGCGTCGGAGGTGAAGTGGTTGGCGACGTAGCGGAGGATGGCCGCGCCGACGTTGGGGTCGATGCGGTGCTCGTCGGTGGAGGGCTCGAGTACCTCCTCGAACGAGCAGTACGGGTCGTACTGATGCCCGTGCTCGATCCAGGCGACGCCGTCCTCGAGGTAGAACCAGTCGTGCACAGAGAGCCGCGCGGCGACCTCCTCACCGGTCAGCGCACCATCGGCCTCGGAGGCGGGCTCCTCGCCCCAGTAGGTCGCAAGGGAGCGCTTGAGCAAGGCCCGAGTGGCGGGCCAGTGCAGCTCCGCGTCGTGGTTCCCGACCACCATCACCACGTCGTTGCCTGCCCCCAGGAACGCGGCGAGGGCCCGGAACACGTCGGCGTGGGCGTGCACGACCGCCGACAGCTTCAGGGCCGACGCCAGCGCCTGCTCGCCCAAGCCGTAGAGGTGGTCGTTGTCCTCGAGGCCCGCCACCTGGTCGGCCTCGTGGGGCATCAAGCACATGCCGACGAGGTCGACGGCATCGCCGTTGATCACCAGCCGCCACGGCCGACCGTCTCGGCGGGTATGGGTGTGGTGCCGGACGAAGTCGACGAGGGCTTGCTCGGTTCGGGGGTCTGGGTCACGGCCGCGACCGAGTCGCTCGCCCAGATGCAAGTCGCTGATCACTAGCAGGTTCGGTTCGAGCCCCATGAAGTACTTTGCCCCTCTCGTCCATCGATCCGCAAGCAAGAAACCGAAGACTCAGACCCCCATGATCCTGTGATCCTTCCCATCGAAGACGTATTGCCCGCCCTCGCTGCGGCCCTCGACGACGCCGGGGCCGTGGCCCTGCAGGCACCCCCCGGGGCCGGCAAGACCACCCGGGTGCCCCCCGCCGTGGCGGCCCGGGTGCCTGGACAGGTGTTGGTGGTGGAGCCTCGACGCATGGCGGCCCGCGCCGCCGCCCGGCGCGTCAGCCAGGAGCAGACCGGCAGCGCGCGCTCGGTCGGGGGCCTAGTCGGCTACCAGGTGCGCTTCGACAACCGCACGGGACCCGACACCCGGATCGTCTTCCTCACCGAAGGGGTGTTGCTGGCGCGACTGCAGCGGGACCCGTTCCTCGACGGCGTCGGCGCCGTCGTCTTCGACGAGTTTCACGAGCGCCGCCTCGACGCCGACCTGGCCCTCGCGCTGGTGGCCACGGTGCGACGGGAAGCCCGCGAGGACCTCGCCCTCGTGGTCATGTCTGCGACCTTCGACCCCACCCCCGTCGCCCGCTGGCTCGGCGACGTGCCCACGGTGCACAGCGAGGGCCGAACCTTCCCCGTGACCGTCGAGTTGCTGCCCCGACCCGACGACCGGCCCGTGGCGGAACAAGTGGCCGGTGCTGTGCGCCGCGCCCTCGCGGAGGATGACGGTGATGTGCTCGCCTTCCTTCCGGGGATGCGCTCCATCCGGAACACCGAGGCGCTCCTGGCCGGCGTGGCCGCCGATGTGCTCGTGCTCCACGGCAGCCTCCCCCCCGACGAACAAGACCGAGCCCTCACCGTGAGCCCGCGGCGCCGAGTGGTGTTGTCCACCAACGTCGCCGAGGCGTCGGTGACCGTGCCTGGGGTGACAACGGTGGTCGATGCGGGCCTCGCCAAGGTCCCGTACATGGAGCCATCCACCGGCCTGCCCGTGCTGCGAACACAGCGCATCGGGAGGGCCTCCGCCGATCAGCGCGCGGGGCGTGCCGGCCGCGTGCGTCCGGGGCGATGCCTCAGGCTCTGGACCGAGCGGGAAGACGCCGCCCTGGCGAGCGACGACCCCCCAGAGGTCCGCCGGGCAGATCTGAGCGCCGCCGTGCTCCAGCTGCTCGTGTGGGGCCAGGATCCGGGCACTCTGGATTGGTTCGAGCCCCCACCGCCCCACGCCGTCGACGCCGCCGTCGACTTGCTCGAGGCCCTCGGTGCCATCGAGCGACGTGGCGTGGGCATCCAAGCCACCGAGATCGGCCGCACCCTGGCCCGGTGGCCCCTCCACCCGCGCCTGGCTCGCATGCGGGCCGAGGCGCACCGGCTCGGCCACAGCGACGACGGCGACTGGCTGGCGGCGCTGCTCGCGGAGGGCGACCCGGATCGAAACGCCCGCTACCCCATCGACCGGGGGGACTGGCTGGAGCGCATCGACGCCCTGAAGCGCTCGGCCCCCAAATCCTTCCGTGCGGTGGTGCGGTCCATCGCCCGGCACAGAGGGCCTGCGGCCGTCGGGGACGGGCCAGGGCGCGGGGATGCGTTGGCCCAGGCCATGCTCGCCGGCTGGCCCGACCGGGTGGTGCTGCGCAGGCCCCAGGACCCCACCCGGGGACGCATGGTCGGCGGCAAGGGGGTCGTGCTTCCCCGTGGCGCGCTGGCCGAGCTGTCCGTCGCGGTGGACGTCGAGCACGGTGCCGAGGCCCGGGTACGTCGCGCCACGAGCATCGACGCCGCCTGGTTGGATCTCGAGGACCGTCACCACACCGAGGTGATCGACGGCAAGGCCCGAACGTTCGCGCAGCGCTGCTACGGGGACCTCGTGCTCCAGAGCCACCCGGCCCCACTCGACCCCCTTGCCGCCCCCGAGGCGTTGGCCAGGTGGGCGTCGCGGAACCTCGACCGCGTCCAGCCCCGAGACCGGGACTGGCCTCAGCTGCTCGGCCGGTGGCAGGCCGCCCATCGCTGGGACGCCAACGTGCCCGACCCGGAGGGGTCACTCCTCGACGTCCTCCGCACCCTGTGCCACACCCACCCTTCCACCTCCACCCTGCGCCGCGCCGACTGGAGTGGAGCCGTCCGGGACACCATCGGCTGGCCTGCCTGGCGACGTCTGAATGAGCTCGCCCCCCCCTCCCTCGACGTCCGCGGCCGCAGCTTCCGCCTCGACTGGAGCGGGGAGCGTCCGGTCCTCGCCGCCCGCATCCAGCAGCTCCTCGGCGTGCGCACCACCCCAACGGTTGGCCCGGGCGAGCCCGTCCTCGTGCACCTCCTGGCCCCCAACCGTCGCGTGCAGCAGATCACCGACGACCTCGCGGGGTTCTGGACCGGCGCCTACCTCGAGATCCGGAAGGAGCTGCGGGCGCGGTACCCGAAGCACGCGTGGCCGGAGACGCCGTGAGCCGGGACGTCCGGTCGATCGGATCCATCGGCTGATGCCGGCTGCATGGCAGCCGCTGCAGGGGGCGGCCGGGCACCACCACGCCCTCCGGCACCGTGACCACCCACTCCCGCACGGTGCGACGCCACGCCCACCCGCCCAACGCACGGGCGCGCCGCACCCAGCGGCGAAACCGGTCCTCCAGATCGGCCAGTGCAACGGCCCGAGTGGCAAACGGACCCGCACCGCAGCGCTCGGTGCCCACCAGAGCGTAGCGCCAGCCCTCGGGGGACGGACGCGGACCGTCGACATCGAATTGGTGGTCTACGTGCCCCATGGTTCTCCCCAGACGCCGTCCGTTCGTCGCGCCCATCCAAGGCATCCCACGGAGCGCGACCTCTTCCTGTCCGGAGGACGGAATCCGTCCGCCCAAGCCCGTGCTACGTCTCTCCCATGCACCCCCTCCTCGACGCCCTGCTCCGACCTGTGGACCGCGACGACCCCGCCAGCGTGGACCTCGACTTGGTGCAGCGCCTCGCCGGGCCCCTCGAACGCTTCGGGGATCGGTGGTACGGGCTGCAGGCCGACGGCTGGGAGCACCTGCCGAAGCGCCCGGTCCTGATCGTCGGCAACCACAACGCGGGCAGCGCCTTCCTCGAAGCCCTCGCGGCGAGCGCGAAGGCCGTGCGTCGCGGCCACACAAGCATCACCGGCCTCGCCCACGACGCCGTGATCGACGCCCCTCTCGTCGGCCGGCTCCTGGCCCGGGTCGGCGCCGTCCGCGCCGGCCACGCCTCAGCGGCCCGCGCCTTCGATGCAGGGCGCCAGGTGGTGGTCTTCCCGGGGGGAAACCTCGAGGCCTTTCGCCGCTGGTCGCATCGGGACCGCATCGTGTTGGGCGGCCGCACCGGCTTCGTGCGCCTCGCCTTGCGGCACGGGGTCGACATCGTGCCGTGGGTGTTCGATGGGGGCCACAGCAGCTTCTTCGTGCTTCGGGACGGACGAAGGTTCGCCAAGGCGATCCGCGCCGACCGCTGGCTCCGGTCCGACACGTGGCCGTTGTACCTGGGGCTGCCCTGGGGCGTGGCCTTCGGGCCGTGGCCCCACCTCCCCCTTCCCGTGAAGGTCCGCTGTCGCTTCCTGCCCAGCATCCCGGTCTCCGCCCATTCCCCCGAAGCCATCGACGACCCGGACGTCGTGCAGGCTCTCTACTACGACGTAGAGCGAGCGCTGCAACAGGGCCTCGACCGATTGAGGACAGAAGACCCTTGAGCATTCCTCCCGGCGCGCCGATGCGTGCATCATCCGGGAGAGTGCACGATGGACCATTTGGCCGAGAACGTCTTCGAAGAACTCTGGTTTGGCGAGGACGACCCCGCCCATGCCGATCACGCCGCCAGCGAGAGTCTCGCAGCCTCGGTGGCAAAGATCACTGGGCTCAAGCCCCTACCCGTGGTCGCCCAGAAGGTCCTGTCCGAGCTCTCCGCACCCCAGTGGCAGGCCCATCGGGTCGCGAGCCTGATGGAGCGAGACCCGTCCCTGGCGTCCATGGTGCTCCGGATCGCCAACTCGTCCTTCTACCGACGGGGACCCGCGACCACGGACATCCGACAGGCCGTCGCCCGACTCGGCGGCAGCAAGCTCAAAGAGCTGGTGGTGGGCGCCGCAGCCATGAGCGTCGTGAAGGCCAAGTCCGGCCTGGCGCGCAGCTGGCGCGACCACTGTGCCAGCACGGCCGCTGTGGCGAGAGAGCTGGCCACCATCTGCAGCCGCACCGATCCCACCATCGCGTTCCTCTCCGGCCTCCTGCACGACATGGGCAAGCTGCTGCTCCTCGAGACGGGCGAGCTGGCCTACGAGTCCATCCCGGAGGCCCACGACACCTGCGACGAGGCCCTGCCCGCCGCCGAGCGAGCCCACTGCGACTTCGACCACGCCGTGCTCGGTGGACACGTCCTTCGGGTGTGGGAGATCCCCGATCCCGTCCCGCAGATCGTCGCCTGGCACCACCAGCCGGTGCGCGCCTACGAGGCCAACGCGTTCACCGCGGATCACGTGGCCCTGCTCCGCCTGGCCGACCGGATCGCCGAGGCTCTGGACGCCGACGAGGAGGTCGATCCCGAGGCGGTGGCTGCCAGCATCGAGGGAGAGTGGCTGGGCCTCTCTCCTCACGCCTACGACGCACGAGCGGACGGCATCATCGAGGCCCGAAGGGAGATGCTCTCGGCGTTCTGCGCCTGACGATCAGCCCGCCGGCCCACCCGGCACAACCCCAGTGAAACTCTCGCGGCCGCCTTTCGGAGCAAGGAGTCCCATGCCTTCGGAGCGCCATCCCCCACTCGACGTGGCCCCCGAGGAATTCCCTCGGGTGGTTCGGGCCTTCCGCGGGGTGCGCGATGTCGTGCTCCACAACGCCGGAGACGGCTCTCCGCTGCGGCTGGAAGTGATGGTCCACAGCCCCGACACCGAGCAGCCCCACTGGCTGGAGCTCCTGCAGCGCACGGTGGCGATCCTCGCGCGCAGCGCATTCCCTGGCCCAGTGGAGGTGATCATTTCTCCCTCCCACGAAGACGACCTGGACGCATCCCTGGACCGCTGATCAGGTGTGGCTGTGCTCCAAGGCCTTCGCGATGGCCTCGAGCAAGTCGTCCAGCGAGAACGGCTTGTGCAACAGGGGCGCAGGCGACGTCGACAGGTCGATGTCTTCGGTGAAGCCACTCACGTAGAGCACCGGAAGCTCCGGACGCTTGCCACGGAGGGCAGCGGCCAGTTCGGGGCCACGCAGGCCCGGCATGGAGACATCGCTGAGCAGCAGGTCGATCCCTGACAGATCCTGCTGGACTGCCTCGAGAGGATCGCTGAAGGCGACCACGCCATAGCCGCCCACCGCGAGCATGCGCTGCAGGGCCTTGAGGACCGTAGGGTCGTCGTCGCACACCAGCACGCGGGTGGCGGCCGGCTCCTTGACGGCCGCTTCGATCGTCCGGCTCTCGTCGCGAGGGGGAGGCGTCCGCGGCAGGAGGATCCGGAAGGTCGTGCCGACGTCGAGCTGGGTCCGACACTCGAGTCGTCCACCCGACTGCGCGACGAACCCGTGCACGGAAGGCAGACCGAGTCCGGTGCCGCTCTGACGCGTGGTGAAGAAGGGCTCGTAGATGTGCGGCAACACGTCCGGGGGGATGCCGGCTCCGTCGTCTGCGACCTCGATGCACACGAACGAGGCGTCCTCCGGGAACACGCGCACGTGCACGCGCCCGCCGGGTCGCAGCGCAGCGACGGCGTTCAGCACCAGGTTGAGCACGGCCAGTTCCAGCTGCGACGCGTCCACCACCACGTAGAGCGACTCCTTCGACAGCTCGATCTGCACACATCCGTCGTCGTCGGACGCGCGCTGCAGCAAGGGCGCCACCCGCTTGATGACCCGCTGCACCTCCTGCTGTTGCGGGGAGAGCATCTGGCGTCGGCCGAAGGCCATCAGCTCGCGGGTGAGGGTGCCCCCTCGATCCACGCATTGCTCGAGGTCGTCGATGAGCTCGAGGGCTTCCCGAGGGTCCGACAGCTCGGCGACCTCTTCGCGGAGCAACGTCCCAACGCCAGCCAGGGCTGTGAGCAGGTTGTTGACGTCATGGGCCACGCCCCCCGCCAGGCGGCCGATGGCCTCCAGCCGCTGAGCCTCAGCCGCCCGACGTTGGTTGGTCAGATCCCGCACCGAGATGAGGTTCCCCCCACCCTGCAGATCGAAGCTCGAGACCTCGCCGGGAAAGCGCGTCCCATCCGGCCGCACACAGCTGGTGACGCCGTCGTCGTCGACCGTGCCGAGGAGGGCCATGAGGTCTTGACCCGGAAGGGTCCCTTCCGAGCGAAAGAGCTCCCGGGCCGCGGTGTTGGCCTCGACCACGCTGCCCCGGGCGTCGCACAACAGCAGTCCGTCGCCCACAGCCTCGAACAGCCGCCGGTAGTGCGCGCCGCGCTGGTGGGCGAGGGCTTCCGCCTCCTCCCGCTGACGGACTTCTTCCTGCAGCCGCTGGGCCGCCTTCTCCGCGGAGACGGTCCGGGACCGCCGCAGCAAGAACCCCATGCCCACGAGCACGGCCGCTACCAGCGCCCGCAGAGACCACTGCTCTCGCCAAGGGGTGGGGACCTCGAAGGACAGGATGTAGGGCGGGGAGTCCATTCCGTCCTCGTTGGTCCCGATGATGGCCAGCCGGTGCTTGCCGGATGGCAGCGCCAAGAACGACAGCTCTCGCTCCTCACCGACCTCTACCCACGGTTCGGCATCCAGCCGATACCGGAACCGGGCCAGCCTCGGCTCGGCGAGGGACCCGAGGGTGTAGGAGACCCACAGCATCCCGGGCCCATCGGCCGGCCCTCCGCGGAGCAGGTCTTCGCCATCCTGGACCGCTCGCCGGGGCACGATGTTGGGGGGGACTTCGTTGCGGGGCAAGGCGGCCAAGTCGAAGCTGACCAAACCGGTCACGGTGGGCATCAGCACGTGGCCCTGCACGAACGCACCGGCAGGCTGGTTGCCACCGGCGCCCTCGCCCGACAAGAACAACCGGGCGCGGACCTGGGGGAGCTGGCCCCGCCGCGCACCGTCGAGATCGGCGACCGCGACGCGGGACACCCCTCGGTTGCCGAGCAGCCACAGAAAGCCCTGCCCATCGGACACGATGCGCGAGACCACGTTCTCGGCGAGACCATCCGACGTGGTGAGCCGAGCCAGGCCGGCATCGGACACGAAGTGCAGGCCACTGCCGTAGGTGCCCACCCACGCGCCCCCGTCGTGGGGCCATACGTCCCGCACGGGTGTCGTCTGCATCCCGCTCGTGCGGTTCCACGCCGTCCAGGCCCCCGCGTCGTGCCGGTAGACGCCGTCGGCCGCACCAACCCACAGCGTGCCATCGTCGAGGACGAGGGCAGCGACGGGCCCAGGCACGTCGGGCACCCGAGACCAGCGCTCGCCCTCCCGCCGGTACAAGCCATCCGTGGTGCCGAGCCAGCGGCCATCGTCGGCGAGGGCCAGCGGCTCGCCCGAGCTGCCTCCTGCGGGTGCCACCAGCTCGCCCGTGGATGCCTCGACGACGGCGCCGCGGTCGCCCACCCACAACGCGCCGTCGACAAAGGCGAGCGTTCGAATGCAGCCCGACCCGCGGTACAGCAGCTCGTCGGCCTCCGGAATGTGCCGCATCACCACGGACTCGCCCGACGATAGGCAGGATGCGCGGACGTACCCATCGCCATCGGGCAAAGGGAGCACCCCACCGGCTCCACGATCGTCGAGCATCGTGAAGACCTGCTCGTGGAACTGCAACAGCCCCTCCCCCACAGCGCCCGCCCACAACGACCCCTCTCGATCCACGAACAGCGACCGTGCAGCCGCCGGCAATTCGGCCACCTCTGTCCCGTCCAAGGTCCAGGCGTGCATGCCGTAGGCCAACCAGGTCTCCCCGTCCTGCCCCACTGCGATGTGCTCCACCGGGCGGGACTGGAGGGCACGGCGCTGCCCGCGGTCCGGATCGACCGCGAAGAGCCCCTCGCGGCCCCCCACGAGGAGCTCGCCATCCCTCCACGCCAGGTCCAACAGATCGTCGGCCGCCACGAGACGCCGTGGGTGCGCTCCATCTTGAAGCCACACGCCGTCGTCGGCCACCCATGCCATCCCGGCCGGCGTCGAGGTCAGCCTCCACACCCCCTCGTCGTGCACGGGCTGCAGAGCATCTCCAGCGCCTCGGAAAAGCCCCGCATCGCACCCCCACCAGACCTCTCCCTCGGCCGACTCCACATCCCACACGACCCCCAAGAACGGCGCATCGAGGCGGGTGACGCGTCCCTGCCGATCCATGCGGTACGCGTGGCCATCTTGGGTCCCGAACCACGTGGTTCCGTCCGCTGCGACATCGACCGCGGTGACCCGGATGCTGGCGATGTTGGCGTCGGCACCGTCCCACACATCGAAGCCCAGCCCATCGAAGCGGACCAAGCCGCCGAAGGTACCGAGGACCAACAACCCACCCGGGGCCTGGTCGATGGAGGTGACCGTGGACTGCGGAAGACCGTCATCCATGCGCCAGTGCCGCACGTCGACGGCCTGGCCCTCATGGGCCCACACCACCGGCAGCAAGAAGGACAGAAGCAGCATCGCCCGCCATCTAAGCGAGGTTCAACGGTACTGCACCTCCATGGTCTCACTCTCCAACGGGGACCCTGGCTGGTACAGCACGGATGCCCCAGTATCGCCGAGAACCTGCATACGACCCCAGGCAAGCACTGCGGACCGGATCACCCGCCACCCGTCCTCCGCAGGATCGACGCCGGGCGGGTCGAGCGCCGCAGCCACGTCCGTGAATCCGTTGTGCCCGAGGCCGGGAAAGGCCCCCCAGACGTCGCCGGGGTGATCGAGGTCCGTCCAGAACGGGAGGGACTCCGTGAGCTCGACGTCCTCGAAGTCGGCACTAAGGTAGAGCTCGGCCACCTGGACATCGGCGAGGCCAGCGCCAAACAGACGATGGTCGCCCGGGTCCATGGCCACCAGCGCATCGAAGCGCGTGTCCAGCGCGCCCTGGGCGAAGCGCGCCTCCAAGTCCGGCGTCATCGTCGAACAGAAGGGGGTCCCGTCATCGCACCCCGCCACCACGTCCCCGTCGAAGGTGGCGCCGGCCACCGCATGGAGCGTGTAGCCGCCGAAGCTGTGGCCCATGCCGAGGCGCCCCGGGCCGAGACGACCCGCGAGTTCGTCGCCGGCCGGGTCGTCCAACCAGTCCAACACGGCCACCACGTCGAGGGGGCGCTGCAGGTAGATCTCGGTGGCCCGGTCGCCACCGTCCCAGGTGAGGTTGTTCAAGTGGTCGGGTGCCGCCACCACCCACCCGTGGCTCGCCAAGTGCTCCATGAGGAAGCTCGCAGCCTCACCGTAGGCCTGGTGGCCATGACTGAACACCGCCACAGGGAGCATCTCCCCAGCAAGCGGCGCCTCGCCAAGGACATCGTCCGCCGGAAACACGTCCTGGTAGCGAACGTCCTCTCCGTCGTTCGCCTCCGTGGGGTACCAGAGCGAGACCCTGAGCTCGCGGGGAACGCCATCCGTGAGGAGGGGGTCGGTCCAAGCGACCTCCACGGTGCGGTAGCCCACCTGAAAGGGGCCAGGGGCCTCCAGCTCGGCGACGAGGCCCTCGAGGTCCACCGGCGTTCCGGTGTCTTCTGCCGTGGTGCCGGGCTCGGCGTCCCCAGAGCATCCAACCATCACGGCCGCCCACAAGGCGACGCGAACCTGGCTCACGAGCCCTCCGACCGACGACGGGACCAGACGCTCCACCCGACGGGCGCACCGCTGGGTTGGCTGCAGCCGCACCCATAGTCGGGCGCTGCGGGAGCCGGCGCCTTGACCGGGTCCGTCGACGTCCCCCCGGTGGTGTCCGTGTCCGTGTCCGTGTCGGTGTCGGTGTCGGTGTCGGTGTCGGTGTCCGTGTCCGTGTCCGTGTCCGTGTCCGTGTCCGTGTCGGCGTCCGTGTCGGTGTCGGTGTCCGTGTCCGTGTCCGTGTCCGTGTCCGTGTCCGTGTCGGTGTCCGCATCGGTGTCGGTGTCGGTGTCGGTGTCGGTGTCCGCCGGCACGCCCGTGTCCCCCGTGTCCCCCGTGTCGAGTGGCGGGTAGTTGCCGTCGCAGTTCCAGTCGATGCCAGGCTCGTCGGCGGCCCCGGGGTTCCGGCGGGGCTCCCGGTCGTCACAGTCCCCGTCGCAGATGGTGTACCCGTCGCCGTCCTCGTCTACATCGTCCAGGTCGGCTCCGTCGCAGTCCTGGTCCACGCCGTCGCACGCGACCTCCGCAGCGCCCGGGAAGGTCGCGGGGGCTTCGTCGTCACAGTCGTCCGGCCGTGCCACGCCGTCGAGGTCCTCGTCGACCACGACGGGATCGAAGCCTTCGAATGCGCCGGTCCCGCTGCCCCACAGTGGACTCTCGGCCGGGGGGGCGAGGTCTCCCCACTCGCATCGGGCGAAGGGGTTCAGCAGGGGGTCCGCGGTCTGGGTCACCCCGTACACCGAGCCTGTCGTGAGCAGGGTGTTGTTCCAGTCCCACGGCCCGTCGAGCAGCGCCAGAGGGTCCTCCGCCGCCGTGCCCACGTGGTCGGCGAACACGTCGTTGAGGCTCGTGACGGGCGCATCGGTGGCCACGCCGACAGGCGCATCGTTCGCGATGAACAGGTTGAGCATCGTGACCACGAATTCGGTGCTGCCGATGGCGCCCCCGCCCACGGTGGCCGAGTTGTCCAGGAAGGCGTTGTTCCGCAGCGTCGCGCCGACCCCCACCCCTCCGAACACGGAGACCGCCCCCCCGGACCCCACTGCGGTGTTGTCGCAGAACAAGCTCCGGGACACCTGGGAAGAAGCGCTCTCGTACAGACGAAGTGCGCCGCCGCTGCGTCCTTCGTTGGCCTGCAGCAGACTGGCGTCGAGGACGAGGGTGCCCTGGGTCGACTTGATGGCGCCCCCGTCGAACGCCGCGATGTTGGACAGAAACGTGCTGTCGGCGATGAAGGCGTTGGCCGTGTGGAGGTACAGGGCTCCGCCGTTGTCGTCGCTGGTGTTCGCCAGGAACAGGCTGCCCGTGATGTCGACGGTGTCGCGGGCGTAGACCGCCCCGCCGCGACTGTCGGCGTAGCACTGCACGAAGCTCGAGTTGACGACCTGTAGCAGCCCACCGCTGGCGTAGATGCACGCACCATCCCCCGTGGTGGCGCCGTTGACGAACTCGACCTCGTCGACGAAGAGGTCGCCCGCATCGCTCAGGATGCCGCGAGAGACACCGCCGCCATCGATGGTCAGGCTCTCGACCCGACCCCAACCCAGCGCGTCCAGAACGTTCAGGCCACCGGCCGAGCGTAGGACCACATCCGACGGCATGCCCAGGCCACGAAGGGTGACATCGCCGGGCAGCACGGCGTTGACGGCGTACACGCCAGGCAGCACGTCCACCACGTCGCCAGGCAGAGCCGCGAGGAGGGCATCCTCGACGGTTGCGTAGGAGGTCGGCACCTCGAGAGTGGCGCCTTGGGCGACCATGGTGAGGAGGAAGAGCACGGCATCTCCTTCGTGAGACCCCGAGTATAGTCGCTCTGAGGCCCATCCCAACCGGGTCGCCGCTTGGCCATCCAATTTTTCTTTTCCGCATGCGTTCGACGTGGGTCCCACGGAACGACCGGCCCCCAAGCCCACACCCACGACGACCCCGGAGGTCGCATGCGAAGCCCCTTCCTGCTCTTGCTCGCCTTGGCGTGCAGCCCTGCCGACGAGCCGGCCGATCCCAAGCCTGGGTCCACGACCGACACCGACACCGACACCACGTCGGACACCACGACCGACACGGGGTCGTCCACCACCGAGGAGGACGAGCCAGCCCCGTACATCGTGCCCGACGAAGGAATCGACGGCATCGACGTGGACTTGGAGGAAGCGGAAGCGGCCCTTCAGGCAGCCCTCGCCACCGCGCTCACGGTGACCGCCGTGCCAGTCCAGGAAGGCTACGACGCCGCCATGGTCGGCGAAGACGACAACTGCCCGTACTACTACACGACGCCGGACGGCACCTACTGGTACGACAACTGCACCTCGGACGCCGGCACCGAGTTCAACGGCTACGCCTTCGCCTACATGGCCACCGGCGAGCCCGACCCCTACACCCCCGGGGTGTTCGTCGACTACTGGTCGGCCTTCGGCGCCGCCACCGTGCTCGACGACAACGGCCGCCTCCTGGAGCTCGGCGGCAACGCCTACGTCGCTCGCTCCTATGGGCAAGGGTACGAGGCATGGACCTCCGTGCTGCAGGGCACCTTTCAGTGGGAAGGTCCCGAGGCCCGGAACACCTGGCTCGAGACCGACATCGATCCCGACTTCGTGATGTACGGCTACGCCCTCGATGCGCTGCCGGGCGCCGTCATGTACGTCGACGGCGGGCTCGGGAACCTCGACGGAGGCTGGGCCGTCGCCTTCGACGAGAACCAGATCACCGCGTCGTCACTGGGTGCATCCTGCGGCACCGAGCTGTCCGGTGTGGTCGGTGTGCGCACCCCCGATGGCGTCTGGGTCGACGTGCTCTTCGACGGCGAGCCCGAGGGCGAGGTGGACGAAGCGCTGTGCGACGGCTGCGGCGAGGCCTGGGTCCAGGGCGAGGCCGTGGGCACGATGTGCGTGGATGCCACCGTGCTGATCGATTGGGAGGTGTCGCCTTGGTGAGCCTCCTCGTCCTGCTGTTTGCGTGCGCGCCGGCCGATGAGCCCGAGCCCACCCCCCCCCTCACCGAGCCCGTCCAGACGACGGACACCGACACGGTGACCGAGCCCGCCACCGTGCCGGAGGTCGTGGAGCTTCTGCCTCCCCATCGCCTCGTGCATCGGCTCTCCCTCGACCTCCGAGGCGTGCGTCCCGACCCTGCCGACGTCGCCCTCGTGGAGGCGGATCCTGCGGCCTACGACACCCTCGTCGACACCTACATGGCCGACCCGCGCTTCCGTGATCGAGCCATGGACCTGTTCGCCGAGGTGTACCTCACCAAGACAGAGAACTACTTCGTGAACCTGGCGGCGTACGACGTCTCGGATGTGCCCCAACCGGTCCTCCTGAACGCCATCGGCAGCGAGGCCCTCCAGGTGTTCGGCGAGGTCGCCTTCACCGACCTGCCGGTGACCGAGCTGGTCACCGCCGACTGGACGATGGCCAACGAGACCACCGCACGGCTGTGGCCCCTCGACTACCCCGAAGGGGAGACCGGCTGGCAGCGCGCCCACTACACCGACGGGCGCCCCACGGCGGGCATCCTCGCAGGCAATGGCATCTGGTGGCGCTACAGCAGCACCGACAGCAACGCCAACCGCAAGCGAGCGAACCAGGTCAGCCGCATCTTCCTCTGCCACGACTACCTGGTCCGGTCCATCGACTTCGACCGCAACGTCAACCTGCTCGACGAAGAGGCCCTCAACGACGCCCTGCGCACCAACCCTGGCTGCGTGAACTGCCACGTGTCCCTCGACCCGCTCGCGTCCTACTTCTTCGGCTTCACGTCACTGCAGCCCGACAGCACCGACGCGGCTCGCTACCACCCGGCACGGGAGCGGGGCTGGGAAGACGCCACGGGCATCGCGCCCGCCTACTACGGAGTGCCCGGCAGCTCCCTCACCGACCTGGGCCGAAGCATCGCCGCCGACCACCGCTACCCGCAGTGCATCACCGAGCAGGCCATGACGCTGCTCTTGCGACGCGACGCCGAGCTCCTCGACATGGAGCGGCTCACGGAGCACCGCGATGCCCTCATCGAAGGAGGCCTCACGGTGAGGTCCCTGTTCCGCAGCGTGGTGACCAGCCCCGAGTACATGGCCGCCACCGATGCCGGCCTGCCGGGCACACAGGTGCCCCTGAAGCAGACGACCCCGAGCCTGCTCGCAAGCCAGACCGAAGACCTGACCGGCTTCCGCTTCACAACGGGCGGCTGGGACCTCCTCACCTCCGACGCCGCGGGCTACCTCACCCTCGCCGGCGGTGCGGATGGGGCCTTCGTCACCCGCCACGCCCGTGGGCCCAACACCACCCTGCTGCTGGTGCAAGAGCGCTTGGCCGAGGCCGCCGCCGAGCACCTGGTGCTCCACGACCAGGAGGCTGAGGACCCCCGCCTGTTCCGGGAGCTGTCGCCTGCCGTGCACGTGGACGACGACCCGGACGGTGCCGCCGCCCAGCTCCAGCTGCTCCATCGACACATCTTCGGCACCGACATCGACGTGGACGGCCCCGAAGTCGAGGCCAACCTCGCCTTGTGGCACGACCTGTTCGCTGTGGACGAGGACCCCGCCGCCGCTTGGGCTGGGGTGCTCTCCGCTCTGCTCCGTGATCCCGACTTCCTGCTGTACTGAGGCTCCCATGCAACGACGCCAGTTCCTGTTCGGCGCCTCGGCGCTCCTCACCGCCTTCGGGCTCCCCACCGCCGGCCTCGCAAAGTCCCCGACCGACGGCCGCAAATTCTTGTTCGTGTTCAACCCCGGCGGCTGGGACCCCACCCGGGTCTTCGCCCCAGAGTTCGACAACCCCAACGTCGACCTCGAGGCTGCGGCGCAACGGGCGACCGCGGGAGGCCTCGCCTACGTCGACCACCCGGCCCGCCCCAGCGTGCGCAACTTCTTCTCCGCGTTCCACGCCCAGACCCTGCTGTTCAACGGCGTGATGGTCCGCAGCATCGCCCACGAGATCTGCACCATGATCATGATGACGGGCAGCTCGTCGGGGCTCTCGCCTGACTGGCCGACCCTCATTGGGGATGCGGCGCGAGGGGACACGACCCTGCCGAACCTGGTGCTCGGCGGCCCGTCGTTCCCCGGGGACCGCGGCGTGGCCGTGGCCCGCACCGGCGCCAACGGGCAGCTCGAGTCCTTGTTGTCGGGTCGCGCGTTCGACGGCTCCGAGCAACCCGTGGACGGCCCGAGCCGGCCCGCAGAGTCCATCGTCGACCGCTACCTGCAGCGAAGGGCAGAGGCCCGCGTCCTCGGCGCACGCGCTGCCGGAGAGGAAGCCTTGGTGCGGGAGTTCCAGGACAGCATGGACAAGCTCGGCGGCCTCAAGGATCTCCGCTACACGATGGACTTCCAGTCGGGCGGCACCCTGGCCGACCAGGCAGAGGTCGCCGCGCAGGCCTTGTCCCTCGGCGTGAGCCGGTCGGTCTGTCTCTCGTTCGCAGGAGACAGCCAGTTCGGCTGGGACACCCACGCCGACAACGACAACATCCAGTCCGCCTTGTTCGAGGACCTCTTCGCCGGGCTCGTGTCGCTGATGGCCACCTTGCAGGCCACGCCGGGCACCCACGGTGGCACGCTGGCCGACGAGACCACCGTGGTCGTCTTGTCCGAGATGGGCCGGACGCCTCAGCTCAACGAGCTCATCGGCAAGGACCACTGGCCCTACACCTCCGTGATGGTCATCAGCCCCGACGTGACCGGGGGCCGTGTCGTCGGCGGATTCGATGAGTCCTACTACGGCAAGCTGGTCGACCCCGGCAGCGGGGACACCACCGACAAGGGTCAGGTGCTGTCCGCAGAGGCGGTCGGAGCCACGCTACTCACCCTCGCGGGGGTGGACCCGGAGGAGCACATCTCTGGGGTCTCCCCCATTCTGGGGGTGCTGTCATGAGGACCGCGACCCTGCTGCTGCTGGCCCTCGCCGTGGGCTGCCAGGGAGGAGACGACCCAGCGACGGACGACACGAGCGACGACCCAACCGACTCGACCGACAGCGCGACGGAGGACACCGCCACGACCGACACGAGCACCACCGACACGGGCGCAGACCTGTGCGACGACGCCCCGGTGGTGACATGGGAGAACTTCGGCGCGGGCTTCGTGACCGAGAACTGCCAGGCATGCCACGCGTCGACGTCACCGGAACGACTGGGGGCGCCGCCCGACGTGGTCTTCGACAGCGAAGACGACGTGTTCGAGAGGGTGTCGGGCATCCTCAGGCGGGTGGTCGATCAGGGGGACATGCCACCGCAAGGGGGTATCTCCGAGGACGACCGCTACCTGACCGAGGTGTGGCTCAGCTGCAACTAGCCGCCTTGCAGGGGGGGCAGCTCGATGGACACCTCCACGGGCTCGCCACCCGCAGCCTCCACATGGACCCGACGCTGCACGTAGCCATCTTTCCGCAGGGCCACGTCGTGGGTGCCAGGGTCGATCACCAGCTGAACCGGCACGGTGCCGACGAAGCGGCCGTCGACGACGACCTCTGCCCCCACGGGGCTCCCCTTCACCGACAGCATGGACGGCACCGCGGGCTGCGTGGGGGCGGGCGCAGGGGACACGGGGGCCGGCGACGGCGCCACCGGACGCTCCGTCGCACGCCGATCCGCCAGGATCGTCTCAGCGCGCTGCACAGCAGCCGCCACGGCCTCGTCATCGGGATGCTGGACGAGGAGCGCAGTGGCTCGCTCCAACGCTTCCGTGGGATCGGTCTCGAAGAGGGGCTCCAGTGCCTCGAGCGCCAGGCGCACGTTCAAGACGTCCCGGAGGGTTTGACGGCGAGCCAGCAACTCGGCGTCGGCCGCCGTCATTCCCTCTAGGATGCGCACACTTCGCCCGAGCTCAGCGAGTTCCCCGAGGGCGAGCGCCTCCTCCCCCTGCTCGAGGACCGTGAGGAACGCCTCCTCCTGCTGCTGAAGCGGGTCGACGACCTCCACCACCACTTCCGGTTCGATGTTGCGCCGGGCGTACAGCGCGGCGGACAGGATCCCCACGGCCGCCAGCGAGAGCAGCGCCGACGCCATCGCGAGACCGATGAACGCCGTCGCGCGGCGCCCCAGCGCGGACTCCGTGACCGGCTCCGGGGGCAGGGCGTCGGGCAGGGCCACGGACCCGAAGGTGTCGGGGTCGAGCTGTCCTTCGGGCACCCACGCAGCACGTCCTTCTGGGAACCAGGCCACCACCCGCTCAGACACGGCTGCATCGCTGGGCACGCCCCCGTTCGCCGCGCACCAATCCAACAGTTGATCTGCGAACTCGGCACCGGTGACCACGCGGTTCTTGGCCTTCGGCGCCATGGCCCCCACCACGATCTTCTGGAGCTCCGGTGGATAGTCCGGCACCAGCTCGTGGGGCAGGGTGAAGTTGCCCGACATGCGCTTGGCGAGGTCCGACTGGTTGCGCCACGGGGCCCGGCCCGTGGTGACCGTGTACAGCACCACGCCCAGGGCAAACAGGTCGGTCTGGTGGGACACGATGCCCTTGCGCAGCGTCTCGGGCGCCAGGTACCGCATCTTGCCCTTGAGCACGTTCGCTTCGGTCTTCGTCTCCCGATCCTCGAAGCGCGCCACCCCGAAGTCGATGAGCTTCGCCTTGCCCGTCACCGACACCAAGACGTTGTTCATGGACACGTCGCGGTGCACCACCCCGAGAGGCGCCTTCTCGTAGACGACGTGGTGGGCATGGTCCAAGGCACGGGCCACGTCCGCCACGATCCGGCACATCGTGGGCAGGTGCAGGTCGTTGGCCTTCTTTGCCCGCCGCATCACCACGTCGAGGTTCGGCCCCTCTACATACTCCTGCACCATGTAGGGAAGCCCATCATGGTCGCCGAGCTCGATCACCCGCGGAATGTGGGCGTGCTCCAGCTTGGAGCCCAGCCGGGCCTCGTCCGCGAACATCGACTGCTGCTCGGGGTCGTCGAGGTGCTCCGGCTTCAAGACCTTGAGGACGACCCGCTTGGCGAACCCCTTGGTGCCCCGCAGCTCGCCGAGAAAGATCTCCGCCATGCCGCCCTCGCCGAGTTTGGCGAGCACAGCGTATCGACCAATCGTGGCCTGGGGCCCAGCGGTTCCCAGCCTGTCCTCCGTGCGCGTAGCGAGAAGGGACGGTATCACGGTCAGGAAACCCACTGCAGGGGAACCCGCGGTACACTCCACCACCGGAGGCGCCCATGCCCGCTATGCCCCACAAGACGCCGTTTCCCATCGCCCTCCTCCTTGCAGGCGCCCTCCTCGTGGCGTGCGGCTCGGAGTCAGACCTCAAGGACGATGACGTGCCCAGCCTGCCGACGACGACGGACACGGGCAAACCAGACACCACGTCCAATGTCGACACGCCCACCACGGACAACCCCTGGACGTGGGACGACACCGACGCCGACACCGACGCTGACTCGGATGCCGACGCCGATGCCGACGTGGATGCGGACAGCGACGCAGACGCAGACGCAGACGCAGACGCAGACGCAGACGCAGACGCAGACGCAGACGTGGACACCGACACCGACACCGACACCGACCCGGGCATCGACACGGGCCTCACCGATCAGCAGATCTGCGAAGCCGCGGCCCTCATCGCCGGCTACCTCGACCCGTACCAAACGCCGAACGATGGCAAGGTGCTCTACTGCCACAGCGGAGGCGGCAAGGGCTACACCTTCGTCGACTCCGACATCAGCAGCTGCCTGTCCCACCTGCAGAACCATGGGGCGGATGTCTTCCCGACCACGGGCTGCGACTCGTAGCCCACTGCGCGGCGCTTCTCAGCAACCGCCGACGACGAGGGCCGCGTCGACCTCCATGGGGTCGCAAGTGATGACCGTGCTGCCCCCTGCAGCGTCGGTGACGGTGCTGTCCGGGCTTGCGTAGACGGTGTGCCCCGTGGTGAGCAGAAACGCATCAGAGGCACCGGTCACGACCACGACAGCGTTGCTGCCCGACACGATCACCTCGCCCCGATCCGTGGCGTAGGCGACCCCGTTGGCCCCCGCGAGGGTGAGGGTTCGATTCCGACAGGCCCACCCTTCGTGGTCGTCGTCGGTGATCGAAGCGTCGCTGTTGTGCACCACCGTCGCCGCCGACATCGCAAACGCGCACCCCCCACCGGTCGTGTAGGGGTCCGTGTCCGTGTCCGTGTCGACGTCCGCGTCCGCGTCCGCATCGGCGTCGGCGTCGGTGTCGGCGTCGGCGTCGGCGTCGGCGTCGGCGTCGGCGTCGGCGTCGGTGTCGGTGTCGGTGTCGGCATCCGTGTCGGCGTCCACATCCGTGTCGCCCTCCGAATCCACCGTCAGCCCCGATCCGCCATCGGTTCCAGGGTCGTCCGTGACCTTCGCGTCACCCCCACTGCATGCGGCCATCCAGGCCATGCTCAGCAGGATTTGCCAGCGCCTCATCGGTTGCTCCTTCCCATCGGGTCCACCGACGGCACCATTCGATCTACCATGCCCCGATGTTGCCTCACCTGCTCCTTGCCTTCGCCTATGGCCAGACGTTCGACGGCTCCGGCGCTGCCGCGCCACCGCTTCGCGCCGACGTCACCGATCCCATGTTCGGCCTCGGAGGGGCGCGCTGGGCCCCCGGAGGCTTCTCGGTCGTCGGGCAGGCCGTGTCCAACCCGCTGGTGCGCGAGCTCCAAGACGGTGACGAGCTCGTGGTCGACCCGATCCTCGGCAGCCTCTTCGGTGCCGAACTCTCGGGCTACGCTCCCGTCGCGGACCGTGTCGACCTGGCCATCTCAGCACCGCTGTGGGCCACGGCCGACGGCGAGACCACGGGCCCCGCCATCGGAGACGTGCACGCCTGGGTTCCGGTGCGCCTCGTCTCTGCCTTCCCTCTCGAGCTCGCCGCTGTGCCCTTTCTGCGGCTGCCTACCGGGCCTGACGCGCGCTACCTCGGGGATCCCCTCGGCGGCGGATTGCTCGTCTCGGCCGGAACCGGGGTCGGGCCGCTCTTCGCCCACGCCGACCTGGGTATCGATGCGGGTAGCTCCACCGAGGCGGACGCCTGGCCCGGCGGTGTGCGCGGGCGATTTGCCCTCGACGCCGGGGTGAAGTTCAAGGATGTGGCGCTGCACGGCGAGATCCGCGGTCGTGCCCCCCTCGGCGCGTCCCTGGTCAGTGTGCCGAGCGAGGGGTTCCTGTCGCTCCGCGCCAAGGCCGTCGAGCGCGTCGCTCTCTCAGTCGGGGCTGGACGCGCCATCACCCGAGGCGTTGGTGCCAGCTCCCTGCGCATGTTCGTGGGCACCTCGTTCCAGCTCGGCCAGTCCCCCGAGCAGCCGATCACCATCGGCGCCCAGAAGCAGGTCCGGGAGGTCAACGTCATCGATGCGCAGCGGCTGCCGGTCCGCGGCGCGACGATCGTCGCGGGCAACGCCGAGGTCCTCAGTGACCACGAGGGCTTCGCAGACCTCCCCCTGAAGGCCGTGAAGAGTGGCGAGATGACCATCTCCGCCCCGGGCTACCTCCCCGTCACCATGGCGATCTCCCCGGAGGAGCCGTGGTGGGAAGTTCAGCTCCAGCGGGCCCCCGTCGTGGTGGCCGTGTCCGCGGTGAACCCGGATGGCACCGTGGCCGACGCCACCATCACCGTCACGGGCCCCACCGACGCGGGCCCCGGGACTTTCGACCTGGCCGGCGTGGAGCGCTGGGACCTGCCCCAGGGTGAGTGGACGGTGGTGATCGAGGCCGAGGGCTACGGTCGTCAAGAGCGCACCGTGGTCATCGACGACCGCCGCATCGACGCCATCCGGGTCGACGCCATCCTCACCCCCCTCGAGACCCCCGACACCGAGCTCTCCATCACCGTCGTCGACGCCCTGGGCCGTCCCGTGGAAGACGCAACCGTGGCCCTCGGCGACCGCGACATCGGCACCACGGGCTCCGGCGGCGACATGGTCGTCGCGGGCCTCAAGGAGGGGGAGCAAGTCGTGAACGTGCGCTCCAACCTCCACGGGGCCCCGGTGGCCACCGCCGTCGAGCTGGTCCCCGGTGAGAACGAATCCGTCATCGTCACCCTCGACTGGCAGCCGGGCTCGGTCCTGGTCCAAGTCGAGGGTCCCGACGGCAAGCCCACCGAAGCTCAGGTGCGGCTGTCCGGCCCCGAGGCGCTCCCCGAGCGGGCCGTGGGCACCGATGGCGAAGAGCTGTTCGTGCTGCGACCCGGTACCTGGGAGGTGGAGGTTCTGTCCCCCACTCTGGCGCCCCAGGCCCGAACCATCACGGTGACCGACACGCCCGGAGAAGTCACCACCCTGCGCATCGGCCTGCTGCCGGAGGAGGGTGGAGACTCCGACCTCGACCTTCAGGTGGTCGACCCCGACGGCCTCCCGGTCGCAGACCTCGATATCACCCTCGACGGCAGCCCGGTGGGCGCCACCGGACCCGACGGCACCCTGTCCCTCCGTCAGCTGCAGAGCGGCATCCGCTTCGTGCAGATCCAGGGAGACCTCGTCGTCCCTCGCCTGACCGAGGTCGAGCTGGTCGGGCAGCACCAGACCGCCGACGTGGTGGTGTGGTGGGTCGACGGCGTCGTCGACCTGAGGGCCCAGGGCATCGATGGGCGGCCTCTGAATGCGTCCATCGCACCCCACGGGGGCGAGGAATACCCAGGGTTCCAGCTGGGCCTCGACGGCTTCGAGCGCCGGGTGTTCACCCCGGGCCCCTGGGCCCTGGAGGCCACCTACGAAGGCCTTGAGACCCGCTCACGCTACGTGGAGGTCCCGAGCGGGACCCACCGCCGCATGGTGGTCACGTACAACCTCCAGCCTCCGGCACCGGAGGTGGGCCGCCTGACGGTCATGATCCAAGACCCGCGCGGCAACGCCCCCGCTTCGGCCACCGTTCAGCTCGGCGACAGCCCAGTGGAGACCATCGCCGACGGCTTCTTCCAGCTCGACGGCGTGCCCACAGGGGAGCTGCTGGTCACGGTCGACGGCCCCGGCCTGGCCTCCACTGCGGACACGGTCGTCGTCGAGGAGAAGACAGAGATCATCATCGAAGCCCCTTGGGGCATCGGTGCCGTCGAGGTCGTGGCGAGCGGCCCGGAGGGTCCTTTGGATGCCACCCTGGATCTGAGCGGCCCGAGCCCGTCTCCCCCGCTGGAGCTCACGGGGGGCCAGCGCATGCTGGAGCTCGAGCCGGGCACGTGGACCCTGTCGGCGTCCTTCCCCGGCCTGGCCACCACCTCCACCACCATCGACGTGCCCGAGACCGCCGGCCTGCTCGAGGTGGAGCTGAAGCTGGCGGCCGAGAAGCCCAAGCTGCTGGTCGACGTGAGTGCCCCGGACCAGACGCCGGTGGCCAACGCCGAGGTCAAGGTGGACGGCCAGACGGTGGGCCGCACCGACGCCGCAGGCCGCATCACCCTCGACCCCAAGGGCGTCCTCCCCGGAGGGGTCGACCTGCGAGATGCCGCAGTGGTCGAGGTCGTGCCCGAGGACCCGCAGCTGGCGTCCATCGAGGTCGTGCTCCCACCAAGCCGTGGCGAGCAAGAGCTCGATCTCGTGGTCCCCTACGCCGCCAGAGAGGTCGAGGTCGCGGTCGTGACCCCGAGCGGCGCCCCCGTCGCTGCAGCCGAGGTGATCGCCTACGGGAACGAAACCATCGAAGGGGCAGCGCAAGCAGGCGCAGGTACGTTGGAGCTGGCCCCCGGGACCTATACCGTCACAGGCCGCACCGAGGATGGCCAGGTGGGGTCGGCCCGCGTCACCGTTCCGGTGGACCGCGCCGAGGCCGCCCGGGTGGAGGTCGTGCTCGACAAGGTGGAGGCCACCTCCGACGGCAAAGTGTTGAGGCCGGTCGCCCCCATCCTCTTCGACCTCGGCAAGTCCGACCTGCGGGTCGACGCCCTCGCCATCGTCGACGACATGGCGAGGTGGCTCATCGCCGACCGGACCGTCGCCCTCGCCGAGATCGCAGGGCACACCGACGACCTCGGTGGCGTGGCCTACAACCAGACGCTCTCGGAGCAGCGGGCCCGGGCCGTCCGGGACGCGCTGGTCGTGCGCGGCGTCGCCCCCGAGCGCCTGCAGGCACGGGGCTACGGCCTCTCTCGTCCTGTGACCAAGCTCACCGACGAGGCCAGCCGGCAGCGGAACCGCCGCGTCGAGGTTCGTGTCGTGAGCATCGCCACCGAATAGGGCGGCAGCCCCCCTCCCAGGTCCCCGTCGGGGCCGCCGCGCGCGGGGGTCAGCGGCGGCGGCGCCGCAGCAGCGCAGCCAGCATCAGCAGCAAAGGAACGCTGGCGCCCGCTGGACTGCTGGAAGAGCATCCGCACCGCCAGCCGGCACCGCCGTTCAGTGTGGTCACCACATCGTTGCCGGTGCAGTCCTGGTCGATGCCGTCGTCGGGCACCTCGTCGTTGAACGGGAAGCGCTCCGCGTCCTCGTCGTCGCAGTCCACCGCACCCAGAGCTCCATCGCCGTCGAGGTCGTCCAGGTCGCTCCCGTCACAGTCCTGGTCGATGCCGTCGTACGGGATCTCGGGGGCCCCGGGGTAGGCGATGGGGTCGGTATCGTCGCAATCGCCATCGACGAGGGAGGAGTTGTTCGGCGGCAAGCAGAAGGGGGTGGTCTCGCCGATCCCGTAGCCATCGAGGTCCTTGTCCAAATACACGTCGACGATCTCGAACACGGACGCGTCCTGGTCGTCGCAGTCGTCGTCGCACACGCCCACGCCGTCTCCGTCGGCATCGATGTTGTCGATGGTGTCGGGGTTGCAGTCATCGTCGATGCCGTTGCACCCAGTCTCGGGCTCGGCCGGCGAGACCGAAGGGTCCTCGTCGTTGCAGTCCGCAGGGATGCCGAAGCCATCGCCATCCAGATCGTCGTCCTCGGTGCCCGGATCCGGGTTCGGGCTCTTGCCACCAAAGGCGCCGATGTCGCTGATGGAGCCGTCCGGGTCGCTGATGTCCGGGTCCCCCCCGTCGACCAATGGGCTGCCATACCGAGGCTTGAGGGCGTCCAAATCGCAGACCCCTACCTTGGGCTCCCCGATGAGGGGATCGGCCCCGAGGACATCGGTGACCAGAGGGCCCGGCGACACGTCGCCACCGGTATTGCCGAAGTACAGGTTGTAGCCCCCCGACAGCCCGCCATTGGCCACCACGGCTGGCGCAGTGCTGGTGGTGAGCGCCACCAAGTTGTTCGTGAGCACCAGGGGGCCCGCCGCGTCGACCAGGGACCCATTCGCCTGCTGGAACACGAGGCTGTTGTTCAGCAACGTCGCCGAGCTGTCCGCCGCCACCGTGAGAGCCGACCCGCTCCAGGCGTTGGCGAAAATGGCGGAGCCCGTCATCGCTAGGGTCCCCCCGCCCTCCACCGACACGACCGGGCCCGACCCGTCCTGCATGCAGGCGATGGCACCGCGGACGTCCCCAGGAACCCCCCGGACCGAGAGCAGGGCACCGGCGCCGCCATTGCCCTCGAAGGTGGGCGCATCGATCACGCAGGACGTGCCGCCGTCGCACCGAACGACGTCCGCCACGGACGCAGCGTTGCCCTCGAAGTGGGACGAGACGATGGAGACGTCGCTCCCCACGGCGAGCACAGCGACGCCCTCTGCGCCCCCGTTGTTCTCGAAAGTGGACGAGGTGGCCGAAAGGGAGCCGCCGCTCACCGACACCCCGCCACCGCTGTTGCCGGAGAAGCTGGTGTCGGTCGCGGTGATGGCGCCACCAGCAACGAACAAGGCCCTACCCACACTTCCGTCGAACGTGGTGTTGGTCAGCGTGACCGAGCCGTTGCGCACATCGACGGCACCCCCATCGCCGCCGAGGTTGCCGCTGAACGTGCTGTCGCTCACCTCCAAGGAGCCCTCGTCCACGAAGACCGCACCGCCAGCCGAAGCGTCGCCGGCGGACAGAGTCGACCCGTCGATCACCACGTCGGTGCGCAATGCGTAGATATGGCCGCCATCCTTCACAGGGGCCACGGCCCCCTCGAGCACGGAACGGATGACCACCACGGCTCCGTCGGCCGCATCGATGGAGCCGCCCGGCTGACCCGGAATCGGTGCCCGGGCGGCGAGAACTCCCGCGTCACGAAGCTCGAAGCGGCCGCCACGCAGCTCCACGAGACCGATGTCGTCCTGAAGGTCGATCGCCAAGCCCACGACGGTGAGATCCCCCCCCTGCACCGTGAAGGCGCGCCGACTGGAGGTGCTCTGCAGCATCACCCCCAACGCCGTGGCCTCCACCACGATGGTGCGAGCGCCCACCGCCAGCACCGGCTCGGTGTAGGTCCCGGGCTCCACGAGCAGGCGGTCGCCATCGACGGCGTATAGCAGGGCATCGTCGAGGGTGGCGTAGGTGCCGGCAGGGCCCACGGTGAGGTCCGCCGCCAGGGCGCTGAGAACACAGAGGCTGATCATGGCGCAGTATTTCACATCGGAGGCTCACGGCTGCTCCGTAGGCCATCGCTCCGTTGCGGCGGCGTTGCCTGCGACCCATTGCCCTCTGGCGAGGCCGGGACATACGCCGTAGCATGCCGCTTCAAGGAGGACTCCATGCGTACATGGATCATGCTCTCGCTGCTCGTCCTGCCCAGCTGGGCGAGCGACAGCAAAGACCTGAACGAGGCGATCGAGCTACCGGCGCGGGCCGAGCGGCTGCGAAAGGCAGGCGTAGAGGCCGGCCAGGTTCGCGAGGCCCTGCAGGCCGCCAAAGACGCCGATCTGCCCGCGGACGACGCAGAAGACATCCTCGAGAACGAGGAAAAGGCGGTCAAGGAGCACGGCCCCGTCGACAACTTCGGAGCCTTCGTGCAAGAGCGACTGCGCGAAGGGAAGCGCGGCAAGGAGCTCGCTGAGGCCATCCGCAAGGAGCATCAGGAGAGCGGCAAGGGCAAGGGCAAGGGCAAGGACAAGGACAAGGGGCCCGACGGCGAGAAGGGCAAGGACGGCGACAAGGGCCACGGCGGCGACAAGGGCCACGGCGGCGACAAGGACAAGGACAAGGGCGCCGACGGAGACAAGGGCAAGGACAAGGGCGCCGACGGAGACAAGGACAAGGACAAGGGCGGCAAAAAAGGCAAGGGCAAGGGGAAGAACAAATGACTGGACTCCTTCTGACGATCATGCTGGCCTGCTCGACCGGGTCCGTGGAAGCGAGCAACGAGCCGGAAGCCATTGCGGCCCTGGCCACCGAAGTGGCGGCCAAGCCCGCCGAGGCCGACGCCATCCTCGAGGCCGCCGGGCACACCCGCGCCAGCTTCGACGATGCGCTGTACGACATCGCGATGGACCCCGAGAAGTCCAAGCGGTACCTCGGCGCGCGCTAGCTTTCGGCTCATGTGCTAAGATCTCTTCGAGCCTACGAGTTGGCATGTCAACACATGCATCCCTCGGGGCTCGAGGAGGACGGCATGAATCCCAGCGACACCCAGATCGAGCGCATGGCGGAGACCTTCTCCGAGCGCACCCCCTTCCTGCGCCGGAGCCGCGACCAGGCCAAGGCAGCATGGCAGGATGCCCTCGAGATCGGCCGCGAGGACGGCACCCTCGAGCGCATCGAGCAGCGCATGCACGAAAAGCAGCTCGTCGACCTCCCGGTCCACGACGCCTGGGAGCGAGCACGTGAATACGGGCAGCCAGGCTTCGATGACTACGCGGATGCGCCGACCGAGCCCTGATCCCAGTTCCTCATGGCGTGCGGGGACGAGCGCCAGGTAACGTGGGACATGCTTACCTTTCTCGCCCTCCTGTCCGCCCCGGCCTACGCCATCGACGTGCCTGCCGAGTGCGCATCGGCCACCTACCTGTTGTGCCCTGCAGTCCCCGGAAGCGACTGCGTGCTCGCCCCGGCTGGGCCCGGCAACTACTGCGTCGAGATTGGCACCGATCTGAGCGCGGTCACGGTGTCGAGCGGCAACGTGTGGCTCTACGCGGGGCCCAAGGCCCCGACGCCCCTCCGCATCGACGAGCTGGTCATCGAGGGTGAGGCCACGGTGGTGGTCCACCATCCGAGTCCCTACGGGGACGCACCGCGCTTCGAGTTCCGAGGTCGCTCCGATCGCCCGTCGATCCTCGTAGAAGACGGTGAACTGACCCTAGAGGGGGCCGACGTCCGCGGCACGACTGGCGCCCTTGGGCCCAACGTGCGTGGGAGTGCCCTGCGCGTGGAACCCGACAGCGCCGTCACCATGCAGGGGGGGGTCGTGCGCGACGGCCGGGGGCAGTTTGGCGGGGCCGTGTGGGTGGGCGAAGACGCCAGCGGTTCGTTCTCCTCCGTGACGTTTCGCGAGAACACCTTCGAGCCCAGCCCCGGCACCCTGCTTCTCGAGCCATTCAAGGGACGCGACGTCTACAGCCTCGGCACCCTCCTGCTCGAGAACACCAAGCACACTGCACCGACCGCGGGCAACCCCTACTACTCGAACACCTACGGCGGCGCCGTCTACGTCAGCGGCGACGCGACCCTCGGAACGGCCACCGACCCCAGCACCTTCGACGGCTACATCGCCGGAAGTGGCGGCGCGATCCAAGTCGGGAGCCTGGATGGCTCCGGTGACGGCAACTGCAACATCGTCAGTGTGAACGCCGAGATCACCAACACCGGAGCCTTCTTGCAAGGTGGCGCTTTGGCCGCCGCCAACTGCAACAGCGTGTCGTTCTCTGGAAGTGCCACCACCCTGGGAGCCGAGTACGGTGGCGCCTTGTGGTTCTCCGACATCGACACCGCCTCGGTGGCTGACGCGAGATTCGAAGGCGGGTACGTCACATACGGCGGTGGCAGCATCCACGCCGACAACGTCGCCAACCTCACGATCGACCGGGTGAGGATGACAGGGAACGACGAGCCCTACTTGTTCACGTACGACGCGAACAACGGCGGCGGCCTGAACGTCGAGAACGGCTCCGTCGAGGTGAGCAACAGCCTGTTCATCGACCTCAGCGCCGTGTACGGGGGGGCCATCGCCGTCACCAACGGGGACCTGGACCTCTCCGGCTCGGTGATCTGCGAGAGCGGGCAGACCGGGTCCGCCGTCGACGTGTTCTTCGGGGAGGCCGCGATCGAGCACACCTGGATCGAGGGCTCGGGATCGCTGTTCGCCTCGGACCCGAGCGACGTCAGCCAGGTCACGGTGCGCAGCGCCGCAGGCGACCCCTTCGATTTTGCGGGTGCCGACTGGCGGGTCGAGCGCAGCATCGTCGACCCAGGAGGCGGACCTCCGGGCAACGTGAGCACCGTGGTCGACTCCCTCTTCGTGAACACCACGGTCATCCCCTACAACGCGACACCTGGAGACGTCTACTACCTCTCCAACGACGACGGGTTGAGCGCCTGCAGCGGAGCCTTCCGACTGGACGCAGACCGTACCCACCCTTCGGCGAGCAACGGCTCCGAGGACCCCGACGACGACTGGGGCGCATTTGGGGTGGACGAAGGACAGGGTGGCCTTCAGCGCCTGACGGTCGGGCAGGACATCGACTGGGGCTTCGACGACGACACGGACGGTTGGTCCAATGCCGTCGACTGCAACATCTACGACGCGTCCGTCTACCCCGGCGCAACAGAGACCTGCGACGACCGAGACAACGACTGCGATGGGCAGGTCGACGACGACGACGACGACATCGTCGGCATGCCGACCTGGTACCGAGACAACGACACGGACGGCTACGGGCACATCTCGACGGCGCGGCCCGCCTGCGAGAAGCCCCCGGGCCTCTGGGTGACCGCCTTGGGCGACTGCGACGACAACGACGACACCCGTAGCCCGGGCGTGCTGGAGGTCTGCGGCGACGCGTCCGACAACAACTGCGACGGCACGATCGACGAAGTGGGCGAGGACGTGGTGAATGCCGTCCTCGTGTTCGACGACGCCGACGGCGACGGCTTCGTGGTCGACACCAACGAAGCCTTCGCCGGGTGGGTGTGCCTCACGGAGTTCGACCCCGACACGATGATGCTCGCCAACGAGGCGGTGGGAGGGGACTGCGACGACAACGACGGCAACGCCTACCCAGGGGCCCCCGAGGTCTGCGACGACGGCATCCGGCAGGACTGCCTCCTCGCCTCGGACGGCGAGTCGATGGCGTACTGGCCCGACTCTGACGGCGACGGCTTCGGCGACGACAGCGTCGACGGACAGGTCCTGTGCCCCCACCCCCAGGCCCCCGAAGGCATGGTCACGAACGGAGACGACTGCGACGACTCCACCTCCGAGAAGGCGCCCGACCAACCCGAGACCTGCGGCGACGGCGTCGACAACGACTGCAACCCGTCCACGCCGGACGTGACCATGAGCTGGCTCGACGACCCCGATGGCGACCGCCACACGGCGTCGGAGGACGACCTGGTGTACGGCTGTGAGCTCCCCACGGAAGGGTACGTCTTGCTCGAGGACCGCGAGGGCTTCGACTGCGATGAGGAAAGCGAGGACGTGAACAGCTCCGCGAGGGAGGTGTGCGGCGACGGGGACGACAACGACTGCGATCCCACCACCGGCGATCGGGACGACACCGAGCTGTGGTTCACCGACGGCGACGGCGACGGCTACGGCAAGGGACCGGCCATGGACCTCTGTCCCGAAGACGCCGCCGGCCTGGTGACCAACGACGACGACTGCGACGACGCGGACGCCACGGTGCACCCTGGCGCCGACGAGATCCCCTACGACCGCATCGACCAGGACTGCGACGGCGCGGACCTCGACGATCTCGACGGCGACGGCGTCCTCAGCGACGACGACTGCGACGACGACGACCCCGACCGCTTCCCCGGCAACGACGACGTGCCCGACAACGGCCTCGACGAGGACTGCACCGGACAAGACGCCACCCGCTACGCCGCCGGTGGCTGCACGACCTCCGACACCGCCCCGAGCGGACCGCTGGACCTCCTCCGCCGACGCCGCTGAGAAGCTCTTCCGCGGCCCGTGACAGGGCTCCCGTCCTCCTTCGCGATGTTTCTGAGCCATCCCCGAACATCGAATATGGAATTGGCTGTCCAGATTGGATACCTCGCCCACGAGGTCCTCTGATGAAGCTCACCACCACCGAAGAGTACGGGCTCCGCTGCCTGCTCCAGGTCGCGCGCATCGCCCCCCCGGGCAGCGACCGCCTGGCGTGCATCCGAGACGTCGCGGAGGCGGAGGGCCTGTCGGCCGACTACGTCGCCAAGCTCTTGGGTCGCCTGAAGAAGGCGGGCCTGGTGGCGTCGACGCGCGGAGCCAGCGGGGGCTACGCCCTGGCCCGTCCCGCCGCAGACATCTCGGCTGCCGAGGCGCTGACGGCGTTCGACACGAAGTTCTACGGGGAGGGCTTCTGCACCTCCCACAAGGGGCAGCTCGATTGCTGCATCCACAAGTCGCACGCCAGCTGCAACCTGACCTCGCTATGGAGCGCCGTGAGCGTCGCCCTCGACGAGGTCCTGAGTCGTGTGACGCTGTCGGATCTGCTCGCGGACTCGGCACCCGTCATCGCCGCACCCGCGGCCACCCCCAGCGTGGCCACCGGAGGAACCCATGGATGAAGCCCGTGAGATCGTCGCCGAGCGAGGCGAGTACAAGTACGGCTTCGTGTCGAACATCGAGATGGACAAGCTCCCTCCTGGGCTCGACGAGTCCGTGGTCCACTTCATCTCAGCCAAGAAGGGAGAGCCCCAGTGGCTGCTGGACTGGCGTCTGAAGGCCTTCCGCGCGTGGCAGAAGATGACGGAGCCCGAGTGGCCCCACGTGAAGTACGAGCGCATCGACTACCAGTCGATCTGCTACTGGGCCTCCCCCAAGTCCAACGCCGACAAGCCCCAGTCCCTCGATGAGGTGGACCCAGAGATCCTCGCGACCTTCGAGAAGCTCGGCATCCCGCTGCACGAGCGGGCCGCCCTCGCGGGCGTCGCCGTCGACGTGGTGCTCGACTCGACCAGTGTCGCCACCACCTTCAAGGCGAAGCTCGCCGAGGTGGGCATCATCTTCATGAGCTTCGGCGAGGCCGTGAACGAGCATCCCGAGCTCATCAAGAAGTACCTGGGCTCGGTGGTGCCGGCGTCGGACAACTACTTCGCGGCCTTGAACTCCGCGGTGTTCTCCGACGGCTCGTTCGTGTTCGTGCCCAAGGGGGTCAAGTGCCCCATGGAGCTGTCCACCTACTTCCGCATCAACGAGGCCAACACGGGCCAGTTCGAGCGCACCCTCATCGTGTGCGAGGAAGGAGCCCACGTCAGCTACCTCGAGGGCTGCACGGCACCCATCCGCAAGGAGAGCCAGCTCCATGCGGCCGTGGTCGAGCTCGTCGCCCTCGAAGACGCGACCATCAAGTACAGCACGGTCCAGAACTGGTACCCCGGCGACAAAGATGGCAACGGTGGCATCTTCAACTTCGTCACCAAGCGCGGCATCTGCGAGGGCGCCCGCAGCCGCATCTCGTGGACCCAGGTAGAGACGGGCTCCGCGGTCACGTGGAAGTACCCGAGCTGCATCCTCAAGGGCGACGACAGCGTCGGCGAGTTCTACTCGGTGGCCCTGACGAACAACTACCAGCAGGCCGACACCGGCACCAAGATGATCCACCTGGGCAAGAACACCACGTCCACCATCATCAGCAAGGGCATCAGCGCCGGCCATGGTCAGCAGTCGTACCGGGGCCTCGTCCAGGTCGGCAAGAAGGCCCTCGGCGCCCGCAACTACACCCAATGCGACTCGCTCCTGATCGGCAGCGAATGCGGCGCCCACACCTTCCCGTACGTCGATGTCCGCAACGGCCAGGCCACGGTGGAGCACGAGGCGTCCACCAGCCGTATCGGGGAAGACCAGCTGTTCTACCTCCGGCAGCGGGGCCTCTCTGAAGAAGACGCGGTCTCGATGATCGTCAATGGCTTCTGCAAGGACGTCTTCAAGGAGCTCCCGATGGAGTTCGCCGTCGAAGCCCGCAAGCTCCTGGAAGTCTCCCTCGAAGGCGCCGTCGGCTAGCGAAACCCAGCGAACTCAGCCCGGAGCGCACGCGCGCTCGGGCCCTCCCCTTCCCCTCGCGAACAGCCCGCCAAGGGCGACCAGAGGAACCCATGCTCGAACTCATCGACGTTCACGCCCGCATCGGCGACACGCCCATCCTCAAGGGCGTCACCCTCACCATCCCCAAGGGGGAGGTGCACGCCATCATGGGCCCCAACGCCTCCGGCAAGTCCACCTTGTCCAAGGTGATCACCGGCCACCCCGACTACGTCGTCACCTCCGGCGACATCCGCTTCGAGGGGGAGTCCATCCTCGAGCTCGAGGTCGAGGAGCGTGCCCACCTCGGCATCTTCATGAGCTTCCAGCACCCCGTGGAGATTCCGGGGGTCGCCACCAGCGTGTTCCTCAAGGCCGCGGTCAACGCCGTGCGCACGGCCCGTGGCGAGGAGGAGCTCGATGCCGCCGGCTTCCTGCGGTCCGCCAAGAAGAACATGAAGGTCGTCGACCTGCCCAAGACGCTGCTTCACCGCTCCCTGAACGAAGGCTTCAGCGGCGGCGAGAAGAAGCGGAACGAAATCTTCCAGATGGCCATGCTCGAGCCCAAGCTGGCCGTGCTCGACGAGCCCGACAGCGGCCTGGATGTCGATGCCCTGCGCATCGTCGCCGAAGGCGTGAACCATCTCCGCAGCCCCGAGCGCGCCGTGATGGTGATCACTCACTACCAGCGGCTCCTCGAGTACCTCATCCCCGACAAGACCCACGTGTTCGTCGACGGCCGCATCGTGAAGACCGGTGGACCCGAGCTGGCCCACGAGGTCGAGAACCGCGGCTACCAATGGGTCCGTGACGAGCTCGGTGCTGCCGCGCGGGTGGGTGCCTGATGGGCCGCCGCGACCTGACCCACGTCGACCGCTACGCAGCGGCCGCCGCTCCCGACCGGAGCGACGCCGTCCAGCGCCTCACCACCTACGGCTTCCCCGGCTTCAAGGACGAGGACTGGTACTACACCCCGACCCGGCGACTGCTCTCCGAGCCCTTCGTGCCGGTCGTGGGCACTCCTCGCCCCCCAGAGGTCGAGCTGCCCGAAGGAGAGCGCCTCGTCTTCGTCGATGGCCTGTTCGACGAAGGCCACAGCTCGGCGGCCCTCGCCCACCAGCGGATGGCGGTCGCCCCCGGCGACGCCGGCACCCTGCTCGCCGAGCCGTTGGGCTTCGACGCCCTGAACGCCGCGCTGTGGCGGGACGGCGCCAACCTCCAGCTCACCGGCCCCCGCGCCCCCATACACCTGGTCCACGTGGCCACCGGCGACAGCCGCCTCGGCGTGGTGCGGCACCGCATCCACGTCGCCGCGGGCATCGAAGCCACGGTGGTCGAGCACCACCTCGGTCGCGCCGGGGAGAAGAGCGGCAGGGCCCTCACCAGCGACGTCGTGGAGATCACCCTCGACGAGGGCGCCACCCTCCACCACATCCTCGTGCAGGAAGCCCACGCCGAGGCCACCGTCGTGCACACGGTCCTCGTGCGCACCGGCGCCCAAGCGTCGTACCAGGGCACGTCCGTGCAGCTGGGGGGGAGCCTCGCACGGGCCGAACTCCGCGTGGAGCTCGCGGGCGAACACGCTCGCACCGACCTCGCGGGCTTGGCCCTCGGGACCGGCTCGGAGCACATCGACCACCACGTCCTCATCGACCACGCCGTGCCCAACGGCACGTCGACCCAGTCCTTCCGAAGCATCCTCGACGGCACGGCACGCTCAGTGTTCACCGGCAAGGTGGTCGTGCGCGAGGGGGCCATGGGCACCGACAGCGACCAGTCCAACCGGAACCTGCTGCTGTCCGATGACGCCATCGCCAACACCCGGCCACAGCTCGAGATCTACGCCGACGACGTCAAGTGCGCCCACGGCGCCACCATCGGCAAGCTCGACGACGACGCCCTCTTCTACCTGCGCCAGCGGGGGCTCTCCCCGAAGCAGGCCCGCGGGCTCCTGGTGGAGGCCTTTGCCGGCGAGGTGGTCGCCACCATCACAGACCCGTCGGTGCGAGAGGCCGTGACGGCGCGCGTGGCCCACCACGTCCTCGCCACCGTGGAGGCCCAACGATGAGCGCGGCCCCCGCCCGCTCTGCGGCTCCGTTCGACATCGAGGCCGTGCGGGCCCAGTTCCCCATCCTCTCAGAGCGCGACATCGTCTACCTGGACTCCGCGGCGAGCGCCCAGCGTCCCGAGGCCGTCCTCGACGCCATGGACGACTACTACCGGCGCCACCACGCCAACGTGCATCGCGGCGTCCACATCCTGTCCCAAGAGGCCACCCAGGCCTTCGAAGACGCCCGCGTCGCCGTCGCCCGCTTCCTGAACGCCCCCAGCGAGCGCGAGGTGATCTGGGTCCGCGGCACCACCGAGGGCATCAACCTGTTCGCGTACAGCTGGGGCGGAGCGAACCTCGGCCCCGGCAAGGAAGTCCTGCTCACCGAGCTCGAGCACCACAGCAACATCGTGCCGTGGCAGCTCGTCGCGGCCCAAACCGGCGCCACCATCCGGGTCGCCCGGGTCCACGACGATGGCTCCCTCGACCTCGATGACGTGCGCAGCAAGCTCTCCGAGCGCACCGCGGTGTTTGCCTTCAACCACGTCTCGAACGCCCTTGGCACCGTCAACCCGGTCCGGCAGCTGTGCGACTGGGCCCACGATGCCGGCGCCGTCGCCATGGTCGATGGGGCCCAGGGCGCGGTCCACGAGCTGGTCGACGTGCAGGCCCTCGGGGCCGACGCGTACGTGTTCAGCGGCCACAAGGTCTACGGCCCCACCGGGTCGGGGGCCCTGTGGGCCAAGGAAGCCCTGCTCGAGGCCATGCCTCCCTGGCAGGGCGGCGGCGAGATGATCGCCGAGGTCACCTTCGAGGGGTCGACGTGGGCCGAGCTGCCGGCGAAGTTCGAGGCCGGCACCCCCGCCATCGCCGAGGCCGTCGGGCTCGGCGCCGCCGTCACGTGGCTCGATGCCCTCGACCGGAAGGCCGTCGGCGCCTGGGAGTCCGAGGTGCTGGCCCACGGCACCGAGGCCCTTCAGGCCGTGCCCGGCCTCCGCCTCGTCGGCACCGCCAAGAACAAGGCGGGCGTGCTCTCCTTCGTCATGGAGGGCATCCACCCCCAAGACATCGGCACCCTCCTCGACGAGCAGGGCATCGCCGTGCGCACGGGACATCACTGCGCGCAGCCGCTGATGCGGCGCATGGGCGTCTCGGCCACAGCCCGGGCGAGCCTCGGGGTCTACACCACCCCTGCCGAGCTCGACCGCCTGGCGAAGGCGCTGCATCGCATCGGGCGCATCTTCGGCGCCTGAGGACCTACTGGGCGACGTCGGCGGGCACCGCCCCGAGCACATCGACGAAGGCGCGGGGGTCCAGCGCGACCAGGAGCCCACGCCGGCCCCCGTTGACGTAGACCCGGCCGAACTCCAGCACCGTCTGCTGCACCACGACGGGCAGGGGCTTGCGGGTGCCGAATGGGGACGTGCCACCGACCTGGTACCCGCTGTGGCGCTCCGCCACGACGGGGTCGGCGGGCTGTGCCGTCTTCACCCCGAGGTGCCGCGCCAGCGCCTTGCCGCTGACCTGCCGGTCCCCGTGCATGAGCACGACGACGGGCTTGCCCTCGGCCTCGAACACCAGGGTCTTCACCACGACGTGCTCATCGACCCCCAGGGCCTCACTGCTGGCTCGCGTGCCCCCCCGCGGCACGTAGTCGTACGGGTGCAGCCCGTAGGCCACGCCGGCCGCATCGAGGGCCCGTAGCGCGCGGGTCTTGGGCGTCTTCTTCTTGCCCATCAGCGGAGGACGAAGGCCGGGAGGGCGTCGAAGCCCAGGGTGATCGACATGGCCTCGCACTCGCCGCTCTCGTCGGGCAGGTCGAGGAGGCTCTCCACGATGGGGAGCAGCAGCTCGGCGAGGTCCTGGATGTCGGGCTCGGAGAGGATGGCCTCGAAGTCGGACCGCGGGATGCCGCCCCCGAGGAGACCCACCGCCGTGCCGTCGGGCAGGTGCTCGATGCGGAGCGCGGCGTTCGACAGGTGCAGCACGAGCTCCACGTCGAGGACCTGGGCCGGCAAGACGACCGAGAAGCCCTGGGCCTCAGCCCGCCCGCCCACCATGGGCACACAGGACACCGTCACGGGGTTGGACGTGGCGAACGTCTGCTGATCGAGGACGGAGCCATCGGCCGCTAGCAGCGGCACCCCCTCCCCCTGCCACAGCGTCAGGTCCACGCAGTCGTCGTCCCAGTCCTCCACGGGCAGGCTGGGGTCGATGTCGACGTTGCCGAGCTCGACGAGCAACAGGAGCTCCCCGTTGGCGATGCTCTGGGCCAGCAGGTCCTCCAGCGCGCTGGCCTCGGTGGCCTGGAGCACGGGCACCAGGCTGGAGAAGGCGTTGTCGATGCCTTCGACGCCTGCGGCATCCACGAAGTCCTCCTTGCCACAGCCCGCGTCGTCGTTCCCCGTGGACACGTGGTCGTCGAGGTCGAAGCCCTCGGTCACGCCGCTCGCAGCACCGACGAAACGCACGGCGGAGACGACCGAGGCCACCTGCTGGCCGGCGTACCCGGTGTCGCCGATGGGTCCGGGGCCCCCATCGGCCGCGTCGTCGCCGCATCCCGCGAGCAGGACCAGCGCCCACAGCCATGGCCGGGTCATGCGCCCTCCAGCTGGTCCCAGCCGCTGGTGACCTCGGTGTCGCCAGCCCCCCAGGACGTGAGGGGCACATCGAGGGCCGACAGCACGCTGAACATGGCCTTGTTGACGTTCTCCCGTCCGGCGCTGCGGACGTGGCGGCCCATGGGTATGGCCCCACAGGCTCCGCCCGCGAGCAGGAACGGGATCTCGTCGAGGCGGTGGGTGCGTCCCTCGCTGATCTCGGAGCAGCCCAGCACGAGGCAGTGGTCGAGCACGGTGCCGTCGCCCTCGGGGACGCGGTCGAGGGCCTCGAGGAGGTAGGCGAACTCCTCCATGACCGCCAAGGTTGCCTCGTGGACCTCGGGCTGCTCGCCCCCCTCGTTGTGGGTGAGGTTGTGGTGTCCGTCGGTGGCGCCGGGGAAGAGCACGTTGGACAGCGCGCGGTGGTGGGAGAGGTTGAACACCCGGGTCTGGTCGCAGGCCAGCGACATGGCGACGAGGTCGGCGAAGGCTCGGCTCTTGGCCGACAGCTGCGGCCGCCCATCGATGTCGGGGTAGTCGCTCTCGGGGGACGAGGGACGCTCGCAGGCCGCCAGGTCCGGGGGGTCTTCTTCGAGGCGGGCCAGCCGCTGCTCGAGGTCGCGGACCGCGTCGGTGTGGGCCTCGAGGCGGATCCGGTCGGCGGCGGAGACCCGGGAGGACAGGTGGTCGAGGTCCCCCATCACGGCGTCGAGCACGCTGCGACGGCGACCGAGGGAGGGGTCGACGACCCCCTTCTTGCCTGGCTCCCGGAAGGTGCTGCCAAACAGGCGCTCGTACAGGGCGAACGGACTGGTCTCGCCGAAGTTGGGCGCGTTGGGGCCCTGGTAGGAGAAGGTCTCGGCGTCGGCGACGCCCACCAGCACGGACCGGTACAGGGTGTCGCCACCGATGACGTCCGCCACGACCTCGTCGACCGTGGGGGCCCGCACGGTCCAGCTATCGTCGTCGCCCTCCAGCTCCTGCCCGGTGAGCAGGCCCACCGCCCCGCTCCAGTGGGGGCTGGTGTTGGGCACCTTCACCTCGAGGCCGGTGCACACCGTGATGCGGGACTGCCATGCCGCCAAGGGGACCAGCTGCTCCGATGGGGTCCAGTCGGTGCCCTCGCCTTGGGGAAGCCAGCGGTCCGGCAGGTTGCCGTTGCCCCAGAAGAAGACGCCGAAGCGCTTGGGGAAGCCCGTGTCGCAGGCGGCGCGGGCCTCGAGCCACGGAAGGCCCAAGGCGACGGCGCTGCCGCCCAGCAGGCCTCGCAGCACCCCGCGACGAGAGAAACGGTTCATGGGGCCTCCACGGCGGAGAAGGCGTCGGAGAGCACGAGCGCCTGCAGCAAGGGCCGCAGCGCATGGGACTGGGAGCCCCAGGCGTCGGCCATCCAGTCGGTGGTGTCGAGGGGCGCCTCGACCCGACCTGACGCGTAGTGCCACAACGACGTCGACCAGCAAGGGATCAGCCCCGGGGCCTCCCGAAGCACAGCGGCCAACTCCACGGCGTCGGCGAAGGGCTCGCCGTCGAGCTCACCCGACGGGTCGATGAGGGCGCCCCCCTCGGTGGTGCGATGCCGGCCGATGCCGTCGAAGGTCTCGAAGGCAAAGCCGATGGGGTCGGTGAGCTCGTGGCAGCCCGCGCAGACCGGCGACTCGAGGTGCACCGAGAGCCGGTCCCGCAACGTGGGCGAGGTCTCGTCCGGCTCCGGGATCGACGTGTCGATGTTGGCCGGGGGGGGCGGGATGGCCTGGCACAACATCGTGCTGCGCACGAACAGCCCCCGGTCGGTGGCAGAGGTGCGGGTCGCATGGGCGTGGAGCGCCAGGAACGACGCATGGCCCAGCACGCCCGGGCGGTTGGCGGGCAGGTCCGTCCAGCCGAAGCCATCCAGCGCTGGGGCGGGCACGCCGTACAGCGCCGCCAAACGGCTGTCGACGTAGGTGCGTCGCGTGGTGAGCACATCGCGGAAGTCGGCGTCGCCAAGCACCACATCAGAGACCACGGCGAGGGTCTCTTCGAGGGCCGCCGGGCCGAGGTCCGGATGGGCGTGAGCGAAGATGAGGGGGTCCTTGTCGAGGGCTCCGAGGCCCTCCAGGTGCCACCACTCGGTGACGAAGGCCTCGACGCCGTCGGCGAGACGTGGGTCGTCGAGCAACTCCGCGACGAGCCCTTCCTTGCCCTTCGCCGACGCCAGCTCCCCCGCCTCGAGGCGGTCGAGGAGCACGTCGTCCGGAGGCGCCGCCAGGAGCAGGAAGGTGGTGCGCGTCAGCCACTCGGCGTCGGTGAGCCGGCCCTCGCCGTCGCCGAGCTCGACCCGGTACAGGAACCACGGCGACTGGAGCAGCGCGGTGATCAGGTCGCGCCAGGCGGTCTCGGGGCCGTGGACCTCGGCCAGCTCCTGCCACAAGTCGCCCAGCACGAGCAGCTCGTCGGCGTCCAACGGACGACGGTAGGCGCGGCGTCCCAGGTGCGCGATGGCGTCGTCGGCACAGGACCGGTCGGCGGGGCCGCTGGGCTCGCAGACCAGCAGGTCGGGGAGCGCTCCGTCCGCCACGACCCGGTCGGCGATCTGTCCTGCGGCATCCTCGTAGCGCTCGACCCCCAGAGCCGACACGGCGTTCACGCCGGCGCCGACCGAGGCGAAGCCGAGCTCGTCGACGTCGGGCTCCAGGCGCACGGGGGCGGCCCCTGCCGGACCGAGCAAAGACACGACGCTCGACTCGTACTGGGCCGTCGTCAGGCGCCGCAGCAGCGGCACCGACGGGGTGGCCGCGGGCTCTGCGGGGAGCTCGACGGCACCGACCCCCTTGGGTGGAGCGGGCTCGTCGTCGGGGCCGCAGCCCACCAGCACGAGGGCGGCGAGCCAAGGAAGCATGCGGGTCGGCATCATGGAGCATCCATAGCGTCGGAGCGGCGCCTTCGCAGGGCTGCCGATTCTACCAAGCGGCTACGCGGCGACCCAGCACGGATGCGGCGTGGGTCCCGCGGGACGCCAGCAGCCGGTCACGAGATCGATGCCCGCCGGCACCTCTGCCTCCGCCACGGGGATCCACAGGGCCCCCTCCGAGCCCACCGCGACGCGGCACCCTTCCCGAGCCACCGGCACCGACAGGTCCTGCGCGGCGGCCAAGCGGGAGAGGTGCACGAGGACGCGATGAGCGGCCCGCGGCGTGCCCCGTCGATCGACGATCCCCTGGCGCGGGTAGTAGCCCCGGTCGTGGTCCATCCACCCGTCCAGGAACACCCTACGCCCCCCACGACGGGCCTCGCTCTCCGCGACCACCCAAGCCTCGGCCACCCGGCAAGCGAGTCCTTCGTCGTCGCTCTGAACCGTCGACTCGCCGGCGCGGGGCACCTCCACCAGCAGCGCCACGCCGCCCTTCGGCGCGTCGGCGGGGAACGTGCCGGCCCCGCAGCGGACCACCCCATGGTCGGGGGCCCCTTCGCCGAAGCCGAGGGACGGGAAGTGAGAGAAGCGCTCGCCATCGTGCACGGGAGCCCGCACGACGGGCGATGCCCAGGTGGAGGCATCCCCGTTCTGACCGCCGATTCGCTCGTAGGCGAAGGCCGGGCCTAGGTCCGCGGGGGCGTCCCCTGCCCCGAACACCACGAAGTCCATGCCGCGACGGGCCAGGGCCTCCATCCGCCGACGCGTCACAGGGTCGAGCAGATCGGCCACCGGCAGCCGCAGGCACTGCATGCCCACCTCCAGCAACGACCACAGCACCGTGTCGTCCCGGGCCCGCTTGCGCTGGAAGGGCTCCAGGCCGTCGGCAGGCAGGGTGTGCACCTCGTCCCAGGCGTGACGGAGGGTCGCACCGAGGGCACACGGACGTGCCGGCCCGGCCCCAGGGGCCAGTGCCTCCACCGACGCCAAGTGGTGGGTGCGCACGTGCTCCACCTCGAAGCCGTCGCCGCCTTCCTCCAGGTGAAGGACGAAGCCCCCTAGCTTGTCGGTGTCATCGCGGCCGAAGGCGGTGCCGGGGCCGACCCTCGACAGCTCGCTGTAGCCCGGACGCACGAACGCCGTGCTGGGGGCGATGTACACGTCGGTGACCGGGCCACCGGCCTCGAGGGGATGCCAGAAGAAGTGGTGCACGTGGCCGCAGAACACGGCCCGCATGCCGTCGAGCAGGCGAAGGATGCGCCCACGGGCGGGCTCGGCCAGGTTGTCGTAGTGCTCGGGCTCGTCGGGCTGCAGCAGGTACGGCGGGTAGTGAAGGCACACCACAGTCCGACGCGGGTCACCAGCCGCGAGCACCTCCTCGAGCCAGGTCCACTGCATCGTCTCTCGCTCGGAGCCGGTGTTCATCAGCGGCGTGTTGACGATGACGAAGCGCCACCCTCGGTCCTCCACGACCTTCCACAGCGGCCCCCAGCGGTCCTCGAAGCGGGCCAGCAGGTCGTCGCGGGTTGGAGGCACCGGCGAGAGCGGCTTGGGCTTGTCGCCGATGTCGTGGTTGCCCGCGACCACGTGCACGGGGCGGGAGAGCCCGTCGTACACCTCACGGGCCGTGATCATGGCCTGCTCGTGGGCTTCGAGCCCCGGCACGGGGTGCGGCACGTCGCCAAGGTGCACAGTGAAGGCGACGTCGGCCGCTTCTATCCATCGCACGACCGCACGATTGCGATCGTTGAAGTGCCGATCGGCCTCCCATGCCGCCTGCTCGGGAATGCCCGGCGGGTGGAAGTGGGAGTCTGCGACCACCGCCACGCGGAAGGTTCGGCTCATGTCAGTGCATGACGCCGAGGTCGGGACGGCCCGGGTCGACCGCTACCTCGGTGAAGCCGAAGATGAGCTCGTCGTCGTCGGCCGTGACGGACCACACCACGGTGTCGTCGGGGCCCACCCGCTCCACGAGGTCGGGCACCGACCAGGTGATGAGGGTGTCGCCGTCGTCGAGGCGATGCACGTCACCAAGGATGAAGCTGAACTGGCCCGTAGAGATCACCCGGTCCAATGACGCGGTGCCCGCCGCCTCGTCGAAGCTGTACTCCAGCACCCGAGACTCGAAGCCCGCGGCCCCTGAGTTGTCGAAGACCAGCATGCGGTCGCCAGCCATCTCGAACTGGTGCTGGTGCAGGAAGGCCTCGGAGGCCGTGATGTCCACCGTGCCAGCGTTCCCGCCGAAGCCCCACTCGCAGGTTCCCGCATCGATGTCGACGCTGGCGATGGTCGTGAGGTTGCGCATGCCCACCAGGAATCGACCGGTGGCCTCGTCGAGGTCGAGGGCGTTGGCGTGGATCCAGCCATGCTCCAGATCGATGGACTCCTCGACGTTGGGGTCGTAGCAGTCCCAGGCACTCCACACGTCGCCCTCGACGGTGCCGTCGGCCAGCACCTTCACCAGGCGGTTGCCCTCGACGCCACCGAGGGTGGGGTCGTCGCGGAACTCGTAGGCCAGGCTCACGATGGAGTGGTCGTCGAGCTCGACGAAGTCGTGGGCCAAGTAGGGAACCAAGACCTCCCGCTGCACCACGCCGTCCCAGCCTACATAGACGAGCTTGCTGTTGGGGTTGGGGCCGGCGTCGACCAGGGTGGCCGCGTAGACGATGCCGGAGCCGTCCCGGGCGATGTGCGCCCGGAAGACGGACAAGCCGCTGGTGTCGTCGTGCTTCCAGACCACGCGCCCCTCGGGGTCGATCACCGCCAGCGAGCTCTCGTTGGCGGTCTCGTTGATCAGCGGAAGCACCAAGAAGCGGTCGTTGGTGCCGGTCGCGGTCATCGCCGGCGCCCCGGGGAGCGAGCCCGCGGTGACGCTGTCTGTGTGCACGTCCTCACCATCTGCCACGTCGTGCACGAGCTCGACCTGAACCTCAGCGCCGGGAGGCACCCCCACCAGCAGGTGTTGGTGCGCCGTGGCGGCGTCCGAGCTGGCGGTCTCTCGCACGAGGTCGCCGACCGTGAAACGCACTCGAGCGGTCACGGCGACGTCGGTCGTCCAGGTGGCCTCGACGACCGTGCCCATGGTGGCCAGCGGCTGAAGCACGACCTCCGACACCACCACGGCCGCGACGGTGGGTCCCGTGTCGCCGGAATCCGTGGTGTCGGTGGGCGGCGTGTCCTTTTCGCTGTCCCCGGAGCAGCCCACCAGGGCCAGGGCGAGGATCAGGGCTGCGCGGCTACTCCACATACTCGTAGTTCCCATCGACCCACTCGTAGTCCAGTGTGAAGGTCGTCTCGTCGAGGCTGCAGTAGGTTCCGGGGCCCCATCCCTTGCCGAAGTCCACCATCAAGATCTCGGCGTGGCCCACGTAGTCGGGGTCGTAGCCGTAGCCGAGCACCATGCCGTCGAGGTCCGACACGTTGGCGGCGTCGTAGCCGGTGATGGCGAGGCACTGGCCTTGGTCGACCAGCACTTCGGCGGAGCCCAACTCGACGTCGTAGGCGAAGTCGCAGTTGCTGCAGTCGTCCCGCAGCGCAACGGAGGTCACCGTGTAGCGAATCTGGCAGAGGACGTCGCCGTTGCCTTCGTCCCCAATGAAGACGAGGTCTTCCACCCCGACGAACTGCCCGTCGACGTTCATGTCACCGAGGCGAGCGAGCTCGCCCAGCTTGGTCACCGGGCCTGTGTCCGTGTCCGTGTCCGCGTCCGTGTCCGCGTCGGCGTCGGCGTCGGCGTCGGCGTCGGCGTCGGCGTCGGCGTCGGCGTCGGCGTCGGCGTCGGCGTCGGCGTCGGCGTCGGCGTCGGCGTCGCTGTCCGACGTGGTGTCGTCACTCTTGCTGGAACCCGAACAGGCCGCCAGAGCGAGAAGGGAGAGGGTCAGCCAGCGCGACATCACTTCGCCTCCGGGGAAACCAGGTCGTACAGGTCTTCGATGAACTCGACGCGGCCCACGAGCCGGCCGCCTCCGAAGTCGAGCTGCCAGACGGGGTTGCCAGCAGCATCGACCTCGATGACCTGCCCGGACGAGCCCACGCCGTGGAGCGTGTTGCCGTTGGACAGGCGGTGAGTGTCGCCATTGGTGGCCGCCTCGTGGGTGGAGTCGTACGACCAGATCTGGCGCAGCACGCCTGCGTTCAGGTCAACCTCGTACTCCCGCGCGTAAATGGTGGGATCACGGATGAACGGCTCGGACTCCGTGGACAGCAACAAGGTGCCGGCCTCGGTGAAGTTGATGCCGTGCTGCCAGCTGAAGCGGCTCTCCGGCGGATCGAACTCCAGGCCATCGTCGATGATGCCGGCCTGCCAGATGGTGTTGCCGGTCGAACGGTCGATCTCGACGAGGGCCGAGCTAAGCTGGTACCCGCCAGTCGTGTAGAACGAGTACAGGAACGAGTCGCGGTAGGCGTCGTACCACATGCTGTTGGACTCGCAGTCGTTGACGCCCTCCCAGTTGTCGCGGCAGTTCCAAAGCTCGGTGGGCTGTGCGTCGCCGGGCGCCCACTGCAGCAACGCTTCGGTGTTGTTGATCCACGACTTGCTGCCCCACACGAAGGACTCGTCGGGCATCTGGATGAAGGCATGGTGCAGCCCGACCGCGTCGAAGGACTCGATGGGACGGTCGATGTAGGTGCTGTGGATCTTGGAGCCGCGGCCCTCGTCCCAGCCACCGGCGAAGTCCCAGTAGGTCTGCTCGTCCCAGAGGATGCGGTCGCCGGTCACCGCGATGGTGGCGTACAGCGTCCAGTGCTCGGAAGGCGTGGGGCTCAGCCAGATCGGCCGGCCCTGCCGGTCGACGATCCAGGCCCAGTAGTCGCCGCCGGTCCAGCCGCGCGCATGCTGACTGCAGCTGCCCAGCAGGTACTTGCCCTCGGGGAGCCAGGCCGACGGGTCGGAGATCACGTTGGTGGCGAGCGGGAAGTTGGCCGGCGGGTTCACGACGCTGAGCAGCGGACCATTCGCCAGGATGGTGCCTTCGAGGTCGAGGATGCGCCACTCCGCATCTTCGCTGTAGGGAACGCCCACGAGCAGCTGCTGGTTCACCCCGACCACACCAGTGTGCACCGGGATGGTCTGCCACTCGCCGGCATCCACAGCGAACTCCACCTGTACATCGGCCGCCACTCCTTGATCCCAGCTGAGGGTGAGCAGGCTCTGCTGCACCGAGTCGGCGGTCCAGCTGAGGTTGGCGATGCCCAGTTCGTTCGTGATGTCGGTGTCGGTGTCGGTGTCCGTGTCGGTGTCGACGTCGGTGTCCGCATCGGTGTCGCTGTCGGTGTCGGTGTCGGCGTCGGCCCCGTCGCTGGTCTTGTCGTCGTCGCCGCCGTCCCCCGAGCATGCGCCGAGCAACAACACAGGCACGATCACGGCCAGACTGGACAACGGAATTGGGAAGCGCACCGACATCGTTCCTCCTGGAGCCAAGGGCCCACTGGAGGCGCCTTGTGCCAAGAGTGCTTACCCGTGCAACGCCAGACCCGCCGTCAAAATCCTGCGCCGCCTCAGTCCGTCCGGTCCTTGCCCCGGCGGCCGCGCCGACGACGCCCCTTCCTGGACTCCTTCCTGAGGGCATCGAGCGCCTCAGTGGAGGACGCCGGGCGTGGGGCCAATCGCTCGGGGGGCTGGGGAGGCTCGCCGCCCTGCGCCCCCAAGACGAGCTCAGCAAGAACCGTGGTCATCTGCCCGCGGCCATCGCCATTGAGGTGGCGGTAGTCGGTGTAGTGGTCCTGAGGAAGAGGGGGCATGACCCGGTACGGCGCCACCCGGTCCCGCCAGAACCCGTGGAAGTCGTCGGTGAGCGGCTCGGTGAGGTAGCGGGGCCCGTACTCGGGGGACGGGGGGAGGTAGAACGTCCACATCGTGGCCCCAGCGTCGGTCACTTCCTGGTGGAGGGAAAGCAGCGCATCGTGGTTCACGAAGCCGGGGCGCAGGCCCACCTCGTCGGGGCTGAGTCTGAGCCCCTCCCATCGTCGCTGATCGCGGAATCCGGGGATGTGGTGCTTGCCCGTGACGTCCATCGGCTCGGTCACATGGGGCTCGGCGCCCCCAAAAAAGACGTGGCCAAACCAAGCCTGCAGCCCGTTCCGGAAGGCAGGCAGGTCCCGCTGGGCCCGATGGGGCGGCGCCCCTGCCAGTGCGTAGTCGAGGCGCTCCGCCACCGCCATCTCTTCGATGCCCAGCAGGTGTCGGGGGCGAGGCAGGTAGTTCAGGTACGGGTGCAGGCCCTCGTGGGTGCCGAGCCAGTCCTTCCGGAAGTTGTCGAGGGCGATGCTGGTGACGACGATGTCGCCGGGACGAAGCTCGATCCGGTCCACCATGGCCCACGTGAACAGCGGCGCCCCTCGGTCGATGGCGTACTTCTCGACTCCGTAGGGACTGCCTGCGTCGCCGAGGCGCTCCCGCAGCTGCTCGGCGCCGAAGGCCTCTCGGGTGATGCTCGAACCCACAATCCACACGACGGGCCGGTCGCCGTAGACCTCCTGCCGGTCGAGGCTGCGCGCGGCGTGCTCCGCTGCGTACAGCCGGCGCGCCCCCCGAGCGACCACGGCGTCGTCCAACTCGGAGCGCCCCCAGCGGGTGACGATGTGGTCCGGGTTGACGACGAACCAGCCGAGGCAGGCCCACAGCACCACGGCGAAGCCGACGACCCGAAAGAGCAGCCACACGGCGGCCCGGGACTCAGCGTCGATGGCTACCTGCTCCTGGTCGTCCCCCACGGCGCCCCCGTCAGAGCCAGACGTACACGACGCCCGCGTTGGTCGCGACCACCTTGCCGAGCTCGCTCCAGTCCGCGCTGGTCAGCGCGCCCTGGAAGGTGAGCACGCCTGTGACCTTGCCGGTGCCGAGGTCGACGATGTTGGCCGCCGAGGCGCCGACCACCAACAGCGAACCGCCGTCAGGGCTGAACACGACGTCTTGCCCGATGAGGCCCTCGATCTTGCGTGTCGGCTGCCACGACGCGGTGTCCCATAGGAAGAGCAGGCCATCGTTCCCGACGGTCGCCAGCTGCTTGCCGTCGTCGGACCAGCCGACGCCAGACACCCGCGACAGATGCCCCTTGAGGCTGGCCATTCGCTTGCCGGTGGCCACGTCGTAGACGGTGGCGTTGTCGCCGACCGTGACGACCCGCGCGCCATCCGCCGACAGCTCGAAGCCGGTGATGACCTGCCCCGCGATCTGGAAGGGATCGCCCAACGGCTCCCCAGTCTCCGTGGACCAGGCCTGTACTTTCGTCGCGTCGACGTCGACCAGCAGGGTGTTTCCGCCGAAGTCCAGGTAGGTGTGTTGGCCCCCCGTGGCGAGGCGCCGGACGCGCTTGAAGCCACGACGACCCGGCCGGTACAAGACCACGCGCTCAGCTTCCATGACCGCGAGGGTCGTCTCGTCCGAGGACCAGGCAAAGGGGCGGCCGGCGGCCAGATCGCGGATGCCGAGCTCACGGACGTCGCCGCTGACAGGGTCGACCGAGACGAGGTCCGCACCGAGCCAGCCCTGCAGCTTGCCCCCCGGACTCCACTGCATTGCGCGGGGGGGCTGCCCCAGCTCGTGGGCGGCGGTGGGGCTCACGGGGTCGCCCACGCCAGCCATCGCATCTGGATCGATGGTTCCCGCATCGAACGGGGTGCTCTCCCGCTCCGCCACCGACCCCACGGGCACGTCGACATCTTCGATCATCACCGTGCCGTCCGCGAGGGCCGCAGCCACCCGCGACCCATCGGCCGACAGCGCGACCTGGGTGACACGGGACTTGGTGGCGACGAGCTGCTGGACCTTCCCCGCCACGTTGCGGATCTCGACCCCATCGTCGGTGCCCACCGCGGCGAGCCCACCGTCTCCGGCCAGGTCGATCGGTGCATCCTCCGCCAGGTTCCAGAGGCCCGCTGGGAGTTCCGGGGGAGCCCAGAGCCTGAAGCCATCCTCGTCCCACAGGGCCGCGACGATGCGCTGCTGGTCGTCGATCACGGCGTCGATGTAGCGCTGCTCGGATCCCGGCGCCGACACACTCCGCACCAGGGCGCCGGTCGCGAGTTCACGGATCTCCAGGCCGTACCCGGTGTCCACGAAGAAGAAACGCCCTTCGTCGTCGAGCCAGGCCCCCTGCATGTTGTCGAAGGAGAGGGGACTGGGGTCCTTGGTCTCACCATCCACCCAGCGGTGCACACGCCAGTGGGCCACCATCTTGGTGACCGCAAGATCGCCGTCCGGCCCCCGATGCAGCTGCCACGGGGTGCCGTCCTGCTCGGCGACCGCGATCGTCTCCACCGCGCCGGTGGCGGTGTTGACCACCACGAAGCCCTTGTCGGCGGCGCCGACCGCTTCTGCGCCGTCGACGGACAAGGTCCAACGGGCGACCTCGGACACGGGAAGGGATCGTGCCTTGCCTTTCTCGTCGATGGTGAGCGCAGAGCCCTTGGCACTGCCCGCCACGACCGTCATCGAGCTTCCCGCGAAGTCCAATGCATCGATCGAGGTGTCGATCCGGGCCTTGCCGCCGCATCCGACGAGCAGGGCGATCGGAAGCGTCGCAGTCACCCATCGTGAAGGTGCGGGTGCCGCACCACGTCCACTACTCCACAGGCCCACACCGCCTCCCGCAATCCCGCCGCGTAAGGGATGGCATGGCCGGTGTCAACGCGAACCGATGGTCCATTGGCTACACTGAACCGGTACGCCCCCCGGAGGCCCAATGTCCCGCATGCCGAACCTGCTGACGTGCGTGTTGTCGGCCGCCGTTCTCACAGCCGCTGGAGCCGCCCACGGAGCCCCTGCCCCGCAGGCTCTGGAGCTCACCGTCGAGGTCGACGCCCAGGGTGCCCGCGTCCTTTCCGCACGTCCCGTCGCGTCCCTTCCCGACCCGGTGCGCAAGGGCGTCGAGACCCTTCAGCTGCTCGGCCACGATGGAGCATCCCTCGGCTCTGCCTCGCTGCCCGACCCCCGGATCCGCAGCTCGATCCCCATGCCAGGCACGGAGGACGTCGCCCACAGCAGCGTGTCATTGGCCAGTGGAATCGTGGTCGTACGAGTACCGTGGACGGGCGTAGCGGTGGCCGAGGCACGCTTCCGTGGACGGGACGTCGTGGTCCCACCCCTCTCTGCCATGGGCTCCCAGGGCAGGTCCTCCACGTCTCTCCCCCGACCGCCCCCCGGCGATGCCGTCCTTCTCCAAGACTCGGGGCCCTCGTCGGACCGCCTCGACCTGGTCTTCCTCGGCGACGGCTACACCGAGGACCAGCTGGGGGACTACGCGCGTGACGTCGACCGGATGACCGGGTACCTCCTCTCGATCGAGCCCTACGGAGCCTACTCGGACCTCTTCAATGTGTGGCGGGTCGATGTGGTGAGCAACGACTCTGGCGCGTCCCACTTCGAGACCGGGCGCAACGACGCCGCAGACACCGCGCTGGGCTGCTACTACGGCTGCGGCGGCATCGACCGGCTCACGTGCTGCGACGACAGCACCGTGATGTCCCTCGTCGGCGACACCGTGCCCGGTGCCGACGGCATCATGGTGCTGATCAATGACGACACCTACGGAGGAAGCGGCGGCTTCAACTACGCCACGTCCTACGTGGGCTTCGACTTCGGCACCCAGGTCGCGGCCCATGAGCTCGGCCACAGCCTGATCGGGCTGTGGGACGAGTACGGGTACGGCGGCACCGGCTCCGGCGACGGGCCGAACTGCACGTCGGACCCGGATGGCAACTGGGACAGCTGGAAGGGCGTCAACGGAATCGACGCGTACCCCGAATGTTCGTGGAGCAACCTCTACCGCCCGACCGACGACAACTGCATGATGCGCACGTTGAGCGACGACTATTGCTCGGTGTGTCGCCAGGAGGCGGTCCGAGAGATCTACCGCCGCATGCCGGGGCTCGTCGCCTCGCTGAACCCACCGCCGGATCCCAAGCTCGTGGTCGACGCAGGCGGCACCCGAACCGGCGACGTCACCATCGAGGTCACGACCCACGCGCCGGAGCGGTCGCTCGACTTCGAGTGGCGCCTCGGCGGAGATGTCGTGGGCGACGACCCCACCTTTGACGTCTCCTGCGCGGGCCTAGAGGGAGAGCTCACCCTCACGGTGCAGGACCCGACCCCTTGGGTCCGCGACGACCCCGAGGGCCTGCTGAACCAAGACGTAGGTCCTTGGCGGATTCGCTCCGGTCGCTGCGAGGACACCGTGGTCGACAAGACGGCAGAGGCGCTCGGTTGCCAGGCCGCCCCGGCCCCAGCGTCCCTCGGAGCATTGCTCGGCCTTCTCGCGCTGCTCCGACGCAGGGCCCATCGTTCATGATTCCACCGGCGACGGCCCAGCGGCTGCAGCACACGCAAGCCTGCATCGCCGCCTTGGCCAGCTTGGCCTCGGAGGTGCAAGCCGAGGTCGAGCCGCGCACCGAGGCCGCCGAGGACGCCACCCGCATCCACGACGCGGTCGTGCTCTTGCAGGCGCGGTTCGACGCCCTCGCGACCGGCAAGGCCGAAGGCTCGACGAAGCGTGTCCGCCACGACATGCGCACGCCCCTCAACCACGTCCTCGGCTACGGAGAGATGCTCCAGGACGACACCCAGGGCCTGCCCCAGGCCCATCTGCGGGTCTTGCTCTCCCGTCTGCTGGAGCGAGGGAGAGAGGTGCTGAACCAGCTCGACGAGCTGGTGGAGGAGGTCCTCGACGATGGGCGCGTTCGCGCCACCCCGATGCCCGCCGCCATACGCCACCGGCCGCCTCCGGCCTTGGTGCGAAGCGAGGCCCTCGCCGGACGCATCCTGGTGGCCGACGACAACCCCGACAACGCCGACCTGCTCCGTCGAAGGTTGTCTCCCCTCGGCCACGACGTGGTCACGGTCGGCGATGGAGCCCAGGCCCTCGCCGCCCTGGACGACCCGTCGTTCGACCTCGTGCTCCTCGACGTGATGATGCCGCGACTCGACGGCTTCGAGGTGCTCTCGCGCATCAAGGCAGACGACCTCACGCGGCATCTGCCCGTCATCATGATCACCAGCCTCGACGAGCTGGACTCGGCGGCCCGATGCATCGAGCTGGGCGCCGCCGACTACCTCACCAAGCCCTTCGACCCCGTGCTGCTGCAGGCCCGCATCCACGCTTGCTTGGAGTCCAAGAGGCTCCGGGACCAACAGGCAGAGGTCCTCCTTCGGGTCGAGCAGGAGCGCGCCAGGGCTCGGGAGCTGCTGCGGGTCATCCTTCCGGACCCAGTGGTCGACGAGCTGGAGCGCACCAACCGGGTGAAGCCTCGACGCTACGAAGGGGTGGCCGTTCTCTTCTGCGACATCGTGGGCTTCACCCAGTACTGCGACCAGCGAGAGCCCGAAGACGTCCTCCCCCAGCTCCAGTCCCTCGTGGAGGCCTTCGAGGACGCCATGGGCCGCCACGACATGCAGAAGATCAAGACCATCGGCGACGGCTTCATGGCCGCGGCGGGCCTCCTGCATCCCGTCGAGCACCCCGTGCACCACGCCGTCACTTGCGCCGTCGACATGCTCGAGCTCGCCGCGAACGTCACCCAGGGCTGGCAGGTGCGGGTGGGCATCCACGTGGGCCCCGTGGTGGCCGGCGTGCTCGGCCGGCGACAGTTCCAGTTCGACCTGTGGGGCGACACCGTCAACACCGCCGCCCGGGTCGAGTCGTCGGGCGTGAACGGCAGCATCACGCTTTCCCGTCGCGCCTGGGACCATCTCGTGGACGAGCGCGGGGTGGAGCCAGCGGGCCGCTCTCTCGGGCGGGTCGCGATGAAGGGCAAGGATCCCGTCGAGCTCATCGAGTACTTGGAGCGAGGTCCTCGCCGACAAGGGACGCCGTGACGCCTCGTCTTTTCGCGCTGTCCGATCTGCACCTCCACCACGCGGCCAACCGGGAGACCGTGGCGCGGATCGCGCCGCATCCCGGTGACTGGCTGGTGCTCGCTGGCGACCTGTCCGAGCGCGACGAGGAGCTTCACTGGCTCTTCGACACCCTCGGTCCCCGCTTCGCGCGCCTCATCTGGGTGCCGGGCAACCACGAGCTCTGGACCCTGCGGGACCAGCCGCTCCGTGGGGCCGCCCGCTACGACGCCCTGGTGGCGCTCTGTCGAGAGCATGGCGTGCTCACCCCAGAGGACCCCTACCCCCGCTGGCCTGGCGAAGGTCCGCCCACCGTGCTGTGTCCGCTGTTCCTGCTGTACGACTACTCCTTCGCGCCAGCGGGCCTCGACCCGGACGCCGCGGTGGCATGGGCGCGAGAGGGGGGCATCGTCTGCGTCGACGAAGCGCGCTTGCACCCCGATCCCTACCCCTCCCGGCAGGCATGGTGCGCCGCCCGCATCGCCCTCACCCAAGCCCGGCTCGACGCGCTCCCCAGCGACGTCCAGACCATCCTCGTGAACCACTTCCCGCTGCGGCTCGACCTGTGCCGCTTGTTCCGCATCCCCCGCTTCACTCCTTGGTGCGGCACGGTGGTCACCGAGGACTGGCATCGGCGCTACCGCGCCCGGCTGGTGATCAGCGGCCACCTCCACATGCGGGCGACCGACTGGCGCGACGGGGTGCGATTCGAGGAAGTGTCGCTGGGCTATCCGCGGCAGTGGGAGCCCGAGAAAGGGGCCCCGCACTACCTTCGCCAGGTCCTCCCCGGCCCCGACGCGCCCGCCCCCGAGGCAGGCCCCATCTGGCACCGCTGACGTCAACCGCCGTGGCGAGCATCCTCGACGCGGGACCGGAGGTGCTGCAGCTCGGCGTCGCGTGGAAAGCGCTCGAGGGCCGCCACCAGTTGCTCCTCGGCCCCCACGATCAGCCCCGCGTCCAGCAGCTTCTCCACACGGACCACCGCCTCGAGGGAGGTCGCGGCCGCCTTGCTCTCGGGCAAGACCAGCTTGTCGAGCACCTCGACATCGGCGGGAGATCCCCCCGTCTCTCGCAGTCGGTCCAAGGCCCGATCCCGCAGGTCGTGGAGCTGGTACTTGTGGGCCTCGCGGATCAGGGTCACCAGCCGGCGAGCACGCTCCCCCGCCAAGGCCAAGGCCTCCTCGGCGAAGGCGTGGCGAGCCTCGGGCCCTTCTGCCCGCAGCATCTTTCGGATCCGACCGCGGATCTGTTTTCCTCGAACGTTGTCGAACCACGCAGGGCCGCCCACCAGCACCGCGGCGACGGCGATCAACGCCATCGCCCATGGTGGTAGGGCACTCTGCAAGATGCCGACGATGTCGCCGATGCCGCGGAACATGGCGGGTGCTGCCTCCGATGTGCCGACGCGTCACCGGAGGCGACGGGCCGTCATGCCTCCCCTGCTACCCGGACGAGGTCCATCGACGCCACCTGTCGCATGCGCTCGAAGAACGAATGGGGCGGAAGAACCGTGATGTCGGCCTCCGAACGATCGACGTGCACGACCCACCACGCGGCCCCGTCGTACCAGAACAGCTGGTCCGAGATGGGGTGGGTGGCGTGTTCGTAGGCGGTGCCGACCGCCCCCGCCAAGACGCGAAGGGCCTGCACGGCCCCCACGGAGTCCACCGGGACGCACAGCAACTGGTTCCCGCTGGGCACCGCAGCCAAGATGCCCCCGAGGGGCGGGCTCTCCAGCATCGACGGCAGCACCGCGAGGCGGCTCGCCGTCTGGCCCGCAGCAGCCTGCACGAAGGACATTCCGGGCACGGTGTCGACCGGGAGGACCTCTTCGGGTCCAGCCTGGTCCCGCAGCCACTCCAGAGCCCCGTCGAACGCCGTGGCCGGTGACAGCCCAAGGGACTGGAGCATGGAGGAGTCGACATCCACCGGGCCATCGTGGGTGTCCACCACGAGCGTCAGGTACGCATGGTCCGGAATCACCGCCATCGACAGGTCCGTCGGATGCGATGCCAGCTGGGGTCGGAGATTCGGTGCCATGGTAGCCTCCCGTGCGTAGTGCCTAGGGATCCGTAGACCCCTCAGGGCCCACCGCGCTTCGTTCGAGCGCCCGATTCAGCGCGCGAGACGGCTCGCCCCCCTCCCATCGGCGAGGGCAGCAGCGGCTGAACGCGGAATGTCAAAGCCTGTCATCCCGGGCCGAGGGCCCCACCCGCGAGACCCCACATGAAGATTTCCATCACCAATGTGCACCTCGACCTCGGCGCCGGCCGCCGCGGCACCGACATGGGGCCCTCGGCCATTCACGTCGCCGGTCTGGTGCCGGGACTGGAGCGTCTCGGCCACGACGTGGTTGCGGTCGAGCCCATCGAAGCACGCGCGTTCGAGAACACGAGCGTGGGCAACCGCAAAGCCCGCTTCCTGCCGGCGATCGAGCGCACCTGCACGCTCCTGGCGGACCGCGTGGAAGCCGAGTGCCACCAGGGACGCTTTCCCCTCGTCTTGGGGGGCGACCATGCACAGGCCATCGGGACCATCGCTGGGCTGGCCCGCTACTGGCGCAGCAAGGGCAAGGACATCGGTGTGGTGTGGGTCGACGCCCACACCGACATGAACACCCCGGAGACCTCCCCCTCCGGCAACATCCACGGCATGCCCCTGGCCGTGCTCTTGGGGTACGGACCGCCGGAGCTCACCATCATCAACGGGGATCAGCCCGCCCTCAAGCCAGAGAACGTGGCGGTGATCGGAGCCCGAGATGTCGACCCCTCCGAGGTCGCCCTCGTGAAGGCCACCGGCGTGCGGGTCTACCCGATGAGCGAGCTGGACTCGCGCGGCACGGCCGCGTGCGTGCGAGAGGCCTTCGAGCGGGTCACCACCGGCACGGCCGGCGTGCATCTGTCCTTCGACCTCGATGGTGTGGATCCCGAAGTCGCCCCGGGGGTCGGCACCCCGGTGCCCGGAGGCCTGACGCTGCGGGAGTCCCACCTGATCTGCGAGAGCGCGGCCCGCACGGGCTGCCTGCTCGGGATGGAGATGGTCGAGCTCAACCCCACCCTCGACACCGGCAACAAGACGGGCTTGCTCTCGGTTTGGCTCATCCAATCCGCCCTCGGCAAGACCATCCTGTAGCGCGCCCCACGGTCGTCGAGGCATCAGCGAGCGAGCTCCAGGGTGCCGAGCCGGCTCGGGTCCGTCGCCGGCATCATCCGCAAGGTCCCCGACGGTGAGCACCAGGTCGGGTCGCAGCCGTTCCACCTGACCCACCAGGTCCTGCCAGATGGTGTCGTTGGGCTCCCCGTGCGGTCCCCGAGCTCCGCAACGCGAAAGGGACCGGGCACCCCCGCGGGGGTCGGAGGGGCTGCCGCCGGCGCGCAGGCCACGAGGAGCAGGGACAGGAAACGCATCGCCGAGTCCTATGCCACGACGCGAAACGCCCCAGGCCGCACGAGGCGGCTGGGGCGCTGCGAGAGCCGAGAAGGACTCAGCTGCAGCCGGACGTGGACCCACAGCTCATGCACTTCAGGCAGGAGCCGTTGCGCACCATGGTCATGGCCCCACACTCGGCACAGGCATCGCCTTCGTAGCCCTGGGCCTTGGCATCCAGGACCGCCTGGATGCGAACGTCGCGGTGCACGCTGCCGTCCACCGACGTCTGCACGCCGCCGCCCTTGTCGCCGCCGAGAAGATGGGTCCCCACGGTGGGGCTGTCGTCGTCGTCGTACGTGGGGGTGGTGACCGGCGGCGTGTACTCGTCGACGTCAATGGCCCGACCCGACACCATCAGCGGCGCGGCGCGGACCACGATCTCCCGCTCTTCCACGAACTCCGGCACCTCGGTCTCACCGTGCATCGCGTCGGCCCGGAGGTCCTCCTCCGACACATGGGCCAGCTCATCGCGGCCCAGGTAGGTGATGGCCAGCTCGCGGAAGATGTAGTCGATGATCGACGTCGCCATCTTGATGCGGTCGTTGCCCATGACCATGCCGTTCGGCTCGAAGCGGCTGAACAGGAACTGGTCTGCGAACTTCTCCAGCGGCACGCCATGCTGCAGGCCGATGGAGATGGCGATGGCGAACGAGTTCATCAGCGACCGGAAGGCGGCGCCCTCCTTGTGCATGTCGACAAAGATCTCGCCGAGGGTGCCGTCCTGGTACTCCCCGGTGCGCAGGAACACCTTGTGGCCCCCCACGACAGCCTTCTGGGTGTAGCCACGGCGACGGTCGGGCAGGCGGCGACGCTTGGCGAGGTAGCGAACCACGACCTTCTCGGCGATCTGCGTCGGCGTGGGCCGAGGCGCAGCAGCGAGCGGCACTTCCTGACCCTCGTCCAAGTCGTCGAGGGCAGCGAACATGTCCGCGGCCATGAGGGACGACAGCGGCTGGGAGAGCTTGGAGCCATCCCGGTACAGCGCATTGGCCTTCAGCCCCAGACGCCAGGAGAGCATGTAGGCGCTCTTCACGTCGTCGATGCCGGCTTCGTTGGGCATGTTGATGGTCTTGCTGATGGCCCCGCTGATGAAGGGCTGGCAGGCCGCCATCATCCGGATGTGGCCCTCGGCCGCGATGTAGCGCTTGCCGTTCCGGCCGCACTTGTTCGCGCAGTCGAAGATGGGAAGGTGCTCGTCGCGCAGGTGGGGTGCGCCCTCGAGGGTCATCGTTCCGGTCGCGTGGCAGTTCGCTGCCGCAATCTGCGAACGGGTGAAGCCGATGGCCTCGAGGAGGTCGAGGGTGGGATCGGCCAGCTGCTCATCGGAGAGCTGCAGGACGCCGCGGCAGAACTCGCGACCCAGCGTGTAGGGGTTGAACACGAACTTGATGTCGAAGGCGGCGCCGAGAGACGCTTCCACCTTGCCGAGCACGTCCTCGGTGAAGCCCTTCGCGGCGAGGGTCTCGTGGTTGACGTGGGGGGCTCCCACCAAGCTGCCGTGGCCCGTGGCGTGACGAATCATCGCGTCGATCTGGCCCTCGGTGTAGCCGAGGGTCCGCAGTGCGGGAGGCACCGACAGGTTGATGATCTTGAAGTAGCCGCCGCCCGCCAGCTTCTTGAACTTCACGAGCGCGAAGTCCGGCTCGATGCCGGTCGTGTCGCAGTCCATCACCAGGCCGATGGTGCCGGTCGGCGCGATGACGCTGACCTGTGCGTTGCGGTAGCCATGCTCCTCTCCGAGGGAGAGGGCGGCGTCCCACGCCTTGCGGGCAGCCTTCAGGAGGTTCTTGGGCACGTAGACCGGGTCGAGGGGCACCGGGCGAATCGTGACGCCCTCGTAGGCCTCGCTCGACGCGTGCATGGCGGCGCGGCGATGGTTGCGGATGACCTTGAGCATGTCGGCCTTGTTGGCCTCATAGCGAGGGAAGGGGCCGAGCTCGCCTGCCATGCGTGCGCTCTGGGCGTAGGACTCACCGGTGAGGATGGCGGTGAGGGAGCCGGCCACCGAGCGGCCCTCGGGGGAGTCGTACGGGATGCCCATGACCATGAGCAGGCCACCGAGGTTGGCGAAGCCCAATCCCAGGGTGCGGTAGTCGTAGGAGCGACGCGCGATGGCGTCCGACGGGAACTGTGCCATCGCCACGGAGATCTCGAGCACCGTGGTCCACAGCGTGACGCCGTGCACGTAGTCTTCGAGAAGGAAGTTGGCGTTCTCCGCATCGTAGAAACGCATCAGGTTCAGGGACGCCAGGTTGCAGGCCGTGTCGTCGAGGAACATGTACTCGGAGCAAGGGTTCGACGCGTTGATCCGGCCATCCGCTGGGCAGGTGTGCCACTCGTTGATGGTGGAGTCGAACTGCACACCCGGGTCGGCGCAGGCCCACGCGGCGTAGCAGATGTCTTCCCACAGGTCGTTGGCCCGCAGGGTGCGAGCCACACCACCGTTGGTGCGGTTGATGAGCTTCCACTCTTCGTCGCGCAGCACGGCGTCCATGAAGCCGTTGGGGATGCGGACCGAGTTGTTGGAGTTCTGGCCGGAGACCGTCTGGTAGGCGTCGCCCTGCCAGTCGGTGTCGTAGGTGTCGAACGCGATGCTGGTGTAGCCCTGCCGTGCGTACTGGATGGCGCGGAAGACGAGGTTGTCCGCCACGCCCTCCTTGCGGGCGTTCCGCATCGCCAACGCCAGGGACTTGTTCTGCCGGGCATCGTAGCGGGCCTGCCCGGGGAGGTCGGCGGAGCTGCACGCGTCGAGGATGGTGTTCAGGCAGCGCTCGTTGGTGCGGGAGCCGGTGACCAGGGCCGCTACCTTCTGCTCCTCGACGACCTTCCAGTTGACGAACTCCTGGATGTCGGGATGATCGAGGTCGAGGCACACCATCTTGGCGGCACGACGGGTGGTGCCACCACTCTTGATGGCGCCTGCGGCGCGGTCGCCGATCTTGAGGAAGCTCATCAGACCGGACGACCTTCCGCCACCGGAGAGCGACTCGCCGCCCCCACGAACCGCGGAGAAGTTGGTCCCCGTGCCGGACCCGTACTTGAAGAGGCGCGCCTCACGCACCCAGAGGTCCATGATGCCGCCGTCGTTGACGAGGTCGTCGCCCACGGACTGAATGAAGCATGCGTGGGGCTGCGGACGCTCGTACGCCGAAGAGGAAGCCACCACCTCGTCGGTCGAGCTGTCGACGTAGCGGTGCCCCTGGGCGGGACCGTCGATGCCATAGGCCCAGTGGAGTCCCGTGTTGAACCACTGGGGGGAGTTGGGCGCGCACATCTGCCGCGCCATCATGAAGCGAAGCTCGTCGAAGAAGACGCGAGCATCGCTCTCCTCGTCGAACATGCCCTCGCGCCAGCCCCAGTAGGTCCACGTGCCGGCGAGGCGGTCGAACACCTGACGCCCATCGGTCTCGCCACCAGCGGTGTCGGCCCCGGCCACCGGCTTGGAGCGCTGGAGCCACTCCGGCACCTGCTTCTCGACCACGCGCACGGTGCTCGTGGGGATGCCGGCCTTGCGGAAGTACTTCTGCGCGAGGATGTCGGTGGAAACCTGACTCCAGGTCTCCGGAACCATCACCTGCTCCGCGCAGAACACCACGCTACCGTCCGGGTTTCGGATCTCGGACTTCCGGGGAACGAACTTCAGACCGTCGTAAGGGGACGACATACCGGCGGTAAAGCGACGGGTGACGCGCATGGGAGCACCTCGAGGGGTGTGGCTTGGAACATAGGGCGAGCGGGGAAGTGGCGGATGCGAGACAGCAGGGCTGTCGCACGGGGGGCGGGGAGCAGGCACAGGAAGCGCGAGCAGAAGCCGCAGGTGCCTCCGCCGGAGGCCCAGCCACAATATCTAGTGGCAGGGCCCTCGGGCAACCCCAAGATGTGGGGGTAGTTTTCCACTGGCTCCCCACACAGTTCTCCACAAGCTGGGGAAGATTGACGAACCCGACGGCGCGTGCTTTTGCGGCGGATTGCCCGCCGCGGGTCCCCAAGGCTTGTGGACAACGAAAAACTTGGATGACGCCGCCGTGCCGACCCGACGACTGTGGTGCACGGGACGTTCTCTGGCTTTTTTGCCTCTGAGGATCGCTCATCCGCCATCCCCAGATCCCTGTGGATGAACTGGAACGACCAGAGCACGGCGCGCACGGTGAAGTCCTGAACATATGTTCAGTGTAGCCACTGGAAGCACCCGGGGCCAGGGCTCGATCGCGATGCACCGTCGCTCCTCGAAGCCTCTACATGCCCCGAACGAGGTCTTCCAAGCGGTCCCGGAGGCCCTCGAGGTCCGAGCGCAGGCGGCGACGCTCCGCCAAGACCCGGTCTACATCGGGCGCGGGCTCGGACGCAGGCTCCCGCTCCAGGCGGAACACCACCATGTCCAGGTCGCGGGTCAGGTCTTCGAGCCGGTCTCGGGTGTTGCTCACGGGCCCTCGACTAACCGTGGATCTCCTGTCGCGTCTCGTCGGTCCGCTCGTCCCGCGGTGGCTACCGCCGGGAAGGTCGCATAGGCGCAGGGCGGATCGTCTCCAACCACGGAGGGAGCGTGCCCAGTCCACCTACCCGTCGACGCCTCCTCCAAGGGGCAGCGGCCACCGCGTTGCTCGGTGCAGCCGGCACGGCATGGTGGGCCACACGTCGACGTCCCCCCAACATCGTGCTCATCCTCACCGACGACCAGGGCTACAACGACATCGGTTGCTACTGGGACCCCCCCGACGACGGGCCCTACCAGTCGATCCGCACCCCACGCCTCGACCGAATGGCCAGCGAAGGGGTGCGCCTGACGGATTTCTACGTCGCCGCCAGCATCTGCACCCCCAGCCGTGCCGCACTGCTCACCGGCTGCTACCCGCCGAGGGTGGGCTACGGCGCGAAGGATGGAGGCCTCGGCGTCCACAGCCCCCGCTCCAAGGGCGGGCTGCACCCCGCCGAGCAGACCATTGCCGATGTGCTGAAGGCCCGCGGCTACCGCACCGCCTGCGTCGGCAAGTGGCACCTCGGCCACCACCCTCCGTTCCGCCCCACCGCACAGGGCTTCGATGACTTCTTCGGCATCCTGTGGAGCAACAACCAGCAGCCCTTGCCCCTGGTCCACAACGACGAAGTGATCCGGCGCCTTCCCGATCGCCCCGTGCTCGTACGCCAGCTCACGACGTCGGCCATCGAGTGGATGAGTCGCCGGGAGGACGAGCCCTTCTTCATGTACCTCGCCTACTCCGCGCCCCACGAGCCCTGGGCTGTGCTCCCGGAGTTCCGCGGCAGCTCGGAGCGAGGTCTCTACGGCGACATCATCGAAAGCGTGGACCACTACGTCGGCGTCCTCCTCGATGCCCTCGAGATGCAGGGCAAGGCAGAGGACACCCTCGTGGTGTTCACCTCCGACAACGGGCCGTGGCTTCACCCCATGGGGGGGTCGGCCCACCCCTTCCGCGGCGGCAAGGCCGAGAGCTACGAGGGCGGTGTTCGGAGCCCGTGCATCTGGCGCTGGCCCGGGGTGCTGCCCGCGGGCCGTGTCGTCGAAGAGGTCGTCACAGCCCTCGACCTGCTACCGACGTTCGCGGGCCTGGCGGGCGCATCGCTGCCGACCCGCCCCATCGACGGCCGCGACGCATGGCCCGTCGTCGCTGAAGGAGCCACGTCGACCTACGGCCCGTTCTTCTACTACGCACGGGGCCGACTCGAGGCGGTTCGCGAAGGCCGCTTCAAGCTCATGTTCGACAATCCGATCCGGCCCGAGCCTGTGCCGGAAGCGCTGTACGACCTCACCGCAGATCCCGGCGAGACCACCGACGTGAGGGATGCCCATCCCGAGGTCCTCGCCCGCCTTCGACAGCATGCACAGACCATGCGAGCCAAGCTCGGGGACGCCATCTTGGGGTTGGAAGGCACAGAGGAGCGCACCGTGGGGGTGTGGGACGACGCGCAACAGCGGCTGGTCCCTGTGCCGACCGGCGACTGACATCCGGCCGCCTCACGACGCAGAAACACCACAGCCCGACGCGCCTGCACCCTTGGACAGGGAGGCGCATCGGGCGGAGCCAAGTGGGGGTCGGGGGCGACGGACGCACCCTACCGTGCGCGAATCAGTCGCGCTTGACGTAGGGCAGCAAAGCCACCTGGCGGGCACGCTTGATGGCGCGTGCCACCTGACGCTGCTGCTTGGCCGTGAGGCCAGTGGCGCGACGGGGAAGGATCTTGCCGCGCTCGGTCAGGAAACGACCCAACTTGCGGACATCCTTGTAGTCGACCTTCTCTCCGGGCTGGAGCGGCGAGCTCTTGCGACGTGCCATGCTTTCCCTCGATGTACGAATACGGTTGCGCCTTGGTCGTGGCGCGGCCCGGCCTGGTAACGCAGACCCCGCACCCTGGCATGCCCGATCCGCTAGCCGGGGCCCGGAGGCTGGCATCGGCCACACCAGAAGGTGCTTCGGCCGCCGTGCACCGCCCGACGCACCGCCTCACCACAGCGAGGACAAGCAAGTCCCTCCCGCCCGTAGACCGCGAACGGGTTTTCGCCCCCATCGGTGACGTACACGAAGTCGTCGACCGCCGGTATGTCGTCGAGGGCCGTCGACAATTGCGCGACAATGGCCTCGCCGAGCCGAGTCCACGCACCACGATCCACCCGATCGACGCGGGTGTCGGGAGCGATGCCCGCTCGCCACAACGCCTCGGCGGCGTGGATGTTGCCCAACCCCGCGATCGCCGCCTGGTCCAGCAGCGCCACTTTGATCGCGCGCCGCCCACGGAAACGCGCCGCCAGGTCGCCCCCAGTGAGCGGCTCGAGCGCGTCGGGACCCAGGCCCCGCCCCAGGTCCTCCTTCGACGTCAGCGGCACGAAGGCACCAAAGCGCCGCGCGTCCCGGAACCACACCGTGTGGCCGTCGTCGAGCTCCCACCCCACCCGCCCATGGAGCGGTACGGGATCGGCCGCCACGGTGCGCTCGAAGCGGCCGGTCATGCCGAGGTGCACCAACCACCAGCCCGTCCCCAGCTGCATCCCCAAGCGCTTGCCGTGCCGCGCGGACCCCGCGAACACCTCGCCCGCGAGGGCATCGGCCTCCGCCAACAGCTCGACCGATGGTGGCATCGGACGCGTCGTGAGGGTGGCCCGCACCGACGTCGGCTCCTCGACCCGCAGGCGCACCACCCGGCGCCCCGCCATCCACTCATGCACCCCACGACGCCACGCCTCGACTTCCGGCAGCTCTGGCACCTGTCCTCCACGCCTCGGGACCGGTGGTATCGTTCCGCCCCATCGGAGGCAGACATGCAGCTGCGCAGCGATTCCTTCAATCCCTACGCACGGCTCGAGGGACGTCTGGCCCTGGGCGTATACGACCCGGGCACCCACGTTCGTTTCGGCCGCAACCGCAACCCTCACCTCGCCTGGAGCGGCGTTCCGGACGAGACGAAGTCCTTCGCCGTCCTGTGCTGGGACCCCGACGTGCCCGCCGAGGGCAGCCGGGTGAACCGGGAAGGCATGTCGGTGCCCATCGACCTGCGGCGAACGGACTTCTTCCACTGGGTGCTCTGCGACCTGCCCCCGGAGCTCCGCTCCATCAAGGAGGGAGCCCACAGCGAGGGGGTCACCCCCCACGGCAAGCGCCCGGGGAAGAGCCCCAGTGGCGGCCTGCAGGGCATCAATGACTACACGGGTTGGTTCGCGAGTGACCCCGAGATGGCAGGGCAATGGGGTGGCTACGACGGGCCCTGTCCGCCATGGAACGACGAACGAGTCCACGGCTACCGCTTCGTCGTCTACGCGTTGGACGTGCCCACTCTCGGCCTTTCGGGGGCCTTCACCGGACAACAAGCCCAGGAGGCAATGGCGGGCCACATCCTCGACCAGGTCGAGATGCTCGGCATCTACGCCATCTACCCGAACGCCCGCCTGTAGCGAGCGACTCGAGCCCGAGCCGCTCGGCCGCTACCTGCCGAGCGCCACGCGAATGCGCTCGGTGACGTCGTCGGCGGCCCCGACACCATCGATGCGCTTCAGAAGGCCCTTGGCCTCGTAGAACGGGACGATGGGGGCCGTCTGGCCATGGTAGACGTCGAGCCGAGCGCGGCACGCCACCTCGGTGTCGTCGGCCCGGTGCTTCAAGCGACCCATGACCTCCGCCGGGGGCGGGTTGAACTTGAGGTGGTAGATCGCGCCGGTCTCGGGGTCCGAGCGACGGCCGACGATGCGCTCCACGATGAGGTCGTCGGGCACCTCGAGGAGCACCACGGCGTCGAGGCCACCACCGGACTCCATCAAGGCCGCGTCGAGCGCCTCGGCCTGGGGCAGCGTGCGCGGGAAGCCATCGAGCATGAAGCCCTCGTTGGCGTCCGCCTGGCCGATGCGCTCCTTCACCAACCCGATGGTGACCTCGTCGGGCACCAGCTGGCCGTCGTCCATGCACGCCTTCGCCTGCTTGCCGAGGGGGGTGCCAGCCTTCACTGCGGCGCGAAACATGTCGCCCGTGCTGATGTGAGGGATGGCGAGGCGCTCCACGAGCCGGGCGGCCTGGGTGCCCTTTCCTGCTCCGGGGGGACCGATGAAGATCATGCGCATGATGGCTCCTGTCCATGTCCACGACCCCGACCTGGGGCCAGATCCCGCTCCTATCGCATCCCCTTCGGCGCTGCTATGAGGCCCCATGACGGCCCCGACCCCTCCAGGACTGGCACCCCATTCCGCCACCCTCACGTGCGCCACCTGCGTGTGGCGGGCCCCGACAGGGTGCCGGCTCGCTGCACCCGACGGCGCTCCGCCAGTTCCCGTCGACACCGACACGGCGGCCTGCACCCACCACGCGGCGAACCTCGACTGCCTGGTGTGCGGTGCATGCTGCCGGGAGGCCTACGACTCCGTGCCCGTGCTCCCCACCGACCCCGTCACCACCACCCATCCAGAGTTGCTCCGTCGGGACGGCGATTGGGTCGACCTGCAGCGGGTGCCCTCCCCCACGGGCTGCGGCACGCGCTGCGTAGCCCTCGAGGGCGATGGTCCCTACCGTTGCCGCATCTACGAGGACCGTCCCGCGACCTGCCGGGACGTGGAGGTAGGCAGCGAAGGGTGTCTGTTCGCACGACGCCGGGTCGGACTGACCCTGAAGGTCCGCGGCTAGTCGTCGTCGGTGGTGTACCCGAGGGCGTTGAGCTGCTCCCTGAGCTCCGCCTGGCTGGCCCGAACGTGCACGGGATCGTCGGAGGCTGCCCGCTTGGACGGGTCGTACGGCACCACGGAGGCCCGCCACGCCTCGACGGCATCCATCACCGTCGGGTCCACCGGGACGGGGCCCTTCTCACCGGGGTCCGAAGCCAAGTCGAACGCCTGCGATGGCCGCGAGTCCCACCGGACCACCTTGTGGAGCCTGTCGTCGACGAGAGCATGGCCCGACTTCATCCAGGGCTCCACGGCGACGTCGGGGTGCACGGACTTCACGGTCTCGATCTCCCGGCGTAGCGGAGGCTCCATGCGGGTGACAGCAGGGCGCGGCGCATCGAGGAGATGGATTCCATCGAGGTGACTCGGGACGGGAATTCCTGCCCACGCGGCCAAGGTGGGAAACAAGTCCATGGTGGTCACCGGACCACGAAGGCGGCCTCCTGGCCTGCCGGGGGCCCACACCACGAGCGGCACATGGGTCAGGGACTCCGCAAGGGTGAAGCGGTGGTTGAACAGCCCGTTTTCGCCGAGGTTCTCTCCATGGTCCGAGGTCAGGACGATGATCGTGTTCTGGAGCAACCCCTTCGCCTCCAACCCCTTGAACAGCTCGGCCAGCGCGATGTCGAGGTCCGCCAAGGTGGCGTCGTACACCCCTTCGATGGCCTCGAGCTCGCGGCTCGTGTAGGCGTGCTTGCCGAAGTTGTAGAAATGGAGGTTGATGTGGGCCGCGTCGGTGCGCAGGCCGAGCGCCACGAGCTCCGGGTCGTCCGCCAGGACCCGATCCCGAGACGCTCGCGAAGGGATGCGCGGAGTGTGGGCCTCCATCAAGTTCAGGTAGGCGAAGAACGGCGTGTCCGGACGCTTGCGTTGCTCGGTCCAGCGGAGAAAGGTCCGACCGATGACCGGCCCGGCGTCCTTGAAGCTCGCCCGGGCCCACTCGGCGTTGGTGGCGCCATGCTCCGGAGGGGTCCACTTCGGCGCGAGCTCCTGGCTGCGGTCCATCGGCAGAAGCTTGCCCTCGGTGGCCTTCCGGGACGGCGTCGCCATCTTCCCCTTGAAGGTATTCATCGGAACGTGGAAGCCCTGCGTCAGGTTCGTGTCGGTGGACAGCAGGGTGTTGGCCGCCAGCGAGAAGGTGTTGTAGCCGTGGGCCTGGAAGTGCTCGGCCATGGTGATGTGAGGACTGTCGAGCCACAGCCAGCGCTCGTTGGCGCCCGTCGTTTCGGGTGGCAGCCCCGTGAACATCGACGCATGGGCCGGAAGCGTCCAGATGCCGGGGCTATGGGCCTGCTCGAAGATCATCGCGTTGGCCGCGAGCCGGTCGAGGTTCGGCGTGGTGGGGCGCTCGTAGCCGTACAGCGACAAGTGGTCGGCCCGCACCGTGTCCCACACGATGAACAACACGTTCGGGGGCTTGCCTGCGGCGTCCTCCACCTCGGCCACCCCTACGTACGCAGCGTCGAAGGGGTCCCCCGACTGCACGGTCGGAGGCTCCATGACGAGGTCTGCGGGCAGCGTCCGGAAGGCCCAGAAGGCGACCCCCATCCCGAGCACAGCCCCTACCGCGGGGAGCGCGATGGCCATGCCGCGGCTTCGAGAAATGGAGGCTCCGGTGGTGTCGTCGCTCATGGGTCCCCCAAGTAGCCGAGCGCCTCCAGCTGGGCGCGAGTCGCGTCGTCTTGCTCCAGAGGCCGTCCCGGACGGTCCACCGTCGTGCGCCGCGAAGGGTCGTAGCGAGGCTGGCTCCGACGCCAAGATGCCAGCAGCTTCCCCAGACGGGCCGCGTCCTCGGGACGGTCCAACGGCTTGACCTGCGCCGGGTCGTTCACCACGTCGAACAGCGCCTCACGCCCCTGATCGTCCCGCACGAACTTGAGCGGGCCATCCACGACGGCCCCGTAGCGTACCTGCCAGCGTCGAGGAGGCAGATCCGGCCACGTGGTCATCACCTCTGGGAGCCGCGGCGTCGGCGCGACGAGGGCGCTGTACACCGGGCCTCGGTCGTCCAGCGTCGGCGCGTCTGGCCGAGGAGCGCCAATGCCCGCCAGCTGAGGCAGCGTGCCGAAGAGCCCCATGGTGGACACCGGCTCTTTCACTCGCTCGGCCCCGAGCCCGGGGGCGTGGACCACCAGAGGAACGTGGAGGAGTGCCTGATGCACCGACCAGCGATGGTCGAACCGTCCGTCTTCGCCGAAATGCTCTCCGTGGTCCCCCACGACGACGATGATGGTCTCGTCGAGGGCCTGCCGACGCTCGAGCCCGTCGAGCAGCTGCCCGAGGGACTGGTCCAGGTCCCGCAGGGAGGCATCGTACACTCCGAAGAGGGCCTCGATCTCGTCGTCTGTGAAGGACTCCTGGCCCTCCATCGCCCCCATGAGTCGACGCAGGCTGCCGTCGGTGCTCAGCCCCGCCCGAATCTGCTCCTCGCGCAACACGGCCTGCCGCCCACCGAGCGACGGCACCCGGGGATGGTGGGCCTCCAGGAGATTCAGATAAGCGAAGACCGGCTCGTCGGACCGGTCGAGCACGTCGAGCAGCGCATCGGTGCCGCGCGGCGCGCAGTCCTTGCCCAAGGTGAGGTGCTCTGCCCAGCCCTCGGCATCCCCTGCGTAGGCAGGCGCCAACGCCACGCTCGCGTCGGTGGGCAGAAGCTTGCTCCGGGTGGCAGCGGCACAGGGTGCCGCCTCATCGCCCATCCAGGTCAGGCGCACATCCTCGAAGCCCTGCAGGAGGTTCGTGGCGGGGGAGAGGTACGGGTTCGCCGACCACGCGAAGGTGGTGTAGCCGGCGGCACCGAAGTGCTCGGCGAGGGTGACATGGTGCTCATCGAGCCACAGCCAGCCCACCCGCGCACCGTGCGTCGGCACCGACAGGCCCGTGAACATCGACCCATGGGCTGGCACCGTCCACATCGCCGGAGACTGGGCCCGCTCGTACAGCCGCGCCCCCTTCGCGAGTCGCTCCAGGTTGGGGGTGGTGGGACGACTGTGGCCATAGGCGGAGAGCCGGTCGGCCCGCACGGTGTCCCACAACAGCACCACGACGTCGGGCCGGCGCTGCTCGGCGCCGGACTCGGGCTCCAAGGAGGACGCACCCCCTCCCCCCGTCCACCACCACGCCACGCCGGCGACACCGAGCATGCCGACCAACGCGACACCAGCGATAGGAACGAGGCGGTCCAACAGACTCCGGGGACCCCACGCCGTTGCAGGGGTCCAGGCGCCCGCATAACCTGGCTCGTCGGAGGACCGGGTGGCGCAGCGCGCGGGCAACGCAGGCGAAAGCGAACCGGCAGGGCCTCCCCCCGCCGGCGGCACGACGTGGTGGGCCAGTGTGGCCGGTGCCTTGGTGCTGCCGGTGCTGGTGATTGCCTTGGGCCTCATGGGCATGGAGCAGCTGCGCACCTTCGGAGATGCCCGGGAGAACCGCAACGCGGGCAAAGTGATCAACGGTCGGGTCGTGCAAGGCGGCGTGGTGGGGATGATCGAGCGCACGCTGGCGCAGAACAATCCCGATGTTGTCATCCTCGGCAATTCCTTGTCGAACACCGACATCCAGCCGGCACTGCTGGCCCGACGCTTGGGCCTGAAGAAGAACAAGGTCCAGCGATTCAGCATCCCCAACAGCATCGGGGCGCACTGGTACTTGATCCTGAAGAACCGGGTGTACGCCAACGGCTACACGCCGAAGCTCGTCATCATCCTGTCCGACATGCAGAGCGCTCTCGCGGTCACGCCTCGCTCCGAGGCGAGCTACCTCAACCTCTCGGTGCACATGACCGACGACGAGCCCATCATCGACGTCAAGCTGGGGGCGCGGAACTACGGGCTGGAGAGGGTGCGTCAGAACCGCGGCAAGGTCCGGGAGCGCGCCCTGACCGACGCCCGGAACGCGGTGGTCGACCTGTTGTTCCGCCAGACGCTGAACAGTGGACAGGACAAGAAGACCGAGGCGGCGCTCGAGCGTGTGTTCGACGCTTCTCAGGTGGACATGCGGCTCCACAACAACGTCATCCCCATCTTCGCCCAGACCAAGAAGCTCCAGCCCTTCGACCCGGCATCCCTCCCCCTTCCGGAAGACTCCTTCCTCGAAGAGATCACCTCGATGGTGGCCGCCAACGGAGGGCGGGTGGTGTACGTACGCCCACCCATGTCGCCGCTGCTGCCACCAGAGCTGGGCGACACGGTGCTGCCAGAGGTGGAGCCCCGGGTGATCGAGTTGGTCGACGAGCTCGGCGGCACCTACCTCGACACCCGGGCACTGCCTTTCGAGGCCACCCACTTCCACAACGTCGACCACATGAACGACGAAGGCGCAAAGGCGTACACCGAGGCCCTCGCCCGAGTGATGCGGGATCTGCCAGGGATGGAGAAGTACCGACCGCGTCCGGGCAAGGAGGTCGACCTGCTTCGCTTCGTCGACCACGTGGAAGGCCAGGTGATCGCCCACGAACCGGCGGCGACCTACCGCAAGGCAGCTCCCCCCCTCCCCCGAGCCGCGCGACCGGTTCAGACCTGCATGATGAAGCGCAAGCCGGTGGCCTGCTACAGCACCGAGAGCTTCCATTTCCTCTCGGACAAGGCCACCGCACCGCTGAACCCAGCGTCGAGGCGCTGCTCGCCCGTGCGGGTCCTGGAGGACGGCCAGGCCCTGCCCATCGGAAATGTGTCCTGCGAGGAGGTGCGCAAGCACGGACTCGGGCGCTTCTGCCACACCAACAGCCGCATCGCGTTCTCCGCGACCGATGAGACCCACCCCCTCGAGAACGGGCGCACGTACACCCTCGGACTCGACCCCAACCGCGCCTGCTACGGCTCCCAGTGGCTGTACCCAAACGACCACCTCCGACTCGAGGTCGAGCCAGAAGAGCTGGCCCAGCTGCGCCGCGGGGCCCGCAGCCTCACCATCCGCGGGGTCGACCGCAGCAGCCTCGGTGAGGACGCACCGGTCAGCTGGCTCACCGTGCGACTGCGCGTCAAGGATCGGGTGCGCGCCGAACACACCGTCTCCGTGGACCAGCTCACCAGCGAGGGAGGCGTCACGTACCGCATCGAGCCGCCGATCCGTTCCACCGACACGAACGTGCGGCTCGAGGTCATCAACGACAGCGCCAACTTCGTGCTGCTCACCACCGCTCGGTTGTCGTCCCGCTAGCGTGGGCGGCACGCCGCCGCGGTCAGTCGGCCGAGAGCTCGGCGTACATCAGCGCATTCGCAATGGCCAAGGCTGCGTGCACCGCCAAGGCCTCGGCCAGCACGATGTGCTTGGTGTGGAAGAACTCCGGCTGCCGCTTATCGATGGCGTACAGCCCAAGCACCTGCCCGCGCGCAATGAGGGGCACACCGAGCCAGCTGCGGGTCTCAGCGGACACCGATACGCCCGTCCGCCACCCGCGATGCTGCGTGGTGTCGGGCACATAGACCGAGTGCATGCCTTGGACGAGCTCCTCCAGGTGAGGAAGCTCCGCAACGTCGAACACCAGCGTGCCAGGCACGATGGCCGGGCTGTACCCAATCCCAGCCTGCACACTCACCTGCCCGTGTTCGTCGAGCATCATCACGCAGGCAGCGTCGAACGGAACGAGTCCAGCCAAGGCATCGAGGAGCGTGTGCAGGACATCTTGGAGTTCTAGGCCTTCGAGGACGGCGATGGTCGCGACCCGTCCCGCCTCGGCGAGCTGACGCTGCTCGGCCACTTGGGTCATCAAGCGAGCGTTTTGTTGCTCGAGCTCCCGAAAGCGCCCGCGCAGCACCTGCAACTCCTCGCTCTCCTCCGGGTTCTGCTCAGCCAACCTGCCTCCGTCGTGAGTCTACCTTGCGATGCCCACGGGTCACGCAGGTTGGGCCGCAGCGTCCCCCGCGCCCTTGCCGATCTGCTTGCGGGCAAGCTTCTCGGCATCCTCGGAGTAGCGGCCCTCGACCGTGACGGTCACGGTCACCTGAAAGGGGCGAGGAGCCTGGTCCGCGTCGAAATCCGCAGCCAGATCGGCATCGAGCTCGGCCTCCACGGGCCCCATCGCCATGCCCTGAGACGGGATGCCGAACACCTTCCGCGGCTTGATCTCGAGTCCGGGCAGGAACGTACCCTCCAGGGCCACGGCCACGACGTCCCCCACCTCGTACACGTTGGTCAGGTTGGCCACGATCGTGCGCTCCCCGAGCTCGGGGCTGGCGAACGTGTAGATGAACAGGGTGTCGGTCTTCTCGTGGGCGAGCTTCTCGGTCACCTTCATCGCGCGGACGGGCATCGTTCCTCCATGGACTGGGGGCGCGCCGTAACAGGGTGCTTGGGGGGCGACGAGGGGGAGGAGCCCTCCCGCAACGACAGCGTCACAGCCCTGCGACACGGTGTCGCGGCGAGTGGCGGGGTCCTTTGGCGTCCGGTAGGAAGACGGCCCAGGAGGAACCATGCGCCTCAGTCCCATGATGATGACGATTCTCGCCTTTGCAGCCTGCACAGGCGAGAAGGACACGAACGACACGGTCACGCCGCCCACGGACACCGACACCGACACCGACACCGACACCGACACCGACACCGACACCGACACCGACACGGACACCGACACCGACACCGACACGGACACGGACACGGACACGGACACGGACACCGACACCGACACCGACACGGACACCGACACCGACACCGACACCGACACCGACACCTCGGGAACCGCGGACACCGCCGGTACGGCGGGAACCGCGGGAACGGCGGACACCGCGGGAACGGCGGACACCGCCGGGACCGGCGACACGGGCGTAGGCCCCTTCCCTGTCGACGCGCTGTCCCCCGGCGACATCGTCATCAGCGAAATCATGCAGAACCCGAACGCGGTAGCGGACGGATCCGGCGAGTGGTTCGAGATCCACAACACCACGGGCGCCGCCGTCGACGTCCGGGGCCTCATCCTTCGAAACGACGACAGCTCCGACCTCCACCAGGTCACCGCCAGCGTCGTCATCCCCGCCGGTGGGTACGCGGTGTTCGCAGCAGAGAGCGACCCTGCCCTCAACGGCGGCCTGCCGGCGGTCGACTACGCCTACACCTACGCGGACCTCTCCCTGGCCAACGGCGAAGACGAGCTCGTCCTCACCACCAGCACTGATGTGGAATTGGACCGGGTGGCATGGGACGACGGCGTCACGTTCCCCGACCCCACCGGCGCATCGATGAGCCTCGACCCCACGGCCCTCGACACCGTGGCCAACGACGATGGGGAGAACTGGTGCTTCGCGGCCACGGCGTACGGCCTTGGCGACCTCGGCACCCCCGGCGCAGCGAACGACCCTTGTGTCGACGCCGACAACGACGGCTTCCCGGCCGGGGAGGACTGCGACGACGCAGACCCGTACATCAACCCCGACGCCGAAGAGATCTGGTACGACGGCATCGATCAGAACTGCGACGGCGCCTCAGACTACGATCAGGACGGCGACGGCATCGACATCGGTCTCACGCCCACGGATGACTGCAACGACGAAGACGTCTCGATCTACCCCGGCGCCTTCGACATCCCGGACGACGGTGTCGACCAGGACTGCGACGGGTCGGACGCCACCGGCGGTGGCGCCGTCCCCGTGAGCAGCCTCTCCGAAGGCGACCTCGTGATCACCGAGTTCATGAAGGACCCCTCCGCTGTGGGCGACGGCGAAGGCGAGTGGTTCGAGCTGCTCAACCGCACGGCCTTCGATGTCGACCTCGGGGGCCTCGTGGTCTCGGACCTAGGCTCCGACAGCTTCACCGTCAGCAGCTCGGTGGTCGTGCCCGCAGGCCAGGTCGCCGTGTTTGGCAGCAACGGCGACCCCCTCCTCAACGGCGGGCTCACGGTCGACTACGACTACGACAACTACTTCCTCGCCAATGGCGACGACGAGATCGTGCTGTCCTATGGTGGCGTCACCTTCGACCAGATCATCTACGACGACGGCTACCTGTGGGCGGAAGCACCGGGCGTGAGCCTCAGCCTGGACCCATCCGCCATCGACGCGGTGTCCAACGACGACCCCGCCAACTGGTGCCTCGGCCAGAGCCCGTACGGCCTCGGCGACCTCGGCACCCCGCGCGGCATCAACGACCCGTGCGGCAGCCCCGGTGACACCGGCGTGACCGCCACCGGCGACACCGGCGCGACCGCCACCGGCGACACCGGCGTCGGCACCACTGGCGACACCGCGCCCGTGGTGTGGCCCGTCGACAGCCTCCTCCCCCGCGACCTCGTCGTCACCGAGGTCATGCAGAACCCCTCCATGGTGGGCGACGCCCAAGGCGAATGGTTCGAAGTCCACAACCCCGGCACCGCCGCCCTCGACATCACCGGACTGCAGATCGGCGACGACGACGGCTTCGGCTTTCAGATCACCACCCCCACGGTGATCCCGGCGGGCGCCTACGCGGTGTTCGGAGCCAACGGCGACCTGGCCAGCAACGGCTTTGTGAGCGTCGACGTGGTCTACACCGGCGTCACCCTGGCCAATGGAGATGACGAGATCATCCTGGCCACCGGCGCGGGCGTCGTGCTCGACGAGGTCCGCTACGACAATGGCGCCACGTTCCCCGACCCGAACGGTGCGGCCATGAGCCTCGACGGAGCCGTCCTGGACGCAGTGTCCAACGACGATGGCGCCAACTGGTGCGTGGCCGTCGATGCGTACGGCGCTGGAGACCTCGGCACCCCCGGTGCCGCCAACCCCAGCTGCACCGTCCTCGACACCGGGGACACCGGCGTCACCGCCACCGGAGACACCGGCATCACCGCCACCGGAGACACCGGCGTGGTCACCCCCACCGGAGACACCGGCGTCACCACCACGGGCACCACCGGGGACACCGGAGCCGTCGGCTTCCCCGTCGACAGCCTCCTCCCCGGCGAGCTCGTCGTCACCGAGATCATGCAGAACCCCGCGGCCGTCGGGGACAACGATGGCGAGTGGTTCGAGGTCCACAACCCCGGGGCCACCGACCTCGACATCACCGGACTGCAGATCGGCGACGATGGCGGCTACACCTTCCAGGTCACCGCCTC